>PYIL01289960.1_pt1 | contig 9974 bp, 9 predicted proteins | sample 3578041 | NCBI WGS metagenome assembly PYIL01 (sample SAMN08408023, study PRJNA431606) | Marine metagenome isolate SA_KN192-05_S13_150m, whole genome shotgun... | biome: marine; feature: oceanic pelagic zone; material: water; isolation source: 150 m water sample, 0.2-0.8 um fraction ... | reverse complement strand
GTCAAATTTAAAGGATTTGTGAAGCTGGTCCCTTACACTACTGGCGTGACCTCGAAAATTCACATTCATCCACTTGTGTACCAAAATCCCATCTTTGTCTATAAGGAATGTGCACCGAACTACTGACCAAACTTTAAACGACTCATCTATATTGAACCCGAAGCTCCTAGCATACTCCGCTTCCTTTTCATTTAACTGAAACTCACCCCACACCCCATAATTTTTTATCATACCTAGATCGGGGTCCACACATAAATCAAAAGGTAAGTCGTGTTCTTGGGTCATTTCTTGATGTGATTCTATGTTGTCGGGACTTATTCCGTAGACGGGACAGTCCAATTCCAAAAAATCATGATAGACATCTCGAAAGTCACATGCTTCAGCGGTACAGCCAGAAGTCCCGTCTTTGGGATAGAAATAAAGCACAGCTGGAGACCCTCTCAGGTCACTGAGCCTTAAAGTTTTATTGTCGCGGTCCACCAAAATAAAATCTGGTACCTTGGCGCCGACTTCAATGTTATTTTCAGAAAAATATCTAAGAAGTTCCATTTCTAGTCTCCCACATTAAGAACTTTTAGGTTGAGAGTCAAGAACTGAAAGATCTTGGCCGTCTTCCCCAACGTTAGTTTCAATTTCCTTTATGTAAGTGTCCACTTTTTCAACAAACGGTGTTGGGAGCGTAAACCGTATCAAGCTCTCTTTGTAAAATTTACGCCTACCGGGAAAAAGAGCAAAACTTGTTTTCAAAGCTAAGTCTGGATCTACATGCAATAGGTCTGCGTATTCCTGGGCTATATTACTTAGGCTCATTTCAGCAGCAAACATTCTGTTGAATCGAATTCTCTCTGATTGGTTGTGCAGGTCTCCGAAATCGTGACCACCCCTAAAATTTATATCAGATAAATCGGGGTTGTTAGCAACCGCAATAGCTAAGTCTTGTCTCTGTTTATTAATGTCCAATACGAGTTCACGTTGTGCGACTGACCGTTGCTGCTTAAGCTGGAAAACTAAGACAAAAGCAACTGCTAAAGTAGCTAGCCCGGTTATTATCTGGGCTCCATAGACTATAATTTCGGCACTCATTTCAGGTTGATTAAATTTCCTGATTAATTAGATATATTAGTAACATAATTTAAATAAAAGAAAGTATTTAAGAAAATAGGAAACCAATAATATCAGTCTAGTAAAATGATTTCGAATTCACTTAGCAAAATAACTATTATTGAGTTAGACTTTTAGTAGCAAACACCCGTGCCGACGTAGCTCAGTGGTAGAGCAGCTGTTTTGTAAACAGCAGGTCGTCAGTTCGAACCTGACCGTCGGCTCCATCCGCAAATTGCTAAAGGTGCTATCTAACCAATGCCCAAAAAAGACAAAGAAGTGATAACACAGTCCACAGATGCCTTCGAATTTATTGGAAGGATGGCCCAGGAAAGAAAAAAAGCTTCCGTACAAGTAGAAAAAACATCGTTAGAGGAACTAGAATCACGGGATTCTTGCGACTCTAAACTCTTGCGACACAATTAAAACTACCACCATTTTTCGTAATAAATCTGATTTTTATTAAAGCCAACTTTTATTAAAACCTCTGAAAGGTCACTAATAAATGTGTCTGGACCACATAGAAAGACAGAATCGAAACTAGGTAGATTTATCTGTTTTAACTTTTTTTCTGTAATCCGGCCTAGAGTAAGGCAAGGGTAGAAAAGAGAATTTCCCGATGTTGTTATTGTCTGCCTGTAATAAAGACGGTCAGGCTGTTGTGCGCATAGCCTCCTTATTTCCTCATGGAAAAGAAACTCTTTACCAGAAGATACACTGTGAAAGAGTAAAGCTTTGTAAGGAGTGTGTTCTGCAATATATTTAAAAATGCTGACTATAGGAGTGATTCCTATTCCCCCAGCGAGTAAAAGTGTATTTTTTTGTTCCTGACCATATGTGCATGTTCCACCAACTCTGAGAGAAACAGTATCTCCGTTTACCATAGAATCATGAATGTATCGAGTTACCAAATCGTCTCCGATATCCTTTACCGCAAGCGATATTGACGATTTATGGGTTGGGCTTGAGGTAATAGAATATCCTGCCACTTCTTGACGGCCATTTATTAGAATAGAAAAATCAATCCACTGTCCTGGCAGAAAATGTATTTGGCCACTTGTCGGGACCAAATCAAAGGATTTTGTAGATGGGGTTTCCTGTTTAATATTGCAAACGGTCGCCGAGACCATGCACTTATTCCTTTTCATTACTCCCTAGGTGGTATCGGAAATCACGAAAGCATTTCCTCTAGGTTTTCAAAGGCCATACTTAAACTTTCTGCTAAAGCATGGTGTGTTATGTGTCCGTTTAAGGTGTTTACGCCTTTCGAAAGGCCCGGGTCTGCAGTCACAGCTTTTCGAACCCCATTTGATGCGATGGATCGCACATATGGCAGGGTGGCATTTGAAAGTGAAATACTCGCTGTGTGGCCGACTATTCCTGGCATGTTCGTGACAGCATAGTGTATGACGTCATCTTGAATGTAGGTAGGGTTTTGGTGTGATGTAGGCTTGATATCGTCAACACAGCCACCTTGATCAATAGCCACGTCTATGATTACTCCTCCTGGCATCATATCTTTTACCATGTCGCGATTAACTATTCTTGGGGCTTTTGCACCAGGTACCAAGACAGCGCCCACCACCACCTCTGAATGGCTAATTTTTTCTGCTAAGGCTGTCGGTGTCGGATATACAGTTTTGATTTGACCACCTGTAAGGGTGTCGATTTCCCTGATTCTGTCTAGATTGATGTCGGCGACAGTCACGTCAGCCCCTGCGCCCATTAAAGCCATTGCAGCATTCAGACCAACGGTACCGCCACCAATTATGAAAGCACTGCAGCTTCCAGAACCAGGCACGCCACTAAGTAGTTTTCCTACTCCGTTTTCTATATTTGTAAGCAGTCGAGCTGAAACCTGCGATACTAACCGGCCGGCTATTTCACTCATTGGATGAAGTAAGCCCAATCGGCCTTTGCTATCTTCAACAGTTTCGTAGGCAATCCCGGTTACTTTTTTTTCCAACATGCAGTTAAGCAAATCTGGTTCCGCAGCCAAATGGAGATAGGTGAATATCGTCTGGCCTTCCTGAATTAAGTCAAATTCACTTGGCTGAGGCTCTTTAACCTTGACTATAATTTCGGCAGACCCGTATATTTCGGCAGCATCTTTGACTATGGTGGCACCTGCACCATAAAGGTAATTATCATCTGAAAAACGAGAGCCCTGTCCTGCTCCTGATTCAACTAAGACTTTGTGCCCATCTGTTACTAGAACCTCCACCTTATCTGGAGGCAAAGAGACTCTGTTTTCGTCAGGTTTTATTTCTTTTGGAACGCCAATAATCATATCGGTACCACCATAATTTCTAATGGAAATTTATTAATTGCAGCTAATCCTGAGTATCTAAAACCTTTTCAAAGGCCTTACCAATTCTTTTGCCAGCTTCCTCAAGATGCTCAAACGGCGCACGGGTGAAAGCTAGACGGAAATGAGAATCGTCTAATGAACTGTCGACATAAAAGATAGATCCTAAAGGGAAAACAACACCCTCTTCCGCAGCTGCCTGAATTAAGTCGAATGCTTTGGTTTGAGTACATTTGACCCAAAGGAAGTAACCCCCTTCGGGTTCCTCTAGCTCAATATACGGACCACAGTGTTTTTTAAGAGAATCAATCATTGTTCTACATTTAGATTTGTATAAATCCCTCATAGAAACTATGTGATTATCAAGTTTTCCTGATTCTATTAGATCGGCAAGAGCGTAGTGAACTAATGGGCTATTACCCATATCGAACCTCACCTTGGTTAAGGGTTCTGCAAGTTCATCTCTGGCCTGTATCCAGCCAGATCTTAATCCAGTAGCCAATATCTTGCTAAAACTGCACATTTTAATGACACCATGGCCATCAGATAATGAATAATACGATGGAGGAGGTGGAGTATCGAAATAAAGTTCAGTGTAGGCAGCATCCTCAGCTATAAGAATCTTGTACTCCGCGCATATTTCGAGAATTGCTTTCCTGATTTCTAATGTCGTCACATTGCCCATAGGGTTATGGTAATCGGGGATAGTATAAAAAAGTTTTACTTTTTTTCCTTTAACCACTAACGCTTCGACGGTTTCTCTAAATAAATCAGGATCAATTCCCTCTTTACTCATCGGAACTTCAATCACCTCTGCCTGAAATCCCCTAATGGCTCTTACAGTTCCTGAATAACTGGGAGATTCAACAATTGCAATGTCTCCAGGACCAACAAAAGCCTTACAGACGTTTTCTAAACAGCCTGAACTTCCATTGTGCATGATGATGTTATCAGGTAGAAGAGCCGTTCCTTCTATTTTGTTTTGCCTGTCGGCAATTAATTGACGCAAACCTTCATAGCCAAACCATCCACCGTACATAAGGGAATCACTATAATTATCCTCTATTGATTTTGAGAAGCTTTCAATTAAATCTTTTGTAGGAAGGGCAGTATCATCTGGAATACCGCCTGCTAAAACAATAGGGTCTGGGTGTTCTGTAGGAAGCCTCCAAAACCGACCAGCATCGGTGGCACTTCCTGCACCAATGCTTCTAGCCGCATCCGAAAGCAAATCGCTTTCTATATCTAGTGACTGCCATTGCTGAGCGATTGTTTCTTTTTCAAATTGAACCATTTAAATAAACCTTTTGTATGCTATATCGAAGGAAAAATTAAGCCATTTATTTTTGTTAAAATAAGAATAACCTTTAGTACCTAACCAGGTGAAGCGGGAAAGATAATATAATTAACAATACTAGCTTACTACCTGTTCATTGTAGGGTCTAAGGCGTCTCTTAAACCATCACCTACAAATGTGAAACCCATGGTGATAATGGCTATCATTAGGCTAGGAAATAGACCCATATGCCAGTATGTTCGGACATAACCAAGGCTGGTTGAAATCATTTTCCCTAGGCTTGGAACAGGCTCATCAATCCCAAGACCTAAAAAGCTAAGCCCGGCTTCGTTGAAAATCACTGCCGGCACTTGGAATGCCAACAATACTGCCAAAATAGGTATGATATTAGGGAAAATGTGCCTGAATGCCACTCTAAACCTATTTGCTCCAATTGCTTGAGCTGCAATGACGAATTCTCTCTCTTTAAAAGCCAAGAATTGGCCGCGCGTTATACGTGTTTCCACAACCCAACCCGAGATGCCCAAGGCAAATATGACATTCCACATTGAATGCCCAAGTAATCCCATAATGAACATTGCGATCAAAAGAGCAGGAATTCCCGTCGCAATTTCTATTATTCTCACCACGATTTGATCCACCCAACCACCTAAATATCCACCCAGCGTACCTAGGCTTATTCCAATACTGAGAGTTATAACTTGCACTCCCAAGGCAACAATTATTGATGTTCTTGTGGCGTATATAATTCGACTTAAGTAGTCTCTACCCACCGCGTCAGTGCCAAAAACATGTGCCCAGCTAGGGGGTTGCCTTGCTTCCGTTAGATTTCCTACATCGTAAGGTGTTGGTGCCAAAAAATTTGCAAAGATAGCTATAAATACGCAAATAAAGACCACACAAAGACCTATAACAGCTAACTTGTTGCGCCTAAAACGCCACATAAAATTGGCTTTCCGCCTCTTTTGGCCCTTTTCTTCCGCTTCTTTAAGACTGGTCATGTTTTACGATCCGTTAGTCGCACTCGAGGGTCTGCCCAAGTGTATAGGATGTCACTGATGAAATAAGTTAACCCGAATAAAACGGCCACAAGCATGAAAATACCCATAATGACTGGGTAGTCCCTGTCAAAAATGCTGGTGACGAAGTGCCGGCCAATTCCCGGTACGCCAAAAGTGTTTTCAATAAAAATACTTCCTGTCATAAGATTTGGAATTAAAGGTCCTACTAAGGTAATAATCGGGATTAAAGCGTTCTTGAACACGTGGCGCATTATCACCACAGGTTCAGCCAACCCCTTGGCTCTTGCCGTCCGAATATAGTCTGACCTCATAGCCTCAAGCATACTAACTCTAGTAAATCGCGCTATGAGGCTTGTAGGTGCCAAGGAATAAGCTACTACTGGCAATACAATGTGTTGCCAAGTGCCCCAACCCTGGGTTGGCAGAAGATCCATTTTTACAGATACAAACATAACTAACCAAACGGCTACCGCAAAATTTGGAACGGTGATCCCGGTTGTAGCTAGAAAAGTAACAGTGTAGTCAAGCATGCTATTTTGGCGAAGCGCTGCCAATATGCCTACAGGAATTCCTATCGAAAAAGCTATTAACAGGGTAAAAGCCCCTATTTTCGCTGTCGCGGGCCAGCCCCTAGCGATTGTTTCCCATACAGTATCGGTTTTATATATGAAAGAATTCCCCAAATCTAGATGCAGAAGATTCCATAGATATTTTGCATACTGCAGATGAACGGGTTGATCTAACCCATATTTCCGCATCATATTTTCTTTTGCCGCACCCTGTAGGGGTATTTCAGATTCATTCCAAGGGGTGCCTGGCAGCCACCTAACGGCGATAAACAGTATTAGGGAAATGATCAAAACAGATCCTAAGAGTCCGAGTAATCTTCCCAAAGAATATCTAATCATGCAGAGATTCTCTCTTGATTTATGTTATGACGCAAGTTCTGATAATTTGTCTGCAAGCAAGTCTATTTCATCCTCCAATAGATAAAAAGCGGCCGCTATCCGCATTGATTTTGCTTCTGGATTATGGGCCGTTAGAATTCTATGTTCCTTCCACAACCAATTTCCTGGATCTGGGTGGTTAAGACCGGCTGTAGAAAAAGCGACGATTCCTGTGGTGTCCTTGCTGGACATTGGTGTTGTGATGTCAATACCTGGTATATCAACCAAACGTCTTTTTAATTGGTCTGCTAGGCGGTGACTTCTATCATAAATATTTTGAGGACCAATGTTGTTGTGAAATTCTAGAGCTTTAACTGCTGCCGCGTGGGTTGCCCAATACCGTGTACCAAATTCAAAACGTTTTGCAGTATTCAAACTGGTGTATGACAATGACTCAAGGTCATACTCGTCGGTCATCCCCCAGCCAACCCAGCTCGTTTTCAATCTTGTAATCCAACCCTTTCTAACATACAAAAATCCTGTTCCTTGTTGACACAAGAGCCATTTATGCCCGCAGCCAGCATAAAAGTCACATCCAAGGTCTTTCATTGACACGGGAAATTGCCCAACCGCATGAGCGCCGTCCAGCATATAAGGAATGTTTTTCGCCTTTAAAAATTCTCCAACTTCTTTGGCTGGTAATCTGGCCCCGTCTACAGTAGAAACATGGCTAAGGAAAACTAATTTAGTTTTGTCAGTTACCAAATTATCCAAGTCAGCTAAAAGTCGGTCTACATTCGTCTGAAAATTGAGGAGTTTTACCTGAACACCATAACGCTCGGATAAATTTAAAAACGGGAGTGAGCCACTTGGATGTTCCTCATTGGTAATAATTACTTCGTCGCCGGGAGCCCAATCAAATCCAGATGCCACAATATTGATTCCATCTGATACGTTCCTGGTTAGGGCGATTTCGTCTGGCGATGTTCCCAGATAGCTGGCAAAATCTTTTCTTGAATGCTCGAACAAATCCAATATTTCGTCATTAACATCTCGGTCATATGGGCCTTTAGTTTCTATAAGGCGAGTTAATCTGACCGCTTCTTCTGCCACAATGGAAGGTGTAGGGCCGAAAGTTCCACAATTAAGGTAGGTGCAACTTTCAAGGGCTGGTATTTGTCGGCGGATTGATTGTATATCCGTTTTAGGCCTCCCTAAAAGAGCGGCCCACCGGATACAAAATTGTACCGAGCAGGCCGCTCATTATTCATCTTTTTCCTTCTCGCGTTTCAGCGAGAATTTTTACACGGGGCTAGTAAGCCGATCGTGTGTGCTCATTTACATTCGAGCCAACATAGACTTCATATATGTTCTGGGCTCCGAAACCAGGATTCCAGTTCGGGAACTGAAGACCTGCCCACCCAGCCTGGTTTGTATCACGCCAAGTACCTTTTAGGTAAGGCTTGTGCAACTGGTTTTGAATCTGCGACCAGAAGAACACGCTGCCGACATCCTCAGAAAGAATCTCTTGCAACTTAAGCATCTTAGCTGACCTGTCATCAGAAAGAGCCATTGCACCAGCTTCAATTCTCAGGTTCTCAAACTCTTCATTGTTCCAGTTATGTCGACCATCTGTCTTAAAGACCCCCATGAAGTTAGAAGCATCCACATAGTCAAATCCGTATGAGACCATCGCAAATTTGAGGTCATGGGCATTCAGGCCAGCCATGTAGGTTTTTCGGTCCATGTTGTTGATAGTTACATCAACACCAATATTCTCTTTAAGTTGCTGGGCTACAGCAGCAGCAGTGGCTTGGAATAGCTCAGTTTCTTGCCGCAAGGCCATTTCTAGCTTAGGGAAGCCTGCGCCGTCTGCGTATCCTGCATCAGCCATCAGTTTCTGGGCTGCAGCAACATCAAGGCCTTGGTATTGCTTCAGCTTGTCGGGTCCGGCTGCATCTGGGAACCCAGGAATCAAGACACCATATCTGGGCTCACCGGCAGCCTCTCCTACGATGTTTTTAATAATGGCATCCCTGTCGATAGCCTTTGCAAAAGCTTGCCTGACTTTCACGTCATTGAATGGCTTACTTTGAAAGTCGAAGAACAAATAGTGAGTTCTGAAGTCACCTGGCGAAAGCCCTCTCTCTTTCATGAGCCCGGCGTCATTCATCAGGTATTCTTGGTCTGCTGGAGTAAATGGCCCGTTGATGGTGTCAACTTCTCCTGCAAGATAAGCATCAAATTTACGTTCTCCGTAAACAGCTTTGTAGCTTTCGATATAAGGCAGTAGTTTGCCTGTGTAATTAACGTTAGCTTCAAATTCTGCGTGTTGGTTTGGAATCCACTCTTTAAGGATCCAAGGGGTGCTAGACAAAGTAGTAGCTGGGTCATTTGAATAATATTGACCATGTTTTTCAGCTGCATGTTTTGCTAAAGGAGAACCGTACATCATAAACCCTGGAACATATGGTGCCGGGGTATCCAATTGAAATACGAGAGTATGGTCGTCCGAGGCTGAGACTCCAAGGGAGTCCAATGGTTTTTCACCTGCTTCGACGGCTCCGTAGTTTTCTACTTCCAGCATACCGAAGTACCACGTAAAGTCATAAGCGTGTTCTGGGTCCGCGTAGTACTGCCATGTATACACATAGTCATGAGCTGTCACTGGGACACCGTCACTCCATGTGAGGTCTGGATCAATGTTAAATGTCCATGTTTTCATGTCATCTGAGGAGGACCAGCTGGTAGCACCGCCTGGCACGGTTGAAAGGTCTGTGCTTAACAAGGCTAGGCTGAATCCACTCTGGATTCCTCCTGCAGCCGAGTTGTACACACTAACGGGAAACTCTAGAGCTTCACCTTCTTTTTCATAGTTCACTTTTAGGAACTGATCTGCCATCGGGGCAGCGTCACTTGGCATTTCACGACCAAAGACATTTTTTGTTTTTGCTGCCGGGGCAGGTTGAGTTGCCGGAGCCGCTGCCGCTGCCGCTGCCGGAGCCGCTGCCGGAGCCGCTGCCGGAGCCGATTCTTCTTCTGAAGAACTACAGCCAACCGCAACGCCTAACATCAAGGCAGTAATAGCGCCAACTACCAAAAACATATACCCGTTCTTGCGCATGAGTAACCTCCACACAATATTTCATTTTATCTTCGTGGACCAAAATATCCACAATCTACAAGCACCATTATATTATGAACGTCAACGAAATAATATATATATTGCTAATTGTTACATAAACATTAACATTTAGAATAATGAATATTAGAGAATCCAATACGAATTATAAAACAATCTGATTCTTTTAAATGTTAAATTGGGGGTCGCTGTAATTATTAACCTTGTCGTAGATTTG
>PYIL01227189.1_pt1 | contig 10002 bp, 9 predicted proteins | sample 3578041 | NCBI WGS metagenome assembly PYIL01 (sample SAMN08408023, study PRJNA431606) | Marine metagenome isolate SA_KN192-05_S13_150m, whole genome shotgun... | biome: marine; feature: oceanic pelagic zone; material: water; isolation source: 150 m water sample, 0.2-0.8 um fraction ... | reverse complement strand
CGATTGGTGTATCAACAAACATTATTGAAGCGTCATGGCAGGCTCTCGTCGATTCACTCGTTTATGGTCTGTTGCATACAGAAAGTTAAAGTTCCTCTGATTCCTCTTCCGTAAAGGTCAGTAAGTTGTAGCCATGTTATTAATTCGACCACGTGTACTTTTGTCTGAATTTGTTGGAACTATGTTTCTTCTAATTGGTGTGATGGGATCTGGAATAATGGCTGAGAGGCTAAGCCCATCGGATAATGGGCTTCAACTATTGCAAAACGCAGCTGCGACTACCGGCGTGCTAATAGCAAGCATTTCAATTTTCGGAACGATTTCAGCAGATCTTAACCCAGCAGTAACTGTCGCTGCGTGGCGTCTTGGCCACCGACAAAGAAACGAACTCATACCGATAATCATTGTCCAGATTATTGGAGGCTGTACAGGAACGGTTCTTTCTAACATTATGTTTGATTTAGATTGGTTCCAGTTGTCCGAAAAGACAAGGTCTGGAGCTAATTTATGGCTTGCCGAAGTAATTGCTACATTAGGCCTTCTACTTATTGTTTTTAGCTTGTCACGTACTAAAAGATCAAATCACATTCCTTATGTGGTGGGTGCTTATATAGGCGGCGCTTACTATTTCACCTCTTCAACAAGTTTCGCTAATCCAGCTGTGTCAGTAGCTCGAATGCTTTCAGATACTTTTGCGGGTATAGAGCCATCTTCAGCACCTATGTTTATTCTGATGCAAATAGTTGGATTAGTTTTAGCTGTCTGGATAATCAAGTATCTATTTCCAAAACCTCAAACAAACTGAAGTTAACTACTCACATTGATTACTAGTAGGAGCGCCGTTAATTCTTTTATTAGACCAATCTATTAAATCACTCCAATATGCCATTACGGAAGTTCCATGGTTGGTGCCTGGGTATTCTCTCAGTTCGATAGGAGCAGAATCAGCGAAAGCACAAAGTTGACCAAAAAGAAGCTGACTTGCAATAAAAGGTATCTGTTCATCGTCCGTTCCATGAAGGATCACAGTAGGAACTTGGACTTTCCGCTGGTTTGTATCATTTTCTGTGAGGCGAGCATTCCAATCTGGAAGAGAGAAAATATCATCGACGGTCACAAGTTCTTCGTAAGGAATTGGGTTGAAAATTTCAAAAATGTGACCCGTGCAACCTTTCTCCAATTCTTCTATAAGGGGGAAATATTCAGGTTCAATGAGACTCTCATAATCGAGCTCTGGATAGGCGGAACCAAAAGAAGCACCGACCATTACTAGGTATCCCTGAAAAGGACCGTTTTGCAGAAACGATTTGAGTAAGGGGAACTGTGAAGGCGGTGCACCTGCAGCAACACCTACCAGATTTAATTCTGGGGCCAGATCCAGCCAGCGTTGACCTGCATGTAAGGCCGCGTGTCCACCTTGAGAATGACCCCAAACTACAAGGGGGCCATCAGCATTGATTCCGTCAATATTTTTTGCCGCTCTTACGATGTCAAATACTCCGCGGGCTTCACTTTCACCAACTATGTAGTGATGGATTCCATCTGAACCTAATCCTTCAAAATCAGATGCTACAACTACCCAACCTGCTTCAATGAACGGTTGTATTAGCGAAAGGTTAGGTAAAGGTTCTTGCCGTGATGGAGCACACTGATCGGCAAGGCCAACTGTTCCATGGGCTATGGAAAGCACGGGACGAGGTTCTTCGCTATTTAGGTCGGGTGCCACCACTAGACCACTTACTTCAATCGGTTCACCTAAAATTGATTCGGATTCGTAGAGTATGCGAAAACCAACTCCTATTTCACCAACATCTATGTCTTCTATCTCAATCAAAGACCTAATAGAAGTTTCCGAAACTTTAGTTTCCTCACTTGGGGGTTCATTGAATCCACTAAGCCTGACACCAGAAACCAGATCGCCAATATCGGCTGTCAAAGTGAATGTTTCTGAAGAAAGTCCGAGAACTTTGTAAACAAAGCCGGTGATATAGACACGTAATAGATCGTGGACATTTCGTGCATCAGTATCATCAGGCAAGCAACCATCTTCACCTGATCGGACTACGGAATCACCCAGAGCTTCGCGTAATTCAGTAAGGCCACCTCGTTCTTGAATCAAAGGACATACATCTATCGCTGTAGCGTGTCCAGTTTTAGCGATATTAATGAAAACAGAATTATCGAGTGATTCGTGTAATTCCCACGAGATTGATGGTTCAACTATTGAGTCATTTTCAAACACAACCAGCAAAGTAGGCCGGTCAACTGCAAGATCCTGAAAACCACCCGCGAGAAGAGCGACACCAGCGACCCGATCATCCGCAGTCGCAAGAGCCGCAGTTCTCGTGCCCGCAGAATGTCCAATTATCACCATTTTAGAGCCATCAGTTATAGGGCCCAATTCAGAGTCTTCACCAATAATTTCCAAAGCTTCAAAAAGATCAGCAACGTTGTCTTCCGGCGTATCAGAGCCGGCTAGTGGAGTCAATAAGGTAGTGAGACTTCGACCGAGATGTTCCACGGCAATTGTGATAACACCATGGCTAGCAAGATGGCTTGTTAGGAAAGTAGCTGCCTGACGGTAGCCAGGGCTTCCATGACTGTAAGCAGCAATTGGGAAAGGACCTCCCTTGCTTGCTGGGGGAGCGTTTCTGTAAGAATCTGTGTCGACTTCACCACCTAAATCGCCTGGAATGAAAGGTTGGAGAACTTCAGATATGACATTAATACTGTCAAAGGTTTCAGAAAGTTGATCTTTAACAGTATTTGGTTCGACGGGGTACCAAACTTCAACCGGCCTGTCTTCCAACTGAATGGTGCGCACCCCTGCAGCCCAAGGGCCTCTTTCTAGAAATTGTTCAGGATCAGAAGGCATTAGAACAGTAGTTGTTGCGGGTGGTTGGCTAGTAGTCATCTGAGTGGGGGTGGGTAGTAGCCAGCTGAGTTGGGTTGTTGCGGGTGGTTGGGTTGTTGCGGGTGGTTGGGTTGGTATTGGCGTTTGCTGTGTGACTGTTTCTTTCGTCTGTGGGATAGTTTCTTTTGCTTTCGAGCATGATACAACCACACAAAATACGGAGATAATAAGAAAAATTTTTTTCATAGCGTTGATCAAATTCTGAGCCTATAGTCGGTATCTTTCATATGTGGAAAAAGGTAGAGAAATTACTCCTGAGCCAATTAGCGAGGACAAAAATTTTGAAAAACGCGATTGGCTTTTGTTGTTAACAGCTGCAGGCATTTGGGGTTCTTCATTTCTCTTCATGGACGTTGCGTTGGAGAGTGAACACCCAGGTCTAATAACATGGTTACGACCTACTTTGGGTTTGTTTGCACTTATCTGGTTTCCATCAGCAAGACGACCGGTTGAACCGTCAGACCGTTGGTCAATTGTATTACTCGGAATAACATGGGTGGCCTTTCCATTCACCATGTTCCCATTGGCTCAACAGTGGATCGACTCTTCAATAACAGGGATGCTTAACAGCGCTATGCCAATAATGACTCTGGTTATTGGTGCCCTAGGATTCGGAGTTCTAATTAAACGGATCCAAATTCTAGGAATTCTTGTTGGAATAGTGGGAATACTCTTCATTGGTTTACCCACTGTCAGCGGCGGTGGAACTAATGCTCTTGGGGTTCTATTTGTAATTTTGGCTGTTACTTCCTATGGAGTGGGAGTGAACGTTGCAGGCCCTCTTCAGAGAAAGTATGGTTCGCTAGCCGTTCTATCAAAAGTTTTAATAGTTGCTTCTATTCTCACAATGCCTTTTGGAATTTATGGAATCACAGAGTCAACATGGTCTATGAAAGCATTTGGGGCTAATTTAGCTGTTGGTTTAGGGGGGACAGGTATTGCTTATGCAGCAGCAACTACTTTGGTTGGAAGCGTTGGAGCTGTACGAGCATCAATAGTTACTTACCTGATCCCTGTAGTTGCTGCTCTGTTGGGGATCTTTGTTTTAGGCGAGAACCTTTCTTTCTGGGAGTTATTCGGAGTTGTCGTTCTTATAGGAGGAGCATGGTTAACAACACGAATAGAAATAAAATCATTATCAAAATCTGACATCGAAAAAAACAAACATAATTAGGATGACCGCTACGAAACTTCTATTGCTTATTTCTATTGTTGCTGTAGTTAGTTCCTGTAATTCTGATCTAGAAGATCAGCAAACCCTTACATCTGATTTGTCTAATGACGTGGTGTCTTCTACGAGTGTTGTGCCTGTGGTGTCTTCTACGAGTGTTGTGCCTGTGGTGTCTGAGATTCGCCTAGGAAGAATTCCAACAAAAGAAGAGCCTCTTCGCGTAATGATTATAGGTGACAGTGCGACATATGAAATTGAGCCTGCCTTGTCAGCGGCTCTAAAGAAAACAGGTGTAGTGGAGACAGCTAATCGAACTCAATTCGGATTCGGATTAAGTCAATGGCCTAGGTACAAGTGGTGGGATATATGGCCGTCTTTTTTTCATCAGGTTGAGCCTGAGGTAGTAATTTTCCAAACCGGGATTTGGGATATGGATGAGGTCATTAACGGACCCACAAGACGACCTTTACCGACTGACCCAGACTGGGTTGAGCAATTCAATTTCTTGATGGAAGTCGCAGCAGATGTTTTGTCAGAAAGCGGCGCCCATATCTTTTGGTTGACGATGCTCCCTACCCACGACAATGATGAACACGAACGTTTGAATAAATTGATTTATGAATTAGCTGATAGAGATCAGAGAATAAGTGTGATTGACCTAACTCCATTATTCGCAGATGAGAATGGAAACTATCTCGAAGGGATAGAGAGATCAGGAAAGTATTGGCCAATTAGAAAAATTGACGGAGTTCATTTGTGCAGATTTGGCTCAAGAATTGCCACCGAATTGGTGATCGAACATGTTTCTATTTTTGCAGGTTTCGAAGTTGTTTCCGGTTGGGAAGATGGAGAATGGCTCACAAACTCTCGATTTGATTTAGACCCATGCAGTGATCCAGTTGATTTGATAGCCGGAAAGGCAGAACTCCTTTCTATTGGGTAAGTTCTTAGTATGAGAGTAGGGGGGGTACATCACCACCGTGATGTACAAGATGGAACAGTTCGAGCTGCTGTATTTGGAATTAGTGATGGACTTGTATCAAACGTTGCTTTAATACTCGGAATAGCAGGTGCAAGTACCGACCCATCAATTGTGAGAGTGGCCGGCATATCTGGTCTACTAGCGGGTGCTGTTTCTATGGCAGCAGGAGAATACGTTTCCTTAAAAGCGCAGAAAGAACTAGTTGAACGAGAACTCATCATTGAACAAGAATCAATAGAGGACAATTTTAAAGCTGAAACTGCAGAATTGGTAGCTATATACGAAGGGCGAGGAGTTGATTCAGACCTAGCTGAAGAAGTAGTAAAACAGATCATGTCGAATCCCGACGTTGCTCTTGACGTTCACATACGTGAAGAGCTAGGGGTTGATCCGGCTCAGCTAGGTAATCCAGTTATGGCTGCTTTATCTAGTTTTGTTTCATTTTCTTTGGGAGCTTTCGTCCCAGTTGTGCCTTGGCTTGCAGGTGGGGGGAATAGTGCAGTTTGGATTTCAGCGATTTCCGGTGTAACCGCCACGGCAGTAGTTGGTGCTGTTTTGGCAGTATTTTCCGACCGGTCAGTATTTCGTACTTCACTAAGGCAGATGCTCATCGCTGCGGGAGCTTGTTCAGCCACTTATTTGATTGGGAGTTTCCTCGGAACAAACATTGGCTAGTTATCGAAATTTGGCTCGGGGTCTACCTTTTCCCCTGGAGTAAACGAGACAGGCATGTGTTTAACTCCATTGATAAAATTTGATCTAAGACGTGAAGGTTCTCCGTCAAGAGAGATGTCGGGCATTCTTTTACAGATCTCTTCAAAAATTATTCTTAATTCAAGTTTTGCAAGATTTGCACCGAGACAATAGTGAGGTCCGCCACCGCCAAATCCGACATGGTTATTAGGTGAACGTTGAACATCCAATGAGAACGGATTTTCGAACTCTAACTCGTCTCTATTGGCTGAAATATGCCACATCACTACTTTGTCACCAGCATTTATCTTTTGACCATTTATCTCTATATCCTGAGTTGCCGTTCTTCTGAAATGTAAAACAGGACTTGCGAACCTAACGATTTCATCAACTGCTGCGTCGATGAGGTTTGCGGTGTTTGATTTTAATAACTCAAACTGATCAGGGTGCTCTATCAGTGCCCATAAGCCATGCGAAGTTGCATTACGTGTCGTCTCATTTCCAGCAACGGCCATTAGGAGCATGAAACCATCAATTTCTTGTTCATTGAGAACAGTGGGTTCACCATCATCTCCTATGATCTCCGCATTGATTAAGCGAGTAATCAGGTCATCTTGAGGTTCTTCGCGTCTTTTATTAGCTAAGTCGTTTGCATATGCGTATAGCTCGAATGCGGCAGCTTGATTATCCTGCCCTGCATACTCAGGATCTTCGATTCCAATCATTCGGTTGGACCATTCAAAGAGTTTGTTTCTTTCTTCTTGGGGGACGCCCATTATTTCGGCGATAGCTTGCAAAGGAAGTTCGGCGGCGACATCTACTACAAAATCACAGTTACCTTTTTCGATGACTTCATCAACTATGAGAACGGTTCGAAGTCGTAAGTATTTCTCAAGCAAGCCGATCATTCGTGGTGTGAAACCGCGGTTTACCAATTTTCTGTAGCGGGTGTGCTTGGGCGGATCCGTATAAAGCATCTGGGTTCCTCTAAGATCGAAACCTTTTGAACCGTCTTCATGTTCATGAGGGTCCTCTATAGAGATCCCTCCAGTCTCGGAGGAGAAAACTTCGGCATTCCTATTTACCTCAACTAGATCTGCGTGCCGGACTATATTCCAGAAACCAGGTCCGTCTGGTTCATCGTGCCAACTTACTGGATCTTCTTTCCGAAGATAACTAAACATCTCATGATGTTCTTGTGCGAGGAATCTATCTAGATCTAAAAGGTCTATATCTTCCATCTTCATAACTTTTCCAATCGCTAATTCGATAATAGCAGTATGTGCTACAGCCTCAAATTAGTTGCCTTCGGATAGTTCAGGTTCTATAAAAATAGGACCAGCATTTTTGAGTTCAATTCTGATGTCATCTTCCAACTGATTTATGAGTTGAGCTATTTCTTTAGTTTGAAGAGTCTCATGAAAAGCGACCCTCACACCTATAAGAATTTCTTCTGGCCCTATATGTTGAGTTCTCATTTCTACCAATTCAACAACTTGCTCGTTATTCTCAATGACACTTACGATTTTTAAACGGTCTGTTTCGCTAGCGGACTCACCGATAATGAGACTGTGCATTTCACGGGCAAGAATAGTGGCAATGACCCCTAAAAGAATTCCTATTGAAAGAGTACCGATTCCGTCCCAAATAGGGTCTTCAGTTATTTTCACTAGAGATATTGCTGCTAGAGCAATAACCATCCCAAACAAGGCTCCAGCATCCTCTAGAAGAACCACTGGAATCTCAGGTTGCTTTGAACGGATTACAAATTTAGGCCAAGTGGTTTGACCTTTAATTGTTTTTGCTTCAACAATCGCAGTTCTGAAGGAAAAAGATTCAATAAATATTCCAAAAATTAGAATCCCTATAGCCCAACTGGCATTATCAAAGGCATGAGGATGACGGATTTTTTCCACACCTTCGTAAATCGCAAATAATGAACCTAAAGAAAACAAAATTAGGGCTACCACAAAAGACCAAAAGTATCGTTCACGACCATATCCGAAAGGGTGTTTGGAACTAGGTTCACGTTTCGCTCTTCGTGTCCCTAATAATAAAAGAAGTTGGTTCGCTGAATCAGCACTAGAGTGAATACCCTCAGCAAGCATCGTTGATGATTTAGTTATTGCAAAACCCAAAAATTTTGCAATAGTTATTCCAAGATTTGCTAGTAGTGCAGCAAGGATAGTTTTTTTGCCAGTTGTTGCCATTGGTCATATTTTATTTATAGGGACTTAATTATTTCTATCAGAAAAACTCGATTTCGTGTATCTTCAGATGAGCTAATAGCTTTGATAATAATTAGAGAGTATGGAAAACAGAATGAAAATTTTTAGATCATCATCTGAATTACTTAAAGCTGTGGGGGATCATCTCGGTTACAGCGATTGGATAGTGGTTGATCAGAATCGCATAGATTTATTTGCAGAAGCAACAGGAGACAAGCAGTGGATACATGTGGACCCACAAAAAGCTTCTGATGGTCCTTTCGGAAAAACGATTGCACATGGATACCTGACTCTTTCCTTAACAAATTGCCTCTTGCCAGAAATTTTTCAAGTCGATGGAATCTCCATGGGAATCAATTACGGCACAGACCGTGTCAGATTTCCGGCACCCCTAATGGTTGGATCAACTGTTCGTGCAGGGGCAGAACTGGTCGATGTTACAGAAATAGAAGGTGGTGTCCAAACGGTGGTTCGTGTGACTGTTGAAATCGAAGGCATAGAAAGACCCGCATGTGTCGTCGATAGTCTTAGTCGTTTCATCTGGTAACCAAATAAAGGTAACCTTGTTCGGTGTCTAAAAGGAAACGTAAAGCTACGCCCATAGCTCCACCTTCAGTTCCACCTGTGGAGGCAGGACTGTTAAGTCCCACCAGATTAGTCCCACCTAATATCAATAAACCCCCTTATGCGTTGACAGGTGATCCAGGAAACTCAACCTCATCATTGGTAAGGGATGACGATGAGATTAAACGCATGGAAAAAGCAGGAGAGATAGCAGCGCTAGTTCTATTAGAAGCAGGTTCTAACGTCGCCCCTGGTGTTACAACAGACAAAATCGACGAGATAGTGCACGAGATGATCTTGTCTTTCGATGCTTATCCCAGTCCACTTAATTACAGAGGGTTCCCAAAATCTGTTTGCACATCAGTGAACGAGGTTATATGCCATGGAATTCCAGATAGTCGCCCATTGCAAGAAGGCGACATCGTAAATATCGACGTCACGGTTTATCACGATGGTGTTCACGGCGACACCTCAGTTACCTTCCCAGTTGGAGAAGTGAGCGAAAGAGACATCCGTTTAATCAAAGAAACGCGAAAGGCAATGGAATTAGGAATAGAAGCAGTCAAACCTGGAAAACCTGTGAATGTTATTGGAAGAGCGATTGAAAGACATGCAAAACGTCATGCCTTAGGGGTTGTTCGCGAATTCATTGGTCATGGTGTTGGAACCGAGTTTCATAGTTCACTTCAAATCCCTCATTATTATGACCCTTATGCTTCCACAGAGATACTTCCAGGGATGACTTTTACGATTGAACCAATGTTGACGCTTGGCGATCCATCAGCGCAGATATGGAGCGATAATTGGACAGCGGTTACAAGAGATGGAAGGCGCACCGCACAATTCGAACATACAATTATTGTTTTAAAAGATGGGGCAAAACGTCTCACCGTAACGGGTGATGGAAACGCCCCTTCGGATCTTCTTTCTATCTAATCAAAATTCGGTTTAACGCCAAGTAGCTGTACCGGTCTTTGCCAACGCAACCCATGTGTTGCCAGGGGTTAATCTGATGGGTATTCCATCCGAAGTTATTTCTGCTGGTTCTGAATCTTTCTTTCGTTCCCACTCACCTTCGATTAGATGACCATCAGTAAATACCCAAACCTCGCCACTTCCTTTTGTTACGGCCTCAGGCGATCGTGAGTCAGCGGCACTTTTACCGTAAGAAATGAATTGAATAACTATGTTTGCTGGGGCTACTCGCACACCATCACCATCACCATGGGGTTCACCATTGTGGGTGCGCTCCCAGCCTGCGCCATTCCATGCATAATCTATTTCCGCATGACCGAAATCTACAAAAACACCGGTTGCTTTTTTAGCGTTTGCGTGAAGAGGTGCATTTTCGGTTCTGAAAGTAAATGGAGGTTTAGGAATTTCATCTCTATTTGGATGCTGAGACCATAGTCTTTCTGTTGAAGTGAAAAGGTTATGTGGTGCTCTCCGT
>PYIL01010372.1_pt1 | contig 10006 bp, 13 predicted proteins | sample 3578041 | NCBI WGS metagenome assembly PYIL01 (sample SAMN08408023, study PRJNA431606) | Marine metagenome isolate SA_KN192-05_S13_150m, whole genome shotgun... | biome: marine; feature: oceanic pelagic zone; material: water; isolation source: 150 m water sample, 0.2-0.8 um fraction ... | reverse complement strand
ATCGACACGGGCGATCCCGCCGTAGTCGAGGTGATGGAGATGTTCTTGCCGTTTGTGCTATGCGACAGGAACTCTTTTGAATACGTTGCCATAGTGCCTTTCCTCTACGAGAAAACTTGGTTTGCGATGATGTTGTCGTCCACAGCCGTGGTCACCCACGCAACCCCAGGGGTTGCGCTGGAATCCGCCACCAGGAACGTCCCGTTCGCCCCGACACCGACGCGAACAATCGTGTTGTCAGCCGAAGCAACGAGAAGGTCGCCCTTGGCGTCCACCAAACTGTTCTGAACCAGCCCAGGGGACGAGTTCACGAACGTCTCGATTTCTGAGAAGTTCGTGTTCATGTCGGCAGCCACAATCGTGGTGCCCGCCGAAAAATCGTTTGTGACGGCCAAAGTCGCCATTTAGCGCAATCTCCTTGGGTTGTACGTGAACGCCATAGCGTTCACCTCCCAGTGGTTGTTCGTAGAGGGACCATTGACCTTCAAACTAATGCTGAGGGCTGTCCCAAGTGTCGGTAACCGAACCACGTCTGCGACCAGATCCCGCGAAACGGCGTCCCAGGCTGCGTAATAGTCGGAGGTCGGGTCGGCGTCATCCCACTTCGCCGTATCCCACACCGAATCGGAAGTCCTGCCCGTCACGTTCACGTCAAACGTCGTTGACTGCGACGACTTGTCGTAGTTCTTGTACACCTCGACAGGCATCGTGATCGTGTCCTGCGCCAAGGTGATAAACCTTGGCTTCCCCCACCGCTTCTTCGTGATCGGATCATTACCCGTCAACCAGGGCGTAACGAAATGCGACGAAATGTGCGTCTCCGTGGACCCCGTATAACGGTCGGACGTACGGTTCTGCTCGTCCTCGACATCGACGACACAGCCCGTGTTGGCGACACAACCAGCCAACACCGACGCACGCTCGTTCGGGGGCCGATATGCCAGCATCGGCCCAGCGTCAATGTCGGTCATCGTCCAAGCGCCGCTCTCACCAATCGTCGGATCGTAAATCAGCGTCCGCCTAGACGTGACCCCCGAAACCGTCCAGTCCAAAGACACGAACAGCTTGTTGTCGCCCCACGCCAACTGGGGCGGATTACTGAACGTAATCCGTCCGTCGTCAATGGCAGGCTGCAACTTCGAGAACAAGTAAACGAACTGTTGCCCGTTGTACAGGTAGACGCCTTCCTGCGCCGACCAGAAGAACACCCCGTTCGGGGTGACCGCAGGCGACGACAACGGAATCATCCCCACCGACGCAGACTGCAACTGCACCTGGAACGAATCAGAGTCGTAGCCGAAGATCGCATACGTCGAATTCGTCTTGAACACCAGCAGACGGTCACCGAAGGCAGCCATTCCCGTGATGTAGTCGCCGTGCTCCCCCAAGTCGATGTCCACATAGTCCGAATCGGGGCTAGCGGAACCCTCCTCGCCCCACTTCTCAGGCTCGTTCGCATTAGACCAGCGAACCCTCGACCTGTACGCCGTAGACCCCTCGTATGTGTGGGCAGCCCACGCAAAGTTGTTCCAAAACTCCACGTACTGGGCTTTCGGAAAGTTCCCTGCCGTCCCATCGAACGTGGTGCCCAAATCCGCTGCCGAAGAACCATCCCACTTGAACGACGGCTTGTCATACGACACGCCGTACGCCACATCGTTCATGGTCATACCGTAAACACGCGAACCAGCCGTACGCGCCGTAATACCCGTCAAATCAGTGAAATTGGCGCTAGTCGATTGGGCAACCGCAGTCCCGTAGTTGACCATCACAGCGTTCGTGCCGCTACCCGTGTGGAACCCCCACATGCCCTTCACGTCAGCCGACAGGGCCGTCGTGTTCCTGCGGTCCACGCCGTCACGCATCCGAACCCCACCCCTGGGGTCCACCACCACGTTCAACAAGTCAGGCGACTCGTTCGGTGCCAGATTGAACTGGTCCGACCGCAGGTTCAAGCCACCTGAGAAAGATTCGAGCGCAGTAAGGCGGAACCCGCTGCCTCGCGCGCCAGCGCCACGAGCCATCTGCTACTCCCAGGAGTAGCGGAGACGATTGGGCAAAATGACCTGTGACCGCCACCGCGAAGCGGTGCGGCTGTTCAACAAGATCGGCTGAGGGGCAGGCATGTCCACATACCTGTCCTTCAAGTTGTCGAGTTCACCCTCGAACAAGGCGAAATACTGGGCCGCCATTCCAGGGTCTTCCTGCTGCTCATAGGCGCGGGCAATCCCGTAGGTAGCGACCAGAATGTGGAAAGGTGCAGGCAAATCAGACGGCTCCGTCGCATCCGACGAAGCCGCCCCGAACGCTGTCGGATCCTGATAGCCGCGCACATACACGGTATAGGCCGAAGCTGGGGTCGGATACAGGCGAACCGAATCAGCCCAGAACGACCACCACCAGGCGTCACCCGTCGTGTTCGTATCCAACGGGTAGACGACATCGCCCGAATCGCGCCCCACATAGGACACGACATGGCTGTCGGTGCGTAACGCCGCGATCTCCCGCAACCCGTTCGTTACTGACGCGCCGACCGCAGCCAACGTGTAATCCTTCTGGGAAGCAACGGTATCGAACGTCGTCGCCACCTCGTAGAAAGGCCACCGCTTCTCCGAATAGACGATCTTGTCGTACCCCTCACCCAAGAAACGGTTCAGGGTGTCGTCAGCGATGTCGGACGAATCAATGTCCACCACAGAGCGGACATACGAGCGCATGGTGGAAATGTCCACCCGCTACTCCTTCTCGGTGTGAAAGACGCACAGGTCGCTGCCCGTAACGGGGCGCCCCTTACAGGGTGCCCCGCTACGAGTCAGCGCGCTGCACTTGCTGACCTCTGGAACGTCGGAAGGGATGGAAATACGCTGGACGCGCTGAATGTTTCTCGACGTACCCACGGTTTGTGGCCGTGGAGATACGTCACGGAAACCCTCGGCGGGCTGCCCGTACGGGCGCTGCCCTGCCTTGTGCGCGTATGCGAAACCTCGTCCCATCATGCTCCTAGTAAGTCAGACAGACGGTCTTACGCAGGCGTAATCCCGTACATGTAGCCCTGGCGGGCACGGTTGGAAGTGGTCAACTCGCCGTAGCAAAGCAACTGCGAGAAGACAGCATCCTGGTTGGTCGGTCGCACGAACGGCGTCGGCTTGAACCAAACGTCGCTATGGGCAACCAGCTGGAGGTACTTGGTGTTGAGGAAGTACAACTTCCCCTCGCCTGCCAGCGTGCCGTCAAAGGTGAGTGGGCAGCCCTTGAACAAAAGGTTCTGAAAGCCACCATCAGCCATGTCGGTATCGGTGTAGCGGATCTGATCCACCAGCAGAGCCTCGTAAGCCTCGTACTGGTTCTGACCCGTAATGCCGATAGTCGGCTGGTCGTTACCAACCGAACAGTTGTTGTACAGGGTCGCCATCGAAGCGAGAGTGATCGCAGCCGAACCCTGGTTCGTTACCGCAGACCTCCACCACGAGTTGTCCGAATCGGTGGCGTCGATGCCACCAGGGGAACCAGTGGAACCGACCAGAGCACTCAAGCCCAGCCAATCCTTGCTACTGTTGCCAGTACCGTTCCCGAACAACATGGTGTTCATGTTCTCGATGATGGTTTCCTGCGTCTGGAAGATCTTGCCTTCCAGCAGGTCAATGATCTGAGCTTCGCCGTTGTTCTTGGCTTCCTCAATACCATTGATAGTCACTGTGGCCGCATACTGCTTCCAATCGTACTCAGCAGCCGAAATGCCTGTCTGAGCCGTCACGGAAATAGTGTCGGTGCCGCTGTACGAGCCAGCGGTTGAGTTCGTCCCGTAGATCACTGGGACTACGATCTTCGCCCCACCACTGATCCGACGAATGGTCTGTCCATTCGTCAGCGCGTAGAACAACGGTCGCGCGCTGAAGATGTTATCCGTCAGCTTGGGAACGTAGTTCTTGAGTGTGGTAGAGAGAATCTCGTCAAAGTTGCTGTTGCCAGCCGTCATCCGAAACCCCCTTCAAAGGTTAGGTGCCTAATTCTTGTTTGGCGAGGGCAAAGGCTTCACGCAACGAAGTGACCTTCTTGGCGGACCCGTCCACAACGGCGCCCTGCTGGACGGTTTTACCGCCCTCGACAGGAGCGCCACCACGCTTCGCTTCCAAGGTTTCCTGATCCCGCTGGAGTTTCCCAGCGTAACCAGCCAACCCGTTGAAGTTCATGTGGGTGTACGCGGCCTCAAGATTGGCAATCTTGTTGTCCAGGGCATGCTTGAACAGCACCTGCTCATCAAAATTGCCGTATTGGCCCTTCAAGCGAGAAACTTCCTTGTCCAACGCTTGCTTCCTATGGGTCTGCGCCTGTCGGGCAACTTGGGCCTCTAGGTGGGCGACACGTTGAGCAGTCGGATCCTCGTCCTCCCAAGACGACGTGTCGTCTCGGGGCACGGGGGTGTCCTCCACGCCCAAAGCGTTGCCCAACGCGGCCAAAGTACCGTGCGGGTCGGCCTCAAGGGCCGACACGATGGTTTCTGCCTGTTGTAGACGCTGACGTTCAGATGCCAACTCCTGCGTCTTACGGGTGTAATCCGCCTGACGTTGATATCCGTTTTGCAGTTCCTCAAGACTGACCTGCTGCTGCTCCCCATCAACCTTGATGGTGTAGCCGCTGGTTTCTGTCGGTTCTGTTGACGAAAGCCCTGGATTGTCCGCCACGGCGGATTCTGGTGCTTCCATGTTTTCTTCGGGCACTTCTGCCTCCTCGGGAGTCCTTGACGGTTGCTCCTAATAGTCACGGTGGGGGTGTCCCACCGTGGATCAAAGCGCAGGCAGTTCCAAACCCATCTGGTTCTGCAACTGCGCCAACAACTCGGGCGGCACACCGCCCGTCGGGGCGAAAGCCCCCAAATCTGGTCCCTGCGGTATAGGTGCAGGCGGCATACCAGGCGGCATCGGCGGCGCCCCCTGCTGGGCGGGCGGTCCAGGAGTCTCACCCGCAACCGCCTGCTCCTCAGGCGTCGCAGGCTGCTCCTGCTGCATCAAGAACTTCATCGGATCCTTCACATCGAATCCTTCTTCAAGAACGTGCATAGCCAACGCCGTCGGATCAATCACCGTTCCGATCAAAGGCGCAATAGCGTTCATCAACGAAACAGCCTGCTGCTTACGGATCGTGTCGTTGATCGGCTGCGTCGAACCGCCCTCCACGCTGAAGTCGTACTCGCCAAGGATTTCCTCCCTGGTGTACTCCACGTACAACGACTCGCCGCCCTTCAACGCGACACGAGCCATCGCCTCACCCGTCATGTACTGCTGAACGAGCTGCAACACGCGACGGCCAATATGCGAAATAGCAATCTCGACCAAAGCCAACTTGTCGGCAGCCCTGGCGTTCTGGGCGTCAGCGATAATGCTGGCCTCCGTCGCCGTGCGACGAATCTCAGGCATCGCACCCCTCGCGTACTCCGAAATGCCCGACACCGTGTTGATGTCATCCTCAATGATGTTCGAGTACGCATAGATGTCGCCCGAAATGGGGATCTGCGGCATCGGAACGACAACCTCAGACAACGGCTTGTTCTCATCCACCACAGGGACGAGGCGCCCGTCATCGTCAGATTCCAAAGCCTCACGGCCCTCAGGGCCAAACGACCTCTCGTGGTACAGGTACTTTCGGGCGTACCGCTTCCTGTCGTTCATCAACTGGGAACGAGTCTTGTCCAACTCCAACTGCAACGACTCGATCGGCTCCAAATCGCCAATCGGATAGAACACGTCGGGAACGTCATAGTTCCGCATCATCACAAACGGCTGCCCGAACGCATACGGCATCACCGTCGGCGGCACCAGGAACCCGTCGCCATTGTCGGCAAACACCGACATCTTGTTCGACGGAATGTCGTAGTACTCCCAGATGACCACACGGTCATCCTCCACGTACCGCTCCAACTTGTCCTCGTAATAGCCGTCCGAATACATCGGGTTCACGCCAGCATTCGCCGCCAAACCCTTCCGCACGGAAGGCGAATAACGCTTGTCGTCCTGCGCCTCCTTCAACGGGCGGACGATCCGCTGGGCAATCCACATCGCATCCTCGATGCACGTCGCCTCGGGATCCACAAACATGTCGAACGGGGACACCCGCTCCACGAACGGCTGATCCTCCACCACCATCATCTGCGTCGTCGGCAGATTCGCCTCAATCTCCTCATCAGACGGCAAATCGGAAGCCAACAGCGGCTCCTCGAACGCGAAAGCGTTCGCCTCACCGACAGCCTGCTCGTACAAGGCGTCACGTTCCCCATCACCCAAGGAACGCTCCTGCTCAATGAACCGCCAACCGACCTTCAACCAGCCGTGCCCCAAGATCAGGAAATCTTTGACAGCGCGGCGAAACGGCTTACGGAAATCGTGATGCCGCCACAAATGGTTCACGACCGCCTCAACAAACGAAGCGTTCGCCTCGTCGCCAGGATGATTCGCCTTCACCACGATCTTCGGATGGTTCACCGCCACCGAAGGGGCGATCACGTTCACCGTCGAAAACGACAAGTTCACAGCGATCAAGTCGCGTTGCGCCGACGTAGTACGAGGCCAATGCTTACCCCTGTACATGTCGATCAGGCGACGCCACGTCCTGTCGTAGCCTTCCTCGTCGCGCCAACGGCGCGACAAGTCCAACCTGTGCTGATAATCGCCTAACAGTTCATCACGAGTCTTACGGGCCATCAGAAATACGCCTTGTCAGGCAACCTTTCAATATTGCGTCCCTGAGACAACGCCTCAGATTCGGCCTTACGGCCCCGCTCCTCGCGGGTCAAATGCTGTTCATCGGCAGGCAACTGGGCGCGGAAACCCCGCCCAGTCGCCACACGAACCCCCAACAACTTTTGGCGCCACTCCCACAAGTCGTCCAGCTCGTCGTCGTGGACATCCTCGCGGATGCCACGAACGTACGAACAAAACTGGTCGAAAGACGCCCCCTGGGGGAGAATCGCCACAGTTACGGGCGCTTGGTGTGAGGCGCCGCGTTGTGGCCCTTCAAGTTGGGCTGCGGCTTCGACGGCTCAACCTTGCCCGTCTCACCATGCTGGTTGAACGGGGTGTTGCGTACCGAAACCTGGCCGTAGCCGCCCGACTGGTTGTTCACCTTCGGTGAACTAAACCGCTGCTTGGGCGAATTGGGTGCCGCAGGCTCCCAAATCGGGTTAGCGACGACAGAACCGCCGCGCTCCATCTTGTTGTTCTGACCCTTAGCGCCGTCAACAGTCTGCGACGCCGAAGTGTGCGAAACGAACCTAGCCATAAAAAAACTCCTGATCGAAGTGGATAGACATGTCTACAAACAGCCCTCAGGGTGTCCCACGGACACTCATCGCGCCAATACGCAACGCCGCAGGGTCGGCATCATCGGCAACAGCGAGACGCCGAAACCATTCCACAGTCCAGTAATCGTCAGGATGCTCAACATACTCGGGGGCATGAGCATACTTCCTCATCTGGTTCGCCAACGCCAAAGCCATCACCCTGTCGTCATACGGTGACCCCGACATGCTGCCACGCTCGTTACGGGTAAACGTCCGCAACTCCCCCACAGTATGACGATCAAACAACGTCAACTCGTCGTTACGCAACGCCATCCCCAAATCGTCAATCATCAACGGCTTCGACGTGCGCGTCGTACGCCAACCAAACTCCATCGACACCTTCGCCGTCGCCTGGTTCAACGACCGCTTCCGAAACAGGCGCGGATACCCCAACTGGCGCAGCATCGTGATCGTCGTCAAACCATGATTGTTCGACTCGACGCAACACAACGCATCCCGATACCACAAACCGACACGAAACACCTCGGCAGCCAACTCGTCAGGCGGAATATGGCCGTGCCATATCGCCGCCTGATCGCCCGTGTTCACATCCAGCACCTGGATGCACGAATAGTCGCCGTGGCCCAAACCCTCCGCCGTGTCCACCCCCAACACGTACGCATGGTTGCTTTCAGGCTTGTGCCAAACCTCCAAGCTCACGACCTGAACTCCACAACCCTGGGCGACAACTCGTGCAAATACCCCGACAACCCAGGGCGGCAACGCACCATCATGTCGTCCAACACATCCAAATCGAACACAGGGTTCCCCGACTTTACAAACGCCTCCTCAGGCGTCGTCGGATACTCCTGAGCCAACTGCCACGGCAACATCGACTCAACCTTCGATTCGTACCACGAATCGTCACGATCCTCCGTGGCAGACCACGGGTAGAACATGGGTTCAAACTTGTTGTTCCCCGTGGACGACCCCACCCACAAGTGGTGAAAGAAGTTTCCGCTTCCATTCGCCGTACTAAGACCAATAATTCGGCCTCCGACATCCGCGACAGGTTCAATAGACGACCACGCCTCCTCAGGATTAGGCAAAAACGCCCACTCGTCAACAACAATCAGCGTGGCGGACTCGCCACGCGCAGGGTCACTAGCAGACGGCATCGAAACGATCTGGGAACCATTACCGAAAAACATGCGTTGCTGATGCTCAACAAGCTGTCTAGGACCACGATCAACCATCCACCTCGGCAAATGCGAAAACCCGTACTTCGTCTTCCGCAACAACTGGACAGCCTCACGCTCCGTACGAGACAGATCAATAATGTTCTGATCAGGATGAAAAAACGCCAACCAGAACTGGTGGGCAGCCACCAACGTAGACCAGCCGATCTGACGGGCCTTCAACGTCAACGAATAACGGTGATTATCCCAATGAGTCAACGCCTCAGACTGGGCGCTCCGAAGATCAAACAGAATCCTGCCATGAGCAGGATGCGCGATATGCCAATACCTACGAAGAAAATACTTCTCGTCACGGACACACTTACGCCACTCCGCCTCCTGGCGAAGCTCACCCAGGCGGCTCATCCCGCAGGATGATCCGCGAGAAAATCTTCAAACGCCTCAGGGCTATTCAAAATAATGGTAACCCCCTCAGGCGACGGCGACCGACCAAGATTCATGCTGATCGTCCCAATCAGCGTACCAACCGCCACCAACAAGCCCGTCACAGCCACAACGAACTTAGTGATCCTGCCCATCTAATCGAACAACGACTGTAACGTCCGACCCAAACCCCAAACCGTAAAGGCGATACACGCGAACAGGACAAAGATCGTCCCGCACATCGCCCACTCCTTCACTGACACGACTCGCACACCTCAGGATCCTCGACACCGCACACCAAAGGTTCCTCATCGAGAAACGGATCCCCCCACGGCCCCAACACAGGATGCTCACCAAACGCCTCCTCACGCCACGCCAAATCCTCATCAAACAACGGACCCAACCGAACACGCTCAACATGCTCAGGCCACGCCATCATCCACCCCCGCACCACGAAACTCCGCAACCAAACCAGCCAACTCGTCCGCCAACTCCACATCAGACAAACCAGCCACCTCACGCTCATCATCAACAACAACACGACGCTTCGGCGTGAACTTCTCAATGTACTGCAAATACAACGACGCAGCCTTCACATCGCCACCAACCGCAGCCAAATGCAAAGAATCAATCACACCCTGAGTCCGCTCAGGATGAATATTCAACTCAGCAGCCCGACGATCCCACTCCTTGATAAACCTGGGATCACGCTTCCACCGCCGCACCGAATCCTCATGGACACCATTCAACTCAGCCCACTCATACTGATGCTTAGGATCCCTGTCAGGCCCCTGCAACTTCCAATCCAAAAAAGCCTTCCACGAATCAGGCATCACCTTCTCGCCCGTCTCAGGATCCGTCCGCCAGCCTCGACCGCCACCATTCTGCGCCATGAGCACCTCCAACAAGTACCGTAGCCGTCCCACAAAGCCATCTGGGACACACCCCGCCCCTTTGAAAAAGGGCTAGGCACGGGCGACGCGGAGCGTCGCCCTCTAGCCGCCAGCCGCGAGGCCCAGGACCCCAAGGACTGGGCCGAGCAGGCCACAGTATAGTTCAAGCAGTACAGTCTTTGCACGAAGAATGCCAACTCGAACGCATCGGGAATGGT
>PYIL01289776.1_pt1 | contig 10040 bp, 10 predicted proteins | sample 3578041 | NCBI WGS metagenome assembly PYIL01 (sample SAMN08408023, study PRJNA431606) | Marine metagenome isolate SA_KN192-05_S13_150m, whole genome shotgun... | biome: marine; feature: oceanic pelagic zone; material: water; isolation source: 150 m water sample, 0.2-0.8 um fraction ... | reverse complement strand
AGCATTTCAACCAACAGCCCAATCCCGTAGCCCTTGTACCCGCCGGCTGATAGCAGAGAACCGGTTAGGGCCGCCTGAGGGTCGGTGGTGGGCCGACCGTCGGAGTCGACGGCCCACCCAGGAGGGATCGTCTCGCCGGCCGCGGCGGCCATGGTGATCTTCCCGAGGGCCACGGCGCTGGTGCTGAAGTCGAACTGGAAGGCCACCCCGCCAGCCCCGTCGGGTACGGCCATGGCAACCGGGTTGGTACCCAGCACAGCGCTCGAGCCGCCGGGGGGCGCCACTCGGGCGGTGGCGTTTGTGGCCCCGACCGCCAACAGGTCTAGGCGGGCGAACTGCTCGGTGAAGTAGCCGAGCGAGGTGCAGGTGTGGGTGTGCTCGATCGCGTAGCCACAGATCCCGTTGGCCCGAGCAGAGTCAACGGCGATGGCCAAGCCGGCGGCAAACGCCGGCTGGGCGAACCCGAGCCGCCCGTCAACGCGCACGGCGCCTGGCCGTTCGACGGTGACCACCGGTTCAGCGGTGCCGTCAACCCGGCCGGTTTCCAGTTGCCGGCAGTAACTCTCCAGGTAGTACAGGCCGCAGATCCGGTTGCCGTTCGCCTCGGCCACCCGGACCGCCTGGGCGACGCTGTGCGCCACGTCGTCGCGGGCGCCGTGGCGTATCAGGGCTTGGGCGGTCACCGTTTCGATTTCGTCAAGGTCGACCAGTGGCATGGGCCGTCACCCTAGAGGGGCTCCGGGGCCTGGGCCGTCGGCTGTTAAGGCGGTACCGTCCGCCGGTCCTATCCGACGCAGGGTCGTAACCGGGTGAGGGAGGGCACCGCCGATGATCCGGGATCGTGTTCTTCACCCGATTCGGTTCCTGCCACCGTCCGCCGTGCTGTTGACCCTCTTCGCGCTGGCCGCCTGTACGACTGCCGGGGTCGATGGGCCATCGGCCATGTCGGGCCGCCCCACTGGTCCGGCTACTGGGGCCGACCCGCCGCCCACCACTGGCCCGGTCGACGGGGAGATGCGGGTCGAACGGCTTTGGTACGGCGACGAGCCCTTGAAGGTGGGAAATCTCCGGGTTCCACCGGGCGCGGGCCCCTTTCCGGTTCTGGTTTTTATCCATGGTGGGTTTTGGCGGGCGGGGTTTGACGAGAGCCTCATGGCGGCCCTCGCCGAGGACGCCGCGGGTCGTGGCGCGGTGACCTGGAACTTCGACTACCGAGCGGTGGGTCATTCCGGCGGCGGCTACCCGGGCACTCTGGAGGATGTCGCGGCGGCTATCGACCACTTGGCCAAGCTGGATGAGCCCCTGGACCTCAATGACGTCACCCTGGTCGGCCATTCGGCGGGCGGACACCTCGCCCTGTGGGCCGCCAGCCGGAAGAGCCTGGAACCCGGGGATCCGGGAAATGGCCCGGTGGTAGTCCCCCACACGGTCGTCGCCCAAGCGGCTGTGGTCGACTTGTATGCAGCGGCGGCCGGGAACCTAGGCGGCGGTGCTGTTCAGGGTTTCCTAGGCGGTGGGCCTGAAGACGTCCCTGACCACTACCGGGTGGCCTCTCCGGCCGCCTCGGACGCCCGGATCATCACCGTCCACGGCCGCTACGACCTTGTCGTTCCGATCGGCCAGAGCGGCCTGTTGGGTGGCGCGGAACGGATCTTCGACGACGCGGGTACCCACTTCGACGTCCTGGACCCTCAACATGACCTGTGGCGGCGGACCCTCGACGTCCTCGGCCTCCCCTAGGAACGGCTGCTACTGCGAAGTCATCTCCGCTTGGAACCGCCCGGCGGCAATAGCCGCCCGGGTCTTCTCATCAACCTCGCTAAGGATCTCGAGGGCCACGTCGTGGATGGTCGCCGTGCACGGGAACTGGTGCGGGTAGGGGCCGACTGGTGACCCGGTGTCGACACCCACGTCGAACGTCTCTCCGCCCATGGAGAACATGACAGGGACGCTGCGTTCGATTCGACCATCTGCGACAACCACGCCGTCCACGCCGAGGGTGATTGTCGCCCCGTTGCCAAACCCACCGTCGTAGTCGAACAGCAACCGGATGGTGCGGGCCCCCGGAGCCAGTGACTCGGGGCCAGCCACGGTTGTCCGTTGGTGACCATAGAGGTTGTAGTGGAAGGAAGGCTGGCCGGCCTCGTTGAAGTACAGAGACCAGCCGTTGAAGCTGCCCCCCTGGCAGACGATCACGCCCCAGGCTCCTACGTCCGGCACGTCGATGCGGGCTGTCAGGTTGAACGATCGGTTCTTTACGTTAAGCACACTGCGTTCGGGCATCCGAACGTGAGCCGGTCCGTAGACGGCTCGGGTCGCACCGGCCAGCGGTAACGGGGCACGCCCTTCCGGGCCCATCGGCGTGCCGGTGTCACGGAGGGGGTATACGCCGTTGCGCTGCGCTTCGGTGTGGAAAAGGTCACGCATCTCGATCAGCCGGTCGGGCTGGACGTTGGCCAGGTCGCGGCTCTGTGAAAAATCGTCAGTGATGTCGTAAAGCTCCCATCTCTCCTGTGGGCCGTCGAAGGGCAGACCAGCGAAACGCACCCACGGGACCCGCCCGTGAAAGCAGGAGGCCATGAAGCCATCGTGGTAGATACCCCGGTTGCCGAGCATCTCGAAGTACTGGGTACGGCGATGGCTCGCCGCTCCCGGGTCGTCGAACGTGTAGGCCATTGACGTCCCCTCGATCGGCCACTGAGGGATTCCGTTGACCACCTCGGGTGGTTCAACTCCGGCGGCCTCAAGGATGGTGGGAGCCAGATCGATCACGTGGTGGAACTGACCGCGTAATCCTCCGCCGTCGGTAATGCGCTGTGGCCAGGAGACGGCCATTCCGTTCCTGGTCCCACCGAAGTGGGAGGCGACCTGTTTCATCCACTGGAACGGTGCGTCGAGCGCCCACGCCCACCCAACGTTGTAGTGGCATTCGGACCGGACGGTTCCCAGATCCTCTAGGTGTTCGAGAAGTAGTTCCGGGTCCTCGTCGGCTCCGTTCTGGAGGGATGGCAACGACCAGGTGCCGTCGATCCGTCCCTCACCGGAAGCGCCGTTGTCGCCGGTCAAGTAGACGAAGAGGGTGTTGTCCCATTCGCCTAGGTCGTCAATGGCACCGACCAGCCGGCCGACTTGGGCATCGGTGTGGCCAAGGAACGCAGCGAACACCTCCATGAGGCGTGAGGCCACCGGTTTGTAGCGGTCCGGGTAGTCGTCCCAGGCCGGGATCTGGTCCGGGCGGGGTGTGTTGGCCGTTCCCGGAGGTATGACTCCTAGGTCAAGTTGCCGGGCGTAGACGGCGTCCCGGAGGGCGTCCCAGCCGTCGTCGAAGTGCCCTCGGTAGGCATCAATCCAGCCGGGTGGCACGTGCAGCGGGGCGTGGACGGCACCGGGCGCGAAGTAGCAGAGGAACGGTCGGTCCGGGCGGTCAGCCTTGACCCGTTGGATCCATTCGATAGCCCGGTCGGCAATGTCTTCGGTGAGGTGGTAGTCGTCCCGGCCGACATAAGGATCTATCGGGGTGGTCTGATCGTAAAGGTCTGGTTCGAACTGGGACGTTTCGGCTCCCGGGAACCCGTAGAAGCGGTCGAACCCGAGACCGGTGGGCCACCGGTCGAACGGACCGGAAGGTCCCAGTTCCCAGATCGGGGTGAGGTGCCCCTTGCCGAACATCGAGGTGGCGTACCCATTCTGGTGGAGGATCTCAGCCACCGTGGCCGCCTCCTTGGGGATGACCGTGTCGTAGGCGGGAAAACTGTTGGCCGCCTCGGTAATCCGGCCCATGTGGACGGTGTGGTGGTTCCGACCCGTGAGTAGCGCGGCCCGGGTCGGAGCGCATAGGGCCGTGGTATGGAACTGGTTGTAACGAAGGCCCTCGGCGGCCACCCGCTCCAGTGCCGGCGCAGCGACTGGACCACCGAACGTTGCGAAGGAGCCAAAACCGACGTCATCGAGAAGAACGACCACCACGTTCGGGGCGCCATCAGGAGCCCCATCTAGTTCCATGGGCACCGGGGCGGAGTCCTCGGTGAGCCGTCCAACCGTGCCCGCGTAGGGCGCTATGGGACGCGGGATCACCCGACGGTCTGAGATTGGGCTCATCGTCCCTCTCCGGCGTCATCCACGACCCCACTCTCCCAGAAGCCTCGTACGTCCACCCAGCCGACACCGACCATCGCCGACTGGTAGGTCGTCGAGCCGAACAGAGCCCGGTACTGTCGCACCACGGGTCGCTAGCTCATCGGGTAGAGCAGGGGACTTTTAATCCCAAGGTGCCGGGTTCGAGCCCCGGGCGGCCCACCATGAAAGAACGCACCGCGTTGGGCCGGAAGCCCGACCGTGAGGTCAACGACAAGGCGGCGATTCACGCAGTGCTGGATCAGGGGCTCCTGGCCCACGTCGGGCTGGTAGCCGGCGAGGGAGCCGACGCCCACCCGGTGGTCATCCCGATGCTCTACGCCCGCCACGGCAACCGACTCCTCCTCCACGGATCGCCGGCCAGCCGCCTGCTTCGCACCGCCAAAGCCGGGGTGGAGGTGTGCGTGACGGTCACCCTCCTCGACGCTTTGGTCTTGGCTCGCTCAGGGTTTCACCATTCGATGAACTACCGGTCGGTGGTGGTGTTTGGAACCGCGGTAGAGGTCACCGACCTCGGTGAGAAGGTGGCCGCCCTCGACCGCCTGGTGGAGCACACCATCCCTGGCCGAACAGCCACCCTGCGTCCCCACACCGACAAGGAGGTGCGTAGCACCACCGTCCTGGCCCTCCCCCTCGAGGAGTGCTCGATGAAAGTCCGGACCGGGCCTCCGATCGACGACGAGGAGGACCTGGCTGCCGACACTTGGGCTGGGCTTATCCCCGTCCACGTCGGCGTCGGGATCCCGGAGCCCGACGAGTTAACGGGCGACCGTCGGGTGCCGGCTCATGTAGCCGACTGGTCACGGAAGAACGCCTAGGAGGGCTGGCTCCTATAGCCCGCAGGGGTCCACGCCCCGCAGGACGAACCCGCGGCCGACAGCCTCGTCCAGGCGGTCCATGCTCACGATCCCTTCCTCGAGGGCCGCTACTAGGGCCCAGGCCGACGGGACGACCTCTTCGATCGACCCGACCATCAACAGATCAGCACCGGCTTCCAGAGACTGGACGACCGCCCCGGCGACGTCGGTCACGCCGGCCACTGCGCCCATCGACAGGTCGTCGGTGATCACCGGTCCGTCGAAACCCAGTTCAGCGCGCAGTAAGTCGGTAATCGCTGCGGCCGACAGCGAGGCCGGCAAGCCGCCGGTGAGTCCGGGTACGTTGAGGTGACCGACCATGACCGCTGTGCTTTGGGGAAGCGCTCGCCACGGCACCAGGTCGAAATTCCGGAGATCGGCCACTGGTGGTGTAACCGGCAACACGTCGTGACTATCCGCGTCGGCCCGCCCATGGCCGGGAAAGTGCTTGGCCACCGGCGTCAAGCCTCCAGCCAATAGACCTCCGGCGAACGCGTTCCCGTAGTCGGCCACTATCTCTGGATCATCGGAAAACGATCGCGTGCCGATACCCGGCCCGCCGCCCACGTCGAGCACCGGGGCCAGGTCGACGGTGAACCCCAAGTCAGCCAGCGCGGCCGCCCTGCCAGCCACCAGTGACCACACGACGTCGGTCGGCAGATCAACTAGTCGTCGGGCCGACGGCAGCGTGCCCAAAAGGTCGGCCATCCTCTGGACGGTCCCTCCCTCCTCGTCGACCGCAACCATCAGTGGAGTAACGGCCGCGAGAGCCTGTAGGCCCGCCAAATCGGAGATGACGCCTATATCGGGTGAACCTACGACCACCAGACCACCGACCAGTCCGCGACCAACCAGGTCAGACGCCGTGTCGAGGTGCTTGGCGTTGATCACCGGCACGATCACCTGGCCGACCCGAAGGGCCACCGGCAAGGCCGCCACACACTCGGCCGGATCGGGAGCAGGAGCCACAGTCGTCGTGGTCGTCGTGGTCGTCGTGGTCGTGGTGGTCGTGGTGGTCGTGGTGGTGGTCGAGGTGGTCGTAGGGGGTTCGGAACTGGTGGCGGCGGGCCCGAGACTCGAGGTCGTAGCAGGCTCGATCGCCGGGACTACCGCACGCTCCCCTATTGACGGGTCGGCCTCGGAGCAGCCGGCCAACACCAGGGCAACCAGTAACGCCGACAGAGAGGTCCTCACCCGACCAGCACACCACATGACCTGGGCTTGACGGTGGCGCGCTACGGGACACCGTCCGAGGTCTCCCGTAGCCTTCGGCCTATGCGCACCGGACTAGTGGCCACGATCGGGATCCTGATCGTGGCCGTAGTCCTATTCTTCGGGGCCTGTGAGGGGGGTCGGGAACTGCCCGCCCCGACCATCACCTCCACCACTACCACCACCACGACCTCCACCACTACCACCACCACGACCATCGACCCGTCAGTTTTCGGAACCCTCCCCCCCATAGGGAGCCTCGGTACGCCGACTCTGGATCGGTCCTCGACCGTAAGCACGGTTGGCATTGACCGGGTCACGTTCGGTATGACCGTCGAGGAGGCCCAGCGGGCCGCCGGCACCCGATTCACCTTGGTCACACCACCCGGCGGGTGCTTCCTAGCCACCCCGGACGACGCGCCCACCGGGATCACCTTCTGGATCGTGGAGAGCACCTTGGAGCGGGTCGATGTCGATACCCCGGCCATCACCACCCGGTCCGGGGCCGGCCTCGGCGACTCCGAGGCGCGGATCTTCGAACTGTTCGGCGAACGCATACACACCCGACCGTTGGCCGACGGATCGGGAAACCTCCTCGCCTACGTGCCCAAAGACACCGCCGACAGGCAGTTCCGGGTCATGTTCCAGACCGACGGGGATCGAGTCGTCCGTTTGTGGTCGGGCCGCCTCCCGTGGGCCGAATGGATGGCCGGCTGTGGTTCGGCCGCTCAGTAGCCGTCCGGCAAACCGCTCTCATAGCCGGGACAGTCCACAAATACTGCTCCGAAGCCAGCCGGTTCGCCCTGGCCGGACTCCAGGTCCAGGCCCTCCTGCCAACGAACGGCCCCGGCGGTGATCTTGTCGTCGTGCAGGTACACCTCGAGCGGGTCGTCAAGTGCCGCTTCGAACATCACCTGGCCGCCAACCATCACCCCGACATAGGGCCGACCTAGGAACCCCTGGACCAAGGCCTTCACTTCTTGCCCCAACATCGGGTGCTCGCCGACCCCCACGGCCACCACATCGCCTGCACCCGGCGCGAAACAGGTGAAGGCCAGGTCGAAGGTCAGGCCACCGACCTGGATCCAACCATTGTCGGGAACCACGTCGACCACCACGGAGGGTTCAGTCGTAGAGGTAGGCGTCTCGGGAGGCCCTACCTGATCGGGGCCGCCGCAGGCCCCAAGCATCAGCATCGGAAGGACCAGAACCGGCAGGAGCTTGAAGAAGCGCCAGCCGGTCACCGATCTCCCTCCTCTAAGAGCAACTCCAATACCCGACCATCGGTACACCGCCACTCCACACACCTAGGAACCGAACCCACCATGAAAAGGCCACCATCGTCGACTACCACCACCGCCGATTCGGCAGGTCGTCTATAGAGGCTCACTGTCGCTGTCGACCAGTCAGCCTTCACGCAGCAAGCGAGTGCCTCGACAAGACCCCCAGGAGCCCGCCCAGTCAAGTCCGGGGCCCTACCGCTGGCCTCCCAGGTGGCAATCCGTTCCCAACGGCCCGGCCGTTCCGAGACCCCAAGCCGCAGGTCCGCTAATCGGAGGCTTCGCACCAGGTCGCGGCCTCCTACGGCACGGGCTCCTAATCGCAGTGCTCGGTCCCGGATCTCGGCCGGAATGTCATAGTGGTCACCCTGAAAGGACATTCGTCGCAGGCCTAGCCGAGCCGCGAAGTCGTGCAGCTCAGCGACGCTCTCGTCGCTTACCAGATGGGCCCACCGGGCGCCTCGCCACGGCCAGACCGCCTCGTCGACTAGCACAGCCATGACACATGCTGGCCGACATCACCACCTCCATGCCATCCCGACGCCGCTGTGCTGACGCGGTCCCCAGCAGGGATGTCACACTTGCCCGGTGGACAAAGACGACCTGGTGACACTGCGGCTGCCATCGCGGTCATCGTTCAATGATCTGCCGAGGGTCGGGTTGGCCGCACTACTGCGAATCCACCGGATCGATCCTGGTGGGCTGGCCAACCTGGCCAGTTCGGTCCAACAGGCCGCTGGTGAAATGCTGGTAGACGGGGATGGCATCGAAATCGACTACCGGGTGACCGAAACGGACATCCAGGTGGAGCTGCGGGGGGGAGGCCAAACCGCCAGGATTAGTGTCCGGCGGTACTAGGGGTCCAGGCCGGCCGCGGATGCGGTGAGATCACCGGCCGGTAGAGCCGAAACCAGAGTCACCTCGTTCCGAGTCGGGAAGTTCAACCACCTCAGTGAAGCAGCACTCCTCGACTCGTTGGATGACCAGTTGGGCAATCCGTTCGCCCTGCGTCACCTCGAAGGGTTCAACCGGATCGGTGTTGACCAGCAACACCTTCAACTCTCCGCGGTATCCCGAATCGATGAGGCCCGGGGTGTTCAAGCAGGTCACCCCGTGCCTTAGTGCCAGACCGCTGCGTGGTTGGACAAAGCCCGCGAACCCTTCAGGAATGGCGATCGCCAACCCGGTTGGAACCAGCGCCCGACTACCACCCGGTGCCAGGGTGACTGACTCAGCAGCCACAAGATCGGCACCCGCGTCACCTTCGCGGGCGTAGGCCGGGGCTACGGCGCCATCCGTAAGCCTCACGATCGGGATCTCAAACACGGCGGCGACCCTAGCCGGGGCCGGGGTAGGCCCGACCCCCGTCAGGCCTACCCCGGGGCCGGCGTCCTCAGCCTTTAGGATCCACGGCGTGCTGGCATGGCTTGACCTTGAGATGACCGGGCTCGACCCCTCAACCGACGTGATCGTCGAGATCGCCACCCTGCTCACCGACGACGATCTTGAAGAGGTCGCCGTCGGCCCCAACCTGACACTCCACCAACCTCCCGAGGTGCTCGACCGGATGAGCGAACGGGTTCGTTCCATGCACACCTCCAGCGGCCTGCTAGAGGCCATCGCCGCTTCCACAATCAGCCTCGGCGAGGCCGGAAAGGCCACACTTGAATTCCTGCGGGGCCACATCCCCAAGGCGGGCATCGTCCCTCTCTGCGGTAACTCGATCGGCACCGACCGACGGTTTCTGATCGCCAGCCTCCCCGAGGTCGATGCCTACTTCCACTACCGGTCCATCGACGTGTCCACCATCAAGGAACTGGCCCGACGCTGGCATCCCGAAGTGGCCTCCTCCGCCCCGGAGAAGGCCGGCGGACACCGGGCCCTCGATGACATCCGTGAATCGGTTGCCGAACTCCGCCACTACCGCGAACACCTGTTCACCCGGCCCTAATCCGTTTCGTGAGCCCACCAGACTCTCCCCTACGGTGACCACCGTGCCCAGTAACGAAGCGGACGACGGGGAGCCGTCGCGTCCTACTCGCCAGGAGCAAGAGCCAGCATCGGACGCGGTCTCCGAACTGGCGGAGGGCCTCTACCGGTTGCAGCTTCCGGTGTCCATGCCCGGCCTCGGCCACGTCAACTGTTACGCGCTCGAGGATGACCGTGGTCTGACCTTGGTCGACCCGGGCTTACCCGACCAGGGAACCTGGGAAGCCCTCGGTCGCCATCTGGTACAACTCGACGCGCGCTTCGACCACGTCCACACAACCGTGGCCACCCACAGCCATCCTGACCACTACGGCGGAGTACACAGGCTCCGGGCCGACCACGGTGCGGAACTCCTGACCCATTCCTCCTTCTCTTCGACGTTCGGGCCCGACAGCATCTGGGACGAGCCCGATTCGGCGTCTCTCGACTTGGCCGACAACGAGGACCTGGAACGCCTCCGCCAAAGGATGCGCCAGGCCACCCCTTGGGGCACCCGGCGGGAACCGCCCACCGTCGACCAGATCCGCGAGTGGGGAGGCGCGGGGAAGAACAGCACCGCTGGCGGGTT
>PYIL01036686.1_pt1 | contig 10069 bp, 7 predicted proteins | sample 3578041 | NCBI WGS metagenome assembly PYIL01 (sample SAMN08408023, study PRJNA431606) | Marine metagenome isolate SA_KN192-05_S13_150m, whole genome shotgun... | biome: marine; feature: oceanic pelagic zone; material: water; isolation source: 150 m water sample, 0.2-0.8 um fraction ... | reverse complement strand
TTCTGTCAGCCATCGATGACCCAGACACCAGGTATGAAGCCACAGCCGAGAGGGCTTTCCTAGAGAGATTGGGCGGCGGCTGCAGCGTGCCAGTGGGCGCGTTCGCTCAATGCACTGGTAGCACCATGAAGATGTCCATATTCATGTGCACGGAAGACGGACAAAAAAACTTCACATCTGAGGTCAGTGGGCCGAAAACCGACCCCCAGGCGTTGGCCACCGAAGCGTTTAGAGTCCTGGAACATGACGGCGGCGCTGACTTGGTGGCCGTTGCCAGAGCCAATCAGTCATACCGAGCGTAATCATTGCCCTGACGGGCATCACTTATATCAGGCGTTATCTAGGGATGAATTTTGACCGGTAAAGTCTATTTAGTCGGCGCCGGACCCGGCGACCCAGGACTAATCACCGTTAAGGGAATCCAGGCGTTGCAGGAGGCCCAAGTGGTCGTATATGACCGCCTGGTCGACCCCGCGCAGTTGAAAGCAGTGCCCAAGGACGCGGAACTAATATTCGTGGGCAAAGCTAGAGGCCGTCAGCAACTGACCCAACCAGAGATCAACCAATTGCTGGTGGACAAAGCGTCCCAGGGATTGAACGTTGTCCGGCTCAAGGGCGGTGACCCGTTCGTATTTGGCCGTGGCGGCGAGGAAGCCCTCGAATTAAAGGCTAATGACCTTCCCTATGAGATCGTCCCGGGCGTCACTTCCGCCATCGCGGCCCTCGCCTACGCGGGTATACCCATAACCCACCGGGGCATTTCCACTACGTTTACGGTGGTGAGCGGCAGTGAAGACCCCTCAAAGCCTGAATCGACCATCCCCTGGAATGTCCTGGCCAAGAACGGCGGCACCTTAGTGGTGTTGATGGGCTGGAAATCCCTAGAGGCCATTCTCGCCACACTGGAAAAAAATGGCCTTGCACCAACAACTCCGGCGGCCCTCGTCCAATGGGGAACCTGGAACGACCAGAAGACGGTCACCGGGAACATCGGGAACATCTTGGAGTTGGGCACCGACGCTGGCCTGACTGCGCCCGTGATCACGGTCATCGGCAACGTGGTCAACCTCAGGGAAGACCTGTCTTGGTTCGACAAACGCCCCCTGTTCGGCAAACGCGTGCTGAATACCCGCTCCCGCTCCCAGGCTTCACGGCTTCAAAGTCTCTTGGAACAGGCTGGAGCCAATCCACTGGAGCTTCCCACGATAGAAATTGGTCCGCTGGCTGACTTCTCCGAGTTGGATACCACTTTGGAAAAATTGGCCGACTACAAATGGGTGATCTTCGCCAGCGCAAATGCTGTGGAATCGGTCTTTGAACGTCTGGAGTCGCAGTGTCAAGACGCCCGCGCTCTGGCTGGAACCACCATTGGAGCCATCGGCCCAGCCACTGCCCAGGCATTAGCCAGGCGGGGGATCTCCGCCGATTTCGTGCCCAAACGCTCCATCTCATCCATGATATTGCAAGAACTGTCAGACCACGACTGGGCCGGTGTGTCGGTTCTGCTTCCCGCTGCCGACATTGGCCGTGATGAACTGGAAAAAGGACTGACAGAGATGGGCGCCACGGTCAATCGTCTAGCCGCCTACCGAAACGTGCCTGTCGCAGGAACAGCCGACCTGGCCAAACAAGCTTTCATCGAAAGAGTGGATATCGTAACCTTTACAAGCTCTTCCACCGTAAGAAACTTGGTTGAGATGCTGGGCGACGACCGAAAGGCCCTGAAAGATAGCTTCATTGCCTGCATCGGCCCGATAACCGCCGCCACGGCCCGAGAGTTAGGTCTGCGGGTGGATTTGGAAGCAACAGAGCACACAGTTGAGGGCCTGGTGGACGCCCTGGTCAACCATTTTGCGACCGGCGAGGTTTCCCACGCCTAAAACTTCGTACCTGGCCTCTAAAAGTAACCCAGGAGAATAAGACGTTATGACCAGCTTTCCCGACTCACGGTTGCGCCGGTTGCGCGGTACCGAGTCCATGCGCAACATGGCTAGAGAGACCCGCCTGACCGCCAAAGAGTTTGTCTATCCGGTGTTTGTAGCCCACGGATCTGGCGTCAAAGAGGCCATCGAGCCCATGCCTGGCCAGTTCCAAATGTCCCTGGATGTCCTGTCTGAGGAAGTTGGAGAAGCGGTCCAGTTAGGAATTCCCTCGGTGCTGCTGTTTGGCCTGCCAGCCGAGAAAGACCCGCTGGGATTGGAAGGCTACGACCCCGAGGGCATCGTTCAAGAGGCGGTGCGCATGATCAAGAAGAACCATCCGGACATGATGGTAGTCACCGACGTGTGCATGTGCGAGTACACCGACCACGGCCACTGCGGCGTGATCGAGAACGGCAAGGTAGACAACGACCAGACACTAGAATTACTGGGAAAGACCGCCGTGTCCCACGTACAGGCTGGCGCCGACCTCCCAGCGCCTTCCGCCATGATGGACGGTCAGGTCTGGGCCATCCGTCAGGCGTTGAACGACCACGGCTATGAGGACACACCGGTGATGGGTTATGCGGCCAAGTATTCCTCAGGGTTCTACGGCCCGTTTCGAGAGGCCGCTGGCTCCACACCCCAGTTCGGCGACCGCAAGAGCTACCAGATGGACCCAGCCAACGCTCGCATGGCCATGCGCGAGATCGAGGCTGACATCGCCGAGGGTGCAGACATTGTCATGGTTAAGCCCGCCCTGTCATATCTGGACGTGATTAGGCAGGCAAAGGACCGGTTCGACCTGCCATTAGCCGCCTATAATGTCAGCGGCGAGTACTCCATGATCAAAGCAGCCGCATCTCTGGGTTGGGTGGACGAGAAGGCAGTGACCATGGAGGTACTGACATCCATAAAACGCGCTGGCGCGGACACAATCTTGACCTACCATGCCAAAGAAGTAGCCAAATGGCTGAAAGAGACTGAGTAGTGTCTGAAACTCCTCCCAATATTTAATCAGGACACCGAATGCAACTTAGCAAATCCGAGGCATTATTCGCCGAGGCACAGAAATATATCCCCGGCGGCGTCAACAGCCCAGTTCGGTCATTTAGGGCTGTGGGTGGCACTCCGCCCTTCATCGCCCGAGGCCAGGGAGCGCGCGTCTGGGACGTGGATGGCAACGAGTACATCGACTACCTGGGTTCCTGGGGGCCGTTGGTCTTGGGCCACTCCCATCCAGCCGTGGTCGAAGTCCTCAAAAAGACGGTCGAGGGTGGGACCAGCTTCGGCGCTCCGGTGGAACAGGAAGTTGAACTGGCCAAGCTGATCTGCGGCGGCCTGCCATCGGTGGATTCTGTTCGCTTGGTTAGCTCGGGCACCGAGGCCTGCATGAGCGCCATTCGGCTGGCTCGAGCCTTTACCGGCCGCGATAAAATCATCAAGTTTGCCGGCTGTTACCATGGCCACGCTGATGGCCTGCTGGTCAAAGCCGGTTCGGGCGCGCTGACCCACGGCATACCCACCAGCGCCGGGGTCCCAGAGTCCTACGCCAGCGAGACTTTAGTAGCTGATTTCAACGACATCGAATCGGTGGAAAAATTCTTCCTAGCCAACCCCACGTCCATCGCCGCCATCATCATCGAACCGGTGGCCGGTAACATGGGCGTCGTCCCTCCGGCAGATGGGTTCCTCGCAAATCTGCGGAAGATCACACAGGACAACGGTGCGCTGCTGATCTTTGATGAGGTCATAACCGGATTCAGGGTCGGGGCAAACGGAGCCCAGGGACTCTTTGGCATCACACCCGACATCACCACCTTGGGCAAGATCATCGGCGGAGGATTGCCGGTGGGGGCCTACGGCGGGCGGGAAGACATCATGCAAATGGTAGCGCCCTTGGGTGCCATGTACCAGGCAGGTACGTTGTCGGGTAACCCGTTGGCGGTGAGCGCTGGCATCGCAACCCTCACAGAACTCCAAAAGCCGGGCACTTTCGAGCGTCTGGACACCTTGGCACAGCGTTTCACAGACGGTGTGACCGCCGCCTTCCAGAAGGCTGAGATACCTTCAACCATCAACCGTGTCGGCTCCATGTTCACCGGGTTCTTCAACCCTGGGCCGGTGACCGGACTGGCCGCTGCTGAGGGTTCGGACACCGAGATGTACGGGCGTTATTTCCACTCCATGCAGGAGGAAGGTGTCTACATCGCCCCATCCCAATTCGAGTGTGGATTCGTCTCGACGGCCCACACCGAGGCCGACATCGACATGACCATTGACAAGGTCTCCGTGGCTCTTAGCGGCCTCCGCTAAAATTCTTCTCGCCAAAAAGAAAAAGGCCCTCCTTCCATGGAAGGAGGGCCTTTTTAATTGCCGTGATTTAATGGTTGCTTAGGCGCCGTAGCGTGCAGCGGCGTTGGGGTCGCTGTACTCAACACCCTTGGTGGCCCAGAATGCGGTGGCGATGGCGTCCACTGTGGAAACCAGCTCTTCGCATTTGCCCATGTCCACGTTCTGCTTGCACTGTCCGGCCAGCTTCAGAGCGGCGTTGAAGGTACTGTGGAGGTCAAAGCCATCGGGAGTGTTTGGCCAGCCGTAGTCGGCCCAAAGGACGCTGAGTTCGTGCTTGACCACTTCAGCGTGCTCCTCTTTGACGGTGACGTAGCGGGCCATCTTATTCACATAGTCCTGGTATGCCGCGGCGTCACTGGCGTCGGGGCGCTCCAGGGTCTGAAGCCTTAGAGTCATCTTCTGTACGGTCTGGGCGGCTATCTTAGCCGACAACGGCTCATAGATCCCGCATGGGACGTCACAATGTGCTTGCGCGATTTCCGGCTTGAACCAGCCTATTGGGTTAAACATAGCAGCCTCTCCTGACTACACCTGATTTTTTGCAAGCACAAGCGTAATCAAATTCTCATATCGGCGCAACCCCCGGATACACAGTGAAACACTGATATTCACGCCTAGCTGTAGCACGCCAAAACGCCCATCTTGTATCCGCTTGGTGTAGGCACTTATAATTGCGCAATTATGCGCCTACATATGTCGGTGCGTGATTTTGATAATCCGCAAATATTATGGTGACCGATTCAAGGGCGCCCAGGAGATGACCCAGTGGCGACTACATCTAGAACCGCCAGGCCCGCTCATATGAAACATCGCAGTAGTGAGTTGACCGGAGACCCGCAAAGGGCACCGGCCAGGGCCATGTTGATGGCTATGGGTCTGACCCAGGACGACCTGCAAAAACCATTCGTCGCCATTGCCAACCTGGCCAGCGACGTCACTCCCTGCAACGTCCACCTTGACCGTTTCGCCCAGGCCGCCAAAGAAGGCGTCCGCGCCGCCGATGGCGTACCATTTGAGTTCGGCACAATCACCGTCAGCGACGGCATATCCATGGGCACCGAGGGGATGAAGACTTCTCTGGTCAGCCGTGAGGTTATCGCCGACTCCATTGAGCTGGTGACCTTTGGCGAACGCATGGACGGGCTGATCACGGTTGCCGGCTGTGACAAGAATATGCCCGGCTGCATGATGGCCCTAGCGCGTTTGAACGTGCCTGGACTGTTCATGTATGGCGGCTCGATCATGCCCGGCCAGTTCAAGGGCCAGGATGTGAACATCCAGGACGTCTTCGAGGCGGTCGGCGCCTATGCCAAGGGTAATATGAGTCTGGAAGACCTTACCGCCCTGGAATGTGTCGCCTGCCCAGGGGAGGGTTCCTGCGGTGGATTGTTCACCGCCAACACCATGTCCACCTGCATCGAAGTGATGGGCATGTCCCTCCCCGGCGACGCCTCTGCTCCGGCCATAGACCCCCGCAAGATGGGTGAGGCTAGGGACGTGGGACGCACGGTGATGCGTCTACTGGAAGAGGACATACGCCCTCGGGACATCATGACCAAACAGGCCTTTGAGAACGCCATCACAGTGGCTGTCTCCATGGGCGGGTCAACCAACTCGGTTTTGCACCTCATCGCCATTGCCTACGAAGCCGGCGTTGAACTATCCATTGAAGACTTTGACCGCATCAGCCGCAACACGCCGTACATAGTAGACATGAAGCCCGCCGGAAGGTACTTGATGGCCGACCTCAGTCGCTACGGCGGAATCGCCTTGGTCATGAAGCGATTGTTGAACGCCGGATTGCTCCACGGTGACTGCATGACTGTGACCGGCAAAACCCTGCGGGAGAACATCGAGTCTGTCCCCACGGTTGATGACCAGCCCATCGTCTACCAGATCGACAACCCACGCAGCCCCACCGGCGGACTGGCCATACTCAAGGGCAACATCGCCCCCGACGGCGCGGTGATCAAGGTCGCTGGACATCAAGAGAAGGTATTTGAAGGACCGGCCCGGGTCTTTGATCAGGAGCCGGCAGCGTTCCAGTCAATACAGAAGGGTGACATCAAAGCGGGCGACATCGTCATCATCCGCTACGAAGGTCCCAAGGGCGGACCAGGCATGCAGGAGATGATGTCTGTGACCGCAGCCATAGTCGGTCAGGGACTGGGTGACGACGTAGCACTGATCACAGACGGTCGGTTCTCCGGTGCATCCCACGGGCCCATGGTCGGCCACGTAGCCCCGGAAGCAGCGGTGGGAGGCCCCATCGCACTGATCCAAGAAGGCGACATAGTGACATTAGACATCCCTGGCCGTAAATTGAACGTAAACCTGTCTGACGCAGAATTGACTGAACGGCAGAGCAAGTGGAAACCCATCCCGCCGAACTATACCAACGGCGCTCTAGCCAAATATGCAAAATTGGTGACATCTGCCTCGCAAGGGGCCGTGACTCACTAAGACCATGCCACTGCGTCACTTAAACGATGCATTGATTTGGGCATGGGGAGCATGCAACCTTAACAAAGAAACGACAACGACTTGGAACTTGAGATCCTTGCGACCTTACAGGTGGAGGGCTATGACCAGTTAAATGACATGGTCGCCCCCTCCGCCGCCGCATATCGGAAAAGACAGTGGAACCTGTTGAACCGTCGCCGTTGGTCATACGGATATCCGCGGTGGTGGCAGACCTGGCAGCCATTGGGCTGCTGCTCCTGGTTGAACTGACCGGTTGATCAGAGATCAACCGGTCTTAAAGACGGCCCTTAAGGCCGCGATATTTGGGAGAAGGGTAAACATGGCTACAGAATCCAGGGATTACGGAAAAGAAGCGGTTGTCCGCCATCGCGAGACCAGGGGCAAGGTCAGCATCGCCCCCAAGATGACGGTCGAGACGCTGGACGACCTGTCCATCGCTTATACCCCCGGCGTCGCCACGGTGTGCATGACCATCCACGCCGACAAAGCTGAGTCTTACCACCTGACTAACCGGGCCAACACCGTGGCTGTGGTTACGGACGGATCGGCGGTACTGGGACTGGGCAACATAGGCCCGGAAGCAGCCATGCCGGTTATGGAGGGTAAGTCCATCCTTTTCAAGGGATTGGCCGACGTCGACGCCTTCCCCATCTGTCTAGCCACCCAGGACACCAACGAGATCGTCCAGACGGTTCGTGCCATGGCTCCCAGCTTTGGCGGCATCAACCTGGAAGACATCGCCGCTCCGCGCTGTTTCGACATAGAAGACGCGCTGCAGGACCTAGGCATTCCCGTCTTCCATGATGACCAACATGGAACGTCCATCGCAGTGCTGGCCGGAGTGATCAACGCCCTGCTGGTGACCGGTCGCAAGATCGAAGATGCCAAGTTCGTGTTTGCTGGTGCTGGCGCTGGAGGGATCGCCTCCACAAAGCTGCTCATGGACCACGGCGCCAAACACGTTGTCCTGGTGGACAGTGTTGGCATCATCTCCAAGGACCGGACCGATCTCACACCAGTGAAGTCGGCCATGCTAGCCACCACCAACCCAGACAATCTGTCTGGCGGAATAGCCGAGGCCATGCGGGGCGCTGATGTATTCATCGGCCTTGCCGCCGGTGACATGGTGACGCCGGAGATGGTATCCGCCATGGCCAAAGACCCCATCGTCTTTGCCATGGCCAACCCCATTCCGGAGATCTGGCCAGACCTAGCCGCCGCCGCCGGAGCCGCAGTTGTCGGAACCGGACGCAGCGACTTCCCCAACCAGGTGAACAACAGTCTGGTCTTCCCTGGAGTCTTCCGTGGGGCACTCGATTCGCGCGCAACCCGGGTGACCACCGAGATGAAGCTGGCCGCAGCCTCCGCCATCGCCGCCTTGGTGAAGGAGCCCACTCCCGGCAACGTCCTACCATGGTCGTTGGACCGCGAGGTTTCCAAGGCCGTCGCCAAAGCAGTATCCGACGCGGCCTAGTGGCTCTATGCCGACCAAGTCTTCCCGCGTAACAGTTGAGTCCCTGGACCGGTTCCGGGCCGACCTTCAATCGTTGGTTGCCGAGAAGACTAAGACGTTACCCAGTCTACGCTACTGCGACCTGCGGATAGAGGTCCGTGAGGAAAAGAGCGCGGTGGCGGAGAACGGCGCCGAGAAGACCAGCTCTGAGGATTACGCATTCGATTTTGGCGTCAGGGCCATTGCCGGAGGACGTTCCATCGCTTCCGGTTACTTTGGCCGCGTCCTTGGAACCACAGACCTCGACCGCCTGAAAGATGTGGTCTGGGACGGCATCAAGCAGGCCCACAACCGGGCCCGCGCCAATTCCAAGCAGAAGACCCAGGCCCGAAGCCGGTTCCCCGCGCTGGGCGGCAGCCTGAGCGCCGGCGACCTCGCCACCGTGCCCGTCCGTCAGGACACAGTCCCCGCCAACTACACGTCAGACCCACGGCAAGTACCCCTGGCCGAGACCGTTAGGATGGCTGCAGATGGCTGCAAGGCCATGCACGGCCAGGGCAGCAGCATCGTCTATTCCGCCGCTTCAGCATCCACGTTCCTGCTGCGAGAATTGTTCTTCAGTTCCGATGGCGCAGACATCGACCAGACCTTTGCTCAGACAGAAGGTTTCGCCATCGCAATCTGTTCCGGCGAGTATGGCAGCTTTGAGCTTTACGACTTCACCGGCCACCAACGCGGCTGGGAGGTCCTGACCGAGGGCTACAGCAACGGCCCAATCGTCCTTCCCAACTTCATGGATTTCTGTAAGACCCTGGGGGCCGACGCCGTGGAAATCGCCGCTGCTCCGCCGCTCAAACCACCCGACAAAGAGGTCACTGTAGTCACCAACCCCCACTTCAACACCCTGTTGGTGCATGAGGTAGTCGGGCACCCCTCTGAATTGGATCGGGCATTGAAATATGAGACTGGGTACGCGGGTCGTTCTTGGTTCTTGAAGGACATGCAGGACAACCAACTGGGCAGGCAGATCGCATCGCCGCTGGTCACCGCCTACTCGGACCCGACCATCGAGGGTTACGGCTCTTTCAAGTACGACCACGAAGGCACTCCAGCCCGCCGCGCCTATATCCTGAGGAACGGCGTACTAGAAGAGTTCTTAAACAACCGGCAAACAGCCGCCATAATGGGTGCTGAACCTAACGGTTCCGCTCGCTCCACGGAGGCCCAATTAGTGCCGTTGATACGTATGACCAACACCATATTCGGCCCTGGGGAACAAGACCCGCAAAGCATCATCTCCGAGGTCGAAGACGGGTATTACATCGCGGGACACCGCACACCTTCCATCGCCGAGTCCCGGGAGAACTTCCGGATCACGGCGGCCAAGGTGTATGAGATCAAGAACGGGCAATTGGGAAGGCTGTACCGGGACGGCGGCATCACCTCCGACAGCCGGGACTATTTCATGTCCATCGACGCGGTAGGCAACGACCTACGGGTGAACCCCATTCCCAACTGCGGCAAGGGTCAGCCCATGCAGGCCAAGCGCATGAGCAACGGCGGGCCGACCATGCGTGGCACCGCACGTCTGACCGGCTCCGATTAACCAGGCAATGATTGTAGGATTTGTTTAAACCATGACAGCAGCAGTGATCGTTATAGGAGCCGTCGCCCTTTTATCCACGGCGTTGGCAATCATCCTGATGTTGCGCTTGCTCAAATCCCCGGAGGGCGCCAAGGGCCAGGAAAGCGCCCTCGGCCACCAGGTGGGGGAGATTCGCCAGGGCATGGACCGGGTGAATGAGGCCATCCAAAACTTGACCGTGGATCGAGGCAAGCAAGCAGCGCGCTTGGAAAC
>PYIL01317898.1_pt1 | contig 10071 bp, 10 predicted proteins | sample 3578041 | NCBI WGS metagenome assembly PYIL01 (sample SAMN08408023, study PRJNA431606) | Marine metagenome isolate SA_KN192-05_S13_150m, whole genome shotgun... | biome: marine; feature: oceanic pelagic zone; material: water; isolation source: 150 m water sample, 0.2-0.8 um fraction ... | reverse complement strand
TGGCACATGAGTCATTTGAAAATGATGATGTTGCCAAGATTATGAATGAGAATTTTATTAACATTAAAGTTGACAGGGAAGAACGACCAGATTTGGATGATATATACCAAAAAGTATGTCAGATGTCAACTGGGCAGGGTGGATGGCCACTAAGCGTATTTCTAACTCCCGAACAAAGACCATTTTATGTAGGAACCTATTTCCCTGTACTTGATTCCTATGGTAGACCAGGTTTTGGAAGTTTGTGCAGGCAACTTGCACAATCATGGAAAGAAAAACCAAAAGAAATTGAATCCGCAGCTGATAACTTTATGACAAATTTATCTAGATTAGAACAAGTTACAGAGCCATCGCAAATTACTAAGTCAATACTTGATGAGGCAGCAGTAAATCTTTTGCAAATAGCTGATACCAATTATGGTGGATTTGGCCAAGCACCGAAATTTCCTAATGCCTCAAATATTTCATTCATGTTCAGATATTCAAAATTATCTGGAATCTCAAAATTCAAAGATTTTGCTTTACTCACATTAAAAAAAATGGCTAAGGGTGGAATATTTGATCAGATTGGTGGAGGCTTTCATAGATATTCAACAGATGCAAGATGGCTAGTTCCACATTTTGAAAAGATGTTGTATGATAATGCACTACTACCAATTGTATATGGTGAAGCATATCAGATCACAAAAGATGCTTTCTTCTTAGATGTAGTTACAAAAACTCTTGATTATGTTATTCGTGAGATGACTTCACCAGAAGGAGTTTTCTATTCAGCAACAGATGCTGATACGAATGGCGAAGAGGGTCAAACTTTTGTTTGGAAGAAGCGAGAGATTGAGGAGGTTCTAGGGAAGGAGTCTGATGTGTTTTGTATTTATTTTGATGTAACAGATGGTGGAAATTTTGAAGGAAGGTCAATTCTTGCAAACAACGTTAAAGCGTCAGCAATTGCATTCAAATTCGGTAAAACAGAGGATGAAGTTAATAGAATAATTTCAGAGGGTTCATCAAAATTACTTCAGGTAAGGAATAAGCGACAACAGCCAGGAAAAGATGACAAAATTCTAACTGCATGGAACGGTTTGATGATCTCAGCATTCGTTAAGGGTTATAGAATATCTGACGATTCAAAATATTTGAATATCGCAATTACTGCAACTAACTTCCTTCAAAAACAATTTGAAAAAAATGGTACTATTAATAGAGTATTCAAAGATGGTGAGTCAAAACTCAACGGATATCTAGATGACTATGCATATCTTGCAAACGCAGTTGTAGATGTGTTTGAGGTAACCGGCAATTCCGAATATCTTAACTTTGCAAAAATATTGGCCGATTATATGATTGAGCATTTCTGGGATGAGAAAAGTGATAATTTTTTCTTTACTTCCGATAACCATGAAAAGTTAATCATGAGACCAAAAAGTAATTACGATTTATCAATGCCATCTGGTAATTCTGTTGCAGCACACGCATTACTTAGGCTGAATCATATTATGAACGAACATGTATTTTCTGAAATATATCAAAAGATACTTGAATCTCAGGCAACGCTTGCTGCGCAGAATCCATTTGCATTTGGATATCTTCTTAACGTGTTGTATCTTGCAACTAGTGAGTTAACTGAAATAACAATCCTAAATTTAAAAAATCATGAATTGATAGATTCCCTAAACAAAAAATTCATTCCTGAATCAATTATTGTACAAATTGATAATAAACATAAACTTGATGCATTATCAAATTACTCATTTTTTACAGGAAAACAATTTCCAGAAAATACAACAAATGTGTTTGTGTGTAAAAATTTTAGCTGTTCGTTACCACTAGTTAATATTTCAGAAATAGAAGAAAATCTTTAAAATCTTTTCAAGTTGACCTGAAATTTTTCACCAACTTGTGGGCGACCCATTTTATCATATCTGTTTTTTGGCATTGTTATCGAAACGGTTGTCTGTGCATAACTTTTTAATTTTATTGTTGGCTGTGCTTGAAGAATAGCTTCTAACAATGGCATAACTTGATTTTTTGTTTCTGAGTCTAACTTTTTTCCAACATTCTCCATGATCAATTGTTTTTGTGATAATGGTTCTGTTTGTACATCTTCAATTAATGTCATCTGAACAGCTTGACCATTATCATTAATTTGTTGAATTTTGTAGCCTATAATTTCTGACATATTTTTTAGTATTTTTTTTAGATTTATCTGTACCTATACATCTGGTTTCTTTTCTAACGATTCTCTAATCTGATCTGCATTAGATTTGATAAATTCATGAAACTCTTGAATATCATCTAACCCTACTTCGAGTTGTTGATTTGCATATGTCTGCAAGAAAGTTGAATAGATTGTTCCAACAATCAACCCAAACGCAACATCCATCTCAGAGTCTGAAAATTCCTGATATTCGGTTGCAAATTGCTTGTATGACTCTGATTCATCGATATAATATTGTATCAAATCATCTAAGAATTTTTTGTTGTTATCAGAAATTACCATGTTTTAATCCATTTTGTCAAAACGAGATAATTTTTGAAATTCTTGAAATTGAGTTAATTGTTTTTTCAGGATATCTAGATAATATGATGTATGATGCTACAGATCCAATTAGTAATGCACCAGTACCCAAAGGAAATTCTGGAACTGCAGCATATTCATCTGACTCTGCAGTTAATGAATAATCAACTGCATGAAGTGACTGTGCCTTTTCATGAATTGGAATAATAAAGAAATTACTATCTCCAGCTCTTAAAAAATCAGGCTGTAATTGAACGCTTGACAATGTTAGAACATTTCCATCTCTGTCATACAAGGTAGCAACCACACTTATCATGTTAGCTGTAATTTCACCTTGATTTTCTAATGTTCCTGAGATAGCAAGATTACCTTGATTATCTTTTTTAAGATCAGATGAGATTATCTGAATTACTTGATTTTTTGGTTCTGCAACTCTATAATCAAATTCCAAATTATAATTAGATGCTGAGCGAAGATCATGACCAGTAATAATAATATCAAACGCACCGTTCATGCCAGGCATTATTACATTATTAATTGGATTTCCACTAACTTGACCAATTTGGAAACCATCATCATCTAATAATTTTGCAATAATCTTAATTTGATTAAGTGGGACATTTGAACTGTTTTCAACCTCTCCAACAATATGTAGTGAGCCGTCAGCGCTAACATATTTTTGATCATTTTGGATAAAAACATCTGCAAATGCTGGTTGAATAAATAAAAAAAATGGCAGTATAGCAATTATTGCAAGTTTCTTCATATCTGTAATTGATATTATATTGTTTAAAGATTATTATGGATTTGGATTATTTTTTGCCTTTTCAAATAAAGCAAGTGCAGCCATTTCATACTCAAATGATGCCTGTAATAGTTCATCGGCACGTATCTTTTCACTTTGATCGTCATTTCTGATCCATTTAATTAAGTGTTGATCACTATCAAGCTGGGTTTCAGTTGACAGTTTGAAAAGTTTCACTGAACCAGAAAACGCATCTGGCATTTGCAAGTCAGTGTATTTTGCAATTATATTTGTCATTTTCAATATATGATTATCTGCAAATTCTAGAATTTGATCTTTCGTGATACTTTTTTCTTTCCACATAGACACCTTAGAATAAAAATCTGATTGCTCTTCCTTCAGTTCATCTTGTATAGCCTGAATATTGTTTCCAAAAGCAAATCCACGAATTTGTGCTTGCTCTGCGGAATAAAAATAGTAAATTGATGCCCCAATTATAATTGCACCAATGATTATAACTGAAAATACTCTAAAACCTGATTTTTTTGTTCTTTGCTTTTTCTTCAAAATTATTCAATATAGGTTCCTTGTTCATCTGATTTTAATTCAACTGTAAATTCGGTCCCACTAATAAAAGACTCACCACGTATAGTACGTATTCGTGCAATAACTAATTCATGAGGCCATATTTGCACAACTATTTCACCTACTTGAGGATTTTCTGGAGCATCAACAATTTTAATGTCTTCTCTTTTTACACCGCACTCTTGAATTTTTTTTATAGAATGTTCAACCAACGGTTCAGGATCATTATGACTTAACGCCCAAACGGTGCCTGAGTATTCAATTTGTTGCAATATTTTTCACATTTTTAGTGCGTATAAATGTCATTCATTCTTTGTAACTACATTTAGCGTCATTGTACTAACAACACGTGATAGTCGTCTAATGTGCATGGATACGGTTTTTTCAAATTCATCTTGTGATTCAGCATGAATTTCTGCTATAACATCATAAGCACCAAATGTAACATATGCATTTTTAATTTGAGGAACTTGATTTAACTCATCAAGTATGTACTCCTCAGCACCCAAATCACAATTTAATAATACAAATCCAATATGCATGTTTTCTTAAAAGTTAATACTATGGCTGGTGTTTAAGTGTTCATTATTTTTTGTAGTGACTACCATTTTTTGCGATTAGACGATCTAGTGACGCTTGAAAAACGTCCAGGTTTTTTTCTTTTGTATTGGTCTCTTGCAGAAACATTTCGTTTGTAGCCGTTTGTTCTATAACCACCACTTCTTCCTCCAAAACTTCTTCCATAGTTAGAACGCATTGGAGGCGCAATTCTTCTTCGAGTATCACGTTTTAGTGGATCAGGAATTCTTATTTCAATACCAAGTTTTTGATTCAGATCTGTCAAATCTGATTTGATTTGTTTTTTTATTATGTTCCAATCTGCAATAGACGAATATGAGACAAGTGTTATTGATCTTCCTTTAGCACCTGCTCTTGCAGTTCTTCCAATCCTATGAAAATACACCATATCTTGATTAGGAACGTCATAATTAATGACTAGTCCAACTTTTGGGACATCAATACCTCTAGCAGCTACATCTGTAGCTACTAACACATCAACATTATTCTTTCTAAACTTAGTCATAGAATACTCTCGCTTATTCTGTGACATGTCACCTTCTATAGCAACAACGCTAAATCGTGCCTTTTGTAGATCACGAGCAACATTTCTTGTGCGAACTTTTGTAGAACAAAATACAATTGTTTGCCTTCGTTTATTCTCTTTTATGAAATCTGTCAGATATCTGTGCTTGTCTCTATCTTTTATCACTAAAAATGATTGTTCTATTCCCTCACCACTTAAATCATCAGAATCGACAAGAACTCTTTTTGGATCATTTAGATATTTATCCGCTAATCGTAGGATGTCAGTAGGCATTGTTGCAGACCATAAAGAAGTGATACGATTGTCTGGAATTCTTTCTAAAACATATTCAATATCTTCTATGAATCCCATATCTAGCATTACATCTGCCTCGTCTAACACCACATACCTGATTTCATCAGTTCTTATTGTGCCTTGATTTAAATGGTCAATTAATCTGCCTGGAGTTGCAACAATGACTTCAGGTTTTTTTCTTAAAGCGTCCAGTTGAATTCCTATTCCTTGTCCGCCATAGACAGTTGCAATCTTAGTTTTAGTGTACTTTCCAACTTTTTTCAATTCATTTGTAATCTGGATTGCAAGTTCTCTAGTTGGAGCAATTATCAAACCTTGTATACCGCCACCATTGGAGATGTTCTCAAGCATTGGAATTCCAAAAGCTGCAGTTTTACCCGTGCCCGTATGCGCTTGACCAATCACATCATGCCCCTCTAATAATAGTGGAATAGTTTGTGATTGGATAGGAAATGGTGTAGTAAATCCTAATTCCTGAATTCCTTTCAGTATAGTTTCTTTTATTTTTAATTCATCAAATGCATTCATTTTTTCTATCTAAAGCAATGACAGAAAAAGCAAGTGCCTAAACTATCATTATTTCTAATTCAGCGTGATTTCTACGTCTAATAAACCCATGTTTCAAAAAAATAGATCTTGATGATTAACTAACCTCTTTTTAGGATAGGTTTTATAGTCAAATTCACGACTAGAAATGTGAAAAATGGGAAACGATATGCTGTTGCAGTAGCTGGTATTTCAATTGTCGTTGCTATAGCAATTTCATTTACATCATATCTGGGTCAAATTGAACAAGTAGAAAGACAATCTCAGGTAGACAATGTACCAATGGCTACATTTCAAGCACCATTCTTAGGTTCCATGTCAGCAACAGTGACAATAGTTGAAATTGGTGATTATCAATGTGAAGCATGCAAACATTGGTTTGATCACACACGTCAAGATATTATTGACAGTTATATCGATACTGGAAAAGTGAATCTAACTTTTATTGATATGGCATTCCAAGGCGTACATTCACACGATGCAGCTATGGCATCATATTGTGCTGGTGATCAGGACAAGTATTGGGATTATCATGTCATGTTATATGAGCATCAAGAGGGAGTTGATACTGGCTGGGCAAATAATGAGCGATTAAAATCATTTGCATTTACATTAGGTTTAGACATTGATGAATTTTCACACTGTCTTGACTCAAAAAAATACTATAACCAAGTAAAATTAAACCTTGAAAAATCGACAAGTATTGGAGCAGATCGTACACCTACATTTATCATAGTTAATGCATCAGGTGAACAAAGACAAATTATTGGGGCACAAACATTTGGCGTGTTTGAGAAAGTCATAGAGTCACTCCTGTAAATTGAGGAATAGTTTCATATTAGTATTCACAAAGTATGAATATTTTGTTTTATCAATAATCATTTCCTTCTCATTGTTTTTTGCATTATCAATAATTTCTGAATACATATTTCTTGAGCCATACATAATTTTTTCAGTTTACCCTGAGACAGCATTTAATTTTTTGCTAATTTTGATCTTATCAATATTGGCAGGAATAGTTGTTTCAATGAATATTTTCAGAGTTAAACTAGTCAAAAAAACTAGGAGTGTAGGTGCTGGTTTAACTGGAACAATTATTGGTGCATCAGCTGGAGCCTGTAGTTGCGGCCCAATTGGTTTTTCAGTAATTACAACTTTTGGAGCAGCTGGAAGTATTGCAAGTGCATTTCTTACAAATTATGAAACTCCACTGAGACTGGTATCAATCGGTATCTTGATTATTGTATTAATTACAACAATGAAAGTCATACCAATCGAGTGTAAAATCAAGTAATATTATAAGATCTTTCCAATTCAAATTTTCTAAAGTAAAAAGACAACTTTTTACAACCTCTAAGGATTACTTGAGAAACAGTTCTGATTAATTATGTCAAAAATCTACATTCCAACTCGTCCTTCTAAAAGGGACTATAATTCAGATGAGTTAGATGAAACTGACGATCAATAACAGTAATCCTAACTTATTTTTCTAAATGATCCATCTGGTACCTGCACTTGAGAAAATTCTTTTGGATGAATTATCTTTCCTAAAATTTCAATTCCAGTGATAGTTCTAATACTTGGTTTGCTAAAATATGAATTTGCATCAACCGCAAAAACATTTTTGTCTTTTACAGCTCGTAAACGTCGCCAACTATGATCGTTTTTAAGATTATCATTATATTCTTCTATTGTTCTTTGTACATTAAATCCGCATGGCATCATTATGATTATATCTGGATCAGAATTTTTTACTTCATCAAATATTATTTTTCTGGAATGCTCTGATTTTTTACTGATTAGATTTTTAGCCCCAACAATCTCGATCATCTCTGGAATCCAGTGACCAGCACTGTAAAATGGTTCAATCCATTCAATTGCCAGAACTTTCGGTGTGTATGAAATTTGTTTCTCCTCAAAAAACTTGATTCTTTTTTCAAGTGCTTTAATTAATTTAGTTCCTTTTTTTAATGCATGAATCTTTCTTGATATTTCTTCTATAGTATTTAGTATCCCATTAATGTCATGTGGGTTCATAGCAAATATTTCAGGTTTATCATTCAAAATTTTCATTGCATTGTTTACTTGATTAGTATATGCAGAACATACTTCACAAATTTCTTGTGAGATTATCAAATCAGGATCAGCTTTTTTCAGATTTTCTACTTGTAACTCGTAGATATCCTTACCATTTGTTACAAGTTCTAGTATTTTCTGATCAATTTCTTTACTAGACATCTTTTCTGGCTTAAACACACTTTGAATAACACGTGGTTTTTTAATTGCGTCTTCTGGAAAATTACATTCATGTGTTACTCCATAAAGTCTATCCTGAGCATCTAATTCATATAACAATTCTGTTGCACTTGGCAAAAATGACACAATTCGACTTATGACCATGTTTCAAATATTTCTAATAATTTAAACATCTTATGTTTACAGTTTGTCAAATAACATTTTTTGAATTATTTATTATGATTAGGCACATACCACGTATGTGGATACCAGTGGAAATGACATCAGAAAAGGTATAGAGACTAAATGGCATGAATATTTGAGCAGGTATGGAAATCTATTTTCATCTGATGAGATTTCTGGCTCTAGCCCTCCATCAGTTTTTGTAGGCTCGTATGGATATCCAAAAGTTGGTGTTGGGCCCATGGTGCCACCTATTCATGGTGATACTAGCCTATTGGATATACCTGAAAGGTGGATAGGAAAAAGTCTAGAAGAGATTGTAAATTTTAGACTAAATCTTATTCGAGGAGTAAATAAATTATCTATTACACAAACTGAGGGACGATTCATTGAAAATTTGCAAGAGGTTGCTATGTCATCAGGACCAATAGATTCTGAGATTAAATTTGTAAAAGAAACATCACCTGTCACAACCATAGATGGACAGGCGCCACCATTTGGGCCTATTGGTGAAATCAAAAAAGTGTCATTCTCCCCTACATCATCTAACAAATCTATTGAAAAGGTCTACTATGATACTGATCTCAGAGCGACTGACGCCGTCATGAAACTTTTCAATAGTGGTATCAACATCACCACTATTCAGAAATGTTTTAGCATTGGCATGCTTGGAAAAAGTAGAAAATTAGTTCCAACCAAATGGAGTATCACAGCAACTGATGATATAATATCTAAGAATATAGTTACAGATCTTTTAGATTATGATATTTTAGATTCATTTAATGTATTTACTTTTGCACATCTTGGTAATTATTTTGCAGTTATTCTTTTTCCACATAGATGGATCTTTGAGATGCAAGAAGCATGGTATGATGGGAGTACTATTGGTTTTGGAAGTGACCATGAAGACGCTAAAGGTATTAACCATCCACCAGAAATCGCAGGTGCGTATTTTGCAGCAAAGTTAGGAGTATCTGAATTTCTTTCAAAAATAAAAAAACAATCTGGTGTTATTGTTTTTCGAGAGATTCGTCCTGAATATGCGGTTCCTGTTGGTGTATGGCAAGTACGTGAAGGGATAAGGCAAGTAATGAAGACTAAACCTTTTCATGTCGAAAACATTGAGGATGCAATTGAATTAGCCACAAAATCAATGAGTATTAGTAAAAATGAGTGGTTAAATCATGGTACAATGCTAAAAATGATTAAGCAAAAATCAATATCAGATTTTTTTTAAAGATACTATTTATTGCTCAAACATTAAAAAGAACTATTGAAAAATGTGAGTCTTCTAATTGGAATTTTACTTGTGGTGTCACCAATATTATTTACACTTGTAGCATACCCTGATAGCTTTAGTCTCAGTTGGAATCAGGGAAGAGGTGGGTTTTTGTTTGCAATGGCATTTATTGTTGCAGAACTCGTTGGAATCAAATACATAATTCCAACTAAACGATTTTTTTATTGTATTCCATTAATAGTAATCACTATAGCATTCTTTGCTGCACTACCTTTTGGTCTTCATGATTATATCATGAGTTTGGTGGATGTTTTTGGAGTCCTAGAATATTCTTGGGCATGGTTATTTGATTTTACTGTGATTTCAATTTTTGTAACAGCCACACTTGCTATATTGTTTGGACGTAAATGGATTAGAATTGCACCTGCTGGTCCTATTTTTCTTTCAGGGAGTGCAATAATTCTAGCACTTGATGCATTCTTTCCATATGACACATTAGGACCACTTCAATACATTGTTCCATATTTTGTTCAAGCAAATGTTTGGGTTATTACAGCACTTGATCTTGGTGTTGCTACTGCACGTGATAATCTAATGTTTCTAAATGGAGATTTTGGTCC
>PYIL01158764.1_pt1 | contig 10081 bp, 8 predicted proteins | sample 3578041 | NCBI WGS metagenome assembly PYIL01 (sample SAMN08408023, study PRJNA431606) | Marine metagenome isolate SA_KN192-05_S13_150m, whole genome shotgun... | biome: marine; feature: oceanic pelagic zone; material: water; isolation source: 150 m water sample, 0.2-0.8 um fraction ... | reverse complement strand
CACCAACAACAACTGCCACACCAACAACAACTGCCACACCAACAACAACTGCCACACCAACAACGACTAAACCATTTGAATCAAGTGAGACGTTTACACAATCCAGATGGGTTTCAGCTGCGTGTGAGAAAACTGCAATAACACTAAACCATCAGATTTTTACTCCTGAAAATTCACCGGAGAACATATTTGGTGCTCTTATTAATACTGCTCCTGAAGGTTTAGATTTTTGGATACCACCTGATCCTATTCCAGGACGAAATGGTGATGTCATCTGGGCGAGGCATGATGCTGATCTTGAAGGTGGAACTGCTTATTTAATTCTTTACCGTTCCGAAAGCGTTTGTGGAGAGCCCAGGGCCGTTTCAGCTTGGATTGCCGTGCCCGATGGAGAGCCACCCAGCTTAGGACGACCGGTGCTTTCTTGGGGTCATGGAACAAGAGGAGCTGGTGATCATTGTGCGGCTACGCGTAATGGTTACATGTATCAAGAAGAAATTAATGATCTGATTACGGAATTGTTGGCTCGAGATTTTGTAATTGTTGCTTCGGATTATGAGGGTTCTGGAACACCTGGTATGTATGCATGGTCACAAAGTTCTGCACTGGGTAAAAATATCCTTGATGCAGCTCGCGCTGCCCAAAACTTTAATTTAGCTGAAGCAAACAAAGATACTTTCATTACAGGATTCTCAATAGGTGGACACGCAATGTCGAAAGCCAATGAAATAGCAGACGTTTATTCTCCTGAAACTAATCTTCTAGGGGTAATTGGAATTTTACCAGGTGTGATTCAATCCGATTGGATAGCCGAAATGTTGATGCGCTCTTCTTACACTCGCGGGTATATGGTCTTTGGAGCAGCAGTTGAAGAGGCAATTTGGGGTAAAGAACTTGCCCCTCTTAGTAGAAGATTAACTGACTTAGCAATTAGTCATTTAGGTGTGCTTGAGAATCAGTGCATGACAGAGACAAATGATTATTTCGGTCAGTTCGAAGCGGAAGAGCTTTTCAAATTTCCTTTTAACCCAAAATTTACTAATGGAGTTGATCCAAGCGTTGTAAACGCAATTGGACAAAAAAAGGGAGCTGCTCCAGTGGTGCTCATTCATCCCATCGATGATCCTGCAATTCCACCATCAGCGATTATTGAATATGTAGAAAAAGTTTGTCAGTTTGAACAAGATATTTTGATCAGATGGCATGCTACCCTGCCACATTCATTATCTATGCTTGAGAACCAGGAAGTTATTTCAGATTTCTTTGATTTTATCGATTCAATACTTGCTGATTCACCAACTGAAACCCATTGTGGAAATATCCCTGATCTCCCTGGAGAGAGTGAAGTTTCTACGAGTATGGGGTTGCATTGTAACATTTTTGATTCTCAAGAGAATGCTGAAATTTTCTTCAACACGAATCCTGAACTAGGAGCGAGTCTTGACACTAATGGCGATGGTATAGCTTGCGGTTTAGGAGACACATATGGACTAATTGACTGTGGAGATGGAACCACTTTATTGGGTCATAGATGCTGGTTCTCATTAGTTGAAACCTGTAATAATTTTCAAACACAAGCAGAGGCACAAGAGTGGTTTGATTTGAAATCGGGTGATACGAGCACCGTTGATCAAAATGAAGATGGGATCGCATGTGGATCAGGTGATTGGGCGGGAGAGCGCGACTGTATAAACGGTCTAGTTCTAGAAAGATTTTGTCAAGGTAGCTCTACTAAAGGAGGAGAAGTTTTGTGTCCTTCTGAAGTTGGAATGACTGCAGGCATGTGCAACGGTGTTGTTTCTTTTTGTGGAGCCTTTTCCTCTCAGGAAGATGCTCAAACTTGGTTTGAAGTAAATTTAGATTTTGGTGAAAACGTGGACACCAATAATGATGGTACAGCATGTGGACAAGGTGATTTCGGTGGTCTTAACGCTTGTTTAAATTCAGAAGGTGAACTCGTTCTCGATCATTTGTGCATCTAGTTATTCAAGAGTATTGTCACTCTTTTGATCCCGATCTCCTCAAGGTCCATGACCAAAACCCTTAGGCTTTTATCAAAAATAACAATTTATAAAAATTGCCACTATCTAACTCTCTAAGGGTTTTTATTGGCCTCAGAAGTTAACAAATTGCATAAAACTTCACAAATTCCATTAAGCCTCATGGCTACTTTTTCATACTCTTCTAACGGTTTATCGAATGGATCAAGTACCTCGTCTCCCGCTCGTCCTGAAGTCATGTGACCAGCACGTGCTGAGTGCAATTCTTCTACCCACAATTTGAAAGAGGGTAAAACTTCTAGCCTCGATACCAAAGAGCCTAAACGCACTATTTCGCCAGCTAAAAAAGTTCGGTTGCGTGCTTGTTGCTGAATTTTAGAAATTGACAATTCATGGGGTCGTGTCATGGCAATAATCAATTCCGCGTTTTCAACAACATTATGGTCCAATAAACGAGTTGTATGGTTTGACATATCAATATTGAAATTTTCCATTGCTTTTATGGCTTTATCAGTCGCACCGAAGTCTTTTTTCACGTTTATTCCAGCAGAAATAACTTCAATTTCTGAAGAGGCTTTAATAAAGTAGTCCTTTAAGAAGGCCTCTGCCATTGGTGAACGACATGTATTACCTGTGCATACGAAAAGAATCACATACAGACAGTACCGACTTTTTCAGGATCTCCGAAATCGCAATAAGAACAAAAAGCACCTAGTTTCTTTGTCAGGGAATCGAAAGGAAGAAAACATGCCTGGTCCAATGGGTGGAGTTAAGGTCGTAGAGCTTGGTATCTGGGTCGCTGGGCCCGCTGCTGCGGGGATACTCGCAGAATGGGGTGCAGATGTCACCAAGATCGAACCGACAAAAGGCGACCCGTCCAGAATCTTTCAATTCATGTTGGGTGGCGACATGCCAACTAATCCTGTTTTTGAAATGGATAACCGTTCAAAGCGTGGAATGGCAATTGACCTCTCTCAAGAGAAAGGCAAGGAAATACTTTTTGACCTGCTTGAAGATGCTGATGTTTTTATAACCAACCTCCGGCCTGGAGGACTTCGAAGACTGGGCATCGATTTTGAATCGATAGAAGAACTTTTCCCGAAACTTATCTACTGTCATATCACGGCCTATGGACGGGAAGGTGAAAGCGCCGACCTTCCGTCATTCGATGTAGGTGCCTTTTGGGCTCGTTCCGGCATAGCCAGCCTATTGACTACAGAAGATTCCGATCCGCCATTTCAACGTGGTGGGATGGGTGACCACTCAGTGGCTATGTCCGCCGCAGGAGCTATATCAGCTGCTCTTTTCGAAAGGGAAAAATCTTCTAGAGGCCAGTTAGTCGAGACATCTCTTATTCGACAAGGCGCCTATACCATCAGTTTCGACTTGAATGCCCTGTTGATGTGGGGTCGCACAATCGCTCTTGGATCTCGTTCAGGCATGGGAAACCCAGCTATGAACAACTATAAAGCTTCTTGTGGCAGGCGTTTTTGGCTCGTTGGAATTGAACCTTTTCGTCACTGGCCTCCACTGGCAAGGGCAGTGGGTCGTCCTGAATGGATTGAGGACGAAAGGTTTTCAGATCCTGCGGCACGCGCTAAAAACGCTAAGGAGCTGATCAGTGAACTGGATGAAATTTTCGCCACGCGGACTCTGGATGAATGGAGTGAAATTTTTGACTCTGAACCCGACCTTTTTTGGGCTCCTGTTAATACACCAGATGACCTTTTATCTGATAGAACTTTTAACGGTTCCGGAGCGCTACTGGATGTACCCGACGGCTCTACAGGTACTCTAATGATCTCAACTCCTGTGGATTTTCACAGGACTCCCGCAATTCCAAGATCTTTAGCGCCAAAATTAGGTGAGCACACCAACGAGATTCTGAAAGAATTGGGTCACAGCAGTGAAGAAATTGTTGAAATGGAGAAAACGGGAATAGTTATCTCTTCAGATTAAAGCAAATTACCCTAGAGCCTCAACTAGACGCTGACAGGCGGCATTACGCGCTTCTTTCACTTCTGGGATCATTTCCGCAAATCCTAAAAACCCATGAATAAGTCCCGGCACACACTCATAGTGGGTTTGAACACCAGCATCCGAAAGAGCCTGCGCATAAGCTTCTCCTTCGTCACGAAGAGGGTCAAACTCTGCTGTAATTACCTGTGCCGACGGTAATCCAGACAGGTCATTTGCGCGAATTGGACTCGCATAAGCTTCGTCTACGAAAACTTCTGCTCCCACATAATGCCGGTAAAACCATCTCATCATCTCATCGGTCAACAGGTATCCAGTGGCATTTTCTTTTGTTGATGGCCAACGGTCGGGATCTATATCACATGCGGGGTAAATGAGAAGTTGGTGACAAATTTTTGGCCCGCCCCTGTCTCGCGACATAAGACAAACAACTGTTGCAAGATTGCCTCCAGCACTATCTCCTATTACCGCTAAACGATTTGGATCTATGCCCAGTTCGTCGGCTAAGTCTACGATTTGGCAAAGAGCTGCATAACAGTCTTCTGGTGCAGCTGGGAAGGGATGCTCAGGTGCCAAGCGGTAGTCGACTGCTATTAGGACTGTTTGAGTTTGGTTGGCTAGAGCACGACATTCAGCGTCATGACTTACTAAACCACCGACCACCCATCCTCCTCCATGGAAAAAGACCGTAATAGGTGCCGGGCTTTCAACTCCTTCAGGCTGATATACACGAATGGGTAAGTCTTGTCCATCTGCTCCTACTAGATTTCTATCCTCAATTGCACCAACATCTTCGCGTTCGGCAGCCGCTGCCCCTTCGTCCAAAGTTAAACGAAAGTCGTCAGGGGTTAACTCACTTATTTCGTTTAAGGGGAAAGCATTTATTATTTCTTGTGCTATTGGGTTAAGTGGCATTCTGACCTCCAGGTTAATTTTCCGCCGCGATTCTATCTTCTTCGGACTGATATTGGGGTTCACTTAAACGAGGTTGGCGACTATCCCCCTCTGCCGAATTAACCCCGTTGTTTAATCCGCTTGTTGCGTCATTTTTCCAAGAAGGGTCATCGGACCAGGTCACATCTAGGTCAAATATGGATCCCGGGGTATCTATATTTTCTGCAGCCTTGAAAACTTTACGCAATAAGTCTCGCTGAAATTCTGGTTCATGTGGACGCCCAGCTGTATAACCCAGAGGCATGTCGACAAACGCTGCGCGAGGGGGGTTCACTGATTCAGTTATGCTTCTTGCAGCTGTTAAGCAGATCGTTGAGAATCCTGCTTTTTCTAAAACCCGCGCTACCAGACCCACGGTCTGGTGGCAAACAGGTCAAACGGGAACCAACAAGACCAGATCAACAGGTGAACCTGGCATATCAGAAATTGATTCAAGAACCAAAGGAGCTAATTCCTCTTCAGCGCGTCTAGTGGAATAAATTCCCCCCATACAAGCAACAGAGTTTGTCGCCAAACTCCCTATAGTTTTTTCAGCTACTAGTTCATGAAGCCTGTCAGTAGGGAAAACTATATTTGGATCTTCTCTCGCTGGTTCTAAGTCATAAGCAAAATGAGTCACCCTAACGTCACTTGCAGGCTCACTGGAAGGGATCAGACGGATACCGGTGTCATCTTCCCAGTGGAAAGCAATCTGACCTTTCGTGTAAGCGCCCCCCGATGCAACCAAAGCAACATTTAATTCTGAAATTGGTTTCCTAATAGGAGTCCATGGGGGTGACTCCTTTTTTTCTGCCCATCTGTAATCGTCATAACCGAGCCTCTCATATTGTTCTCTAGTGCGCTGTATGTAGTCGACTGGATCAGTTAAAGACATCAAATTCTCCTATTTATCTAACAATAGCCGAATTAAGGTTAAATTTTCTACGAGTTGTTACTCTAAGAGTAATCACTCATATAATTTGGTTGGTGATCATATGAGCTCAGAAAATTCTTACAGTGTTGAAGATTTAGCGCTAAAAGCTGAAGTCAGTGTCGACACAATTCGCTACTACCAAGGATTAGGTTTAATCTCCCCACCCCAAAAAAATGGTCGCAGAGCCATTTACGGCGACGAACATATTTCTCGGCTAGAGGAAATAAGAAAATTAGCGTTTGAAGGTTTTTCCTTGCGTCAAATTTCATTATTGAAAGAAGAAGCCCTAGGCGGAAATACTTCAGATGACTTAAAGAATCTAATAGCCGAAGACACAAAATCTAGAAGCTTAAGCAGAGCTGAGGTGGCTGAAAAGGCATCAGTGCCTGAAAGCCTTGTAGCTCTCTTATGCGACAACGGCCTTTTACAACCACTTTTTGATGATGAAGAACCGCTTTTTGATGAAAGTTCCGTAAGCATGGTAGAAGCGGGAATAGCGATAGCTAATGCTGGAATCCCTTTAGAGGAACTCGTCTCTCTAGCTCAATACCACTCTTCAAATGTAAATGAGGTGGTAGATAGAGCTATCAGTCTCTTTGAAGAACACATCAAAGAAGGAACTGAGGTGTCATCTGAGAAAGACCTTGCAGTTATTATGAAAGACCTACTCCCCTCTGTTATTCGCCTAGTAGCTCAACATTTTCATAAGAGTTTGGTAACTCGTTCCCTGGAGAGGATCGACGGACACAATAAAACAATTCTGTCAAATGCTCTTATTGCTTCCGACCCTGAAAATCTGGTGGTGACCTGCGAATGGCGTTAACTAACCAAAATGAATCTATTGCTCGTTTATCTGTTAAAACCGTTCGTATCCCATCTGGACATGCTAAAGATCCTCTCTCTTGGTTTCCTAACAAACCTTCAGATGATATTTGCTGGTTCTGGGAAATTCCAGAAAAAGAAACCTCATGGATAGGAATAGGTGAAATCAGCTCAACCACTTTTAAAGGCTCTGCGAGATTTAGCGAGGCAAATAGAAGCTTCAAAGAAATCGTAGATCTAATTGACTGGGAAGCACCCTCCGATGCTCCACCACCCCGTTTCGCTTCCGGCTTTTCATTCGATGAAACCAGCCAAAACGATGACTGGAGATTCTTAGGAAACAGCCAATTGATCTTCCCAAGAATTCAAATACTTCGAAACGGAGAAGACACTTGGCTTACTACCACGAATGCATCTTTGAAAGAAATGCCCAACTTGCCTACTCCGAGTCCCACTCAACCAACTAATACAGACCCTAAAAAAACGGCGAATGAAAAAGACCGCGACCATTACAAGAACTTAGTACTGACCGCTCTAAAAGAAATAGAAAATGGCGACCTTGAAAAAGCTGTGCCCTGCAGATCTCTTTTCATAGAGGAAAGACCTGAGCTTCAAAACCTAATAGCCTCCCTGAGAGACTCTTACCCCGCTTGCGCAACTTTCTGCATATATAAAAACGGCAATGCCTTTGTTGGGTCTACACCCGAAAGGCTAGCTTCAACAACAGACGGAAAACTCTACACTGCTGCTCTTGCAGGTTCCGCTCCAAGAGCAGCAGATAAAGCACTTGATAGTGCTTTGAGTCAAGGACTACTCACGAGTCCTAAGGAACAAAATGAACACGTCTTAGTTGTTGAGGAGATACTAAGAAGACTTACCTCTATGGGATTACAACCCGAGATAACACAAGAAACAACGGTCTTAAAATTAAATGGAATTCAGCACCTTTATACCCCGATTCACTCACAACTAAGTTCAGAAATAAGTCTCCTTGAGGCTGTCGACGCTCTACACCCAACACCTGCAGTGAGTGGACACCCTCTCAAAAGAGCAAACGAACTGAGATTAAAATATGAAAGCTTTGATAGAGGTTGGTTCGCAGGACCAATTGGATGGTTGGACATTTCAGGATCCGGCGAATTTCGTGTGGCATTGAGATCCGGTTTAATAAATGAAAAAGGATCCACTCTTTTCGCTGGAGCCGGCGTTGTGAATGGGTCAGACCCTGAACGCGAACTTATCGAAACAGACATGAAACTCAAAGCAATGCTTGACCACATAATTGCGCTGCACGATAACGGAAATGGCATTTGACCATGCCTGAAACTTCTTACAACTGGTGCCGATCACTTTTTCATCAATTTTCTTCTAATGGAGTGAGACATGTAGCAATATCACCTGGTTCCAGATCAACCCCGTTATCAATCGCTGCTGACTCGACTGAAGGTTTGGAGACTTCTATACATCTAGACGAAAGAGCAGGAAGCTACTTCGCTCTTGGTTTAGCTAAAGCAACTTCCAAACCAGTCATTCTCATATGCACTTCTGGAACAGCAGCTGCCAACTATTACCCCGCTGTAGTTGAAGCTTTCTATTCTGGAGTTCCATTAATAATCATCTCAGCCGATCGACCACCAGAACTTCAAAATAGAGGAGCTCCCCAAACAATTGACCAAATCGAACTTTACGGCAAACATGTAAGAGGTTTTTTTCAAACTACTATTGCAAGTGAATCAACCCAAGAGAATGCAACTGCCTTGGCTGCTGACGCCTTGAAACAAAGCTTAAAACCTTTTCCAGGACCAGTTCATATCAACTGCCCTTTACGCGAACCACTAGAACCTTCTGATGTTCCTTTCTCACAATTTGAGGTCTCTAACCATTTAGAAATTTCTCAAGAAACTGACATTTCAGAATTAGAAAAGTTTCTAGGGTACGAAAAAGGTTTGATTGTCGTTGGCCCCATGGAAACTGACCCCTCAACATGCAACAAGATATCAGAGTTGGGCAATGTTACAGGATGGCCTGTAGTAGCAGATCCAGCTTCAAGCATGCGCAACGGTCCACATGTCAAAAACTGTGTGCTGATTTCTTCAGGCGAACACATTTTTCGGAGTACTTGGATTAAAGAACACAAGCCAGATGTGATTATCCAGATGGGAAGAATGCCGACAAGTAAAGGGTACAAATTGTTTTTAAATGAAATCAGCTGTGAAAACATAGTTTGCACCGACGAACTTGGATTCTTTCCAGATCCAGAAAATGTCGCAACGTACAAAGTCAATGTCTCTCCAAATGCTCTGACTGGAAGTCTGACTCAACTTGCTAAAAAAAATAAACAGACAGACTGGAACAAGTCATGGAGTGATGCCGAGATGGTTTCTTCGCTAGCTATCCATGAACTTATTGATAATTCAGTTTTCGATGAAGCAGCAATAGCCCAGTGTCTGGAAGAAGCACTACCCGAAGAAAGCTGCATATTTGTTTCAAACTCTATGCCGATACGTGACTTAGACGCCTTTCTGCCATCTTCATTAAAACGATTGAAAGTTTTTGCCAACAGAGGTGCTAACGGAATCGATGGAGTCATATCAACTGCTGCTGGTGTTTCAAAGGGGTTGTCTGGAGTCCCTACAATTTTGTTTACTGGTGACCTTGCATTTCTTCACGACTTGTCAGGATTTACAGCCCTACGAAGACTCGGATCGAATTTAACCATCGTTGTTGTCGATAATAATGGTGGTGGTATTTTTTCTTTCCTCCCAATAGCAGAAACTGAAGGGGTGAACTTCCAAAAACTTTTCCATACTCCACATGATCTTGATATAGAAACCATTGCTGCAATCATCGATGCAAAAGTTTTCAAACCCACTACTCGTCAAGACTTTTCAATAGCCCTTGACCAATCCATCAGTGCAGGCGGGGTGAATGTGATACATGTAATCGTCGATACTGAAAAAAATGTTGCGATTCACAAAAAAGCCTCTAAAAAAGTAAACGAAGTGTTGCAATGAGCACAGTTCCCACCCTGTCTAGCGAAATCAAAGGAGAGGGAGCTTCATTACTTGTACTCCATGGATTTACAGGAGATCGCTCGACGATGTCATCGATTTCTGAACCTCTTAGTAAAAACTATTCTGTTGTCTCTGTTGATCTTCCAGGTCACGGGAGCACTGTAAAAGATCTAGAGCCTCACTTGTTTAATTTCGAAGATACTCTAGCTGCGCTAATCGAAGTAATGGAATTTCATGATCAGCAAGAATTCAACGTACTCGGCTATTCAATGGGGGGTCGTTTAGCGATAGGACTAGCCACCAAGTACCCAAACAGAATAAAAAATATGATTCTGATAGGAGCTACTGCTGGTATAAGTGATGAAAACCAAAGAACTGCTAGACGGAGATCTGATGATCGT
>PYIL01131829.1_pt1 | contig 10117 bp, 8 predicted proteins | sample 3578041 | NCBI WGS metagenome assembly PYIL01 (sample SAMN08408023, study PRJNA431606) | Marine metagenome isolate SA_KN192-05_S13_150m, whole genome shotgun... | biome: marine; feature: oceanic pelagic zone; material: water; isolation source: 150 m water sample, 0.2-0.8 um fraction ... | reverse complement strand
ACGGGGGGATGAGGTGAGGAGGCCGGGCCGCAAGGCCCGGCCTCCCACCGTTTTGAACCCCACCGGCTCCGGCCCGACGACCGGCCAGCCGGTAGGGTCGGGCGCCCTCCGGTGGAACAAGAGGAACAAGTGAACAAAACGGATTCGACGAGCTGTTCTCCGACGAACTCGACGGCCCACCGACCGCCGGCCGTTGAGTTGAGCGGCATATGGAAGAGATTCCCCGGCGTAGTAGCTAACGCAGGGGCGCACCTAACCGTTCTGAGCGGAACAGTGCACGCCGTTCTGGGGGAAAATGGGGCGGGAAAATCCACCCTGATGAACGTCTTGGCCGGCGTCTACCGTCCCGACGAGGGCGAGATCCGTATCGACGGTGCAGCCCGCCACTTCCGGTCACCGGCCGACGCCCTGGCCGCCGGGGTGGGCATGGTTCACCAGGAGTTTCGTCTGGTGCCGTCGTTCACCGTGGCAGAAAATGTTGTGCTAGGTGCTGTCGACCGGATTGTTCGACGACAGTCGATCGAATCGGCAGTCGGAGATCTGGCCGAACGATTCGGCCTAGCAACCGATCCCGTCCGACCGGTTTGGCAACTTTCGATGGGGGAGCGCCAGCGAGTTGAGATCCTCAAGGCACTGTGGCGAGACGCCCGCATCCTCATCCTGGACGAGCCCACAGCAGTACTCACGCCAGGCGAAGCTGACGAGTTGGGTGGTGTTCTCCGACACATGGCTGACGATGGTCGCACGGTGGTCTTCATCAGTCACAAGTTGCACGAGGTGACCGGCTTCTGTGACGAGGCAACAGTTCTGCGTGGCGGCGAGACGGTCGCCGCCTCGCTGCCGGTGGAAGGGACAGACGCCTCGACTTTGGCCGGCCTCATGGTGGGATCGGCCCCGATGGCCAGCGAACGCCCACCGCCCTGCGCCGTCGGCGAGCCCATGCTCGAGGTAGAGGCGTTGTCCTGCCTGGGAGATCGAGGCCTCCAAGCCCTTCATGAGGTCGACCTGACGGTGCATTCCGGTGAGATCGTCGGCATCGCCGGGGTGGCAGGAAACGGGCAACGCGAGCTGGCGCAGGCCATTGCCGGGCTGCGCCCGACTACCGGCGGTTCGGTACGCCTGGGGAGAACCGATCTCACAACGTCTACGCCCCGCCAGCGGTTCATCGCTGGGCTGGGCTACATCCCTGAAGACCGCATCGGGGTGGGTTTGGCTCCCCGGTTGAGCGTCACTGACAACGCCATCCTCCGGACCTACACGTCGCACCGAAAAGGTCCGTTCCTTGACGCTGGAGCGGCGACCAATCACTGTCAGGGCCTCGTGGACCGATTCGGCGTCCGGACCGGACCGCTGGACGAACCGATCGCCGGATTGTCGGGTGGGAACTTACAACGGCTGCTGGTCGGGCGCGAATTGAGTGATCATCCTCAAGTTGTGGTTGCGGCCCAGCCGACCCGAGGTCTTGACGTCCAGGGCGTCAAGGCGATCCAGGACCTCCTGGTGGCTGAACGAGGAGCCGGTGTCGCCGTCCTGCTGATCTCCGAGGACCTCGACGAACTCCTGATGCTGGCCGACCGTCTGCTGGTGATGCACGACGGTCGGGTGGTGGCCGAGTTTGATCCGGAGACCGCCCGACGCCATGCCATCGGAGAGGCGATGGTTGGACATGTTGCGACGGGAGCCGTGACATGAGCCGTCCGGTACTGGCCCGACGCGACCAAGTGCTTCGGGGTGGCCAGCCCCTGGCCTTCGGGGTCGGCCTCCTCGTGGCCCTCGTCGTGGGCGTCGTCCTGCTCATGGGGTCCGGACATGATCCGATGCGGGTCTACGAGCGAATGTTCGACGCCTCTCTGGGAAGCTCTCGAGCTTGGTCCGTCACCCTGAACCGCGCCGTGCCGTTGGGTCTGGCCGGTTTGGCGGTGGCTGTAGCCGGCTCGATGGGCCTCTGGAACATCGGTGCCGAGGGCCAGATCATGGCCGGTGCCATCGGTGCGACATGGGTGGCCCGGATCGGCGAGGGCTGGCCGGGACCGGTCCTGGTGCCTGCCATGCTCGCTGCTGCCGTGGTGGGTGGCGGGCTGTTGGCGCTGGGGCCTGCGGTGGCAAGGGCACGGATTGGTGTCAACGAGATCATCACCACGCTGATGCTCAATGAGGTAGCGCTACGGCTGGTCCAGTGGCTAATCCACGGTCGGTGGAAGGACCCGGACTCCCACGGCTTTCCCCTGGCCCCGATGCTTCCCGAACAAGGTCGGTTGCCGAACCTATTCGAGCGGGCCCATGTGGGAGTGGTGCTGGCTGGCGTGGTCATAGCACTGTTTGGGCTGGCGGCGAGCAGGACGGCATGGGGCTACGAACTCCGGGTGGCCGGATCTTCGGGGGCCACGGCCCGCTATGCCGGCATTTCCCTTCAGCGCAAGATCCTGACCGTCCTAGTGGTGTCCGGTGGCGTTGCCGGCCTCGCAGGCGGCGTGGAGTTGACCGGGGCCTCCGATCGGATCACCGAGGGGCTTTCTAACGGATTTGGCTTTGCGGGGATCATCGTGGCCGCCCTGGCCCTTATGCGGCCGTCGGGAGTCGCCGCGGTGGCACTCCTGTTTGGCGCGGTTCAGATTGGAGGCCAGAGCATCCAGACCATGGGGGTGTCCTCCTCGGTCTCGACCATCCTGCAGGCTCTCATTCTCTTTGGGGCTATCGCAGCAGGCGTGTTTAGCCGGTATCGGGTGGAGATGGTGTCCGGCGACGCCGCGGAGGCTGCCGCATGATCCGGGAGCCTGGCTCGTGACCGAAGCGTCGGTTATCGGCCTCCTGGAGGCCACGGTGTCCTTCGGCGCCCTGTTGTACCTGGCTGCCCTGGGAGAGATGATCACCGAGAAGGCCGGAATCCTGAACCTCGGAGTCGAGGGGATGATGGCTATGGGTGCCGTCACCGGGTTCGTGGTCGCCCTCCACACGGGGAATCCCTGGGTGGCTCTGGCCGGGGCGGTGGCCGCCGGCGCGGCCGTGGCCCTCCTACACGGCCTGTTCACCGTGGTGATGGGAGCCGATCAGGTGGTGTCGGGCCTGTCTCTGACCATCCTGGGTATCGGCCTTGCCGCCTATCTCGGGAAAGGTTCTGTTGGCCGACCGGCGGGGGCCGAACTGTCTTCTGTGGACTGGGGGCCGCTCTCCGACATCCCATGGTTCGGACCGGTGTTGTTCCAGCAGTCTCCGTTCGTCTACCTCGCCGTGGTGGCCGGGGTGGTGGTCTGGTTTGTGCTTGGCCGGACCCGGTTGGGCCTCGCTCTCCGGGCGGCCGGCGAGTCGGCTTCCACCGCAGACGCCGCCGGGCACTCGGTGGCTGGCCTGCGTCTCGGGGCAGTGGCCATGGGAGGTGCCCTGGCCGGAGCAGCAGGGGCCTACCTGACGCTGTCCCTCACCCCACAGTGGGCTGAGGGCATTGTGGCTGGTCGAGGATGGATCGCCGTGGCCCTCGTGATCTTCGGCGCCTGGCGGCCGGGAAGGGTGGCCCTCGGCTCACTCCTCTTCGGCCTCACGTTGGCGCTGAAGACTCGCCTGCAGACTTTCGGCGTGGACTTCTCGCCGATCCTGCTGTCTATGCTCCCGTACCTGCTGACGGTGGGCGTGTTGGTGGCCATCTCGATCCGGGCCCGGAACCGGCCGTCGCCGGCTCCGGCGGCTCTAGGCATCGCCTACCGACGCGAGGAACGCTGAACCGGGCTATTAGCCGTTTGCCGCCGGCCCTGCAATCAGCTCCGTTCGACGCCGGTCAGGAGGACGGCGGCCGCCTCACCGGCACCGATGCACCCATCCCGCCGGGCGGCCAGCAGCCCGGCCAGGCCGGCTGTACCCGTGGCGTCGGCCGAGACCGGGGAGTGGGCGGAGACTAGGCGGCAGGCCTCCACCACGTCCTCTTCCAGGGCCACCACCGGACCTCCGGGGACGGTCCCGAGGAGCATGTCGTACACCACGGACCGCCAGTCGTAGGCCACGTCGTCCAGTATCGCGGTGGCTGCTGACGAAGGGTTGTCCCACGCCCACATGGCGGCACCCTCGGGATCAGCCAGGGCGGCCATGGGATCGACCGCTTCGGACACCAGGTTGAAGGCCCGGACCAGCGGCGCACACCCAGCCGCCTGGACGGCGATCAGCGGGGGGCGGCGTTCCAGGCCACCTAGGGCCACAGCGTCGTCCAGGGCCTGGGCTGTGCTGCTGGCCAGCGCACCGCCTCCCACCTGGACGAACAGGCGATCGGGCGTTGGCTCGGATCCCGACCAGGCGGCAGCCAGCTCGAAGCCCAGGGTTCGGCCACCGTCCAGGGTCAGGAGGTTGTCGGTCCCCTGGCATCCGAAGGCGAGAGCTCCCTCGGAGACCAGTTCCCGGAACCGCGAGATGCAAGGGTCGCCGGACTCGCCGTCACGTCGCTTACAGGTCCGGACGTCGGCTCCTAGGTCGGAGAGGCGGTCCAGCACCACTGGGTCTGCCCAGGCGGGCACGTGGACGACGAGGGGTCGGCTGGCGGCTCGGGCCACCACCGCGGCGCCTAGTGCTGCGTTGCCGCAAGACGAGATGGCCAGCGGGGTGTCGACGGGAACGCCGTCGACGGCCAGGTGGAGGGCCAGGCCGAAGAGGTGGCGGGCCTTGTGGCTGCCCGATACGGCCCCCGTCTCGTCCTTGGCCCAGAGGCCACCGTCCTGGCCGATGGCCGTCGCCAGGTCGTCAAGGCGGCGGAGTGGAGTGGTGCGGAAGCCCCGTCCGTCGACCTCGCCCACTGCGTCGTCCAGTCGCCTGACTTCGTCTACGAACCGGTCGTCGGTCCAGCCGGCGGCTAGGGCCGCATGGTGCGACCAGAGCAGCGAGCGGAAGGTTACGAAGGGGTTGGGGTCGGCCTCCGCCTTCGGATCCGGCCACCGGGCACCCGGTGGCCGGCCTAGCAGGCCGATGGACCGGTCGCGTCCACCGGTCGCCGTCTCGTCCATCGGCCTCGTCGCCTCCGGCCGGTTAGCCGGAGGCCAGCACCCCGGTGCGGTCGTTGAACTCGTCAATCATGGTGTCCCATGTGGGGGCCATGGTCTGGATATGTCGCCAGAACCCCTGCCCTCGACGGACCTCGAAGTCGGCGAATTCCACACCCTGTTGCTCCACCCACGTGTAGTAGCCGAGGTTGAAGATGCGGTTGCGTCCGGTCTCGTTGAGTACCTCGACGTGGCTGGTGTCCGCTCCGTGAAGGTGGGCGGCTACCGCCGCCGTGGCGTCGGTCTCCGAGAAGCCGGCGGCGTACCGGCCGGCCCGCATGGCCTCCCGTTCACTCCCGTAAAGCTCAGCGCCGTCGGTGGCTACGGTGACGATGGCGTCGTCGGGTCCGAGGTCGAGTTCCCGGGCCACCTTGATGGAGGCCACCACGTTGCAGATGCTGGACAGCCCGAGGTGTCCGAGCGTCCCCAAGACAGCGTTGTCGACGCCGGACGACGCCAGATGGGCCAGGCCCTCCGGTGTATTGAACGCCATGCCCAACTCATCGCACGCTCGATCGGATACGCCGACCACCACATCAGTATTGGTGATGTTGTGGATCAGCGGGATGTGCTTGTCGCCGATGCCCTGGATGTTGTGTTCGCCGAAGCCGTTGTAGAGCATCGTCGGACATTCGAGCGCCTCGACCGCCGCGATGCGGGCACCGTGGTCGATTTTGAGGCGTTCACCGGCGGCCAGGGTGCCCGATGAGCCAGAGGCGGCGACAAAGGCGGCCAGCCGGAGGCCGGGCCTCACCGACGCGTAGTGCCGGTAAAGATGCTCCAGTGCTCGACCGGTGACCTCGTGGTGGCCGACGTGGTTGGCGAACTCGGTGAACTGGTTGAGGATGAAGTTCTCCGGGTCCTTCTCCAGCTCGTCACAGGCGTCGTAGATCTCTTTGACGTTGCTCTCCGAGCCTGTGGTTCGGATCACGTCGCCCGGATCGGCGATCCACTCATCCAGCCACTCGAAACGTTCCCGACTCATGTTCTCGGGGAGGACGGCTACGCCGCGACAGCCCATGAGCCGTGAGATGGCCACCCCTCCCCGGGCGTAGTTGCCGGTGGACGGCCAGATGGCACGGTGGACGGTGGGGTCGTACTCGCCGGTAACCACCCGGGGAACCAGGCAGGCGTATGCGGCTAGGACCTTGTGGGCCCCGATCATCGGGAAGCGATTACCGAAGGCCACGATGATGGGGGCGGCCACGCCAGTCATCTCGGAGGGAAGCACCACGTGCTCGGGGAGGTCCACGACCCCGCCGTGCAGGTCGTTGTACCAGTGGACCCGGAACAGGTTGCGGGCGTCGGCGGCGTTGCGGTCTACGCCGGTCAGGCCGGCCCGGATCTCCTCGGGGATGCGGGTCGGATCGGCCAGTTGGGCGAAAGTGGGCAGGACGATGCCCTGGGCCCGGAACCGATCGACGCTGCGTGCGTAGCGGTCGGCGTCGACCAGGTCGGTGGCCAGACCGAAGCGGGAGGGGTCGAATGTCTCGACGTCAAACGACGGGGCGTCAAACGCGCCGATGCCGGCATCGGGGAGAGTGCTCATGGCTGCAGGCTAGCCAGTTCCCGTGGATCAGATTGACAAAATGTTGATCTTGAAGAACTAAACGACGGTAGCCACCCAGACCACGTGGAACACCGTGCCCGATACCACGTCGGGGTGCCGCGGATCCAGGGTGCCGCGATGCAAGGCTGTCCCCCGTGGTTCGCCGGATCCTCAATGCTCTAATGACCCTTGGCGTCATCGGCGTGGTCGTGATCATCGCGGCGCGCGTGGCCGAACCCTCGGTGAGGCCCGTCCTGTACCCCGTTTCGATATCTCCGGCTACGACCGTCATACCGGATTTCGCAGAGACGTCGGAGGGAACCGTCCCGGCAACTACGACCACTACGACGGCGGCACCGTCCACGACCACCACCGCTCCCGTTGCCGCCACGACCACCACAACCACTACTACGGCAGCCCCGGTGGATGAACTGGCGGTGCTAACAGCGCCCTACGCCTGGGGACCGAGTGTGGACACCGTCCTGCTCCAGGAGGTGCTGGGGGTGTCAGCCGACGGCTGGTACGGGCCGGCCACCCGAGAGGCACACCTGGCCGAGAACGAGTCCCGAGGGCTCTCGGTCGAAGGCGTTCCGGCACCTCCTACCACCGCCGCTCCGGCCACCACGACGACCACGGTTGTTCCGGCCACCACGGTTGCTCCGGCTACCACCGCCGCTCCGGCTACCACCGCCGCTCCGGCTACCACGACGACCACGGTTGCTCCGACGACCACGGCACCTGCCTCTACCACGACGGTTGCTCCGACGACCACCGTTCCGCCGCCGAGCACGACGGTGGGAATGTTCGGGAATCTGGGTGCCCAACTGGTGGCCCAGCTGCTGGGCCAGCCTTGTATCGCCGACGGGGACCTCAGCGACTGTGGCCCTGAGGTCAGCGCCCTTATCCAGGGCCTAGTCGGCTGACCGGACTATCTGACCCGCGGGCCGCGGAAAGGTCACGACCACCCGACCGGCGGTCCAGCACACTGGTGGGCATGCGTTCCGCGTTGCGCTCCCTCTCGGTTGTCCCCACAACCGACGCCCGCCAGCGGATCGTCGCGCTTGCTGTCGGAGTGGTGGCTGCCTCAGCGGGAGGCCTGGTTTTAGCCGCCGCTGACGGGACCCTGACCGACCTCCCCGGTCTATTGCTTCTCGTGCCAGGAGCCATCGCCCTGAGGGGCAACGTATTCGGGGCCATGGGGAGCCGCCTGGGAACTGCCGTGCACACCGGTACCTTCCGCCTCTCGGGTCGTATCGACGGAGTGGTCGGCCAGAACCTGCTGGGGGCCTCCGTCCTGACCCTCGCCCTTAGTGCCCTTCTCGGGCTCATGGCCCGGGGTACGGCCATCGTGTTTGGGATCGCCCCCACCATGGGCGTGGCTGACTTCGTGGTGGTCTCTACCGTCGGCGGCTTGCTGGCCTCGGTGGTGGTGGGTGCGGCCAGCTTGGGCTTGGCTGCTGGGTCAGTTCGGTTCGGCTGGGACCTCGACAACGTGACGGCCCCTCTGGTTAGCACGCTGGGCGACCTGGCCACCGTGCCTGCCCTTGTGGTGGCGGCCACCCTGGCCGACCGCTCCGGGCTTACTGAGGCTGTGGGGGGCGTTCTGGGATTGGTTGCTGTGGTGGCCCTCGTGGCGGCCTGGCGAACCTCCCTTGTCGACGTACGGCGGATCGTCCGCCAGTCGGTGCCCGTGCTGGTGGCTGCCGGCCTCTTGGACCTGGTGGCCGGCGTGACCATCGAGAAGCGACTCGACGACCTGCTGGCCGCTGAGGCCCTACTGGTGGTCCTACCGGCCTTTCTCGGGACGGCCGGCGCTCTGGGTGGCATCCTGTCCAGCCGTCTGTCCACCCAGTTCCACTTGGGTCTGGATGACGCCACGCCCCTGCCCAGCCGCTCCAGTTTCCGGGAGGCCCGTTCTCTGGGCCTATTGGCGGTTCCGGTTTTTGCGTTCTGCGCTGTAGTGGCCCAGTGGGCCTCGGTGGCCACCGGCCAGACCACGCCGGGGCTGGGTGACCTGATGACCGTTGTCCTGCTTGCCGGGGTGGCGGCCACAGTGCTGGTTGTCGTAGTGGCCTACTACACGACGATGGCTGCTTTCCGGTTCGGCTTGGATCCGGACACCTACGGGATCCCGGTCGTGCTGTCGACCCTCGACCTAGCCGGTGCGTTCGCCCTGATTCTGGCCATGGTGGCCGTAGGGGTGGTATGAGGACCGACCCCCGCTTCTCCCCGGAACCCCTCTCTGGCTGCCCGACGGCCGGGAATACCATTGACCCACAACATCGAGTGAGGACCTGATGGACGATAGACCCCGCAACCTGCGGGCCATGCTGGCGGAGGCCAAGGACACCTCAGAACTGATGGTGGACCTGGCATATGCCTCGGTCTACTTCAGTGACCCGGACATGGCCGAAGAGGTCGAAGAACTGGAGCAGCAGATGAGTGAGCTGGTCCACGACATGCGCGCCGTGTGTGTCCTGGCTGCCCGGAGCCCCCTGGAGGCGGAAGGTATGTCGTCAGTGCTCCAGGTGGTCTCGGCCATCGAGCGCATGGCCAACGACGCGGTGGACATTGCCCGGATTGTCACCCACCGGCTGGGTATTCCCCAACAGTTGGTGGCCGACCTGTCCGACGCCGAGGAGGTCTCGCACCGGGTACTGGTTAGCGAGGGTTCCCACATGGCCCACCGCCCGCTATCGGCCCTCGAGCTGACCGTGCAGGCCGGAATGCGAGTCATGGCGGTCCGTCGTAGCCGGCAGTGGGTCACCCATGTGGACGGCAACACGGTGCTGGTACCTGGCGACGTCCTGTTCCTGCACGGATCCCCGGACGGAATCACCCGGCTTCGCGAGTTGGCCGCTGCTCCAGTTTGGGAGTCTCCACATTCGGACGACGGGGAGGCGCTGACTGACCTGGACCGGGCAGTCGACGTCCTCGTCGAGATGAAGAACCTGTCGGAGGCCGCTGTGGGTCTGGCCTATAGCGCCCTAGTGCTCGGGGACCGGGGCTTGGCCGCAGAGGTCCGACACTTGGAGGAGCGATTAGACGAGATGAAAGAGCAGCTCGAACTGTGGGTGCTTCGTGCGGCAGCTGACGGTTTGGACCCCACGGCACTGCGCGGCTTGCTCCACCTGGCCGAGGCGGCCGAGGACCTGGGCGACCAGGCCAAGGCCATGGTTTGGCTGGTTGAAGAGGACGAGGAGCTTCACCCCATCCTGGGTATCGCCCTTGCAGAGGCGGACGAGGTGGTGGTGCGATTCCCGGTGGCCTCCGACTCGACACTCGACGGTTCGACACTTAAGGACCTCAGGTTGAACATCGAGCCGGGCTTCACGATTTTGGCCATCCGACGCGGCGGCGGGTACGTCTACCGACCGCGGGGGCCAGTGTCCCTGGCCGCCGGCGACGAGGTCATCGCTAGCGGTCCCGAGGAGGGCCAGGTACTCCTGGCCGCTATGTGCGGTTGGGAACTGGTGGAAGACGACGAGGGCGGGGACGAACTGGTTCCTGTTGGCTGACCGGACGCTGGCCAGCCAGCCTCGGGTGCTCGGGT
>PYIL01036287.1_pt1 | contig 10125 bp, 13 predicted proteins | sample 3578041 | NCBI WGS metagenome assembly PYIL01 (sample SAMN08408023, study PRJNA431606) | Marine metagenome isolate SA_KN192-05_S13_150m, whole genome shotgun... | biome: marine; feature: oceanic pelagic zone; material: water; isolation source: 150 m water sample, 0.2-0.8 um fraction ... | reverse complement strand
TGTCGTCGTAGAATTGGTTCTCGGTGTAGCTGCCGACTTCCACTTGATTGACCTCGGTCTCCGACATGTCGGGGATCAGGGTGCGAATGTCATCCAGGCCTTCGAAGGCGAAGCGGATGATTCCTCCGGTAAAGTAGGTATTGCCGCCCCGGAAGTACTCTGGAGCCTTTTCCAAAACCAATACTGAATCTGCGTTCTCTTTGGCGGCAATGGCAGCGGAAAGGGCCGCGTTACCTGCGCCGACTACAACGACATCATAATGACTAGTCACTGTGGGCACCTCCAGGGGTATTTCTAAATCTATTTAATACTTATTGCTTTGTATTTTTTAGCGTGAACTATAATAGTCGGTCAGACATGAAGTCACAAGATATAGAGGGGTATCAGGCATGGATCGGTGCGAATGGGCGGCCAACGAATTGATGATCTCCTATCACGATGAGGAATGGGGTTTGCCGCTCCACGACGAACGCTTGTTGTTCGAGTTCCTGATCCTGGAGGGCGCTCAAGCGGGCTTGAGTTGGAACACCATCTTGAACAAGCGTCAAAGCTACAGAGAAGCCTTTGACGATTTTAAGGTGGAGAAAGTTTCTCAGTACGGCGACGATAAGTTTCAAAGTCTGATGGTTAACCCGGGAATAGTCCGAAACCGACTCAAGATAGCCTCGACGATCGGCAATGCCAAGGCCTTCTTGGAGGTGGCGCGCGAAACCGGCAGTTTTGACAACTATATCTGGAGTTTCGTTGGAGGCAGCCCCGTGGACAACCGACGGGGATCCATGTCTGATGTCCCGGATAAGACTCCAGAGTCTGACGCCATGAGCAAGGACTTGAAGCGTCGTGGGTTCAAATTTGTGGGTTCGACAATCTGCTACGCCTATATGCAGGCAACCGGCATGGTCAACGACCATAAGCTGGATTGCTTTAGGCACGGACAGGTGCAGTAGCCACCTGTAGTGCCTCTGATAGGTTGCCGTTACCGAGTGCCCGGTTTAAGATACACGCGGCTCGAGGGTCATTCGGGCCAAGAGCAACGATAAGCTAATAAAAATTAGGGGGGTTCGCCAGCATGAGAGCTGCGAGACTTGCCGGGCCAAAACACTTTGAATTCATCGATACCGATATGCCCGTGGCCGGTGATGGTGAATGCCTGATCAAACTTGAACGCGTTTCCGTTTGCGGCAGCGACTGTCGCCACGGGTTCAATATCCACCCTGAGGAAGAATATCCCATGGAACCCGGCCGGCCTTGCCACGAGTTGGCTGGAGTCATCGTCGAGAGCCGGACCGACGAGTACCGTGAAGGACAGCGCGTGATCGCCATCCCGGCCCGTGGTTCCGGTGGGCTCATGGAGTACATGACATCAGACCCCAGCCGGATGATTTTGCTTCCAGACGAAGGTTCTCTTGACGAGTGGGTCATGTGCCAGCCTTCTGGAACTGTTTTGTACTCCTGCCAGCAGATGCCCAATATCCTGGGTAAGAACGTTGTCATCATGGGCCAGGGAAGCATCGGACTCAGCTTTGCGATGATCACCTCGCGAATGGGAGCGTCGAACGTTGCGGTGGTTGACCCCTTGGATTACAGGTTGGAAAAGTCCAAGCATTTTGGATCCACACATCAGATCAATCCGGACAAAGAAAACGTCGACGAAGCCGTTTTGGAGATCACCGACGGCGTCGGACCCGACGTGATCGTCGAAGCCTCTGGTTACCCTGGACCTTTCAACGACTGCTTCCGACTGGTGAGACAGTTTGGGACAATCATGGTCTTTGGTGTTCAAGCGGATGACTTCGTGCCCGTCGAACATAACTACATCATGGATAAACAGCCGAGGATGATCGGTACCACCGGCGCCCGCAGCGGTGATCCCACCACCCAGATCAAGCATATGGTGGCCCTCCGTCAGCGCGGCTGGTGCGAGCCGGCCGACCTGATTACCCACCGAATGGACTTCTCTGATGTCCAGAAAGCCTATGACATGTATGACACTCAGCAAGATGAGATCATCAAGGTGATCATCGACATCAACAAGTAAAAACTCGTCTGCGGACGGTTTACATAAGCAGGTATCTAACGGGCCAGTGGTTATAGAATTACATGAGCTAATAACCACTGGCCGTTTTTGGACTCCCTCTTCTGGACCAGTGATGCGGGGATGAGGTGTTGTGATGGTGAATCCGGCATTTGAAATCAGAATGGTCAAAGAGAACCTGGACCTGTCCATGGCCCTGTTGCAGGCAGTCCAGGAGGAAAAAGTCACCGCCAGGCAACTGTTTCGGGACGGCCCCGAGGATATGTTCGTTGCCTTTGCTGTGGACAATAGCGGCCCAGATCAGATCGAGCTTACCCGGCGGGCTGCCAACCAGGCCCGCGCCGCCTTCGCATTGTCCGTGATTCAAACTCAGCGCAGTTTGGACTGCGTCTTTGTGAACCAGCCTCTGGAAGAAGACAATCCCGATCTGCAAGCTGCCCGTTGCGTGATGTTCCTGCTGAACAACACGGTCTTCCCCAACCTATTTCAGCCGGTGTGGAATTGCCCGCCAGAGTACCGTCGCCGCTTTGAAGTGAGGCCCATCAATCTATTGATGGATGCGGGGGAACTTCATGGCAAGGGCCTGAGTTGGGACCACGTGGGCGGCCTGCCCCAATACCTAGAGCTGCTGGTCTTCTTCGCCAATTGGGTGCAAGACCTTGATGAGGTTGGGTCGCCGGTGCAGGCGGTCCAGCAAGCCGCAAGAGAAGAAGAGATAATCCTCTCCAGTCCGGCCCCGGCGCGGATGATCGAGGGCCCGGTGGAGCGGTTCGTGGACGTTCAGTGTGATGTGGGAGACAACAACCTGGTTCTGGCCAAAGACCTTTATGCTGGTTTCCAGGAATGGTGCCGCGATACCGGTCAGAACGACGTCTCCCAGCGCAGTTTTGGCATGCAATTGACGGCCATGGGTTTTCAGCGTAGAAGGCGAGGCCGGGGTAAGCACTGGTGGGACGGTATCAAACTCACCGCTCCCGTCCAAACTGCGGAGTCTTTGCTTCAAGAGAGCCTGGTTGGAGCAGCCAACGGTTATGAAGAGTCCTATCAGACGGTACTGCCCACCTAGCACGGCAAAGATCGCTTAATTCTGGTTTAGCCGTCAGAGACCTGCGGCTTGTTGTCTCCCAGTCAACAACCGGGCTCATCGAAGTTGCCACAGCACCCTTTTCGTGTACGGAATTTGATGAAATTGTTGCGAGCAACAAGCTGCATCTTCCGCCATAACGGCATCGGTTGCTTCAGGTTCTCCCACGGTTGGAAATTTTGTTGGTCTCGACCGCACATGGTTGCGGGATTATGACAGTCGGGTAAACTGGCGACAACCTTTGTCAGGAGACCAACATGCCTGCCTACCTTGATAGCCTCTCCAATTTCGTCTGTGAAACACGGCTGGGAGCCCTCGAACCCTCAACTGTCTTGGCAGCAAAGTCAGTGGTGTTGGACACCATTGGAGCCATGCTGGCTGGCAGCCGTCTTCCGGAGAACGTAAAACTCGCTCAATTGGTCGCCAAGACAGGTGGAGAAGGTCAATCGACCCTTTTGGGCCAGCCTGGCTCGGTCACTGCGGTATTTGCCGCCTTGTCCAACGCGACTGCGGGAGTGGCGTTGGAGATGGACGAGGGGAACCGCCACGGCGGCGGCCATGCTGCCATCCATGTCGTCCCTGCGGCGTTGGCCGTTGCCGAAGAAAAGGGCGCCAGCGGGAAACAGTTTCTGGAAAGTGTGATCGCCGCATATGAGGTGACCTCGCGCATCGGCACCGGAACGGCGGTCAAGAAGACTGTCCACTCCCACGGCACCTGGGGAACCATTGGGTCGTCCGTGGCAACAGCCAAGCTGATGGGGTTCGACGCCGACAAAACCAAGGCAGCGATAAACCTGTCCGCGTCCATGAGTCCGGCCAATACCTGGACCCCGTGTCTGGAGGGAGCGACGATCCGTAACCTCTACCCTGGACGCTCTGGGTTCCAGGGCATCATGGCGGCGCAGTTGACCGACTGCGGATTCACCGGTTTGGAAGACGGACCTGCTGACATCTACAGCAATATACTAGGCGATGGCTTTGATGCCGAATCCGTCGTGGAGGGACTTGGCTCTCCTGGTTCCTACCGAATCCAACAGAACTATTTCAAACTCCACGCCTGCTGTCTCTACAACCATCCGGTACTAGACGGAGTGCAGACAATCTTGAGTAGGGATAAGGTTACTGCCGGTGATGTGGCGAGTATCAAGGTGGAAGCGCCGCCGCTGGCGATGATCATGACCGACCCCGAACCGCCCAACATGCTTTCGGCCAAGTTCTCGCTGCCCTACGCAGTGGCCACGGCGGTGGTGCATAACAACACAGATATCAGGGCTTTTTATCCGGACCGTCTTCAGGATCGTGAGACCTTGGACCTTTCCCTCCGCGTGGAGATCGTTGCCGACCCGCAGATGGACCTGCGCCGCTACGACTACCCGGCGGCCAAGGTGGCAATCTCGCTGAGTGACGGCCGAGTGTTAACAGAGGATGTGACTGCTCACCACGGCGACTCCCAGAATCCGGCCTCACGGCAGGAGTTGGAAGCTAAGTTTAACTTCCTGGCCGAGGAGATTATCGGCGAGGTACAGGCGGTGCAGGTGTTGGAGACGGTGAGTCATCTGGAGGCCCTAAGTGATATCAGAAGCCTGACTCGATTGATGGGAAGAAGCTAAGTTCGGGTCATCGACCGCGTTCGTCACCCCATAGGATTATGTGGAGACGAGTGGTGAACCTGAATCCATGTTTCAGGCATATCTCCGGCAGCCAGGAGCTCTTCCTGGCCAGGCCGTCGGGCGTCCGGCCCTCGGGCATCAGCAGTACTCGCTCTGGTGGGATGCTGTATCTGTTACGCAAGGCGCAGATCTCGTCAACATCGGATTCCACCGCCACCACAAACTTGAAATATGCCTCTGGCAGCGCGGCAAAGGTCTGCAGTGCCAACGGAATTTGAACCTCGTTTAGTCGGTTCCCTGACGTTCGCAGTTTAGGCGACACGTTCCATTGCTTGATGTGCCGCAGGATTTCGGATGTGGGAATGATCGTCCCGTTGGTCTCAACCTCAAAGGTGTAACCCTCTTCAGCTAAGGACTCCACCAGCGGTAGTAGTTCTGCCTGCTGCAGCATCGGCTCGCCACCGGTGATCACCACGTGGGAACAGTCATAGGCCTGTATCCTCTGATGGATCGACGCTGGGTCCAGTTCAACTACCTCGGTTTCATAGTCGAAATTTTGCCAGTCCCAGGTGTATTTGGTGTCGCACCAGCGGCAGGCCAGGTTGCAGGTGGCCAAGCGAAGGAAGACGGAAGGCACACCAAGCGAAATGCCCTCTCCCTGCACTGAGTGAAAAATCTCAGGTTCTCCGCCCGACTTCCGACTGACTTTTAGCATGACTAGGCTGGTAGAGCCGGATCAGGATAACCGGCTTCTCTGAAGCCGTTGGCCCGCAGGATGCAGCTATCGCAGCGACCACAGGGCACTTCGCCGCCCTGGTAACAGCTCCAGGTGAGGCCCAGGGGGGCCTTTATCTCAACGCCCAATTTGACGATGTCAGCCTTGGACATCTCGATTATGGGAATCTCTATCTGGACCGGGATATGATATTCCGTCCAGAGCTTGCTGCCGTATCCCAGAGACTCGGCCATCTTCTCGAAAAACTCGGGACGACAGTCGGGGTAGCCGCTGTAGTCGATGGCGTTGGGTGCCATGTAGAGGTGAGCCTCCACGTCCACCGGATTGACGCCCTCAATCTCGATGGCATGCAGCGTCTGGCTTTCCAGGTAGGCGGCGGCCAGAGAGAGGAAGATGGTGTTGCGCAGAGGCACGTAGGTTATGGGGATGCTGTTGCCCATCTGGGCGGTGTCCTGGTCCTCGGGAACAGGGAACCGATCAGGGTTGGTCAGGGCTGAGTACCAGGCAACTTTGCCCAGGAACGATATGTCCATCAGTTCCTGTTCAACCCCGATGGAGCTGGCAACATCGGCGGCGCAATCAACCTCTTTACTGTGACTTTGCCCGTAGTGAAAAGTCAGGGCGGTCAGGTGGTCTGTTTTGCCCTTGGCAAGCGCAGTCACGGTGGTCGAGTCCAATCCACCTGACAGCAGGCTCACCCCGTATCTGGGCATCTACTGATCTCCAGCTGAATATTCTGCGTATTGGTTCACGGACTCCCAGAGCCGGACCTTGGCGGGAGTGATTCCGCACAGGGCAACGGACTTTTCATACAGCACCCGACTCATGACCTCGCAGGAGGGGTTCTCGTTCTGGAATTCGTATAGTCTGACGAGGGACGCGCTGCCCATTCCTGAAATGAGTTCACCATCGCGACTGTTTACCAAGAATGCGTGATCCCAGTTGTCGTCCACCCAGCCTTTGATTTTATCTTTGAGTTCGGTGAAATCGTGGACTAGTCCTAATTCGTTCAGGGATTCGGAATCAAGAAAGACCTCGGCGCGGTAGGTGTGGCCGTGGGGATAGGCGCACTTGCCGTTGTAGTCCAACAGGCGATGGCCGCTGTCAAAGGTGAACTCGATTCTGATTTGGTACATGGTCGGTTGATCGGGGTGTGGCTAGTGGCGACTCCCCTGGTTGCCTACTTGGCGCTTTGTTCGGCGAAATATTCCACCGTCACTGCGGTGTGCAGGCCGCCTCTAACCTTGTAATCAAGGGTGATCTTCATGGACTGAGGCTGGCAAACGGCCACCAGGTCGATGAGCATCCGGTTTGCGGCGTGTTCTTGGACGATACCCACATCACGGTAAGAGAGCAGGTAATACTTCAGCGATTTAAGCTCGATGCAAGAGTCACTGGGCACGTAAGATATGATTAGATTGCCGTAATCAGGGAGACCGGTCCATGGGCAGACCGCCGTGAATTCGTCGGTGTCTATCTCAACCTGGGACTGTTGGTTCGGGTACTCATATTGAAAGGTGAGCAGGCAGGAAGGGTCGATGGTCTCCTCGCTCTTCGCGGGCAGTTCTTGGTCAAGACCTACATATTGGTTCTTCAGTTCTTGGATGGTCGCCATGGGAGCCTCCGTGGAGTATCAAACGGGAATCTAGAAGTAATGATAGGTGGCCGGGTTGAAGAGTGTCAAAGTGTCTTGCATGACCAGATGCCTCAAGATAATATACGGGCGAGCTTACGGCCCACGCCTGACAATAGAATCCATTGGCATGGTAATTCGCCGATAATGACCGGCAGGGAGCGTTGTTTTGACACTTGACGACCTGGACGCCTTGTCCATTGAACAGGCCCAAGCGCTCTCATTTGAAGAGCGCGATGCTCTGCTGGACCTGATAATCGCCGACGGCCTGCACGACTCTACTCCCGAGAACTCGTTCCGTTCCGGCATGTACACCGATTACTTCGATGAAGACATGACGCGGATGCTTAAGGTGAAGGCGGTCAAGGTCTACGTCCGCGGTACCACATCTTCTGGGTTTGACGGCAAAGTCGTCGGCGATAATTTCATGGATCAATACCGCGCCTGCTTCAGACACGTTGAGACCACGCTGACCGCCGCGCGCACTAGCTATAGTCGAGTGGTGAACATGGTGATCTTCCTGACTAACATGGACAACTGGGAGAAGTTCAACGAAGTGTTCCGAGAGTTCGTGCCCAACCCTCCCTGCCGTGCGGTAATCGGCACCACCGGTCTGGCGTTGAAGCCGCTGACCATCGAGATAGTGGACTGTTTCGCCTACCGGGTTTCTGATTAAAAACCTGGTTCAACCAAAACCTACCAACTTTTGGAGGAAACGATGGCTAACCTGACACTGGCTTACAAAGTTCGTGGATACAGCACCGGAACCCTGGGACGGGCCATCTGCAACGCCCGAACCCACCATTTCGTGGCCGATGACAGCGGCGGAGACGAGGTTGGGGCCGGAGAGCTTTTCTTCTCCGGAATCTCCGCCTGCGCTGTGAACATGGTGGAGCGTTTGGCCAACACCGACAGCATCGATCTGGACTGGATGGATGTTGCCGTGGAGTCCTACCGTGACTCGGACGCCGACCATGGAGACCTGACGCTCTACGACGCTGTCAGGATCAAGTTCGAGATGTGGGGCGTAGACGACGAAGATGCCCTTAACCTGGTTGAGACCTGGAAAAAGCGTTGACCCCTCTACGGTTCGGTCGCCGTGGCGACCGCTGATACCACCGTGGCATTGGTCTCCCACACCGAAAAACGTCGATAAAACTAACGGCTGACTGGTTTCAGCCAAGGACGATATATGCGTATCTGCTCTTTTTTGCCCAGCGCCACCGAGATGGTCTACGACTTGGGACTCAAGGACTCGCTTTATGGCGTAACCCACGAGTGCGACTACCCGCCGGAAGCTCGCGACAAACCCCACGTGGTCCACAGCGTCTTTGAGGGTCAGGAGCCGACCAGTGGCGAGATTAGCAGGGTGATCGCAGAGCGGCTGGCCGAGGGGTTGGGTATCTATGAGATTGATTCAGAGTTGCTGAAAGCCGCCGAGCCAGACCTGCTGATAACCCAGGCAATCTGCGAGGTTTGAGCGATCTCCACTCGGCAGGTTGCCGAGGTGAGTGTGGGACTGGCCAAAGAACCGGAGGTATTGTCACTGGACCCTCTGCATATCGGAGACGTGGTTGAAGACATCAACCGGGTCGGCAGGGCCACTGGCACTGAAGCCAAGGCCGCGGAGATAACCACTGGCCTTACAGCACGCATCGAGTCGATAGTCGAGCGCGCCAAAGACGCCGATAACCACCCCAGCGTCCTCCACGTTGAGTGGGCCGACCCGGTGATGTGCGGCGGCCATTGGGTGCCTGAAATGACGGAAATGGCCGGCGGTACCAATAGTTTTGGGGACAAAGACACCGGCACGCTCAAGCTGGACTGGGATGAAGTGGTGGCCAGCCAGCCAGAGATCATCATCATGATGCAGTGCGGGTTCGACGTGAAACGCTGTCTGGAAGACATGCCGATCATGAGAGCCAAAGAAGGCTGGGCGTCGTTGCCTGCAGTGAAGAACAACCGGGTTTATGTGGTGGATGCTGGTTCCTATACCAGCCGGTCCGGACCGAGGTTGGTGACAGGGCTGGAGATCATGGCCGAGATGGTCCACCCAGAGTTGTTCTCGGGTTTGATACCCGAGTCTGCGGCGTTGCGTCTTTTTGGAGACCTGACTAAGACCGGGTAGGTCAGTTCAGGCGCGGGCCCTGGAAAGGGTTTTGCTTGGCTATGCGTTCCCGCAGCGCTTCGTTGCCTTGTTTCAGCAAGGGAATCAGGTCAAAGAGCCGGGTTGACGCAGTTTCCGTGACCAGCAGACTCTGTCGTAGGTGTGGCTCCATATCCAGACTGGCCGCGATGGCATAAGAGAGCGCGATGGGGTCTTCTGGGATGTCCACCCTGGAGGTATACCCACCGGTCAGGGCTGTTAGGTTCCGCACCAACTCGATGTATTCTTCGTTGACCTGGGGCAGCAACTCGACACATCCTTCGCCTTCTATATCCACTAAGTAGCGAACCCGCCCCACCACGTGGGGCACTCGCCGGATGATCTCTTCGATCTCAAACCGCTGCTGTCCCTTGGTCACGATGTTCATGCGACCCTGGTCCAGCATCTCAGAGCGGAGTATGCGAGTGGACGTGCCGATGCGCTCCGGCTCGGCAGGGGATCCAACTTCCGGCCCCTCTTTGATCAGTACAACGCCAAAAGGCGCGTCCTTTTCCAGGCACTCACCAATCATGTCACGGTACCGCTCTTCAAAGATGTGAAGCGGCAGGTCCATCCCGGGAAAAAGAACCAGGTTCAAGGGGAATAAAGGTAGTGTGGTGAGCCCGTCTGAGGACTCGTCTTGAGGCTGAGCCATAACACTAGGAGTATATTCCCTGGCGTGACGACAGTACAAGGAGAGCGGGCGTCGCAGTCAGGTGAAAAGTTAAGACTAACGCCGGTTCTTAGCCCGGCGGACCCTGAAGCTGGTAGGGCCTTTTGATGCCTGGCCCATCTCAGATAGTCAGAGAATTCCGGGTTGGCCCGCAATGCCGCTATGGAGTTCAGTTCGTTGGCTAGTGTGGATTCGGAAAACATGGCAT
>PYIL01247354.1_pt1 | contig 10152 bp, 10 predicted proteins | sample 3578041 | NCBI WGS metagenome assembly PYIL01 (sample SAMN08408023, study PRJNA431606) | Marine metagenome isolate SA_KN192-05_S13_150m, whole genome shotgun... | biome: marine; feature: oceanic pelagic zone; material: water; isolation source: 150 m water sample, 0.2-0.8 um fraction ... | reverse complement strand
TTGATCGTCCCACCCAACCGAGCTGAACAAGAACGACGAATGAGGGCCCGAGGCGATAGTGAGGAACATATAGCGCAGCGACTCGAAGCGGCCGATACCGAAGAACAAATCGGACGTGAGCTCGCAGATTCCGTAATAATCAACGCCGACTTAGATCATGCAGTAGCAGCAGTCGAGTCAGTTATTGCTGATTTCCGTCAACAAAGATCGGAATTGTAAGGCGTTATCCTGCGATCAGCTCGTTCGAGTCAAGCAGGCCGCTGATAGCATGGTGGTTCGGTCTAAACCGTTGAATCCTTACCGAGGTAGAGCAGATGTCTGACGAACAAGACACGATGATTAGTCCAGGCCTTGAGGCGTTACTCGAAAAGGTCGATTCCAAATTTACGTTGGTGAGTTTGGCCGCGAAGAGATCACGTCAACTCATCGCCTATGACCTTGGCCTTGGAGAAGGGGGAGGCAGCGAAGTCCCTCCACAAGTCACGAGCACGGCACGAAAGTCGTTATCGATGGCGTTTGAAGAAATTCAGGCTGACAAAATTGGTTACGAGCGGTTCGACCCAGAGGAACGTGCTCGCTTAGAGGCGGAAGCGCTGGCGCAAGCGGAGGCTGATGCAGCCGCTCTTGAGGCCGTGCCCGACGAAGAGTAGGTAGAAACCGCCGATGCTGGCAGGCCGCCGCATCATCCTGGGCGTTACCGGGGGAATAGCTGCTTACAAGGCAGTTTTGCTGTGCAGAATGCTGGTTGACGCCGGGGCACACGTGATCCCGGTGATGACGGAAAGTGCGCAGAAATTTGTTGGACGGGCGACTTTCGATGCCTTGGCCTCGGAGCCCGTCCGAACATCAATCTTCGATGATCCAGATCCGATTCCCCACACGACGCTCGGTCAGACAGCAGACCTTATTGTCGTAGCCCCTGCCACTGCGCGGAGCATCGGGAGTTATGCGACTGGTATTTCGAATGACCTTCTAACGGCAATCCTGGTAGCGACGCGAGCACCAGTTGTCGTATGTCCCGCTATGCATACCGAAATGTGGGAACACGCGGCAGTCCAAAATAACCTTGAGACTCTCAAGAGTCGAGGAGTCACCGTTGTCGCTCCCGAAGAGGGACGACTCGCGGGTGGAGACTCGGGATCAGGACGGTTAGCGGCTCCAGAAAAAGTATTCGAAGTCATTAAAGAGATACTCACGACCGGCGACCTCAATGGGCGAAAGGTTGTGGTTACAGCTGGCGGCACTCGAGAAGCAATCGACCCAGTTCGCTATGTTGGGAACCGCTCCACTGGCAAACAGGGCTATGCCCTCGCTGCGGCAGCCGTTGCTCGCGGAGCCGAGGTCACTTTAATTTCCACCGTTGCTGTCGATGCTCCGCCAGGAGTTGACCTAATTTCGGTTGAGTCCGCGGCACAGATGCATGAAGCCGTTCTAGAACGGGCCGACGCGGATGTGATTGTTATGGCGGCAGCCGTCGCTGATTTTCGTCCAGTTGAGACATCAGACTCCAAAATCAAAAAGGACGGAGGGCCACCGGATTTACATCTTGAAGCTACAGCGGACATCTTGTCCGATCTAGGTGCTTCCAAGCTACCGGGACAGGTGATTGTGGGATTTGCTGCAGAGACCGACGAATTGATCCTCCACGCACAAAACAAGCTTGAGCGAAAGAACGTCGACGTCATCGTCGCTAACGATGTCTCAGCCCCAGAGGTCGGCTTTGCCCATGAAACAAACGAAGTAACAATCCTTGAAGCCAATGGTTGTCAAAGACATGTCTCGCTTCGATCGAAGCGACAAATAGCGGATGAAGTGTTGGATACAGTTGCTGAGATACTTGCTAGGTAACTTGAGGTGTCTCTCGAGGTGTTCTTTGGCCTAGCCTTAGCTTTGCCGGTCGAATAATCAGGAGAGATGGCGTGAGTCGATGGACTTTCACCTCGGAGTCGGTGACTGAAGGTCATCCCGACAAAATGGCAGATCAGATTTCTGACGCCATTCTGGACGCGATGCTCAAGCAAGATCCAGCCAGCAGAGTCGCCTGCGAGACAATGGTGACCACTGGACTTGTCGTTGTGGCAGGGGAGATCACTACCAGCGGGTTCGTGGATATACCGGCGGTAGTAAGAGAAACAATTAATGAGATCGGATATGACCGAGACTCTCTTGATTTCAATGGCAGCACATGTGGAGTAATGGTTTCTCTCGATGAACAATCACCCGACATAGCTCAAGGGGTCAATGATTCTGAAGAAGTTAGGAGTGGTCAGGCAGGTGAAGAAGATGCGCTTGATCGCCAAGGTGCTGGCGATCAGGGCATGATGTTTGGGTACGCCTGTCGCGAGACAGAGGTGCTGATGCCACTACCCATCCATGTGGCCCATCGGATGGCTGAACAACTCACCGAGGCACGCAAATCTGGCCAAGTTCCGTATTTGAGGCCAGATGGGAAGACACAGGTTTCCTTTGAGTACGAGGATGGCCGCCCCATCAGGTTGAAGACAGTTCTTGTTTCCACGCAACACAACCCAGGTATCGACAGAGACGGGATGATTCGCCCAGATTTAATCGAACATGTCATCAAACCATCGGTGCCGGCAGAATTCGCGGATGATGACTTTGAAGTCTTTGTAAATCCGACCGGTAATTTCGTTGTTGGTGGGCCCGTTGGCGATTGCGGTCTTACAGGTAGGAAAATTATCGTTGATACCTACGGAGGCTATGCCCGACATGGCGGCGGAGCCTTCTCTGGAAAAGACCCCTCTAAGGTCGATCGATCAGCTGCGTACGCAACACGTTGGGTAGCAAAGAACCTCGTAGCAGCGGGAGTCGCTGACCGTTGCGAGGTTCAGGTCGCCTACGCGATAGGTGTAGCCCGCCCGGTGTCAGTCCTAGTAGAGACCTTTGGTACCGAAAACGCCGACCCCGAACGGATTACAGCGTCGATCAACGAAATTTTCGACCTTCGACCCGCCGCTATTCTGAGAGACTTGGACCTCCGCCGACCAATTTTCCAACCGACCGCATCGTACGGTCATTTCGGCCGCGAATCGTCTGGCGATCTATTCACCTGGGAACGAACCGATCGAGTGGACGACTTACGCTCAGCTCTTGGTCTATAAATCCTTTACGTGACTCCTCGAAGTCCCACCCGTCAAGCAAAATGATCTCGTGTCACGAGTAGTTCGAGTTCTCCCAGATGAACCTGCCGTAGATCGAGAATTCGACTATCTGCTTAGCGATGATGTCGTTGACTCGTCGAAATGTTCGGAGGTCAAGGTTGGCACGGTAGTGCGGGTTGATTTACGAGGCCGAAGGGTCCGAGGTTGGATAACTGCTTTAGATGTAAAGCCGCAAGAAGGTCTCACACTAAGTGAAGTAAAGAAAGTCAGCAGTTACGGTCCCCCCTCCTCTTTGGTGGAACTCGCCAATTGGGCTAGTGGACATTGGTTGGGCAGTCGCGTTCACTTCCTACGCACAGCGACTCACGATCGCGTTGTGTCCTCTATCCCTCAAAACAACAAACAGAAATACGCGAAGCAAGCGACCAATGATTTGGCCGAGGAAGCCTTTCGCCGAGGTGGGGCCGTAGTACGAACCCCACCAACGAGTGATGACGTTTCGATAGCCGTAGCCGCGGCGTCACAGGGTCGGGCGTTGATTCTCGTTCCGACTCTTGCTCGAGCACAACGGCTTGCGGTAGCCATGAAGAGAGCTGGAATAAAGGTAGCCCTTTATCCACGAGACTGGCGAGCCTCCGCAGGCGGAGCAGTAACAATTGGCACCCGCTCTGCGGCATGGGCACCTATTAGCCCGATAGAAGCAGTTCTGGTTTTAGATGAACATGATGAGGCCTATCAACAAGAATCTGCTCCGACATGGCATGCTCGCGACATCGCCCTAGAACGAGCTAGACGTGATGGAGCTAGGTGGGTAATAACGTCTCCCACGCCTTCGCTTGAAGCACTGACCTGCGGTGCTCCTTTATTGACTTCAGACCGCGCAACAGAACGAGCCGGATGGCCGATCATTGAGTTAGTCGATCTACGAAATGAAGCCCCGAAGGCTGGGTCATGGTGCTCCGATCAACTCTCGCGTTCCATTCGAAACCATCACAGAGTTGTATGTGTTCTGAACCGGAAGGGACGGGCCCGATTCGCCTATTGCGACCAATGCGGTGAGTTAGCAAGATCCGAAGAATCCGGAAAAGCTTTAGGTCTTGACGGTGACCGTCTAGTTCACCCCGTCGATGGTGACGACAGACCAGCGGTGTGCGCATCCTGCTCTTCTACGAAATTTCGCAGAGTAAAACTTGGAGTTACAGGAGTTACCGAAGAATTGACGCATATCGCCCGTCGACCAGTAGCAGAAGTCGACTCCACCACTGAAAGCCTGCCGGTGGACGCAGATCTCTACGTCGGTACCGAAGCGGTGTTCCATCGACTTGACGGAGCTGACCTAGTGGCGTTTCTGGATTTCGACCAAGAGGTCCTGGCTCCCCGATACCGAGCCGCAGAAGAAGCCATGTCGCTACTGGCTCAAGCTGCCCGTTTAGTAGGCAGAAGAGAAAATGGTGGTCGCATTCTGATTCAAACAAGGATGCCTCAACATCCGATTCTTCAAGCTGCCGTCAACGCCGACCCCGGGTCATTAGCTCGAGCGGAACTAGAGATACGCAGACAACTCCAGCAACCCCCCTTAGCTCACTGGGCCGTCGTCTCTGGCTCTGCGGCCAAAGAATTTATTGATCGCGTTGGGAACCCCGACGGGATAGAAATAATGAATTCAAATAATGAACGATGGCGGATCCGAAGTAATGACCGTGAACGCATGCTTGAGATACTGGGCAATATCGAACGGCCAACAGGAAGATTGAGAATCGAAATCAACCCGCTTAGAGCCTGATTGGTTGACACCGATAACCTAGGAATCACCATGAGTTATCAGATACGTGTGATGGGTGACCCCGTCCTCCGACAAGAAGCAAAATTAATTGACAACATCGATGGGCGAATTGTTCAGATGGTCGACGACATGGTTCCAGCGATGTATCAGGCAGAAGGGATTGGACTAGCAGCCCCGCAAGTAGGAATTCAAAAGAGGCTTTTCGTCTACGACATCGGCGAAGGCCCACAGACTCTTGTAAATCCCGAAATCGTTGACTCCGATGGTGAGTGGGCCTTCGAAGAAGGCTGTCTCTCAGTTCCAGGGCTGTCATTTGAGATTATTCGGCCCAAGGAAGTTCACCTAATAGGACGAGACCTGAATGGGAACGAGGTTTCAATCGAGGCTGATGAGTTATTGGCACGGTTGTTCCAACACGAACTCGACCACCTCGACGGAGTCCTTCTACTTGACCACCTTGAACGTGATGAACGAAAGGCTGCCCTTCGTCGGTGGCGTGAAATCCAAAGTGCACCTGATGCTCACCCAGCGTCCTCAGATGACCTAGCGCTACCGTGACTAATAGCTTGCCCCGGCCGCCTGAACACCCACGTTCATTGGTGTATTTCGGCAGCCCTGAAACGGCGGTACCCGCGCTGCTTGCGTTGGTAGACGCTGGGTTTGAAATTCCCTTAGTGATCTCGATGCCCGATCGTCGGCGAAGCAGGAGGGCAGCACCTACAGCTACGCCAGTCAAGGAAGTAGCTACACAACTCGGAATACCTGTATCTGAAGACGTGGCAGATGCTTTATCTGTCGACGCGGACTGCGGCGTGGTTGTGGCCTATGGCCGGCTCATCGACAAAACAGTTCTGGCCCAGCTACCGATGATCAATCTTCATTTTTCTTTACTTCCACGTTGGCGTGGAGCTGCACCAGTTGAGCGTGCCATCTTGGCTGGTGATAGGGCAACAGGAGTTTGTGTTATGGGCCTCGAACCAGAGTTAGACACAGGCCCGGTTTATCGAAGACGAGAAACGAAAATCGGTGAGCAGACAACAGCGCAAGAGTTAAGCGAAGAGTTAGCGAAACTGGGAGCCGAGGAACTCGTTTCCGCAATTCAAGAAGGACTGACGGATCCCGAGCCACAGATAGGAACGGTAACAACAGCAAACAAAATTCATAGATCTGACTTGAGTCTTGATTGGAAACTTTCAGCTATTGAGCTCGACCGAGTAGTCCGAGTAGGAGGGGCCTGGACGACCAATGAGTCCTCTCTCCTAAAAATTCACCAAACACGTGTCGTCAGCGGCGAAGGCGAACCAGGAGTCTTAGACCATGATTTGGTTGGGACTAGCAAAGACCTATTGCAGCTGTTGATTGTGCAGCCTGAGGGAAGGTCACGCATGGAAGCTGACGCATGGATCAATGGCGCTCACCTCGGCACAAAAGCGCGATTAGGGACGTGAGAAGTCCGACGAGCCGCCAAGTAGCTCTTCAAGCTTTGACGGAAATACAAACCGGATCGAGAGCCAACGCAGTTCTTGCAGCTTTCCTGGGCGACCAAGGGAAAGGACTGAGTGAAAGAGATAGAGCTTTCGTCACCGAATTAGTGCAGGGAACTACCCGTATGCGCCGCGCTGTGGACCACCTTCTCCAACCCTTTATCACCAGAAAATTAGACCCCGATGTCTTAGCGGCACTTCGTATGGGCGCATACCAGCTCTACCATCTCCGCACTCCGGCCCACGCAGCAGTAAATGACACCGTCGCAGCGGCGCCTCGAAGAGCTAGCGGTCTAGTTAATGCTGTTTTGCGCAAAGTGGCGGAGGTCGATCCCGAATGGCCTGATGAGGCTACGCAATTTAGCTACCCCGACTGGATTTGGAACCTGTTCCTAGAGACCTGGGGTCCGGAAGGGCGAGCTTCGCTGATCTCAATGAATACACCGGAACGGCCACAACCCAGGATTGATGGGTATATACAAGGCCAAGCATCTCGTTGGGTAACCGAAGCCGTTGACGATGCATCACCCAACGGAGGAACAATCGTGGACCTATGCGCTGCTCCGGGAGGAAAAGCGACGGCCTGCGGGGCAGCGTGGTCAAAGATTTGGGCAAACGAAATCGACCCGACAAGGGCTCGTGCACTCAGAGAAGTCGTCGAGAACTATCGGCCAGAAATACAGGTTGTGGTTAGTGACGGCACGAACACTCCCTTCGACGACCGCTTTGCCGACGCAGTCCTAGTTGATGCGCCCTGCAGTGGACTCGGAGCGCTCGGACGACGAAGTGATGCACGCTGGCACATCTCTAAAGAAGCAATTAGTCGGCTCACCGGAACCCAAGACGCATTACTAGAAGAAGCTTTACGAATATTGCGACCACACGGTGTCCTCACCTACAGCGTGTGCACGATCACTCAACAAGAAACCTGCGAGGTAGCCCAGGTCTTTCATGAACGACACCAAGAACTAAGAAGCCTCGATTTACGGGGAAGACAGTGGCGACCACATTGCAATGGAGGTCTGGTTTTGCCTCATGATTACGAAACTGACGGAATGGCCATCTTCCAATGGCAGCGCGAAAACTGAGGATCAATTGATGCGAATTGGCTTAATCTCAGATACTCACATCCCAGAAGCGGGCCCGGAGCTCTGGCCACAGACATATGAAGCTTTTGAAGGCTGCGACGCCATCCTGCATGCCGGAGACATATACGAAATTTCAGTGATCGAGAAGCTGAGCCAGATAGCTCCGACATGGGCCGCCCGGGGCAACGGAGATGATGGTTCTTCAGGGCGCCAAATGCAGCCGGAACACCCTCAACTAGCAGCATCTTGGATCCATGATTTTGAAGGTCTCAAAATTGGGTTAACCCACCACATGCCAATTCCAGAGTTGCCTTCCTATGGAGTTCTTGACGCTATCGACAGACACTTTGACGGCTCCAAACTCGATGTCGTCGTTTACGGGGATACCCATGTTGAACACATCGCCACTATCCATGACGTTTTATGCGTCAACCCGGGATCACCTACTTTTCCGCACAACCTGTCCGTTCAGATGGGAACTATCGGGTTTCTTGACATCCAAAATGGCGCGGCAGAGGCATCGATTTGGAGACTTGCTGAAGGCGGCCTCGAACCCTTCGACTGGGACACGTGGGGGCGGCCTTGGTAAAGGTTGACTAGCTTCTTAGTTGTTCACATTGCGCTACAAGAAAGAAATGGCAATGGATAAAAGTGACTGGTTATTGAGCACCATTGAGGAACCAATTGATCCGTTGGAAGAGATCGTTGACCCCCACCACCATCTATGGGACTTTCCTACCGGGACATATTTGCTTCCCGAACTTCACATCGACACTGGTTCTGGCCACAATGTCGTGCAGACAGTTTTTGTCGAGTGTGGTGCCGAATACCGAAACGACGGGCCGGAACATCTCCGCCCAGTAGGCGAAATTGAGTTCGTTCGACAACAAGCTGAACTTTCGGTGGACGCTGACGGTGCGGAAATAGCAGGGATCGTAGGATTTGCTGACTTGACGAGAGGAAACTCCGTAGAGGAAGTCCTAGCTGCCCAAGATGTAGAAGGTGGAGGGAAATTCCGGGGTATCCGTCATGCCAATGCATGGGACGGCAGCGACCAAATACGGGAATCACACACTAAACCTCCACCTGGATTACTAAGCCACGGCGACTTCCGCGAAGGATTCGCCAAGCTAGGCGAGATGGGGTTCAGCTTTGACGCGTGGATGTTTCATCCCCAGGTTGAAGAGTTAGCTGACCTAGTAGCAGCGGTACCGGGAACCCCGGTTGTGTTGGACCATCTAGGAGGCCCTCTGGGTATTGGCCCATATACGGACGCGCGAGATCAAGTCCGCGCGACTTTGCGACCAGCACTTGAGTCATTAGCTCAACACGAACAGGTCATGGTCAAAGTAGGTGGGATTGGTATGAGCATCTATGGAGTCGGATTGAACCGCTTACCTACAGCTCCTTCATCAGAACATGTAGCTGATTTGTGGAGCGAGGACATACGGCATTGCGTAGACACATTCGGACCCGAAAGGTGCATGTTCGAGAGCAACTTCCCTGTCGACAAGCAAGGCTGTTCTTACACCGTCTTGTTTAATGCTTTTCAACGCATCGCCGATGAAGCGGGGTGGAGTACCTCTGAACGCGCTGATCTGTTCTCCGGGTCCGCCCGCCGCTTTTATCGTCTGAACACTCCTTAGTGGCAGCACCGGAACTCCGGTCATCACGGTTACTGCTGAGACATTGGCGCCCTGCCGATAGAGAACCTTTTGCCTCTATGAACGCGGACCCTCTAGTGATGGAGTACGAACCGCCGACCTTGAGCGCTGACCAAAGTGACTTGTTGGCGGAGGCGATTCAACTTGGCTTAGAGGAGAGGGATTATGGGTTTTGGGCGGTCCAGATATGCGACGATGCCCGATCCAACAAAGGTTCTTTTATAGGTTTCGTTGGTCTTTCCGTCCCAATATGGGACGGACCGTTCACCCCGTGTATGGAGATCGGATGGCGGCTTTCCCGGCCACATTGGGGCTTCGGATATGCGACAGAGGCAGCAACACAGATTCTTGAATATGCCTTCAACGTTTTGCGACTCAATGAGGTCCTTTCGTTTACCTCGTTGTCTAACTCGCGTTCTATGGCGGTGATGCAACGTTTAGGGATGACACGCGACGACAACGAAGATTTCAACCATCCGAATCTTGATTCGAACGACAGTTTGTGTCGCCATGCGTTGTTTCGTATGTCAGATCAACTGTGGGCGAATAGATAAAGGAAGTTCGAAGCTAGATGATTCCTGCAGGGGACTCTTGAAGGCCTGCCCATTGGGTTGCATCATGGCCGTACAACAGTCTGCACCCATCGTCGTCTCGTAAGTCTCTTAGCTTTCTCATTGAAGCCAATTGCAGATCGTGATCGAAACCAAACGGTGGCAACAGCATTCCTTCAAGGACAGCTTCCCAGTAAACACAATCTCCCGTTAACACAACAGGTCCGCTCTCTAAATTAACTCGAAGAGATTGGTGCCCTGCAGTGTGCCCTGGTGTTGGAAAACACATGACCGAACCGTCACCAAAAACGTCATGAGGTCCGTCAATTTTCAACACATCATGACCGAGATCAAAATCTGCTGGGTTGTACACCTCATGCTGAATGAGCTTTGGATGATGAGCTGAGTCCCATTCCGATTGTTGAACAACGATCCGTGCGTTCGGAATCAGAGAGGTACC
>PYIL01025879.1_pt1 | contig 10155 bp, 6 predicted proteins | sample 3578041 | NCBI WGS metagenome assembly PYIL01 (sample SAMN08408023, study PRJNA431606) | Marine metagenome isolate SA_KN192-05_S13_150m, whole genome shotgun... | biome: marine; feature: oceanic pelagic zone; material: water; isolation source: 150 m water sample, 0.2-0.8 um fraction ... | reverse complement strand
TTAGCAGTGGACAACGACTTCCGCTGGTTAAAGCACTCTTAGCGAAGGGTGCCAACCCCAACGGCCGGATCAATTCTTCAGCCATGATTATGAATTACATCGGCTACCCCAAGAAAGGTGCCTTCGAACCATTTGCGTGTGGCACGGGTGACCTCCTAGGGGCTACCCCACTATGGGTTGCCGCTTACGACATGAATGGTGCCGGAGGGCAAGTATTCAGTGTCGGAGAAAGCCAAACCTCGACCAGTACTGAGACCTTGCTGGCACTCCTGAATGCCGGCGCGGACCAGCACTTGACGACCGCTGACGGCACGACTCCCTTCATGGCAGCTTCAGGCCTCGGACGTGCCACCTATACGCCACGTGAGCCCCGTGGTGTCCGCTCACCCAGCGCGGAAGCGGCAGTAAAAGTCTTGCTCGAAGCTGGCGCCGATATCAACGCAACGAACGAGGCCGACTTCACCGCTCTCCATGGAGCTTCATTTCGTGGGCTCAATGAAGTTGTAGAATTTCTTGTTGCCAAAGGCGCTGACATTAATGCTCGTGACTTTAGAGGCCGCACTGCGTACCGGTTGGCTGAAGGTTCTAAGCAGTCATTCCAATTCCAAAGCTGGCCCGACACAGCCAAACTACTTGAAGACCTTGGGGCCGATACCGACCTCGGTATTCCCGGGACCGTCCAAGAGCGTCTTAGAGACATTCCTTTGGACGCCACCGAACAACCGTGACCTAGCGAATCAGCTAAAACTTGAAGGATGAATATAAATAATGCCCAGCCAGTGGATACGACTTGCCATCTTTGTTCTAACGCTCAGTGTGGTCTCATCAACCGTGCATGCCCAGCCATGGCAAACCTACGACACGTCAAACGGTGAATGGCGAAGCTATGCCGGTGACATTCGAGGCACGAAATATTCTCCGCTCGACCAGATTGATGGCAGTAATTTCTCGGACTTAGAAATAGCATGGGAGTGGTTATCTGTCGACACTGCCGTCAGTCGATCGACACCAGGTGGTGGCGAGTGGTGGGCACCCCTTTCTACCATCGTTGATTCGCTAGTTACTGATACGCCTGACCTCTATCGAACAAGCCAACCACCGATTGCATCACGTCTGCAGGCCACCCCCTTAATGATCGATGGGGTGCTCTACTTCAATACTCCACTCTCACAAGGTGTCGCGGTCGATGCGGTCACCGGACAAACTCTGTGGGTCTTCAACCCCAAAAGCTACGAAGACGGCACACCAACGATGAGCGCACCTTGGTCTCAGCGTGGCGTCGCCTATTGGACAGATGGTGCAGATGACGAACGGATCTACTGGGGAACTGGTAACGGCTATCTCGTGTGCGTCAGTGCGAAAACCGGTCAACCCTGTGCTGATTTTGGCCCGAACGGTAGTGGCATGGTTGACACGATGGCGGGCGTTCCCCGCGCAGTTCGTGGCGAACGCGACTACCTGAACGCGCTAACCTGGGGAGTTCATTCACCACCAATCGTCGTACGAGACAAAGTTATCCACGGGTCCCATGTCGCTGACCGGCGTATCACCAAAGAAGCCATCCCCGGCTGGGTGAGAGCGTGGGATGCACGTACGGGTGAACACTCATGGGATTTCCACACTGTACCCAATAGCTCAGACGAATACGGCGTTGATACATGGGGTGATGACTCGTGGCGATATTCCGGCAACGGCAATGTCTGGTCGATGCTCGCAGGTGACAATGAACTCGGCCATGTCTATCTTCCAACCGGGACAGTCACCAACGATTACGTTGGTGCCGACCGCCCAGGAGATAATCTATTTTCAGAATCAATTATTGCCGTGGACGTTGAAACAGGACAGCGCCAGTGGCATTTCCAAGCAGTTCATCACGGGCTGTGGGATTACGATTTCCCAACCCATTCAAACTTGATCGATATCACTGTTGACGGTCGAGACATCAAGGCTCTCGCTCAGGTTAGCAAACAAGGCTTCGTCTACGTTTTCGACCGGGAGACCGGCGACCCAGTCTGGCCGATCGAAGAACGTCCGGTACCACAAAACTCAAATATGCCGGGTGAGGTACTGTCACCAACACAACCCTTTCCAACAAAGCCGGCAGCATTCGACTATCAAGGCATGACGATCGATGACTTGGTCGATTTCACGCCAGAAATACGTGCCCTGGCACTCGAAGCCATCGACGGTTGGAGACTTGGCCCACTTTTCACACCTCTTGATCTACCCGTCGAAGGCGTAACGAAAGGGACGGTCATGCGACCGCCGCCAGGGGGAACAGCCGGATGGTCTGGCGCAGCCGTCGACCCAGAAACCGGTATCCTTTACATTCCGTCCTACAACCAACCGGCGGTAGTTGCCTTCTATGCGCCGGACACAGCGCAGGGCGCAACAGTCGCCTATACACACGGTGCAGATGAAGCCAGCCGTTTAGAACAAATTCGCGCTGGAACATTTCGATCCGGCCCGCTGATGCCTCAGGGATTACCCTTGGTCAAACCACCTTATTCCAGAATGTCGGCACTAGACCTCAACACGGGAGAATACGTCTGGCAGGTTCCAACAGGGAACGGTGACCGGTTTCGCAATCACCCGAGACTCCGTGACCTCAACCTACCGCCACTGGGTGGAGACGGCACACGAACAGGTGTCGTCCTCACAAAAACATTGGTCATCTACAATCTGTCGGCTGGCGGTACTAACGGTGGGCCTCGGATGGTCGCCTACGATAAGGCGACTGGCGAAGAACTCGGGTCAGTCGACCTCCCGTCAGGTGCCCTCGGAACGCCAATGACCTACATGGTTGATGGTAAACAGTACGTCGCGCTCGGGATTGGCGGTGGTCCCAGAATGGTCGCCTTCGCGCTTCCCGACTAGTAACTAGTAAGGCCTCAATCGATGATCGCCTGATAGACCATCGTCCGCACCTTTCGTTGATCGTCCAGATTGATCGCTGGAATGATCTGCGTGAGGTAGACAACAACCAGCTCCTCCTTGGGGTCGACCCAATAGGTAGAGTGATACGCGCCAGCCCAGGCGAACTCCCCGACCGAGCCGGGCAGCCCGGTGGCAGCCGGGTCATGCGTGATAGAGAAGCCCAGACCAAAGCTCTGGCCGGGACGAAAGTCAATACCGTCCATGTGGTCACTGATCATCGATTCGACTGATTTCCGTGACAGGATGCGTGTACCGTTCAGCTCACCGCCGTTTAGCATCATCTGTAGAAATGTGGCGTAGTCAGTGGCGGTCGACAGTGCCCCCGCGCCAGCGGAGAACGCCTTCCGAGGCCCGGTCACGTACTGGCCCTGCCCCTCCATGTGGCCCGGGTCAGGCGCACGCTCGAAACTACTGCCATCCCCAACAGACGAATAGACAGTGGCGAGCCGGCCCACCTTACTCTCGGGCAAGAAAAAATGCGTATCAGTCATCCCGAGCGGGTCAAACAATCGTTCCTTCAGAAAGTCACCGAGCGTCTGGCCGCTGATCTTTTCGATCATCGCACCCAGGATATCGGTGTTGTAGCCGTAGACCCAGCGCTCACCCGGGTGCGCGTCCATCGGCAGTTCTGCGAGGCGCGTCATCGTATCGACCACCGGCTCGTCGCGGTCAGCGAAGTACCAGCCGGTGATCCCCGCCTCTTCCCACGTGTCGGCGGCTGGGCCACGATTGGCCAGTAGACCCATGCCGTAGCTGATGCCAGCGGTATGCGTCAGAAGATCGCGGATGGTAATCGGACGTCGGGCCGGCACCACATTGTAGCCGCCCTCACCATTCGGTTCGGCAACGGTCGTCTCTGCGAACGCCGGCAGGTACTTGCCGATCGGATCGGTGATTAGAAGCCTACCCTCTTCCTGCAACAACATAACACCAACGCTGGCAAGTGCCTTCGTCTGTGAGGCGATCCTGAAGATTCCGTCCGATGGCATCGGTGCCTGAGCCTCCACATCGAGGTGGCCGAGCCCCTCACGGTAGGCTATCTTGCCACGCCGGACGACGATAGTGACCGCGCCGGCGAGCCGACCCTCGTCGACGTAGCTCTCCAAGGCCAAACTCAAGCGATCAAGGCGATCGGACGACATTCCCACCTCTTCCGGCGTGACGCGAACCAGCCCTTGGGCGACCAGTGTCTGCGGAACGAGCAGCAGTACGAACATGACGACGAGCGCCGTCAACCGATTGTGTGATGTCATCGAGTCACCTCAAATTTCAAAAAAATATCTGCCTGCTCTGGATGCAACACGATAGCCGATCCGAACACCTCGTTACGATATACCTCGCAATGGTCGCGGACAAGACATGGCGTTTCTAAGGGTTTCCAGTTGGAACCAACTTGTAAAATGGCTTGAAGAAATGAAAAGCCTACGGGCATCCGGTGAATCCGCGGTGTAAGGCTTCGATTTCTCTAATGGGAAACTACTCGTGTGCTTCGATCAGTTCGTACGCTAATCCGTTCGGATCCTCGATCAAGATCGCTCGCGTGTCCCCGAGCGTGTACGGGCCTTCAAGAATTGGCACCATTTTGGACTCGAGATGGGCGATAACGTCATCAAGCGCGGGATAGGTGAGCCCGATATGATCAACGACTTGCCCGCGTGAGCGAGCCAGCGGTCGGTCACGACCCGCACCGCACCGACCATCTCGACACTGGCGCGGATACCACAACCAACTTGCATTGCCCACCCGAGCATTCCCCGCCGGGATCCGAAGTTGTCCGACCTCCATGTAGGTCGGAAACGTGACCTCGCCAGTTGGCACCTCGCACGGGCTCCATCCGTTCTCTCCAAAGTTAAATTCCGAGCTAAATGCGTTCTGATTCTCAGGAAACATCGCGCCAAGATGCTCCACATGCCAGTTCGCCGAACACAGTGGATGCTCTGCCAAGAAATGTGTGTGACTGCGGAAACTATCATTCTGACCGGCCGTGACCTCCACCAGCATCCCGTCGGGGTCCACGAGATACGCGAAGTCGAGACCCGAGGTTGACGGAGCAGGTGGATCATCCGCCTCCTCCTCGGCACGTTCGGCAATGCTACTCGCTCGCAACAGGGCATCACCCATCGGAAGCCCAAGTGAATGGAAGGCAGTGTCGCGACCATCGGACCCACCGTACAAAGTCACGAACTCGAACGCTTCCTGGTCGAAATCACGGATTCGTTCGCGAAATGTGTCGGTGTTAGGGCCAGCAAACGTCGACCCAAAGGTCCAAAACCCACTCTGCGGCTCAGATCGCTGTAGCGCTCGATCAAACCCACCTGGCGCTTGCGTGTCGACCTGCGTATACAACAGGTAAATGTCGTCGTAGAACGCCTGAAATCCAGCGTAGGTCGTCGCCTCTCCCTGAGGCCAGTAATCACTGTACCAGGCGATCGATCGCTCAGGGTCGACGGAGTTGATATGAATATGGTGAAACGTGGGTGGCGGGAGCGTGACCGCAACATCCTCTGATGGAACGGTCGGTGCCTCTTCGGCAAACTCGGGTACCCCACACGCAGCGGACATAATTGCCGTGGCTGCCACACCAACCACGACAACTACCAATGTCTTCCTCATCGGTAACCGGTCACCTTGGTTCACTCCTCATGCCCTGTTTCTATCGCACGGTAAAAGCAACCAATTCTGCGATGTTCTCTTCATCCAGCGCCGCCACAACGATGTGCTGTTGGTCGTTCGCCATGTATGTGATCGGAAATCCGGTCGTTGGTCCACCTGGAAGTTGAAGCTCGTGGACGATCTCGCCCGTCCGTTTGTCATAGGCACGGAGAACCGGTGCACCCCGAGCTCCCTCTCCAGCAAACAGTAGCGTCGACGTCACTAACAATCCTGAACTCTGCGTTAGGATTCCCGTCTTCGGTATATCAACACCCTGGAGGTCAGGATGTGCCTGGATATAGCCTGGCGTCTCACCGTGCGGAATCTGCCAAATGATTTCGCCCTCGGTCAGATCGATCGCAGTAATGCGCCCGTAAGGTGGTTTGATGAGAGGAAGGTCACGCACAGTCGGCACACCCGATGCGGAAGAAATATGGTAGCGAGTTCCAGTTCCTTCCGTGCCATCGATTAAACCAAACAACGACGGCCTCGTGACCGATGGAACGAACAGGATGCCCGCGTCAGCATCAACTGCACCACCCGGCCAATTGACACCGCCACCCGCACTGGGAAGCGCGATGGTTCCTCGATTACCATTTGGCTCTTGCAATGTCGGCGGCGTATAGATTGGCCCCAGTGTGTAGTTCTCCACAATCTGTAACGCTTCGGCTCGCAGTTCAGGAGTAAAGTCGATGAGGTCATTCTCACTCACACCCTGACGTTCAAACGCTGGCGGCTTGGTAGGAAAGGGTTGCGTGGGCGACGTCCACTCCCATGGCACCTCCGATGGCGGCACAGGCCGCTCCTCGATCGGCCAAACTGGTTCACCTGTCTCACGGTTGAGTACGTATGCAAATCCCTGTTTCGAAAGCTGCACCAAAGCCTTCACCACGGAACCGTCGACCGTGATGTCAACGAGAATAGGAGCGGTCGGGATGTCGTAGTCCCACAGTTCGTGGTGGGTGAGTTGGAAATGCCACACCCGTTCGCCAGTCTCCGCATCGAGAGCGATCACAGAGTTGGCGAAGAGATTATCGCCTGGGCGATAGCCACCGTAGTAATCGTTAGTCGCCGTTTCAGTGGGCACGTAGAACATGCCAAGTTCTTCGTCGACCGTCACAGGGGCCCAATGCCCGATATTACCTGTGTACTTCCAGGAAGCATCAAGAAGGTCCGGCCGTTCTTGAACCCACGGGTGTGTTCCGGTTGCGACTCTCCAGAGTTCCTCGTCCGCTTTCAGCCAGGTGTCAACGCCGAACTCTCCCTCTTTTGGCACCGTATTAAACCGCCACAGCATCCGACCGGTACGAGCGTCGTAGGCCACCACGTCGCCCGGAATGTTCATCGGCCAGACCTCACCGGGATTGCGGATGTTCCGTCGATTAGCCCTTGTCGGTATGCTGCCGGTATGAAGCGAAATCGACGCCACCAACACATTTCCAATCAGCGCAGGCGGTGATGTGTTCGCCACCCGTCCCGCTCGTGTCGTTGCCGGTCGCTCTTCCCAGCGCAGGTCATCAATCATGTCAATGACGCCCGCCGTTCCGAATCCATCGACCAGGTCTCCTGTCCGCGCGTTGAGCGCGACCAACTGATAGCTCGGTGTGACCACAAAAATCCGATCATCTCCAACCCCATCTGTCCAGTACGTCACACCACGCCCGGCACTGCGTGCCACGGGCTCGATGACGTCGCCCCACCTTCGTTCGCTGTCGCCTGGCCGCCAACCCCAGATGGACTCACCGGTCGCGGCATCGAGTGCGATGACGTTGCGCTGGTTCCCGATGGTCGTATACATGACCCCATCGATTACCAAGGGACTGATCTGCGTCCGGCCCGATGGCGGGGGCGTTCCCTGGTCCCGTGCGCTCCAGCGCCATGCGACTTCCAAGTCTCCGACGTTACCGGAATGAATCTGGTCGAGCGGCGAATAGCGAGTGGCGCCCGCGTCTGCCCCAAACACACCCCACTCTCCATTGACGGCGCCAGACTGAGCAGTCACACCAGCCGCGCCCAAACACACAATAGCCACAACTGCAGCGGCGTAACGGATTACAGGGTGTCCAGTAGAGAGCACCTTGTGCATAGCCTTCCTCCTTTTTGACTCACTGATCGGCAGCAAGCCGGCGCAACAGTTCCATCGTGCTCTCGTGCGGTCCGGCATTCGCCCCACGTCCAAATCCTTGCCGCGCGAAATCAAATGGAGTCAATCCCCCTTCGTTCGTCGCCGCCACCTCAGCCCCACGGGCCACCAAATACTCCACAACGGTGTCATACCCACGACGCGCGGCTGCGTGAAGCGCAGTGTTACCATCGGCATCCGCTGCATTGAGGTCTACGCCAAGCTCAACGGCAAGAGTGACCGCGGCAAGTGTCGCGGTCTCCACCTTTTCCCAATCAGGGTCGCGCCTCGTACTGCGGACCGGAGCACTCTCGGCAATCCGTCCGAGTCGGTCGACGGCAATCAGCGGTGCACGTCCACCTAGTCCCACCGCCGCCATCAGTGCCGTAGTCGGTCCTTCTTGAATCATCCGACGGTCTTCGGTGACACCGAGAGACCCAGGCCAGTAGCTCGGATAATGTACCGCATGTGGGTCAGCCCCGAGCTCGGCAAGCTGGTACATAATGTCCGGCGCACCGAAGCGGGCCGCAAGCCAAAATGGCGTAGCTCCGACGTAGGATGGGTGGAGATAAAAGTCAACGGCGTCACGGCGAACCGGAGTCGCCCGGTCAACCGTCAAGTTGGGATCAGCGCCGTGCGCAAGTAGCGTTCGCACAAGGTCATTGTCTTTGTGCAGAATAGCGGCGTGTAATGCCGTATAGCCGGCTCCGGAAGCGTCTGGGTCAGCCCCTTGCTCAACAAGATAGGACGCCACCTCACCGTGCCCGCTATGCGCCGCGACAACGACAGCACTCGTGCCCACCGGCGCCAAGTCATTGACGTTGGCCCCAGCCTCAACCAGTAATCGGGCAGACGAAAGATCACCAACCCGTGCCGCAAACAGCAACGGCGTGTAGCCACCCTGCTGCTGCTCGTTCACGTACTCAGGACTCCAGGGATCCGGTGATGTCTTAACCACCTCAGTCCATGACACCGTCCGAGTATCAACATCTGCCCCGTACTCAAGTAGCACTTCAACAACGGCTGAATGATGCTGCGCCGCTGCCCACATGAGCGCGGTTTGGCCCCGTGCAGCAGCCACTTCCGTTCCAGCACCTGCTTCGAGAAGATGGCGCACGACACCGGCGTCACCACTCCGCGCAGCTGTCATCAACACCGACTCACCAGACAGAAGGGACGCATTCGGATCGGCGCCCGCCGCAAGCAGTCGGCGTACCATTGTCGAACTGCCATTCTCGGCCGCGCTCCAGAGCGGTGTCACGCCGAGATCGGTCGCTACGTTCACATCCGCCCCTGCAGCGATCAAGCGGGTCGCCACATCAAGCTCATCCCAGTGCGCTGCCCAATGGAGTGCAGTTGACCCGTCTCCCTGAGATTCTGTGACGTCAACACCACCATCCAGCGACGTCTGAACCCTCGCCCAATCGGCGTTACGAGCAGCGTCCGCCAACGGCGAGTTGACTGGCTCAGCTGCAAACGAATTAACGACGCCAAAGGTTACGACTATGACCATCCATACGGTCTGGTGTAAATGAGTCATTAAGATCACACCTCAGACAATGTGTCGATCGGAAGTTTATTCGTGCTTTCTCCCAGTCGGTCGAGCGGCATATCGAGCTTGTCCATCAAGGTCATCAACAAGTCAGCATTCGACGTGTCGGCTGAAAACCGAAGGTGCCGCCCACCTTTGATTGTTCCCGCGCCACCACCAAGAACAAGAAGTGGAAGATTCGTGCCAGAGTGACTTGTGCTGTTTGAAATGCCAGCTCCGTACAAGATGGTCATGTGGTCGAGCATCGTACCGTCACCGTCCTGCGCAGCGCGCAGTCTATCCAGATACCCCGCCGTCAGCTCAACATGGTAGGTGTTGATCTTTGACATCAACGCCACACGGGCAGGGATGTTCTCGTGGTGGGATAGTGGATGATGCGCATCAGGAACCCCCACTTGTGGAAACGGGCGCGTGCTCTGCTCCCGCCCCATCATGAACGTCACCACACGCGTCAAGTCGGCTTGCAGCGCAAGAAACTGCAGGTCGAACATCAGTTGTAGATGTTCTTCAAACACCCGCGGCGGCCCAGACGGTTGCTCCGTGAAAGACGGCTCAATGTCGCGTTGCGCCTCAGCAAGTGCGATACGCCTCTCAACATCTCGGACGGCTTCGGTATATTCGTCGAGCCTCGCGCGATCACTCGTTCCAACCGCGATCTTAAGGTCCGTCAACTTGTTGGTCACCGAGTCAAGAATGCTTTGTTTCTCTTGACGACGCTCTCGCCGGACCGCCGGGTCAGCCGACCCACTATCCCCAAACAATCGCTCAAAAACAGCCCGCGGATTATTTTCCATCGGCAGAGGCGTGGTCGGCGTTCGCCAGGAGATCGTCTGCGTATAGGCACAACTCAAACCAGCCGTACACTGTCCAGCATTGGCGAACTTGTCTATTG
>PYIL01310498.1_pt1 | contig 10196 bp, 10 predicted proteins | sample 3578041 | NCBI WGS metagenome assembly PYIL01 (sample SAMN08408023, study PRJNA431606) | Marine metagenome isolate SA_KN192-05_S13_150m, whole genome shotgun... | biome: marine; feature: oceanic pelagic zone; material: water; isolation source: 150 m water sample, 0.2-0.8 um fraction ... | reverse complement strand
GTCCCAGGCGGGGTCGTTCGACCTGGCCGTCTGGGCCACCCGGTCGTGGCGACGCCGTAGTGCACGGTTGGCTGCCAACGCACCAGTGGCCCGACCATGAGCCTCCAGCTCGGCAGTCGACCCGTCACCAGTGATACCACCGGTAGTCAGGATGTTGCTGGGAAGCGAATTGGAAAAGTATCTGGCTGCCGTGGCGTCGTAAACGGGCCTGTCGCCGGCCATGTTGAGCAGCGAGGTAGGGGCGGTCCAGCCTGTGGCGGTAACCACTAGGTCGGCGTCAAGGGTCCGTCCGTCGTTCAAGTCGACCTTGGACACCCGGTTCTTGCCCTCGACGGAAACAATATTTTCGCCCTTGCGGGCGTCCAGCACGGCCACGACCTCTACGCCAACCCGCTCCAGGTCGGCTGCCGTTGCATCCCCATCAGCATTCGCAGTCATGACCACAGCTCTGTTCCCTGGCTTAACCGCCCAGAGATTGATCAGACGCCGGGCAGCACCGGAGAGAATGACGCCTGGGGTGTCGTTACCTGCGAACACGTAAGGACGTTCCACCAGACCGGGGGCCACGACCATTACGCCAGCGCGAGCCTTGATGAGCCGCTCTGGGGCAATGTCATGGCTCCGTTGCATGATGGAAATCCAGTTGTGGTCGTAGCGACCGGTCACTGTTGAGTCGACCAGCACTTCGATGTTCTCGTGGGCACGGCAGGCTGCAGCAAGCTTCGCACCATGGGCTCGTTGGGCGTCATCGCCCCATAGGAGGTGTCCACCAAGATCGTCGTACTGCTCGACGAGGAGGACCGAAGCACCGCTGTCGGCGGCGGAAATAGCGGCACCCATGCCGGCCGGGCCGCCACCCGCTACAAGGACGTCCGGGTGGACGTACCGCTTGTCATAGGCACCGTGCGTACTGGTTTCCCAGTGGATTCGACCACCTGGTGCAAACTTCCTTAGGACCTTTTGGTACAGCGGCCACAGAAACTTCGGACGCATAAAGGTCTTGTAGTAAAAGCCCGATGACAGAAACCTTCCAACCAGCTGGTTCACGGCACCGAGATCAAACTCGAGGCTGGGCCATACGTTCTGGGTACAGACCACCATGCCGGCTTCCAGGCGCCGGCTACCGGCCCGAACATTGGGCTCGTCGCCAACCTGCACGAACAGGTTCGGGTCCCAGTGGTCGGCGGTAAGAATGCCGCGCTTGCGGTGATACTTCATACTGCGACCGAAGACGTCGACTCCGCTAGCCGCAATCGCCGAGGCGATGGTGTCGCCTTGGTACCCGGTGAGAGGCCTTCCATTCCATGTGAACGAAAGACTCGTGGTCCGGTCGATGATCTCGCCTGGTTGGGCGGTAAGTCGGTTCCTCATGAAGCCTCCTGACCGCGTATCTCGTTGGTCGCGGTGTTGCGCTCGATGGTGAAGTAGCGGCGGCAGCCCCCTCGGCAGTACCAGGTCTCGGTCACCCAGTCGGCGGGGTTCTTCCGCATGTACAGGTATTCACGCCACTCGACCAGAGAAGCTGTCGAGGGGTCGGGACGGGGAACGAGCTCCCCACAGTTCCGCAGGTCGCCGGAGTTCCGGGGACCACAGTTTGGGCAGGGTACGACGATCATTAGTGACCCACCGCTGCTGCGCCCTTTTCACCGACGAGGTCTCCCTCGGTGAAGCGCTCAATTCCGAACGGGGCGATCAGGTCAGCGTTGCGACCGGTGGCGATCGTCTCAGCCAGGGTTTCGCCAGCAACCGGACCAGCCTTGAATCCGTAGGTTCCCCAGCCGACGTCGACCAGATATCCCTCGACGGGCGTGTTACCCATGACGGGGGAGTAGTCCGGGGTCATGTCGCACAACCCCGACCATTGGCGCAGCAGGCGCATCTTGGAAATGCCCGGCATCAGCTCCAGAACATGACCGGCCAGCTCCTCGGTGAACTCGAGTGTGCCGTTGACCCGGTAGGTGCCCACGGGGTCAACGGACGCACCGAACACGAGCTCACCGCGGTCGGTCTGGCTCACGTAGACGTGGAGCGAGCCCGAGACCACCACGGTCGGCAGGAACACCTTGCACGGCTCAGTTACCGCAGCCTGTAGCGGATGAGTGGTGATCGGTAGCGGCACGCCGGCCATGTTGGAGATCAGTGATGCCCAGCCAGCCGTACAGTTCACGACGATAGGGGTACTGATGTCTCCTCGGCTGGTCTTGACCCCAGTGACCTTGCCGCCGGCGCCCTTGCCTCCGGGGCCCGACCCGTCTTCGACCATGATGTCCAGAACTTCGGTTTCCTGGAGGATGTGCACGTCGTGCACGTCGGCACCACGGGCGTAGCCCCAAACCACGGCGTCGTGGCGGACAATGCCGCCGGGTGGGTGGTGCAGTGCCCCCAGGATCGGGTAGCGGGTGTCCTGGGAGACATCGAGGCTGGGAGCCTGCCTCTTGACCTCCTGGGCATCGATGACACTCGAATCGATGCCCTGCAGCTTGTTGACCTCGGCACGCCAGTGCATGGTCCTCAGCGCCGAATCCGTGTGGGCCAGGGTGAGGTGACCCCGCTTGGAGAACATGACGTTCAGGTTGAGGTCGGTGGCCATCGTGTTGTACAGGGCGAGTGAACGATCGTAGAAGGCCACGCCTTCTGGCGTGAGGTAGTTCGACCGGACGATGGCGGTGTTGCGGCCCGAGCCACCACCACCGATGTAGCCCTTGTCGACCACGGCGACGTTGGTAATGCCGTGGTTCTCTGCCAGGTAGTAGGCAGTGGCCAGTCCGTGGAGTCCACCACCGATGATGACGACGTCGTATGCCGATCGCATATCCGGTCGGCGCCACATTCGCGGCCAGTCACCCCGGGTCAGGCCGTGCTTGATCAGCGCGCCTGCCGAGTACTTCGGGGTTCGTTTCCCCATGGGCTGCATTCCCTTCTTCCTAGATGTGGACCCGACGCCACGGCAGCGGGTTTACCCCGGTGCCGTAGAGCGGCTGGTCGTCGGATTCGTCGCCAGTGGGGATCCGTGTGGACCCGGTGAACCGGTCGGCGAGCATGTTGTGGAACCGGTGGAGTGGTTCCTCAAATCGTGGTGAGAGACGACCCGGCGTGTAGCCGCCTGAAGTCAGCCCCTTCTGACCGCGTTTAACGATGGCGATGTCCTCGTCGTTGACGTCCAGCCAGAAGTCGCGCGTAGTGGCGAAGTCGGCGTCTGTCACGTGGGGGTTTGACGGAGGCAGCACCCAGGTACAGGTCTCACGGGTCAGGCCGGGGGCGATGGGCTCCAGGCGCATCACGAACACATGGTTGGGAAGCACGCTGAGCAGGACGTTGGGGAACAGTGCGATGAACCTTCCGCTGGCCATGTCGGAGTCGCTCAGGCCCTCGGCGGGGGGCATGGCGGACCAGTCGCCACGCTCGTCATTGGAGATGGGTGTGGTGGTCTGGCCGCAGTACATGCCAACACCCTGGTATCGGTAGTGGTCCTGTACCCGGGACACCTTGGACAGCTCCGGATGGACCCAGCGGAGGTGGTAGTACTCCTGAAAGTTCTCGCTGATCAGCTTCCAGTTGGCATCGATATCGATGTTTTCTGTGAGGTGTGTCCGCCAGTCCCCGAGCCGGTAGCCGGCCAGCCGTCCATCCAGGTCGCCGAACCAGTCGTCTGCCGGCACAGTTTCGTTTGAGAGGCAAACGACTAGGAGGCACTGCCAGATTTCGACGCGTACGGGATGGAGGCCGTAGTCGGCTGGGTTGAAGCCGTCCACGCCGGCATCAGCGAACTGTGGCGTCGCCACCAGGGCGCCGTCTCGGTCGTATCCCCATCGGTGGTACGGGCAGCGGATGGCGTCCCCAAGGATGGAGTCACCGTCGAGCAGCTGCGTGCCGCGGTGACGGCAGGCGTTCAGAAATGCCCGGAGCTCGCCGTGGCCGTTACGCGTGACGATGACCGACCGCCCAGCCACCGTTCGCACGATGGCGCTGCCTGGGGCATCCAGCTCGTCGTGGAGTCCTACGCACACCCATGATGTAGCGAATACCCGCTCCTGTTCCTCGGTAAAGAATGCCTCGTCGCTGTAGCAGGCGGCCGGCAGCGCATGGGCCTCTAGGACTGGACGGCGAGTCCCGACCCAAGCTTCCTCGGTAGTCCAGCGGGACTCCGGGACGGCGTGCAGCGTTTCGGCGGTGGTCATGGAGGGCGTGTGCGCCCGCGTCGCACAGTGCGGACGTGGTGCAGCGATGGAACGGTACGCCCTGTTTCACCCCTTGTAAATCAACGGTAATCTCATGGAGCCATGAATCAGATCGCTACCCGAGCCGGTTCAGATCTTGGCGAACTGCCTCCGATCCAGGGCCTCAACACGTTCGCGATCGTGGCCCGCCACGACAGCTTCTCCAGTGCGGCCGATGAGTTGGAAATAGGACAGTCGGCAGTCAGTCATGCGATCCGGCAACTGGAACGATGGTTCGGATGCGCCCTATTCGAGCGGGATCATCGAGGAATACGCCTTACCGCCGAGGGCCGGATCCTCGCCGATGGAGTCGGTGCCGGCCTCACGAGGGTCCACCAGGCTGTAAGGGACGTCCAGCACCTCCACGATCACGCCACCGAAGTGGTGGCCATCTCGGTGTCCACCGCCACGGCAAGCAACTGGCTAATCCCTCGACTGGCGCGATTCAAGGCGGATCACCCCGAGATCGATGTGCGCTGTGTAACTACCGACTCGGACCGGAATTTCGACACCGGATCGGTGGATCTGTTCATACCGGTCGGTCGGGCGCGGTGGCCGGGCTGTCAACGGTGGGCGTTGTGCGAGGAGACGGTGTACCCAGTCTGCAGTCCGAACTATGCCGAGAGTGTCGGGCCCATTCCATGGTCGATCGAGACTCTCATGACCACCGAACTCCTCACTCTTCAGGAACGTCATCGAACACGGATGCGCTGGTCGGAGTGGTTCTCCGCCATTGGGACTGGAGCCCCCGACGGCGCAGGCCGGGGGATCACCAACGACTACACCGTCCTGTTGCACGCCGCTATGGAAGGTCAGGGCGTGGGACTGGGCTGGCACCACCTCGTGGCCGATTTGGTCACCCAGGGCCGGTTGGTCAGACCGGTGAGCGAAGCGGTGACCACCGAAGATCCACTCTGGCTAAACGCCCCTCCGGGACGGTCGCTGGACTCAGCCACCGAGGTCCTGAGGGACTGGCTCCTGGCACACGCCTGAGAAGCGGTCACACCACCTCGACGTATCCGCTGGACACGAATCTCCCGACCTATGGTGGGACGTCATGTCCGGACTGCACGTCATCGACCATCCCTTGGTGGCCCACAAGCTGACCCGAATGCGTCGAATCGAGACCCCAAGTGAGCAGTTCCGGAGCCTGTTGACGGAGATAAGCCTTCTCCTGGCCTACGAGGTAACCAGAGACCTGCCATTGAAGGACGTCGAGATCACGACCCCGCTGGTCGAATCCGTCCAACCCGAGTTGGTCGAGGAGCCGGTGGTCGTCTCCATCCTCCGGGCCGGAAACGGTTTGCTGGACGGCGTGCTTCAGGTGATCCCGTCGGCCCCGGTGGGGCACGTTGGCCTGTACCGGGACCACGACACCCTCGAGGCCGTGGAGTACTACTGCAAGCTTCCCCCGCTAGCGGAACGCACAGTTATCGTGGTCGACCCCATGCTGGCTACAGGCAACTCGGCCAGCGCAGCCATGGACCGCGTTAAGGCCGATCGACCTGCCTCAATACGGTTCCTGTGCCTACTTGCTGCACCCGAGGGGATCGAGGCACTATCCACCAACCATCCCGACGTTGGAATCTGGACCGCAGCGGTGGATGAGTGTCTTAACGAGGTGGGGTACATACTCCCGGGTCTGGGTGACGCCGGTGACCGGATCTTCGGTACGACCTGACGCCCCACCTGAGCATGGTGACAGGGGTCGTCACCGGGTCCTTCGGGCCCTCTTTGCGACCGCTCTAGGGGTTTTGGCAGCCTTAGTTGCCGGGTCGGCAGGGGCCGCTGTAGTGAACGCCCCCGACCAGTCCGCACCCGAGATGAGCGGCCGCGACCCGGGTGTGGTCTACCTGACGTTCGATGACGGTCCCGACGAGCTCTTCACGCCAGTCCTGCTCGACCTCCTCGACCACCATGGCGCCCGGGCAACCTTCTTCCTCCTGGGTCGGAATCTCGCTGCCCGCTGGGGGAGCGACCAGGTACAGGACCTCCTGAATCGGGGCCATGCAGTGGGCAACCACTCGATCCATCACCGGAGGTTGACCGAATATCACCCCTGGAGCGTGGCCGCAGACCTCGAGGGAGCATCGGTACTGATAGCAGATCGGACCGGTTACCGACCCACCTGTTGGCGTGCGCCTTACGGAGACCGAAACCTCATGGTCGACACTGTGGCCGCGTCGCTCGATCTGGCTCACGTGGGGTGGACTGCGGACCCCCAGGAGTGGCGGCACCCCTGGGTCCCGGTAGTTGTCGACTACCTGACCCGTGAGCGCCACGACGGTTCGATCGTGCTTCTGCACGATCGAAAGTGGCTGTCGCTGCACATCGTCGAAGACCTACTACCGGCATCTCACGAAGAAGGGTGGCGGTTCGAGGCCCTTCCGACCTGCCAGGTACCAGGTGAGCGTCAGGCGCGGATGGCTACGCGGGCAGTCGACGATCCACCGGTCGGTCGGGTGGAACGGGTGAGCGACGTCGATGGAAGGCTCGCGGTCTCTGGGTGGGCCTACGACGCCGATGCCCCAGAGGGAGGATTATCGATCAAAGTATGGGTGGGTCAGGGTGTGCCAATCATCGGCGCCGTGACTGGGGCCGACCATAGGTTCGACTTCCTTCTAGAGGTCGTGCCGGTGGACCCCATTTGCCTATGGGCTATCGATTCCGGGCGTCGCCAGGATGCCAATCTGGGATGCCACCGAGCCGAGATCCCGCCTGGCGCCTGATCGCGGCCCTACCCTCCGACTAGTGAGCGGCAACTATCCCGACGGTCCACCGGCCGACGAGGCCGAGGCCCTCTTGGCAGTCCAACGCCAGGTGGCCCGGGTCATGGGACTAGTTACGCGTCTGGACGTGGGACCCCGTCCCGAGGTACCCACGGGTCCGGCCATCCATGCCGCCAATCATCGGAGCATGGCCGACCTGTTGCTATCGACCGGTACGTTCAGCCACTGGGGTTGGCCAATTAGGCCGTTGGTGGCCGGTTCCTACTTCGACAAGCCGGGACTTGGAGGCCTCCTCAGGCGTCTCCGGTGCATTCCTGTACATGGCACCGAAGCCATCGACCATGCCGTCGAAGTTCTCGAGCAGGGTTGGTCAGTAGCAATCATGCCCGAGGGGCGAATCGTGCCCGAAGAGGAGTGGGCACCCACCGGGGTGGGTCGCTCACACCCAGGAATCGGACGGGTAGCCATCGACACAGGTCTTCCGGTGGTGGCCAACGGGGCTAGCGGGACCGAGGTGTTTTGGCCTCGGGGCCGAACGTTTCCGCGTGTGCGGCCGGGTCGCCGCTGCCACTTAGCATTACGGAGCGAAGTCGTGGGCCCGGTGCCTGACGACAGATCTCGTGACGCCACGGCCCGGATCATGGAGGCGGTGGCTCGTTGTGTCGCCCTCTCTGACCGGATCACTGGTCGTAGGGCCTGATCGGAACAAGTCGGCCACCCTGGCGCCCGGCCCTCACGTACCGTGGTCGTCGATGAGGAACAGGTCCTGGTGACCGTGGTCGTCCAGGATCACCATATTCCGGTGGCCATTCCCCCAGCGAGCGTAGAGCCGAGTTCTCTGGCCCCTACCAGATGGTCGTCAGTCAAATCTCCGGCGGCCACTAGTGGTTCAACCACCGGGCGCCAGTCAAGGCCGGAAGCCAAGGGAATTACCGCGTCAACAGCGCCGGTTCCGCCGCCGCCCGCCTTGACCACAAGACCGTAGGGACGGCCCCTGGTGTGCTCCAGGCATGGGTAGTAGATCCGGTCGAAGAAATCCTTCAGAGCGCCAGACATGTAGCCGAAGTTCTCCGGTGTGGCCAGCAGATAGCCGTCAGCGGTCATGACGTCGTCGACAACGGCGTCGAACGCGGGAAGTACCCGGACATCGACCGTCATCCCGGTCGCCTCGGCGATCTCCGGAATACGTGCACCCTTCACCGCCTCCTCCACCAGTCGGGTCGTACCTCCGGAACCCGAGTGATAAACGACGAGGATGGTTGGCAAAGGGCTGAATCAGAAGTGGTAGGGGAAATCCGAGAAGTCCTGGGAGCGCTTTTCCAAGAAGGCGTCGCGCCCCTCCTGGGCCTCCTCGGTGCTGTATGCCAGACGAGTGGCCTCCCCAGCGAAGACCTGCTGGCCGACCAGACCGTCGTCAATGAGATTGAATGCGAACTTCAGCATCCGCTGTGCCGTGGGGCTCTTGGCGTTTATGGCCGCGGCCCAATCAAGCGCCACCTCTTCGAGCCGGTCGTGGTCGACAACCTCGTTAACGGCGCCCATGGCGTGCATAGTTTCGGCGTCGTACTCCCGTCCCAAAAAGAAGATCTCTCGAGCGAACTTCTGGCCTACCTGGCGGGCCAGGTAGGCCGACCCAAATCCCCCGTCGAAACTCGCCACGTCGGCATCGGTCTGCTTGAATCGGGCGTTCTGGCGGCTCGCCAGAGTTAGATCAGCCACCACGTGGAGGCTGTGACCGCCGCCGGCGGCCCATCCAGGCACTACGGCTATCACCACCTTGGGCATGAAGCGGATCAAGCGCTGCACCTCGAGTATGTGGAGACGCCCTATGCGTGCAGGGTCCACGGACTCGGCAGTCTCGCCATCGGCGTAGCGGTAGCCATCCTTCCCACGTATCCGTTGGTCGCCGCCCGAACAGAAGGCCCAGACGCCGTCCGACCTTGATGGCCCGTTACCGGTCAGCAATATGGTCCCGACGTCCGGGGTCATTCGGGCGTGGTCAAGGATTCGGTATAGCTCATCGACGGTGTGGGGCCGGAAGGCGTTGCGAACCTCCGGACGGTCGAAGGCCACCCGGACGGTTCCCTGGTCGACTGCACGGTGATAGGTCAGGTCGGTTAGGTCAAAGCCGGGTACCGCCTCCCACCGGTCGGGATCGAAGATCGCCGACACGCCATTCGAGCCCACCGTCGCCATGGCACGGGAGCATACGGCCGTATGGAGCACGGACCGGGACCGGTTCTACGATCGACACGTGGATGTCCGACGAGAGTTGGTGATTGCTGCCCCGGCCGATGAGGTGTGGTCGGTAGTGGCCGCCCCGGAGCGTCAGGCTGAGTGGTTCCCGGGCATGGTTTCATCGGTGCTTGAAAATACCGACGGGGGAATATTCCGTACGGTTCAGACGGCTTCCGGTGGCTTCATAAGGGAGGAAGTGCTGAGCGTCGACCATGGTGCTCGTCGATTCGAGTACCGCATTGTCGGGCCGTTTCGGATGGAGCACCACCTGGGACGGATCACGGTGGTACCTGATCCCTGCGGAAGTCTCGTGATCTATGAGCAGGAGCTGGAACCGAAAGCCCTGACCTACGTTCTGGACGGAGCTGTCGCCGATGCCCTAGAGGGGCTTCGGGACCTCGTTGTACATGGACGGACGTCCCGTTCTTGGGTCGAACCAGTGATCGCGACTGGTAGCGAAGGGAAGGCCTGATGGCCAGTCGAATCCTGTTTGTCACAACCGACCAGCAACGCTTTGATGCCCTGGGATGCAATGGCGGCCGAGTCGCCCGCACCCCGGTGGTTGACGAGCTCGCAGCCTCGGGGGTGCGCTACGAAAGGGCCCACCCACAGAATGTGGTGTGCATGCCGTCCCGGGCCACCATGCTCACTGGCCAGCACGTACGGAACCACGGCGTCTGGATGAATGGGGTTCCCTTGCCCGCCGGTGCACCTACGGTGGCCGGCCTACTAAACGAGGCAGGGTGGAGGACTGGGCTGTTCGGCAAGGCGCACTTCGAACCGTTCCTTGATCCGTTCCTGCGCTTCCCCCAGTACCGCATGGGGGTTACCGGAGCGACCAACGAGGAAGGCAGTCCGCACCGCGGCTTCGAGTGCATGGAGTTCGCTGGCCATGGCTCCGGGGGCCTTGTGCACTACGGGGGCTGGATGCGCGAGCACTATCCGGAACACATGGCGTCCTTCTACCCGCCGCTGGACGGAACATTGGACGTCAACGCTGACGGAGGCGGGG
>PYIL01191311.1_pt1 | contig 10210 bp, 7 predicted proteins | sample 3578041 | NCBI WGS metagenome assembly PYIL01 (sample SAMN08408023, study PRJNA431606) | Marine metagenome isolate SA_KN192-05_S13_150m, whole genome shotgun... | biome: marine; feature: oceanic pelagic zone; material: water; isolation source: 150 m water sample, 0.2-0.8 um fraction ... | reverse complement strand
TGTTAGTAATTTTCTTTTATTTAGTTTAATCTTCTCTATGTTAAAAGGTGGGTCTGCATCAAAAGAAAAAGCACCAATTGCAGTTCGATAACCCAATTCATTTAATCCCTTACAAAGATAGTTGATTACAGATGTGTGACCAAATGTGGTAGGATATTTGGATACCACCATAATGATGGATTTTTGTTTTTTCATGAATTAGGATTAGTTTTTTGATTTCATATTAATTAATAGAATGATCAACTAGTTAGTAAATTCTGATTATAAAAGTACAGATAAATTGTCAATCAGATTTTTATGCATTACAAAATCCATCTTTTCTGATTACGATGAATTATACTATAATCAAAGAATCTAGTTTGAACCGAAAAGTGATTTTTTTGTGTTTATTATCAATTGGAATTATTGGTTTGTTAACTAGGCTATATTTTGAACCATACATCACATTAACTGGAGATGCGACAAATTATTTTGTATATGCTGCTGACACTAGTTTAACAGGAAAATTATCAGAAATATATTATTTAACTAATAATGGGTGGCCTATGTTTTTGTCAATTTTATTTTCCAATACAAAACTAGATGATCCATTTTTTTTGATGGAGTTACAACGTTTTTCTTCGATAATTATTTCAGCTGTCACAATTATCCCAGTATACTTTCTTTGTAGAAGATTTTTTAATCCACAATGTTCCTTGATCGGTTCATCATTATTTGCATTTGAACCACATATAATTACCAATTCGTCACTAGGTATTACCGAACCGCTTTTTCTATTTTTAGGAATTTCATCATTAGTGCTATTTTTGAATGGTAATCATAAACTCATTTACGGTTCTTTCGCAATAGCGGGTTTGTTCACATTAATTAGATTTGAAGGTATGTTTTTTTTTGTAATCATATCAATGATGTTTTTAATAAAATATAGACACAAAAAAAGAATTTTTGTCCAGTATCCAATACTTTTTGCAATATATGTATTAATTCTGTTACCGGTTGCATATTCAAATTTTGAAACACATGACAGGGATGGTTTTCTTGACGAATTATTTTCTGTAGGCGGATATTCATACACACATTTTGTTCAAGGAACCCCAGAAATCGGTGATCCACTTTATGGAGATACAGAAGATTCCAACATGTACAAGTTTCTTGTTATTGGAATGACAAGCACGGTGAAATTCTTAGGGTTACTCTTAATACCAATATCTGTGTTTTTTGTATCGGTTGGGCTTGTATTAATCATTAAAAATAAAAAAAATATAAAAATTGATTATACAATCATAACAATAATTCTAACTTCTATTATCATGTTACTTCCTGCATTTTATACATATGGAAGAGGTTCGGAAGACATACGATTTGTATTTATGAGCTTACCATTAATCATACTCATTTCATTATACGGTATAAACAAGTGGAAAATTAAAAGAAAAAATTTAATGACTATTTTTCTGATAACTGCTATTATTTTAGCATCATTTATTTTTCTAAATTCTGAAAAAATTGATCGTGATTATGAAAAAGAGGTTTTTTCTATTTCAAAATTTATTACAAGCAAGACCGGTGTAATTAATGGAGATTCAGCTGACATAAGATACAGAACGGCATCAGGGCTTGTTATTAACTGGCCAAATTTACCCGCTGCTACCTTGGGTGAAACACATTTAGATCGAACATTGATAAGAATATCAACTTCCGGCGAAAAATCGTTGCTTGAATTTATTGATTTGTCCAAAGATAAAGGACTGACACATTTAGCGGTTGATGGCAGAGAATACCAACCTGAATTCCTTAGAGATGTTTTTTATTATGATGAAAGGTATCCTTATCTGAAAATAATTTATGACTCCTCTGAATTAGGAATGAAATACCATGTTAAGATTTATGAAATTGATTATGTGAGAATGTATGGAAACTAAGAAAAAGGTAGTTATAATATCTGTTATTATTTTGCTAATAATAATTTCAAGTATAACTCTATCAAACATGCAGTTAGTTGATAGAGTTTTTTACAGAATGGGATTTCAAGAACAAATATGTTTTCCTATTACTGATGACGAATTACAATCTGATAATGCAACTAATATCGTAGCCGTAGGAGATTTTGGTATTAACGAAAATTCTATCAAAACTTTAAAAAATATACAATCAAGCAATCCCGAAGTAATTCTCATTGCCGGTGATCTAGGTCAATCAACTGCAAAAGAATGGATTGAACTTACAGAATTTATGGATAAGGACAAGATGTACATCACATTAGGAGATAGTGATTTGGTGGAAAGAAATGACTATCTAAAACATTCTGGTATAAATGATGATTATTATTCATTTGATTATCAAAACATACATTTTCTAGCAATATCTACAAATGAGGAAAAAAATGATGAGCTTGGAATCATCTCTGATACTATTCAATTAGATTTCATAAGAGCTGATTTGAGTAACGCTGCAGATAATCCTAGAACTGATTGGCTGATAGTTTTTTTACATCATCCTATGTATACTAGTACACCCAATCTCTATTCTATGGATTTGAGAAATCTTCTTCAACCAACTTTTGATTTGTACGGAGTTGATTTGGTAATAAATGGACATAAGCATGCGTACGAAAGAACAAATCCTGTAATATTCAATAGTATAGTAACAGATAGCGAGAATTGTTCATATGATGCTCCTGATGGTCAAATTTATCTAACAGTCGGTACTGGCGGTCATAGTCACTCCATATTCAAACAGAAACAAGCATGGTCGGTTATTCAAAATCATAATGACTACGGATTTTTGAATGTTAAACTACTAAATGATGGCAAAACACTTTATGGGGAATTTGTTAGTAACACTGGAAAAGTGATGGATGTATTCCAAATTAATCTAAATAATAACTCGATTAAACATGTGGAAGGTGAAAACTGAATGTTAATTATTTCACAGAATTTAACTAATTATGACATACAAATTCCAGAGGGCGCAATTTTCAGAGTAAATTTAGCCTGGTGTGATAGTATTGATCAGCTAAATGATATATTAAAAAAACATTCAGGCACGCCTATTTTTCTGGATTTACCAATTAAAAGAATTAAACCACCGAATAATAGATATGCAATAGAAGATTTAGTTTCCGTTATTAATTCTAATGAACATATACGTTACTTGGCTATATCTAATGTTGAATCGGACTCTGACTTGAAAAAATATATTGATTTATTCCCAAAAAATCTAATAATTATACCAAAAATTGAAAGTGGCAAGGCAATTACAAATTTACAGAATATTGCATCTGCATTAAATGGTCCTGAAAAAATCTTTATGTTAGATCATGATGATCTTTTCTCAGAAATTCTTAAAAAAAGCGAACCAGAATCTAAATTCAAGGAGTATATGAAAACATTAATTGAATTTTGCGATAAAAATAATATTAAATTATTAAGAACAGTTGGTGTAGTATTTAATGATGAAGAGAAACGTCTTTCACAATATGTAAATTAAGTTTTTTACAAGCATGTTAAAAAAAATCTATTGGAATTTTTTCAAACGAAATATTTTTGGTATAACTGGTCCTATTAGAGTATTACCAGATTTTATAATAATTGGAGCAATGAAATGTGGAACAACATCACTCTATTATGATATATGTGAACATCCATGTACGCTTGCAGCTGCGTATGATGAAATTGGATTTTTTGATAGTAATTTCCATCTTGGATTAAATTGGTACAGATCAATGTTTCCAAGAAAAAAACAAATTGAAGATATTAGAAAGAGGGAGGGAATAGCAATCACCGGTGAAGATACTCCATTCTATTTTTGGAACCCGATAGCTGCCAAACGAATTCAAAAATTACTTCCAAATATTAAATTGATATCTATTCTACGTAATCCGATTGATAGAGCATATTCTGAATATCAAGATTGGTCAAGCCGCGAATCTAATCCTCCGTCTTTTGAAACAATTATTGAAAATGAGATTAATATACAAAGGAAATACCCTAGATTAATTACGGAGGAAAATTTCGACGTCTTTAATCAAAAAAACTCCCATCTTTTAAAAGGAGTTTATGTAGATCAATTAAAAATTTGGGCTGAATTATTTCCAAAAAAACAGATCTTGACTTTATCAACTGAAAATCTAAATTCAGAGCCAACTGCAGTGTTGGAATCAGTGTTTAAATATCTCAATTTACCAGATTATAAAATTAAAAATCCTCAACATAAAAAACAGAAAAAATACGCTCCTATGAATCCCCAAATTAGGAAATTATTAATAGAATTTTTCAGACCTCATAATGAAAGATTATTCAAATTTATTGGAAAAAAATTTGAATGGTACACCTAATGATTCATTTTTTTGAAATGTTGTTATCAATTACATTTAGCAGTGATATTGATATACTAATTTACTAAATTTCCTGCATGGCTAAGAACGATAGCTTACCTTTCAAACTGCTTTACTATTTTAGAGGAGGGTGGGGAATGTATTTTGCATTTATTTTTGCTGCAATTAATACACTAACAGTAACTTATTTCCTTGCTATTGAAAATTATCCGGAATTGAAGGCGGTATTTCCTTCATTTGAAATATATCTTCTCACTATGATTGCGATAGGTGTACCATTACTAACCATGATTGGTTATACACATTACAAACGATCTCCGGCTTATAGTTCGGAAGCAGGTGTAATGCTATCAGCTAATCCATATACACGTCGTGCGCTAATTAATTCAGAACTTAATGTTGAATTAAATATCAAAATTTCAGAAATTTTGGTAAAAATATCTAATAAGGAAGATACTAAAAAAGAAATGTTAGAATTAAAAACCATTCATGATAAAATTAATGAATTTGTGCATGAGCGTAAATTTTCAAATAATAAAGATTTAGATTATTTGAAAAAAATGAGTCAAGATTAAATTAATGAATATTGGATTGAAACCAAATATTTTATTTTTACTAATTGATGGTTTGCGGGCAGATAAATGTCATGGAAATAAAAAAACTTCTGTTACACCACATATTGATTCATTGATACGAAATGGTGTTTACTTTAATCAAACCATATGTTCTGCGCCTGTTACTTTTACAGCATTATCAAGTCTTTTTACTGGATTACATGCATCTGAGGCAATAACTTTAGATAATGAAATTTTCACTATAAATCAAAAACGTAAAAATTACATTCAGCATCTTAAAGATATTAGTTATACAACATATGCTTTTGTTCCGAAAACAGTAGATCTTTGGGAACGCGGTAAGCTTTTTGAAGAAAATGTGTACAAGTATGTTCATACTAATACATTGTTTAATGGGAATGGAAAATTAATTATTGAGAAACTTAAGGAAAATTCCCTAAGAGAGCCCTGGTTTTATTTTTTACATTTCTATGACTTGTATACTGCATCAGTATTTGAAATTGATGACGGTGATTCAAAAGAATTCAACAATAAAAAATATGGTAATAATAAGTATGAAAGAATTTTATCAGCTATGGATGTTTGGATCGGAAAAATTTTAGATAATGTTGATTTGAATAAGACATTAGTTATCCTTACTTCTGATCATGCAACTCAACGTGGCGATTATGATTCAAGTCTAGAAGAGTATGCAGCTTATTGCAAAAAGATTAGAACTTCATGGGAACCTAACCCAGTATCCAAATCCATTGGATCTGTAAAAAAAATTCCAAAAATTTTACGGCCAATCAAAACATTCATGTCAAAATCATATTCTAAGCGTAGAAGGAGTGTTGTTAAGGACAGAATTTGGCCAGAAATTGAAAAAATAGAAAATGAAGATCTTCCTCCATATTATAAACGGCTCAAAAAATCAGCTGCGATAGACATTTTTGGAGTATTTGATGATAGATTTTGCATTCCGCTATGTTTTTCAGGTTTTGGCATTACATCTAAACATATTATTTCGGATCAAGTAAGAAGCATCGATATATTTCCTACAATCATGGATATGATAAATTCGCCTGATATAGACAATGTACGTGGCAGAAGTCTATTACCATATTTGGAAGGAAAGAAAATGAATGAAATTCCAGCTTTAATTGAAAGTATTCCACCTTCACTGCAAGCATATACAGCAAATTCTATTGGAATAAGAACTTCAGAATTTAAATATTTCAGAGATAAAGACGAACCAACAAAAAATATTCACCTTTATGACTTAGTTAAAGATCCTTTGGAAGAGAAGAATTTAATGGATAAATTACCAGATGTTGTACAAAAAATGGAAAATATGTTAAATGATATACAAGATCAAAAATTCTCTGATTATGAAAAATCAAATGAGCTTGATGATGCTGAAACCCAGCGTATTGAGAAAGAATTAAGGAAACTTGGATATATTGATTAGCAAGTTTTAAAACAGCATTTTTTTAAAAAAATTATTGAAAAAACTGAAATTAAATTTTGAGAAAAATACTGTTTTTACATCGAAAGCTAATGTTCTGAAATTACTTAAAAAACAAATAAAATTTTCTCGAATCGAAAAAATTTTTGATTTTACTGTAAAAGATTGGCAAAAAAATAAAAATAAAATTTTAGAACAAATAATTGTCGCTTTTCCTAACAAAAAAATAATTATCAGAAGTTCTGCGATTGGTGAAGATTCTGAGAAAAATTCTGAGGCTGGTAGATATGAAAGTGTTTTAAACATCAACTCAAATTCTAAGGCTCAGTTAATATCAGCAATTAACCACGTGATTATTTCCTATGAAGAAAAAAATAATTTAAATAAAAATAATCAAATTTTAGTACAAACTCAAACTTTAGATATTATAACAAGTGGTGTAATTTTTACAAGAACACCAGATATGGCCTCACCTTATTATGTGATTAACTATGAAGAAGGCAAATCTACTGTGGGAGTTACACAAGGCTCTGTTAACGAAACAATAAAAATTTTAAGATATTCTAGTGAAATCTTAACAGGGAAATGGAATATTTTACTATCTGCTGTAAAGGAAATTGAGTCAATCATACAATATGATTCATTAGACATTGAATTTGGAATTACACGAAGCAATACTGTTGTAATATTTCAAGTACGTCCAATGATATCATTTCAAAAATTTAGGGTTAAGAAATTTGATTCAAATATTAAAACCAAAATCAAAAAAAATCAAAAAAAATTCTTGAAATTACAAAATTTTAATAAACTTCATGGAAGATCTCTAATTTTTTCGGATATGACTGATTGGAATCCCGCTGAAATAATAGGAAATGATCCTAGATTGCTAGATTACTCATTATACAATTTTCTAATAATGAAATATGCTTGGTATAAGGGAAGAATACAGTTGGGATATCAGAAATTTAACCCTCATTCTTTAATGGTGAAATTCGGAAATAAACCATATGTAGACGTACGAGCTAGCTTTAACTCTCTTATACCTGCAAACTTTCCACCACAGCTAAAAAAGAAACTAATGAATTATTACTTAGAAAGATTATCAAAAAACCCTCAATTTCATGATAAGGCTGAGTTCGAGATTTTATTCACATCATATGATCTTTCATTAAGAAAAAGATTAAAGGAGTTACAAAATTTTAATTTCTCAAAAAAGGAAACTGAAAAGATCTATAATTTGCTTTTATCGTTTACACAAAAAATAATGGATGAATTTCCTAAAACATCTGTTGAATGTGATAAATCTATCAAAAAAATGGCTGAAAATCGTTTATCATATATGAAAAAACTAGGAAAAACAGAAAGATATCACACTAAATTAAAAATTGCAGAAAATTTACTAAATGATTGTAGGGATTTTGGTACAATACCTTTTTCGTTAATGGCTAGAATTGCATTCATTAGCACAGCATTTCTAAAAAGTTTTGTTTCCCAGGGATACTTTTCCAAAAAATCTATTGATAAATTTATGAATTCATTGAATACACCGTTATCTAATTTTCAAAATGATTTAGTCAGATTTTATGATAATAAAATTACAAAAAAACATTTTCTTGAAAAATATGGTCATTTACGTCCAGGTACATATGATATTACTGCAGATAGATATGATAAAGAAAATTCGTTTTTGAATGATATAAAATTCCATAATGTTAAAGAGTCAGAAAATAATAAACCTGATTTTAAAAAAATTATAAAGGTATTGAGAACAGACAACCTCACAATTTCATCTAATGATCTTTTCTCATTTATTCGAAATTCACTGATTATGCGTGAGAACCTAAAATTTGAATTCACTAGAAATCTAAGTGATGCCTTAGAGTTAATTGCAGATGCAGCAAATGATTTGGGATTTTCCAGAGAAGACATTTCACACCTTGACATAAACACAATTTTTGCATCTCATAGTGTTCATACTAAATCAAAATTGAAATTATTGTGGAAAAAGAAAATAGAGAACAATAAGCATCTTAGTGAAATCAATACTAATTTAGTGCTACCATCAATCATTTTCTCAGAAAATGATTTTGAATTGATACAGTATTATCTTGCAAAACCAAACTATATTACTGAAAAATCTATTAGATCAGAAATCATTAATCTTAATATCTCAAAAACATCACGTGATCTTGAAAATAAAATAATTTTATTAGAACATGCAGATCCTGGTTACGATTGGTTATTCACTAGAAATCCTGCAGGATTGATAACAAAATATGGTGGTGTTGCTTCACATATGTCAATTAGATGCTCTGAGGTAGGTCTTCCTGCGGCTATTGGATGTGGAGAAATTATTTTTAATGCGATTTATCATGCATCTAAAGTTTTACTAGATTGTAAAAATCAGCAAATAATTATTTTAGAACATGAGAAACATGACGAATTTTTTGAACAGAAAAAAGTTCTTAAATCCCTTGGATATATTAAATAAAACCAAATTCTTATGACATTAATGACCAAGCCCAAACAAAGAATTGGTATTTCTTTACGAATAGTAGAAGCCCCAAATTATGAAGAAGAAAGAGATGCACTCAGTCATGATTGGACATCATTACTGGAAGAATTGGGGTTTGTTTCAGTGCATATACCAAACACATTAAAAAATTTAGGTGATTTCCTTGACGAAATGAGTTTGGATGGTATAGTATTATCTGGTGGTGATAATATTGGCGAAAATAAAAATAGAGATGAAACAGAAAAAAAACTTTTGGTTTATGCCCTAGAAAAAAAGATTCCAGTTATTGGTGTTTGTAGAGGAATGCAATTAATTAACAATTATTTTGGAGGAAAAATATCAACAGATGGTTCAACAATTCATTTAGCAAAGAAACATGATATTGAAATCACAGATGAAAATTTTTCGTCTTTGTTTAAATCATCATCTTTTCATGTTAATACATATCATAAGAATTTGATACAAACTGAAGGGATGGGTAATGGGTTAAAATCATTTGCAATATTTAATAAAGATGGCTCAGTTGAAGGATTTTTTCATGAGAAACTCCCTATTATTGGAGTGATGTGGCATCCCGAAAGAGATCCTGATATTAACAGCAAAGCAATCATATCAACCATTTTTAAAAATAAAAAATTTTTGGGAAATTAGTTTTGAATGCAATAATTTTAGCTGCAGGAAAAGGTGAAAGATTACAGCCATTAACTAACGATAAACCCAAATGTTTGGTTGAGTTATTTGGGAAGTCCCTACTCGAATGGCAAATTAAGGCATTTCAGAGTTCTGGTATAACTGACATAACCATTGTTTCTGGGTACAAATCAGATTTAATAAATTTCCCAGAAATTACAATATTGAAAAATGAAAAATATGAATCAACAAATATGGTTGAAACACTGTTTTCGGCAAAAGAAAAGATGTTGGATTCTACAATAGTATCATATGGTGATATAATTTTTGAAAAAAATGTATTGGAATCTTTGATAAATTCGCCAAATGATATATCTGTAATTGTAGATAAACAATGGAAAAGACTCTGGGAAAAAAGATTTCAAGATCCTCTCTCTGATGCAGAGAGTCTTATTATTGAAGATGGATGTATTGTTGAGATTGGTCAAAAAGTGAATTCATATGAAAAAATTTGTGGCCAATACATCGGTTTGATGAAATTCCAAGGTTCAGGTATTGATTTGATAAAAAGACATTATGAAGAAGCAAAAAACCAAGCAAATACAGGAACAAATCCACTCAACGCATCACTACCGTTTGAAAAATCATACTTGACAGATTTTCTTTATTCGTTAATCAGAAGTGGAGCTACTATCAAAGCTGTTCCC
>PYIL01105600.1_pt1 | contig 10219 bp, 9 predicted proteins | sample 3578041 | NCBI WGS metagenome assembly PYIL01 (sample SAMN08408023, study PRJNA431606) | Marine metagenome isolate SA_KN192-05_S13_150m, whole genome shotgun... | biome: marine; feature: oceanic pelagic zone; material: water; isolation source: 150 m water sample, 0.2-0.8 um fraction ... | reverse complement strand
GATGGTCTTCCAATGCGCCAATGGCCCAACCCAGGCAGCCACGGGATAGACGGAATAGCTGTTCCGCCTGCTCAGGCGTTGCTTGGTGACCGTTGACCAGCCGTTCTACCATCTTGTCCTTGGACAGCGGGACCAAATCTAGGGTTTGGCAGCGTGACCGGACTGTGGGTAATACGTCGCCCTCACTGGCTGTAAGTAGCAGGAACATTACCTGCGGGGGTGGTTCTTCCAGTGTTTTTAATAAAGCATTAGCGCCTTCGTCACTCATGAGTTCAGCGCCGTCAAAAATCACTACGCTTGTGGAACCCTCGTAGGGGTTCATGTGTACCCGGCGCAGCGCTTCCTTTATTTCGTTTATACCGATCATGGTCCTTGCGGAGCGGCCTTCTTCACCTTGACCGGGCGCTAGGACCCTGATGTCGGAATGGTGTCCCTCTGCGATTCTAGTGCACTGTACGCACGTACCACACGGCTCACCATACCCTTCAAGACAATTCACGGCCTGGCACAGATTAATAGCAAGTGCCATTTTCCCCACATGAGGGGGACCGCATAGAAGATAGGCATGGGATTGCCTTTTCTGCCGGAGGCTTGGCTCAAGTTGTTTGAGCAGGTGATCTTGGCCGAATAGGGTCCACATAAACACCCAAGTTCCAGGCGCCTGTTAAGTAAGGACTATAGAATAACTTCAACCTATGTTACCAATCAGGACTGCTTAATACTACGAGAAGTCATTAAGGTTCGGGTTTATACCAAATCCAGGCTGATCAGATCCTGGTAGCTTTCCCTACGACGAATCAGGCGGCTCTTGCCGTCCTTGACTAGCACCATGGGTGGGCGAGGGTTCATGTTGTAGGTACTGGCCATGGAAGGGCAGTAGGCCCCCGCCGCCGGGATGGCCAGGATATCCCCTGATTCCAACGTGGGCAGCATCACGTCGGTGGCTAACAGATCTCCAGACTCACAGTACTTGCCAGCAACGGTCACTTTTTCCATCGGTTCCTGGTTCGCCTTGTTGGCGGCGACCACTTCGTACTCGGCCTGGTAAAGGGCGGGGCGGATGTTGTCGCCCATACCGCCGTCGACGCTGACGAATTTCCGGACGCCGGGCACGTTTTTGATGGCTCCGATGCGGTAGAGGGCAACTCCAGCTGGCCCGATGATAGCCCGACCAGGCTCAATCACTAGAGAAGGGAGTTCCATGCCGAGGTCGTCGCAAGTTTCTTTCATGGTGGAGACGATGGTCTCTGCGTAATCAGATACGGGAGGCGGCTCGTCATCACGGGTGTAGCTGATGGCGAAGCCTCCGCCGGGGCTGAACTTCTGCAATTCCAGACCCTCTTCTCTGAATTGAGCGGCGAACCTGAGTACCAGGTCCACTGCCACCCGGTACGGCTCCAGTTCAAAAATGGGTGAACCCAGGTGGAAGTGGAGTCCGCGTAGGTTCAGGTTCTTCGCGGCCAGGCCCATCCTGATAGCCTCTGCGGCGTGGCCGGTCTGAATCGAAAACCCGAATTTCGAATCCAATACCCCGGTCGTAGTGTAAACATGGGTGTGCGGGTCTACCCCAGGGGAGACTCTGATGAGTATGTCCTGTGTCTTTCCGGCCTCACCCGCCAGTTGGTCAAGCATCTGCATCTCGTGGAAGCTGTCGACGACCACCCAACCGATGTTATTTTCCAGAGCCTCTGCCAGCTCCTGAGGGGTTTTGTTGTTCCCGTGGAAATAGACTTCGTCCATTGGGATGCCGGCGCTGGCGGTCGTGGCTAATTCCCCACCGGAGACCACATCGAATCCCATGCCTTCTTCCAAAAAGAGTTTGGCCAAAATGGGATTTATGTAGGCCTTGCAGGCGTAGGATACGTTGGTGGCCGGGTAAAGCTTCCTGAATTCGTCTATGAAGCTGCGGCAGCGCGCTCGCATGGTGTCCTCATCCAGCACATACACGGGTGTGCCGTACTCTTCGGCCAAGTCGCTGGCCTTGCAGCCGCCCAGGATCAACTGTCCTTGGGAGTCGACTTCGGCGCTATCGGGAAAAACACTCTGAGGGAACATGGCCATCCTTTCTTTCAACCGGGTTATCGATCGACCCGATTGAACTATTCGTCATTGGAGTCTGGGTGATGTTCAAGCTGCGGGTAATCAAGCGTGATAATTTGGACACAAGCAAGACGCAGATAAAATCATAGTGCCAGCCTAAACATTGCGCAACCGCAGGAGTGGAACCGCGCCTGTCGCCAGGTCCGTTGACGCGGAATCTGACCGAGTATATACTCTGGGCACTTCGGCCCCCTGAGCCTAAACCACGCCTGGTGAGGCTATTAAACCACCACTTATTCATCACGCAAGGGAGCTAATTTGAACATTCAGCTGACCGTAAATGCTAAGGCCCAAGAAAAGGATGTGGACCCGCGTTTGCTTCTGGTCCATTTTCTTAGAGATGACCTGGGATTAACCGGGACCAAGATCGGATGTGACACCAGTCAATGTGGCGCTTGTGTGGTGACTATGGACGGCAAGACGGTGAAATCATGCACCTGCCTCGCCGTTCAGGCCAACGGCAGTGAGATCACCACCATCGAGGGAGTGGCGCTGGAAGGTGAATTGGACCCTGTTCAGGAGGCTTTCTGGGATAACCACGGTCTTCAATGTGGGTATTGCACCGCAGGCATGATTATCACCACGGTGGAGTTACTCAAGAAGAACCCCAACCCGTCGGACGACGAAGTGCGGGAAGGGCTTAAGGGCAACATCTGCCGCTGCACCGGCTATCACAACATTGTGAAGTCTGTTCAAGCAGCCGCTGAAGTCAAGAGAAGTTAACCGATGACGACACGAATATTTGGTTCAGGTATCCGTCGCCGTGAGGACCCTCGGCTGATCACCGGCGGCGCGACATACACGGACGATGTACAGCTTCCCGGGATGCTTTACGCGGCAATGCTGCGGAGCCCCCACGCCCACGCAAAGATCAACAGCATCGACACCAGTGCGGCGGCGGCAGCCCCCGGCGTGGTGGCGGTTTATACCGGCGTTGATATTGAAGGAGTACTGAACGGAATACCTTGTGCTTGGGTTCCACCTGGCGCCGACTTAGTGGCCGTGGCCCACCCGGCCATTGCCAAAGATGTGGTCCGGTATCAAGGAGATGCCGTGGCTGTGGTTGTTGCAGAAGACCGCTACCAGGCGGAAGACGCGTTGGAACTGATCAACGTGGATTATGACGCACTGCCATCGGTGACCAACCCTGAGGCCGCGATACAGCCGGGCGCGCCCCAAATTCATGAGGATGCCCCCAACAATCAAGCGTTCCACTGGGTGGCTGAAGGCGGCGACACCGATGCCGCTTTCGCCGCCGCCGATGTAATCGTAAAAGACATCATCATCCAGCAGCGGTTGATTCCCAATGCCATGGAGCCCCGCTCCGCAGTGGCCAACTGGACGAAAACCACTGGGGAATTGACCCTATGGAGCACCAGCCAAAACCCCCATATCTGCCGATTCCTGGCTTCCCTGGTAACTGGGATAGGCGAACACAAGATACGGGTTATCGCCACTGAAGTCGGCGGTGGGTTCGGCAGCAAGATTCCCATGTACGCAGATGAGATGATTGCATCTTTCTGCTCCATGCAGTTGGGCCGTCCGGTCAAATGGACCGCAACACGTTCCGAGGGTTTCCAGGCCACCATCCACGGTCGTGACCACGTTGAGTACGTGGAGATGGCGGCAACCAGAGAGGGCAAGATTACGGGGGTCCGAACCAAGATATACGCCGGTATGGGCGCTTATCTGTCCACCGCTGGCCCCGGTGTCCCGACAATCTTGCACGGGCTTATCTACTCGGGCCCGTATGACATCGGAGCCACTAAGGCCGACATCTACGGTGTGTTCAGTAACACCACTCCAACAGACGCCTACCGCGGCGCTGGCCGGCCGGAAGCCACCTTCTTGGTGGAACGGCTGGTTGATCTGCTGGCAGTGGAACTGGGCACCGACCCGGTTGAGCTGAGACGGAAGAATCTGATTCCCAAATTTGAAGACGGGCACGACGTCGCCAGCGGCATTACCTACGACAGCGGCGACTACGAGCCCTTGATGAACAAAGTTTTGGGCCATGCTGATTACCAGGCCCTCCGACAGGAGCAGTCCCGGATGCGCGAGCACGGGCATTACATGGGAATCGGTGTTACCTGCTACGCGGAGATCTGCGGTCTTGGCCCCTCACAGGTGGCAGGGGCAGTCGGATTCGGTGGCGGACTTTGGGAGAGCGCGATTGTGCGCTTCCATCCCACCGGAAAAGTTCATGTTTACTCGGGCATCTCCCCCCATGGCCAAGGAGAGGAAACTACCTTTGCTCAGATAGTCTCCGACGAACTGGGCGTCGATGTGGATGATGTGACCATCACCCACGGTGACACCAGCAACACACCCATGGGCTGGGGCACCTACGGCAGTCGGACCACTTCGGTGGGCGCTGCGGCCATGGTGCTGGCCGCCCGTAAGATTAAAGAGAAAGCCCGTCTCCTCGCAGCGCACCTGCTTGAAGCCGCCGAGGCAGACGTTGAATACGCAGACGGCCAATTCTCTGTGAAAGGCTCGCCCGACCAGAGCAAGTCTATCCAGGAGATGGCAACCATGGCCAACGTGGCCTGGAACATGCCGGAAGGAATGGAACCAGGACTGGAAGCTTCAGCGTTCTATGACCCGCCCAACTTCGTCTATCCGTTTGGAACCCACCTGGCCGTGGTGGATGTGGACAAGGATAACGGCCATATCGTCGTCAGGCGGTATATCGCCGGTGACGACTGCGGCCCCCAAATCAACCCGATGATCGTTGAAGGCCAAGTCCACGGTGGCGTGGTCCAGGGCATAGGACAAACCCTGTGGGAAGGGGTGATCTACGACGATAACGGCCAGCTGATAACCGGGTCCATGACAGACTATGCTCTGCCTCGGGCTCATCTGCTGCCGGATATTGAAGTGCTCAGCACCGTAACCCCATCGCCTCACAACCCGTTGGGCGTGAAAGGTATCGGTGAAACAGGAGCCATCGCCTCCACCGTCACCGTCTACAACGCGGTGATCGACGCTCTGAGACCTTTGGGCGTCACCAGCATAGACATGCCACTAACCCCGGAAAAAGTCTGGCAGGCCATTCGCCAGGGACAGGGGAGCTAAAAATGTTTGCAACAGAATTTGAATATCAAAAAGCCACATCAGTCTCAGAGGCCATCCAGCTTCTGGGTAATAATCCGGGCGCAAAACTCATCGCCGGCGGCCACAGCTTGTTGCCAATGATGAAATTGCGCCTGACCAGTATCCCGATGCTTATAGATATAGGCGGCATCGAGGAATTACGTGGGATTTCCGTTGAAAACGGGACCCTGCGTATTGGTGCTCTCACCACCCACGCCGAGATCGCCGAATCCCACGACGTGAAAGACAACGCGGGAATCCTCTGGGAGACGGCCTATGGCATCGGTGATCCACAGGTGAGAAACCGAGGGACGATTGGCGGCAACATCTCCCATGCTGACCCCGCTTCAGACTTGCCCACAGTGCTGAAAGTGATGGACGCCAAGTTCACCATCCAGGGCACGGGTGGACTCATGCGAGGCGGTTCCAGGACGGTGTCCGCTGACGATTTCTTCATCGGCCCGTTCGAGACTGTGTTGGGAGAGAACGAGATACTCACCACCATCGATATGCCGGTATTGGCGGCAAACCAACACGCCGAATACGCCAAGATGGCCCACCCAGCCACGTCCTTTGCCGTGGTGGGAGCTGGAGTGGTGGTGACGGTGGAAAACGATGTTTGCACCGCTGCCAGAGTCGCTGTGGGCGGGTTCACACCTATCCCCACCAGGGGGCCGACAGTGGAGCAAGCTTTGGTCGGTAAAGAGTTGAACGAGGAGAACATCGCTGCGGCAACGGCTCTGATCCACGGTGACCTGGGTTCGGACGTCTTTGGAGATGTATTCGCATCGGCCGAGTACCGCCAGGCCATGGCGGCAATCGAACTGAAGCACGCTATCTTCCACGCTACCGGATTAGCTCACCACAACTAAGCCAACCACAAGCTAGTGATAAAAGGGCATCCCGAACAATCGGGATGCCCTTCTTCTTTCCTAGTGCGAAACGGTGAGCCATTTTTGTTTTTGGAAATCGCACCTGATAACATATTTGACGGCCATTTCTATCGGTAAATCCACGATCGAGGCTCAACTTAATCCATGAAAATACTGGTAATCAACGACGATGGAATCAACGCCCCAGGCATCTGGGCGGCAGCCCGTGCCCTGCGGCAGGTTGGCGAAGTCGTAGTAGTTGCGCCAGACCGGCAACAGAGTGGTGTGGGTGCCTGCTTGACGCTCCACGCACCGGTCAAGGCCGGTGAATGGACCGTCGATCAAGAGTTTCAAGGTGCGGAAAACGGACTACATCCGGTGAGTGCTTTCTCTGTGGAGGGAACCCCGGGCGATAGCTGCATACTGGCCCTGGAGAGCCTGGTGCAGAACGTGGACTTGGTCGTTTCTGGAGTGAACGCCGGTTCCAATGTCGGCTATGACGTCATGGTCTCCGGGACCGTGGGCGGTGCGGTGCAGAGTTACGTGCGCGGCATCAACACCATCGCCATCTCCGTGGCGGCAGTGACCAACACCAAGTACGACATCGCCGAGAAGATACTGAAACCCCTGGCAGAGAAGTTCGTGGATTACTCCGGAGACACGCTGTTCTTGAACGTGAATGTCCCGAAGATCGAGATGAACCAGGTGGCCGGCGTTCGAGTGACTCGCCTGGGAGGTCGTTCTTGGGGGGAGAATGTGCGAGCCGAGAACGTGGGGCCGGAGAAACGGTACTGGATATCCAGGAACAAACCCAGCACGGTGACTCCGTCTGAAGATAGCGACATAGCTGCAATCAAGAGCAATTGCATCTCAATCACGCCGCTGCATTTGTCACTGGGCGACGATACGGCCATGCCAGGAGTTGAATCGCTGTTGGGCGACATTCACCAACAGATGCTGGATCGACCCGACTAAATCGGCTCACAGCGACAACGTCAGCAAAGCAAAAGACCCCTACGACATAGGCGGAGGGGTCTTTTATGTTTCGGAACGGGTTTGGCTAGCTGGTCTGGACCGACTCCGGTGAGACGGCCAGCCCGACACCGATCATGCTTTCCTGGGTGATGAGCTTGGCCAGTTCTTCCTCGCTCATATCCTCGGTTCCTTCCGGTCGCTTGGGCAGGATCAGGTAGCGGTAGTCGGCGCTGCTGTCGATGACCCGCACCTGCACGGCTTCGTCCAGCTCGGTGCCGAACTCCTGCAGCACGCCCCTGGGGTCTACTACGACCCGAGAGCGGTAGGCCAACCCCTTGTACCATGCAGGTGGGCGTCCAATGATCGCCCTGGGATAGCAGGAACACAGGGTGCAGACCGCCATGTTGTGGACGTCGTCCGTGTTCTCTAAGACCGTCAGTTTGGGGGCAGTCTCGGGCAGGTCATAACCCAGTTCCAAAAGGGCGGACTCAGCATCAGCCAGAAGGCGGGCTTTGTATTCCGGGTCAACCCAGGCGTGGGCCAACACCTTGGCGCCGTCCTCGGGCGAGCGGGAGTCGATCTGGTCGGCCATGTTGAGGATGTCATCCATGGTGCAGACGCCCTTCTCGATCAATAGTTCCTGGATAGCCTCGGCTCTCAGAGCGTAATATTCTGCGTTTTCCCCGTGGGAATGTCCGTTGTCAGCCATGGAGCGCTCTCCTGAATTAATCGTCTTGTTTCTAGTTAGATGGATTCCAGCCAGTTTTCGTATATGTCCAGGAGCAGGGAGTCCTGTGCTGCGCCTTTGTAATTGCTCCAGAGGTCGGTCTGGGCAAATTTGACCAGGTATAGAGGCTGAGCTGGCAGTCCGTCACCGCCGTAGGCCAGTCCTTCCGGATTGGGGAACGCCCCCCAAGAGGTTTCTATCCGGCCCTGCTTGCCCTGTACGTACTCAGGCGTTCTGAAATGGGTCGGTGGGACGCCAACTCGAATGCGGACCTGGTCGCCGGGTCGGTATTTAGCCATGGTTATTTTTGGCCCTGTTTCAGGGCTTCCATCTTGGCGTCGATCTCATCTGCGGTCATCACGCCCTGTTCCACCAGGAGCATCTCCATGGCGGCGGTCCACTTCTCGTAGTAGGCCAGGGACTCATAGGTCTCCAGGTCCATACTCTCGATGGCGCGACGCAGTTGGTCGGAACTCTTGAGTCCCCTTTCACCGAGCACTCCATTGAGAGCGTCGACCTTTCGTTCCCATTCCTCCATTTCGTGTTCAGAATGGTCGATGGGGTCTTCGTTGGGCCAGCCACCGCGGTCGTGTACTTTAGGCATCCTGTGCTCCTGTAGTCACGGGGTAATCTGCCGTCATGTTAATTCTGATGCAGACCCTTGGCAATAGATTTATCGGGTAGTCAGCCCTAACGCCACATCTGCGCCACATCTATGGCCCGCATGAATTTGACGTTGGGGAAGGTATTTATGTGTTCGATGAGGCGTTCCAGCATGAGTAGCCGGCCTGGCCGGCCTATGTACTGGGGGTGCATGGTCAACGTGAACGCACGCCCGTAGCGGTACAGGCCTTCAAACTCCGAGGCCCAAGTCTGGTAAACCTCGTCGGGGCTACGCATGGGGCCCAGGCGATTGGCCACCGGCGCGTAGACAAAATTGGGTGCGTCGTCCAAAAGCCAGTGAATTGGAAGTTCCACCAGGGATTTGCCATTGGTCGGGGAATCGACGATGTATGGTGCATCATCGCCCATCAGACTGCTGTCGTAGATGAACCCGTAATCGGTCAACAACTCCAGGGAGTGTTCGGACAACTCCCAGCTTGGCGAGCGGTAGCCCAGCGGTTGTTCTCCGGTGATTCCACTGAGGATGCGGATGCCCGACTCGATGACTTCAATCTCTTGTTCTCTGGTGAGGCTGGAAGGCGGTTCGTGCATGTAGCCATGGTGGGCAATCTCGTGCCCCCGGTTGGCAATCTCTTTGACCATGTCCTCGTGGGTTTCAGCCACATAGCCCGGCACGTAGAAGCTGGCTGGTATGGAATGGGCGTCCAGCAGGTCTAGGATACGCGGTGTGGCCACAGACGGGCCGTACTCGGCCATGGACATGAGACTTGGATGGTCTTTGAACGACGGGTCACGGTTCAACCACGACGAAACTCCGTCGATGTCGAACCCAAGAAGTACCACGCACTGAGTTTCACCGGGCCATATTCCTGACATGCCTTCCCTCCAGCCTCGAATTAGTTGGAGGCATTCTAGCCTAAGCTGGGTTGGCTGTCGAAGGAAGGAACCCGGCTAAGGGCCGAGCAAGATGAGGGCATCATCAAACGCTCGCCGGGCTTCTTCTTGGACAAACTCTGTGGAAAAGCCATCGCATGCATTTTCCGGAGGGACGGAAGGCCCGTCCACCCGGACCGTCTCCAGCCTGAAGCCTTCGCAGTTCAGTCTGCAATGGCCATAACCAGCAGTAGAAGAGCACTTATTGCTACAATCCTGCTTTGCCCTAGAGTTTTATATAAAGTTCTGTTTTTAAACATGGAGTCCGAAACAGAGTGATCGATGTTAGCTGGTCTTGGCCGGGATAACGCCGAAACCGGTGTAGGGACGTAGCGCCTCAGGGATGATGATCGAACCATCTGGCTGCTGGTTGTTCTCCATGATGGCTATCATGACGCGGGGTAGAGCCAGGCCCGAGCCGTTCAGAGTATGGGGGATGCGGGGGCGGCCGCTGTCTTCCGCCCGGTAGCGGATGTTGGATCGGCGGGCCTGGAAGTCGGTACAGTTGGAGCAGGAACTAACCTCAAGCCACTCCTGGCAGCCAGCTGCCCAGACTTCAATGTCATAGGTCTTGGATGACGCGAAGCCCATGTCACCAGTGCAGAGGGCTAAGACCCGGTAGGTGAAGCCCAATTTTCGGCAGACATCTTCAGCGTCGTCCACCAGTTTTTCCAGGTCGGCATTGGAGGTCTCAGGTTCCACAAACTGGTACATCTCACCCTTGTTGAACTGATGGACTCGCTTGATGCCACGGGTGTCCCGGCCAGCGGAGGCCTTTTCCCGGCGGAAGCAGGGAGTCTGGGCCACGTACTTCAGGGGCAACGTGTTGGCCGGGATTATCTCGTCCCGGTACAGGTTGGTGATTGGCACTTCAGCGGTTGGTATCAACCAG
>PYIL01060582.1_pt1 | contig 10224 bp, 10 predicted proteins | sample 3578041 | NCBI WGS metagenome assembly PYIL01 (sample SAMN08408023, study PRJNA431606) | Marine metagenome isolate SA_KN192-05_S13_150m, whole genome shotgun... | biome: marine; feature: oceanic pelagic zone; material: water; isolation source: 150 m water sample, 0.2-0.8 um fraction ... | reverse complement strand
AGTAATGACCTGGTTTTCATTGCCAATGTCACATAGACCCCGCCTAATTATGTTGTATTTCCATGAACCAGATTGGACAGGGCATAAATACGGCCCTAGCAGCTCAAAAACTGTAGATCAAATTCAACGAATGGATGGTATCATGGGAACTATTATGGACAAGGCTGAAAAATTATCTATAGCGGATAAATTAAATGTGATGGTCGTCAGCGATCATGGTATGACAGAAGTACATCCAAACCAAATAATCGATCTATCTGCATATACAGATCTTAGTCATGTGACAACAGCGGGAGCAGGACCAACAGTTTTCTTATCCGCAGAATCAACGAAAACTCTAACCACTGTTTACAATGATCTCCAACAACTACCTAATGCGCAAGTTTACTGGAAACGTGATATCCCTGATCGTTGGCACTATCGTAATCATGAACGGATTCCGGAGGTTTTGATCGTTGCTGAAGAAGGATGGACCTTGATGCCCTTGGGGCATGGTCCGAGAATGTCAAAAGGAGCCCATGGGTACGATAATGAATTAACCAGCATGCAAGCGATATTTGTTGCGGATGGACCGGCGTTTAAATCAGGGTATTCAAGAAAAATATTTGAAAATATTCATATTTATCCTCTTCTGGCGCATATATTGGGTCTGGAACCATACGCGGAAATTGATGGGGATTTAGACGTGGTTAAGGATCTGCTAGCAGAATAATAATAGATTAAAGCGATAAGGGTTACCATGTCCACGGTATTGTTCCCTTCCAGCCAAGCGAAAAAGATAGACTACCTTTATTAATTGCAACAGCAATATCCAGGTCTCTGTATGATTCAATTTCATAAATAATTATAGCGGAAATCCCTATAGTAATTGGAAAAATAACTTCTGCCATTGCTTGTGTCCGGGAAAGATTTTCCTCTACCTCTTCGCTGATCTGGTGAAAATATTCAACTTCTAATTTTGTGTTAAACAATTTTGTATCATGATCCCAGTAAAGTCCACCGCGGGCATAGGATGTTCTCCGATTGTCATTTAGATAATCCGACATATCATAAGCATGGGCAATTTCGGTAATTATATGCCCCTTGCTATAGGGTAATACAAATAGTCCTAGGCCCTGATTAAAATGGTATCGTAGTGCAACGCCAGCCTTTGTATTCTTTTGGTAAGCGATCGTGCTAAACCTGTAAAACCTTGGCCATTTTCTGTATTTCGAGCTGGATTTATACCGTATGAATACATACGAATTGTCCTGTAGTCCATATAGGTATAAACGGAGATCCCCAAAAGAATAATTGCTCGATCTGTTTAATCGATAATACCCTGACAGCCCTTTATCATTTGTTACCTGCACTCCGCCTCCGCGTACATAATGTTTCCATTTGGCTGAATCTGTACTGGCGTCCTGTCCCATGACTACTATATTTATAGTAGCTATAAACAGGATACTGGATGAGCAGCGCATGAATTATTGTTTAATTTTTCTGCCGCTATGCATCAGTTTTATGGCTGACACAGTGAAGAATATGGTCATAATCAAAGCCATGGAAAAACTGGTCATGGGCGGTGAATCAGCGACACCAAGTATGGTGAAGCGTATACCGTTGATCATGTAATAGATGGGGTTAAAAAAGCTCAATGTTTGGGCCCAGTCTGGGAGCATATTAACTGAATAAAAAATACCGCCAAGAAAACTTAGCGGTGTTAAAAAAAAGTTCTGCATCATTGCTAATTGATCCCAAGAATCGGATAATTGTCCAAGGACTAACCCCATACTGGCGAAAGACCAAGATACCATAACAATAAACCCGATTGTTGCCACAGGCTGGTGTACGGGCATGTCAATTAGTACCACACCCAACAGCATTACTAGAATGCCGTTAACAGTGCCTCGCACCGTACCGCCAATGATATAAGCTAAAGATATTTCCATGGCCGATAATGGTGCTGTTAATATATCCGGTAATTGCTGTAAGAGTTTCATTTGCAGCATGGATGATGAGGTATTGGCTGTAGCGTTTGTGAGTGTATTCATCATTAGTAATCCCGGTAAAATAAAAAGAGTATAGGGGACACCATTAATCTCTGCTATACGCTGCTCTAGTGTGAAACCGAACACAAGTATATATAGGCCAGATGAGATCAGCCCGGGTAGAACGGTCTGACGATAAACTGAAAAAAATCGACCTACTTCCCGGGTTATCAATGTCCAAAGACCGATCCAGTTGGTACCAGCCATCAATTTATACCTTCCCCAGTAAGATTAAGGAAAACATCTTCCAATGATGATTTTTCTGTTTTTACACTTTGAATATGGCAGCCTTCCTGCGCGAGAATACTGATAATAGTAGCCATATCTTGCTCTGGATCGGCAATGCTGAAATGCAGCCGTCCATTTTCATGGGTAAAAGTAAAATCATCTAGCAAATGATTGTTGCTCTCTTGCCAGCCACTCAAATGTATGGTAATTCCGGCCCGCCCCAATTGCTGGGTAAGGTCTTTTGGCGATCCTTCTTTAATTATTTTTCCCTTATTAATAATTGCTACCTGTTCACAAAGTAATTCAGCTTCTTCGATATAATGAGTGGTAAGCAAAATCGTTTTGCCTTCCTCATGTAGCCGCCGCAGGTAATCCCAAAGTTCATGGCGTAATTGTACATCAACACCGGCGGTTGGTTCGTCAAGAATAATGATATCAGGATCGTGGACCAGTGCTTTGGCTAACTGATAGCGGCGTTTCATACCACCTGACAACTGCCGCAAACGGGTATTTCGTTTCTTTGTGAGGCCTAGTCGGTCTAGAATTTCTGTCACTCGTTCTTGTGCTAAATTTTTTGATATGCCATAATACCCGGCGTGAAACGTGAGTAATTTTTCGATAGGGAAGAACCAGTCAATGGATAGTTCTTGCGCCGCAATGCCTATTTTTGCTCGTGTGAAACGATAATCTTTAACGGTGTCCTGGCCAAATATTTTTGTTGACCCTTCCTGTCTGATAACCAAACCGGTGAGTATATTGATAATAGTTGTTTTTCCCGCACCATTCGGACCCAGTAATCCAAAAAATTGACCCTGATTGATTGTTAGATCAATGCCATCGAGGGCCTGTACATCCTCAAAGGATTTTTTAAGCCCCAGTATTTCGACAGCAGCAGTTTTCAATTTTCGATATCGAAGCCAATATGCTGATCAAAAGGATCAGGAAAATCGAATCCTTCAACACCTGGGAAATGTACAATAGAGCATACGTAGGGCCAGGCGATCAGAACCGATGCAGTAACGGTTTCGGTAGTAATCTTGGAATTTTCTTCATCAGGATTTTCCATGCGGGGTATTTGGAAATTTGGGTGTTCGATCCAGATGCCATTTTCATCATAACCCGCGACGCGAGCATAAATCTTGTTTTTTTGTATTCCCAGTTCCTTCAATGATTCTGTGTCTTGTAATACTAACAGCACTACGTCGTCAACTATTGATTCAATTTTCATCATGATAATGTCCCTTTTTTATTTTTCAATTGAAAACATCTGGTTCAAATTTATGGTATACCCGTTCGTTTCCAATAGTAACAATATAATTAACTCAAATTACAACTTTTATTCTTTCAGTAAGTTTTCAAATTCCTGTTCTGATAATATGCTGACACCCAACTCTTTTGCTCTGGTTAGTTTTGACCCAGCACCAGCACCAGCAATTACATAGTCTGTATTTTTACTTACCGAACCACTGGCCCGTGCGCCGTGACTTTCAACCAGTTTCTGTGCCTCTTTCCTAGTATAGATTTCCAATGATCCAGTGAAAACAAACGTTTTTCCAACCAGTGTTTGCGGTAGCAATTCTGGCGCCGCTTGGAGCGTGATGCCCATTTCAAAACAGGCCACTACTATTTCGTTATTAGCCTCATCTTCCCAAAAGCGTATGATTGATTCAGCGACTATTGGACCTATTTCATCAATGGCTTCTAGTGCGTCAAAGGACGCTTCGCGGAATATTTCAACATCTCCTTGAAAAGCTTGCTCAAGTATTTTTGCTGTATGTTCTCCTACATGCCTGATGCCGAGAGCAAATACGAAACGGGCAAAGGTTGTCGCTTTAGCATTGGTAATTGATGCCAATACGTTGCTTGCCGATTTTTCGCCCATGCGCTCCAGTCCGGACAGCGTAGCTTGATCCAAACGGAATAGATCATCGACCGTATTGATCAACCCCTGGTCCACCAGTTGCTCAATCAGTTTTTCACCCACACCATCAATATCCAAGGCATTTTTCGAGACAAAATGTTGTAGATGTCCTTTTACCTGGGCCGAACAGGCATGATTATGGCAACGATACACCACTTCATCTTCTGATCTGTACAATTCATGATCACACACAGGGCAGCTATTGGGTAAATGATATGGTTTTGTACCGGCCGGCCGCTTTGCACTGATAACTTTAATTACCTTAGGTATTACGTCACCGGAACGCTCAACAACCACTGTATCTCCGATACGAATATCTTTGCGATCAATCTCATCTTGATTATGCAACGTAGCGTTGGTAACCGTCACCCCGCTTACTTCTACCGCTTCCAGTTTTGCCACTGGTGTGACTGCGCCAGTACGCCCAACAGAAGCAACGATATTATGGATCACAGTTGTAGCCTGCTGTGCTTTGAATTTACCAGCAATGGCCCAGCGCGGTGTTCGGCTGCGTACACCAATTATGTTTTGTAATGATAGTGAGTTGACTTTGATGACTGACCCATCAATTTCGTAAGGCAAATTATTGCGGCGCGCTTCGAGCTGCTGGTGGTAGGCAATCGCCTGTTTAATTCCTGCAGAGATCTGTACTTCATGATTTACTGGCAATCCCCAGTCCTGTATTGATTGTAAAAACTCCCAGTGGGTGTTGAATTCTGCCCCAATTATTGATCCAGCTTGATAACAATAAATAGATAACGACCGTGTTGCTGTAATTTTTGGATCGAGCTGTCGTAAACTTCCAGCTGCTGCATTACGAGGATTAGCAAATGGTGATTCGCCTGATTTTTCACGCTGTGAATTCAAAGATTTAAAATCTGACTTGCGAATGAATACTTCACCCCTGACTTCCAGCAAACTGGGGATAGAAAGCTTATCATGTCGCAGTGCAAGCGGTATAGCTTTAATGGTTTTTAAATTGGCCGTAATATCTTCACCACTGGTCCCGTCGCCACGAGTGGATCCATTAACGAATGTTCCGTTCTCATAAATCAGTTCTACTGCTAAGCCATCCAGTTTTGGTTCGCTGACATATTCAATATCTGCCATATCATCTAAGGCTTTTTTTAGCCGTTCATCAAATGCGCTTAATTCTTCATCCGACATGGCATTTGCCAAAGACATCATGGGTATACGATGGGTGATAGTGCCAAAAGCCTCCAATGGTTCAGCACCAATACGCTGTGTCGGTGATTCTCGAACAATCAACTCAGGATGCTGTCTCTCCAATTGTTCCAGTTTGCGGAAAAGCTGGTCGTATTCTCCATCAGAGATTAGGGGATCATCCAGGACATAGTATCGGTAGTTATGATCGTTTATCTGTAGTCTAAGTGATTTAATTTTTTTGGTTATAGCTACCATTGCATAGATTTTAATCGTGTTTCAAAATATTTTATCGGATCAATTAGTGGTTTTTTATAAGGCTTGATGTTACCATTTTTATCCAACGGAGTTGCATACATGGACTGATAGGATGTAGCAACTGTGAAAAAATAGGTAACTGAATCTGCACCTGGAACTTCGGGTTCAAATTTAAAGGTATAAAAACCTCCTTCCTTGATCAGGGGTATTTCCTGCATATTTTCCATAATATTCGTTTTATAAAAAATACTTACCCTTGCTATGCTGTCTTCCGGGAGATCAACGTATAACTGCAGTTTTGTCGGTCGATCATCAAAAATGTTCTTAGGCGGCATGTGCAATAATTTCGATATTGCCTGGAAGTAAGATCCTGAATAATCGGACGCTGAATCCGGCAATGATGCAGTCAGAGACCCGCCAGAAAGGTAAATGAATATTACTACTGAATAGATGCCTGAATTATTACATGCACGGCAACATGTGCGTTTACCCATGGGCATTACAATTCTTTAAAATGGATACAATCCTTATACCAGTTTTGATATTCTCCTATTTGATGAACCCAGAAATTGATACTGCATTTTGCTTTGCCTATGCATACCTGGGGCGGGTTGCGTTGATTGTCACTGTGCATAACCACAATAAGCTGTTTGAGTGGCTTTTTAGCGTATTGTCCCATATTTGTTAAAGCGGAGTAGGCAAAGCCCAGATCATCATTTATCCTATTCCTGTCCACTTGAATATCGACCTGATACACCCGGCCCTGCCGGGTATTATAGATATTGACACCCAATAATTCAGGAGAGGTATGATTTCGGTCGAAATAATGAGGTGTCATGGCAAGAATCTGATTATCACTAAACCGTGGTTTTGCTGCGAATAAGAGCGGTGTCAGGAGCACGATAATAAGTAATCTGTGGAATATCATCGCTTGAATTTAATTAAGATTACAGCAATGATTAAGACTAAGAGCGTGACCACAATTATTACTAATTGAATACGTTTTTTGGAATACACAATTGACTGTGCCTCAAGTATGTAGTCATCATTCAAAAAATCTTTTAACCCAAAGGTCCACAGTAGCGTATCACCGGCGATCGAATCGGCATTTGTAGAGATGACAACACCAGGCAGAAAGATTCGGAATTTGAATTGATCATCCTGTAGTTGCCCTGTTGTGTGCATTTCTTTTGAGTAACGATCCACAGCATCTTGATAAGAAACTGGATAATTTTCTGGTAATTGTGTCAAAAAAGGCCGCAGAACATCTTCTACAAATAAGCTGGCTGAATCGCCAATCGAGTATAATTCAGTAAAGTTTTTTCGATCTACATAGCCACGGATATAATTTTCAAGTCTTTCAGCAAGTATATTTTCCAGCATAGTTGTTGAATCTTCCTGCAGATCATTTATTGCCGTTGTACCGATATAGTACAGAGCTTCCCCAACCCATTCTGTAGAGTCATCTTCCGTGTTGCCTAGACTATCCCCGAATTTTGGATACTTACGAAAAACTTCTCGTCCTTTGAAAAATTGAATAACTGCATACCGTGTACCGATCCACCCAGCAGTGCGTTTTACATCTATTGGATGGGCAAGTTGTACTGGTGAACTTTCACCAGCAGAAAAAGCAACGGGGCCAGAAAGCAGTCCTGACGTTTCCATGATCCAGGTGGTTTCTTCATCTTTTATTTCTGTTGCAATCTGTGTTGTCCAGGGGTTACCAAAAGGGTGTGGGAAATCGTCATTAAATACATCAGTAGAATCCCCTTTGGTGACAAATTTCATGGTATATCTGCCATCAGGCAAAACACGTACAGTAATCAGGTGTTCCACACAACTGGGAAACACTAACCCAATAAGTAACATTAATATTATTGTTTTACGATTCATTGTTAAGGCCAGTTGCAAGGTAGAGTTTCGGAACAAACTGCACACAAATCAAACCGGTGATAGTGCCCACCAAAGTATCTATTGGATAATGAAATGCACAAATCACTGTAGATAATAGAACGGCGATCAAGAACAATAATAAAGGTATCCGCAAGCGAGGGAAAAGTCGTGCCCCAAAAGTTGTTACCACTACGGCTGCAGCGCAATGCAAGCCGGGGAATGACCCACCCCCTTGGTCAAAAGAATAAATAAAATTCATTAGGGGAATAAAAACTACCCCATGCGGAATAATCCAATCCCGAAAAAGCACCGGACCAGAACTAGGGAAAAGGATTATGAACCATTCATGAATAATTGCAGTAGTGGTCAGGGTGAACATATATAGTTCGACCAGTGGTTGTTGAGTTTTATACGCCAGCGATGCAAATAAAATAACGCTTACATAGTACATAAAATATGCCCCATGAAAAAATTCCAGCCAAAATAAATTCATACTGACTGGCAGGGTAAGGTACCATTCCTCGCCAAATATTGCTAGATCCCAGGCCATCACCTTTTGGTCAAGATCAAAGGGTATCAACGCATTGCGCAGCATAGTGGCCTGAACATATAGCAGTAGATAAAACAGTACCGGATATAGTATATGTAATCGTCCATATACAGTAAATGGTTTTTTATGATGTAATTGAGCCAGAACGATAACCGTAAGACAAGCAATACCATTGAAGAATAAATGATACCACACGTCAGCGATAAATGGTGACCGTAACAGACAGTGGATAGACAAGCAAAATAGATATAATAAAATGACTCGATCGGTGGGGTTGAGGAGCCTCATTATAAAAGATACGAGTTTAAGGGATGAATGTAAATGGAATAAAAAAGGGGCACCATTGGGCACCCCTTTTGCTAGTAAAATAGTGCTGTTTTAGAAAGTCATTCGCAGTGAATTTTGCAGGGTGCGAATTATCAGTAATGCGTCCGCACCATCTATATAACCTGCAGGATTGAAATTACCGGTCATTACATCGGACTGCATTATGCCGCGCTCACTACAGAGGGCCATGGCATTATAGGCGGGATGGCTGCTAGGCACATCGCTAAACCGGGATGGGCTTTCACCAAAATAACGAACTTCCAGACTATTATCCCTGGTGGCTACCACTAATAATCTTTGTACGGCCATGGCGTATTCAGCCCTGGTAATAGTTTCTTCAGGGTAAAAACGACCATCTGGTCCTGCTTCAAGTATACCATGTTTTAATACTTCATTAATCCATGTTGAAGCCCAATGACCACTGGCATCTGATGGCGTTCTTGCACTTCCACCAGCACCCATTTGTGAAGGCGTTTGGAAACCGTCGTTTTGAGCGGGTAAACGAGCAATTAGTTCACTAATCTTTAATTCTTCTGCAAATATGACAGCAAGATCGGCCCGGCTGATCTGTTCCTGCAAAGCGATCTTTTTACCAGCTTCTGTTCCCGGCATAGCTCTCACGATTTTCTGTGATCGTTTCCATTGGTTATCTGCCTTTCCAGCATACTCGCCTTTCATCTCAACAACACGGCGAAAATAGGACTCTGCATCACTAAAATCATATTTATATAAATGAGCCAGACCATAGTAAAACAGCGATGCTTCGTGTTTCTTATCCCGCTTTAATGCTTTATCCAATATGTTGGTCGCTTGTTTGAACCACTTTTTCTCATCCTTCCGCATAACGATCCAGGTACGGGCACATATGGCCAGTATGTCCGGATCCTTACCACCTTTCCCAACTGCCTTGCCAATATTTTTTTTGGCTGCTTTGGTATTTCCTAGGTGCGCGTTAGCCAGTCCAAATCCAGCATATGCTGCTATGAATTTTTTATCTAGATCTAATGCCCGCTGAAATGAATTAAGCGCTGCATCATAATCTCCGGAATCCACGGCCCGCATGCCGGCTCGGAAATGGTATTCTGGAGTATCAACGTCACTTTGCGGTTTGGTGGCGCATCCTCCGAGAAGAAATAATGCCGTAAATGCATAAAAGATAAAATGGATACGTTTCATAATAAATCCTTGCCTTTCTTTCAACAGGGTGAATATAGGTTGAAATAAATCGAAAATAAAAGGCTTGAACCCATTTAGTTGATTTAAATCACAACCGCCTATTTTATTATTTGGTTAATGGTTTTTATATAAATAATTTATAATATTGATGAATCTTGTGTGGATTTGTATTCTTATCGAGGGAAAGAGGTAATATTTGTACAAATGAAAAGTGTAAGTAGAATTATTGTTGCGTGTTTGGTGCCACTGACACTGTTGCTGGCCCAAGCGCAGACTGCCCAGGGTGTGGGCTATGGCTTGACGAAAGATGCTGCTATTGAGCAGGCAAAACGGGACGCCGTAGAGAATGGCCTGGGGGCCTATATCAGTTCTGAAACAGTGGTAACAGCCACCTCATTGAGTGATAATATTTATTCCAAGGCCCAGGGATTTGTGAAAAAATTTACTATTGTCAAAGAGAAAAAGGATCCTGATGGTAATTGGGAGATCACTATTTCTGCAGAAGTTACCCAGATTCTAGATCAGGTGATGCAGGATGAAGCTGCGATGCAGACGCTGTTGAATTCTATGAATCGACCCAGAATCATTTTTCTAATACGGGAAGAGAATTTGATTGATAATACTCCAACAGATTTTGCTGAGACAAAGCTGTTAAGCATGTTTTATGATAAAGGATT
>PYIL01008400.1_pt1 | contig 10256 bp, 6 predicted proteins | sample 3578041 | NCBI WGS metagenome assembly PYIL01 (sample SAMN08408023, study PRJNA431606) | Marine metagenome isolate SA_KN192-05_S13_150m, whole genome shotgun... | biome: marine; feature: oceanic pelagic zone; material: water; isolation source: 150 m water sample, 0.2-0.8 um fraction ... | reverse complement strand
TCTTCTTCCGTGGCGACAGCGCCGGGCTTCAGCACGACATAGGCCTTGACCGACTCGCCCCACTGGTCATCAGGTATTCCTATAACGGCCGCCTCGAGGACGGCAGGATGCCTGCCGATGGCTTCCTCAACCTGCACCGAGTAGATGTTCTCGCCTCCAGAAATGATCATGTCCTTCGCTCGGTCAACGATGTAGACGTAGCGCTCTGAATCCATCGCAGCGACATCGCCTGTCCACATCCACCCGTCACGGATCGTCTCTGCGGTCAGTTCTGGATTCCCGAAATACCCAAGCATGTTGGCCTTGGACTTCACAATGATTTGACCCGTTGTCTGCCCGTCCACAGGAACGTCCACCCCCTCGTCATCAACGACCCTCAAAGAGGTAAGGGATCCCTCCCGGCCACAAGACCTGAGCCGTTCAGGGTGGTAGTTGTCTCTGACAGCCCGAAGATGATCCTCCTGCGAGAGGAACGTCATACCAGCACCCTCGGTCTGTCCATAGCCTTGGATCAAGGTGCAGGGAAACTTGTCCATTGCTTCCTCGATGACCCGCGAGGGCATTGGGCCACCCCCGTACTGGATGTTGCGAAGGCTCGAAAGGTCGTAGTCGTCGAAACCGGGCACGGCCATCATCCAGTTGAGCATCGTGGTGACTCCCAAGAACGCTGACACCCGTTCTCTTGCTATCAATTCCAGCGCCAATTCGGCGTCAAAGTTCATCAGCACCAGAGGGCAGCCATGCGCCAGATAGTTGATTGCCAGAACAACCGGTATGTGAAACATCTGTCCAGTGAGTAGGTACACATCGCTAGGCACGATGCGCTCAGCCACCGTCTGGCTCCGCATCATCGCTCCGACGCTTTCGTGGCTGTGGAGAGCTCCCTTTGGCTCTCCGGTCGTTCCACCCGTGTACAGAATGAGAAGCGGGTCCTCACCTCCGACGCTCCTGGCACCCGGCGGTTCCTCGTCAGCGGCCGCTTCAACAAGCCTCTCGTAGCTGCAGTCGCCGTCGTCGCCGTACTGGAACCAATGTTCGACGCAGTCCACCACTTCCGCGATTTCTGTAGCGACTTCCGCGTACTGGCTCTGTGTGATGAATACGCGGGGCTTGCCATTGTCGACAATCTTTTTCAACTCAGGTGAAGACAGTCGCCAGTTCATGGGCTGGGCAATCAGTCCGGCACGACCACATGCGAAGTAGAGCGTGCAGTACTCAATGCTGTTCATGCTGAGGATCCCAACCCGATCCCCCTTCTCCAACCCAAGACCGATCAGAGCATTAGCTAGCTTGCGTACATCAGAGTCGAGCTCCGCGAAGGTGATTCGTCGCCCTGTCATCGAATCGATGATGGCTTCATTGTCAGGGGTTTGGTGTGCCCACTTCGCTGGTATCAAACCGACATTCATGACAGCAATCCTTAATGGTTCTGGACGACACGCCTTCGAGGTCAAATGTCCGGTTCCTCTCAAAAACCTGCACGACCTGAAGCCACTTGACAATAGACAAGTACGCCTGACCGACACCGCTGACCTACCGGCATTGGCCAAAAGACCTAGTCCACCCGGGGAACCAAAGATCCGACATGACAAGGCACCACATCGGAATCCTCACCAACGCTGAGCGAGGTGGGTATTTCCGCTATGCATATCTTAAATACGACTTCCACGAGCCCGGATGAGAGGCGACCCTGATGGTCGAAGTCCTACCCGACGCGACGGTCCACCGGATGCGGCACTACCGCAAGGACCGGTTGCTCCAGATGATGCAACAACTCGACATCCCGACCCTGCTCATCTATGACCCGGTCAGTATCCGCTACGCCACCGATTCCCGGAACGTCCAGGTGTACGCCCTTAACCACGAGTGTCGCTACCTGTTCATGGCCGCCGACGGCACCACCGAACTGTTCGACTGGGTTGCCGGCCACGACGCATACCACGGCCACCTGGACACAATCGACACCGTCCACGTCGCCCGGCCGGTCGGATTCATGAGCGACGGGGTCGACAACTTTGATGCTTCGCTGCGCGAGTGGGCTGACCAAATAGAGTCGCTCATCCGCCGCACATCACCCGACGACCTACGGGTCGGCATTGACCGCCTCAGCCACTTTCAGGCCGCTGAACTCGAGCGCCGCGGCATCCGCGTCGTCGACGGCCACCCCCCGATCTACCGGGCCCGCGCCGTCAAGGGCCCCGAAGAACTAGAAGCCCAGCGCCTATCGGCGAAGGCCTGCCACGACGGGTTCGAGCGCATGTTCGCGGCTACAAAGCCGGGCGTAACCGAGTCCGATATCTGGGCCCATCTCCACGCCGCCAATATCGAGTGGGGAGGCGAGTGGATAAATGCCCGGTACCTCCTGTCGGGCGAGAAGACAAACCCATGGGCACAGGAGACCAGCCTTCGGGTGATCCAACAAGGCGACATCATCGGCTGTGACTCCGACCTGATCGGTCCATACGGTTATGCGCACGACATCTCCCGTACGTGGATGGCCGACGGCACTCCCGACGACCGGCAGCGCGGCCTATACGCGGCATCCTTCGAACACGTCCACCGCAATATGGAGTTGTTGAAGCCCGGCCTGTCGTTCCTCGAACTCATGGAAAAGGGTTTCTGCTACCCGTCAGAACTCGCCGAACAGAATTTCACCACGATTTTCCATGGCCTCGGTCTGGAAAACGAATGGCCAATAATCATGTCGCCGGACAAGCTCCACATCCCTGGCGCGTACGGCGGTGGTTACGACGGCATGCTCGAAGTCGGCATGACCCTGTGCATCGAGAGTTACGCAGGTGAGGCCGGCGGGCCGGACGGCGTCAAACTCGAAGAGATGGTCCTGATCACCGAGGCCAGGGCAGTCCCGCTCGGCCTCACCCCGTACCAGGAGGAGTGGCTATAGGCGTGGGCAGCAACGATCCAGCCTCTATCACGAAATAACCTTGACAGACCATTTCACGATCGATGAAGAGTAAATCCATCATGATTCGAAACAAGAAGAGAATAAAGGTAATTGGAGTTAATCTCGGACTGTTGCTGGTACTTATAGGATTTGTTGTTTCCACACCTATTGTCATCAGCCAGAGTTATCGGATTATCAGCAAGATCATTCCAGCACTAGATGTCGGATTCGAAAGTTCACTAGTTACTGATTACTATTCACCTCACGAGCAACCTGCTTACGAGGGAGTCGACTGGGCTGAGCAACATTTCATTGATCTCAAGGCACACGATACTCTTCCAACCGATTATCTAGGATGGCGCTATGCACCATTAAAGGCCTCAACTATCAATATCTCTGAATTTGGAATTCGGAAGACGGTAAACTCGACTGGTACTAGTACAGCCACGAATCACATATATTGGATGTTCGGTGGTTCCACCATGTTCGGATGGGGAAGCAACGATGCAAACACGATTCCCAGTCTCTTATCTAGCGCACTGTCAAGTGAAGCTGTCAATTTTGGAACAGATGCCTATATCGCGTTGCAAGGTGTAATACGACTAGCTAGCGAATATAGTTCACCTACCGCCATAAACGATCCCCCTCGCACGATCATATTTATGGATGGAATTAATGATGTAGATCGGCATTGTCGTGTCCAGAGTAGTAGCAATTTAAGACGTGGGTACCGTTCGTTAGCTTCAGGCACCTCTGTCCCTCGGGAAGCTGAGCAACCATTTGTTCTCAAATCGGTTGCCCTAACTCCCAGGTGGCTACTCCAACCGGCACTTTCCCTCATCGACAAGTTTCGCGACAGTAAAGTTTCCGGCTTCCTCGGTAATGATCCAGCAGACATCTACCTCTGCGATGACCAGCAAGAGGTCGCGGAGACTACTGCTGCGGCGTTGGTAAATGACTGGGTGAGCGCTAAGTCGATGACCGAAACGCAGGGCGATAGATTTCTCGCCGTTCTCCAACCAGTCAGCTACCTCAGTAATGTCCCTTCGGGCCAACTAAAGAACATTATCTATGGCGAGGAGCGACAAAAGCAGTATGAAGTTGTCTACCCACTTATTCGTCGACTAGCTGAGGCCGCCGATATCGAGTTCCTGGATCTCACAGAGATCTTCGACGGTCATGACGATCTATATATTGATCCCCTGCACTACTCACCTAGGGGCAACGAATACATCGTCAATGCAATTGTCGAAGCGCTAGCAGATAAGGATTGACTTCAGCTCCAAGGGCAAAGGGCATGCCTCAACCCAAGGACCCTTTGGGCCCTAACCTTCTCGGCCCCGGAGACTCGCTAGTGCAGTCCGGGTTGACAGGCGCCACCGGAAGAGGAGTCGATTCCGAATCTCGCCGTTCAGGTCAACCCGGTGCAGAACCTTCTGACCGGGATCCGGATTGAGTAGACCCCGACCGGTGAACAGCCGGGTGATCCCGTTGGCCTCCGCCCGTCCATCAAGACCAGAGGTACCCAACCCAAACGGATAGGCGAGCCAAGGCATCCCGTGTCGGTAGACCTGTAACCGAGCCTGGTTTGTCAGCACCGCTTCTTCAAACTCCCGATCGGTGAGACCGGGACTGTGCCAATGGTTTGACAGGTGGCTACCAAAGGTGACGAGAGGGTGACCGTCTAGTGCGGCAAGATCGGCCTTGTCGAGATATGTCCCTTGGAATTCACGAAACGCCGCCCACTCTCGGGGACTTTCGAGTGACTCAATAGCGTGCCCAAATTGCTCCGGCAGTGACACTTCCCAGGGATTCCCGACATAGCCGTTTCTCCTAGACGACCAGACAGCTAGTGCAGCCGAGTTAGGCGAACCTTCAACGACATCCATATTGAGGAAGACGATCCCTGGCAGACGGGCATTCTCCAGAATGGGAAGCGCGGTTTCTCGAAAACTCGAGAAACCGTCGTCAAAGGTGAGGAGCGCCGACCCTGGCGGAATCTCACCATGTTCGATGTCGAGCGGGTGGAGAACCGTGAAGCGATCCTGGATCCAAGAGAGTTGACGCAAGAACAGGGATGCACTCACGTGAGTTCCAACACTATGAGAAAACGGGCTCGGCAGATCAGTCACGTCGTGGAAGAGGAATACCGTCAAGCCCCTCTGGCCCGCACGAACAGGCGGGAGCCAAGGTCCCACTGCACCCAAGATCGGCTTTGAAGCCGTCTTCGCCGCCAAGCGAATTACTTTTTCGAACCTACTCAATGCTCAATCCACCCGACTCCTCGAAACCGATCTTGATGCCAGGCATCGTCACTCCACACGATCGAGTTTTTCTAGCCCATAAATAAGCCGCCATCGACCGGAATGACCGCACCGGTCATATACGAGGCATGCTCAGAGGCCAGGAATCGCACTACCTGAGCTACTTCATCCGGATCGCCCAACCGGCCTAAGGGAATGGCTTCCCTGTAAGCCTCCCTGATCTCGTCCGGAAGAGCAGCGCCCATACCAGTCCGGAGCGGACCAGGTGCAACTACGTTGACCGTGATATTCCAGCGCCCGAGTTCGTGAGCCAGAGAGCGGCTCAGCCCGACGAGTCCCGATTTCGATGCCGAGTAGTTCGCCGCCCCGGTCGCGCCAATACGGCCAACAATCGACGACACGAAAACAATCCGCCCCCATCGACTCGACATCATCTTCTTCGTGGCGCGACGAGCAACGCGAAAGGCGCCAGTCAAATTGGTGTCCAAGACATCGATAAATGCGTCATCGGACATCTTCTGAGCACGGACATCCCGATGTATGCCAGCGTTGGCAACCAATACTTCAATCGGTCCTATCGTCTCTTCAATCTCAGCAAACGACGCATCAATCTGCTCCGTATCGGTAACGTCGCATCGGACAGCAAGTATCCCCGCTTGTTGTACCTCAGAAGGAATATCTGTTCTGTAAGTAATCGCGACCCGATCACCTTGCTCGACGAAGGCTTTGGCGCACGAGAGACCGAGACCGCGGTTCCCCCCCGTGACAAGTACGACCCTTGGCACGAATCCCAACGTCATGCGGTCAGACCATAATAAAAACTGCTCGTATCCAGGCCTCTTGGAAGACTGCAATCAAACATTATCGCTCCACCCAATACGCAAGTCCCACGCGTGCTGCTCCAGCCCAATAGCTGTACCCCGATTGATCTTTGCGGCAACGACGAAAATATTTCCGCTTTGAAAGAATCCCATCCTTCGAAGTGCTTTTCTAGATAGGAAACGACAATCCGTCCATAAAGACAAGGATTCGACAGGCTCCACCGTGGTTGCGAGTCTGCTAATCACCCGTTCCAGCGTTGAGGCAGGCTCGTCTTCTCGTAAGAGCCAGTCCGCTACACACAATGTCCTTTTGCCACTAGCTCGGCCAAGTCGCCTTGTAACGACCAGCCCGACCTCTCCGCCATCCCTTCGTATCAGGTGTCCTTGATAACTTTGGGAGGGATGGAGTGCATATCGATGAGATATATAATCTCGATCTTGTACCAGAGTTATTCCTGCTTGGGAACGCCGTGTTTCCCAGAGTGCATCAACTGAAGTCAAAACGGACTCTGGGATTTGTTTGGCTAAGGCAAAGCTTTCTATCTCAATAGTTGGTCCCCCAGCTAACTGATGAGATTTCAACAGAAGGCTTAAACCCGTGTGAGCGATTCGACCGAAGCCGGGTGGCAGCCTTTGCTGGAGCGCTACAAGACCAGGGCGATGCCAGGTCCTAATGTCAAGGCCGGACATCTCGACGCACCTATTTCGCCGACACCAGGTATCGCGTACCACCTCACGACTAGGTGTCCCATAGGCGAGATCGAGTCCCTCGTCGTCAAGTCGGCTCAGCAATTCCATAGCTAGGCGTCCGAATACGCTCTTGTTGAGATAGTCGTCACGAGACGATGTACCCGGAGCTAACTCTCGGCACCTCCCGATATTCCGAAATGATGGATGGGTATATGTATCGCCAAGTTCTGCTGAAGGTACTGGTACGCCATCAACCAATACCTTCTTTCTAGTAGCGGTAATTACACCCGCAATTGTATTTCCGTAGACGGCCACGGCCATCATCCCGCGACCTGCCGGGTTACTCTCACCCAACTTCCATTCAAATTCTTCGGGTGTACAGCTTGGCCAAAATACTTCGGGGAAATGGCTATTAAAGAAATCGCTGACCTTCTGAACCAACTCCCCCTTGAAGTCCTCAACGAACAGAACATCCCAAAGGGATTCGTCGAGGACCACAGGATCAGCCTACATGGCAAGGTTTTGATACAAGAATTCCCCCAACGAAGGGCTCCTCCCCCCCGCCGCTCGCGCTCTCCCCTGGCGGGACCACCCTGAGCGGGGCCAGAGCCACTGACAAAGAGCCCGTTACACCTCTATTGACAAGTCCGGGGCCACCCCGAGTCGGGAAACGGCCTATTCGAAGGTCGCTCTGGCGGCTTCCGGACCTAACCCCCGGCCTATAGGAATCCCGGTCCGCAACGCCCCAGGGATCGGACCTCAGGGACAATCAGTGCTCCCGTTCTGAGTTTGGTTACTGGGGACCCATCCCAAGGAGCCACACCCGCTCTTGTCTAAGTCATGGGCGTCCCGCTCCCGGCGGCGATGCGCCCGACGTAAGACGGCGGCGGTGTTTCATCTGCTGTCCATGGGTACCCCAACAGCCTCGGTTGTGAATTCGTTCCACTCCCCAGCGCTTAGGAGGTTCGCGCAACGTGACTTGGCCTAGAGGTCGTACCAATAGGCCCAATTCGGACGTTGATTTTCCCAACCCAATGCACTTCTCACTGTGGAGCAAAATTTCTTGGGACAGTTGGAGCCCGAGAGCTTTGCTGGCAGCGCACTGACGCCAGTCCAGGTCTCCATGGCATGGAGAGGGGGTTTACCCGTCCTGATGCTCCAGTGTCGTTAGTGTGGAGCCAGTCAATAGACGAGCTGCCTTCGGTACGGCCTCAACTTATGCATGAATCCACATCACACATCGATATCCCGATGAGTTCCGAGCGTAGTTTTGCTTTTGTATTCGCTGTGGTCTTTTCCCTCATAGGATTCTATCCACTCCTTAACAGCGGAGAGCCCAGGAAGTGGATCTTTATACCTGCCGGAGCCATATTACTTATCGGACTTTTTGCCCCTCGCCTTCTAACTAAACCCAATTACTTCTGGTTTCAACTCTCAACTATTCTCGGGAGTGTTGTCTCACAGATTGTTATGGCGATCTTATTTTTACTCATCATAACTCCAACAGGGATTGCCCTACGGGCATCACGTCGACTACGAAAGGGGAATAGTAGGACTCAGGAAGCAGCGGCAAGTACCTACTGGCTTCAGCGGGGTCCGGATAGCAACCCCATGGGCTCCCTGCGTAACCAATACTGAAAGATTCCATGTCCTTCATTACTGAATTGTGGTCCTTTCTAAGAATTCGGAAAAAGTACTGGCTTCTCCCAGCGCTCCTGTTCCTGGTTATCTTTGGTGCTCTGATCGTACTTTCTCAGGGCTCAGCCGTCGCTCCATTCATTTACACCATCTTTTAGACTTTTGTCGAAGATCCTCGGAATATCAGCGTTCTATCATGACAGCGCCGCAGCGCTAGTTGTCGATGGCGAGATCATCGCCGCAGCCCAAGAAGAACGTTTTACCCGGAATAAGAATGATGCGAGCTATCCAGAGAATGCAATCAAATTTGCACTTGCGGAAGCTGGACTCAGTTTGGGAGATATCGACTATGTCGCCTTCTACGATAAGCCATTCCTAAAATTCGAGCGACTCCTAGAAACCTATATAACGAACGCTCCCCAGGGATTCCAGTCGTTTCGATCTGCGATGCCAGTGTGGCTACGCGAAAAGCTCTTCCTGAAACGGCAGCTCTCCAAAGCCTTGGCTGGTACTGATCACACGTTTCGAGGACCGTCATCGATTCTCTTCTCTGAACACCATTACAGCCACGCCGCTAGTGCCTTCTTTCCCTCTCCGTTCGAAGAAGCGGTCGTCCTGACTCTCGACGGTGTTGGGGAGTGGGCAACCACCACCGTTGCAATTGGTAGGGGCAACACATGTGAGATTCTCAAGGAGATTCACTTTCCCCACTCACTCGGGCTTCTCTACTCCGCATTCACCTACTACACCGGTTTCAAGGTGAACAGCGGCGAGTACAAACTGATGGGCCTCGCCCCCTATGGGCAGCCTGTCTACAAGGCGCTGATATTGGAGCACCTAATTGACCTCCGCCCCGACGGGTCGTTTCAGCTTGACCAGAAGTACTTCGATTACGCCACAGGCCTCCGAATGACGAACGATCGATTCGCAGGACTCTTTGGGCAAATGGCGCGAACGGCAGAGTCCGACTCTATTGAAACTTTTCACATGGATATCGCGGCATCAATCCAGGAAGTCACCGAGGAGGTCGTATTAACAATTACGCGTGCGCTTGCAGAAGAATACGCCATCCCCAACCTCTGCCTAGCTGGTGGCGTCGCCCTGAATTGCGTAGCGAACGGCAGGATCCAAAGAGACGGTGCTTTTCCCAACCTCTGGATCCAACCTGCGGCGGGCGATGCGGGCGGTGCCGTCGGGGCGGCTCTAGCCGCGTATCACCGGGAACTTGGCGGCAAACGCGTCGTCAAAAAGCCGGATTCGATGCGCGGTTCGTTCCTCGGACCCGCCTTTGACGTCGATCAGATCGACGCCGAGCTTCGTAGCTGTGGAGCAGTCTTCGAGACTTTCGACGAGAGTCAAATGCTGAGTTTGACAGCCGATGCTCTAGCCGAGGGAAAAGCTGTTGGGTGGTTCCAAGGACGAATGGAGTTCGGACCGAGAGCACTAGGAGCGCGCTCAATCCTCGCGGACCCGCGGTCCGCCTCGATGCAGCGGATGTTGAACCTCAAGATCAAGTACAGGGAGAGTTTCCGGCCTTTCGCTCCTTCGGTTCTGGCCGAAGATGCCGAGAAGTACTTCAATCTGAGCGTCTCCAGCCCATACATGTTGCTCGTCGCCGCCGTGAACGACGATCTCCGATCCGTAATGACACCTGAGGAGGAGAGCCTGTTGGGTCTCGAGATGCTGAACGTCGCCCGGTCGACTATCCCAGCCGTCACGCATGTCGACTACTCAGCGCGGGTCCAGACTGTTGATGCGTCAACTAACCCGCTGTACCACGCGCTATTGGCCGGTTTTCGCGAACGGACTGGTTGCTCTGTCCTGGTCAACACTTCATTCAACGTGCGTGGCGAGCCGATAGTCGGCTCACCAACAGACGCTTTCCGTTGTTTCATGGCTACTGAACTTGATCTTCTTGTAGTCGGAGGGTCAGTTCTC
>PYIL01337366.1_pt1 | contig 10258 bp, 21 predicted proteins | sample 3578041 | NCBI WGS metagenome assembly PYIL01 (sample SAMN08408023, study PRJNA431606) | Marine metagenome isolate SA_KN192-05_S13_150m, whole genome shotgun... | biome: marine; feature: oceanic pelagic zone; material: water; isolation source: 150 m water sample, 0.2-0.8 um fraction ... | reverse complement strand
GCCATCGCACAAAATCTAGTTACGCCTGAGGAATTTGATTGGTTGTCACAGAAATCTATTGAAATTTATAATAAAATGGCCGGTATTGCAGATAATGCAGGTTTTATTCTTGCTGATTTGAAACTAGAATTCGGAAAATTAGGCGATAAAATCACTTTAGGTGATTCAATTGGTCCAGATGAGTATAGACTTTGGCGTAAAGATTTGTATCAAGTTGGAAAAATACAGGAAGCATATGATAAACAGCTATTACGTGACTGGCTAACTGTAAATGGATATCAAAAACAATTTGATGAAGCACGACAAGATGGTAAAGAGCCAACTGCACCATCAATCCCACCTGAAATTATAGATAAAATGACTCAGCGCTATGTCACTGCATATGAACGGACGACTGGTAAAACACTTTAACTCGATTTTCCATTTGTATTAAATTCTAATATTCACATTTTAGATGATATTCAACGTGATTGATGTCATATTTACCCAAATCTCCAGAAATTTTGAGAATTCTATATTTTTTAGAGTGCTATTATTAAATTAGTAGTGCTACTATATGATATGATTATGCTATCAAATAATTAGTAGTATAAAAAAATTAATGCTTTTGGACAAAAAAATATGATATTGTGAACTTTTAGCTCGGATCTTCAGATGTTGTTACATGTCAACATTACTGGAAAAACCAATATCAGTAAACCGAATACTTGTAACTAGCCTTGATCATGCAAAGGCAATAGAAGATCCTGCCAGGGCAAAGATTGTACAAATGCTGTATAATAAAAATCTCAATGCTGAACAAATCACTTCACAATTAAAAAAAGAAGGTCATAAAAAAGCACTTACTACAACCAGGCATCATTTGGACATTTTGAAAGAATCAGGCCTAATTGAAATTGTCAAAATTGAAGAAAGCAGAGGTGCAATTACAAAATTCTATGGCACATCAACAAAATTATTAGATTATGAAACTCCAAAAGATTTTGATCAAAAATACTCCGGCTTGATAAAATCCACATCATCAAAATTAGAAAAGATTGTAAATACAATGTCTAAAAAAACTGGAAAAACTGCAAAATCTAGTGCTAAATATGAATTTAATCAGTATTTGATGATGGAAATAGTTAATCGTGCTATGACCAATGTTTTAGAAGGAAAATCCTAAGACACTTCTATAATCACACTTCCTTTTGTTTTTGAGTTCTGAAGTATTTTCACAAAATCTCTTGGAATGTCACTTGATGCTTTATCACAGTTTATTGCTATTGTTCTAGAACAGGTGAATGCACTTTTTCGTAAAACAATGTCTTTTGTATGTTTGAGAGACAGTTTTTCGGATCCATTTCCTTGAATTGTGAATTTCTTACCACCTGCTCTTATTGAAAACATAATCTTCGTCTTTGGATTTTGAATCTTTTTTTTCATTTTTTCAGGTAAATCCACACATGAAATATTTGCAGATACACCTACAATACAATCTCCATTTGATGTCAACTCTTCATCTTTTGTAATTTCTATCGTTTTTTCGTGAAGTGAAAGAACATTCTTGTGGCCATGAAATGGTATCTCAATTTTCATAAGTTTCTTACATAAAGGAGAAATAAATATCAGATTCTCTTTGATAAAATATGGATTTAAAAGCTGAAAAACTACTTAATGGAAAAAATCTGGTGTTTTTGGCTACCACAATGGCTGATGGTTCACCACAAGTTACACCGGTTTGGGGAGATTATGAAGATTCGTATATACGAATTAACACTGCAGAGGGTAGACTGAAACACAAAAACATACTTCATGATCCTAGAGTTGCAGTTTCTGTTGTTGACTCGAAAAACCCCCTTGATATGACCTCGATTAGAGGAAAAGTCGTTAAAATTATTCCTGATTATGATTATAAACATGCAGATTTTCTTACAAAAAAATACTTAGGCAGAGAAAGATATCCATTCAAACGTCCCGATGAAAAACGAATTATTTTGAAAATTAAGCCTGAAAAAATATTTGTTCTTCCTCATTTACCTATGACTGCCGACTAACAATAAACAATATTTCTAAACTCGAATTTAGAAATATTTAAAATCAAACAAGGGTGTACATCATACTCCTTAAACGGAATTTATGCATATCTAGTATGTGAAACCGGAAAAAGATGAGAGTGGTATTTTTTCAAGTGATAAACCAAAAAACATTCCAAAGTTTTGGTATCCATTAATCATCGCTGTGATATTTTCATGGATTACTTTTTCATTATTTGTTGTTAAATGATGAAAAATGGGGGGTATGTCAATTTACGAATAAAACATAGTAGGCCTCATTATTTTTGGATCATTTGATAGGTAATGGGGCTGTTTTGACCTTTGTCTATCATATCTACGAACAAATGTTAAACCCCCCCTGATTTTTATGATCTTTGAAAAAACCATCTATTCGTAAAAAACATCTAGTGTATTAGGGGTTTAGCTTTTACTAGTGAATTAAAAATTAGTGCTAAAATGCTTTGATCAAGAATCTATTTGTTTTTTCACTCATTTCTATTATTTCTTGTAATGTTTTAATGAAAAATGACTGATTTAGCTGCTCCGGTTTATCCAAAACGATGTAAACCCCAACCATTTTTTTCCCATTCTCATCTAGAAACTTATGAACTGCTTTAATTGAGTAACAAAAATCGGCTATTTTGGTTTTTATTGTTTCCTGTTCGGATTCATTTAGTTCTAAAAACCTACGAATTAACTTGTGGTGAAATGATACTTTAACACCAATAACTAGAATTTTTTCTTGTTCTTTTGGCTCAAATACCTCAATGTTATTGCCAAGTCCATCACCATTTTTGATTAGTATTTTGAATGATGTATCATCTGTGTTAGATAGTTTAAAAGAATAATTTTCATGTATCAACCATCTTTCTACACTATCTCTTAGCCCAGGCATAATGAACATAATCTCTTACAGTATAAGATGTTTAACATGTTTAGATTACTAATATTTCTAAATTCGAGTTTAGAAACATTTATGCATTTACATTATAACCCTGGTCTAAACCTATTCCTGCTGAAAATAATATAATGTTTGCGATAATATTAATCGCTGTGAGAATTAGTCCCAAGTACAAACATTTCTTTGCTTTCTCAGGTGCGTCACGTCTTAATGCAAAATATCCAATAATACCTCCCAACAATCCAAATAATAATGGCACAAGATACCACCAATTACTTCTCTTTCTTTCTGGATACATAATAAAAAATGAAATTAATCTTTAATTACTTTTTGCAAGTTTTTTTCTAGTCTGGTTAATTTCAATCTCAACAGTTTCTAATGGTTCATCTACAACATTACGTTTAATTGAAAACATTTTTGGTTTTTCAAAGTCTTGAGTACAATCAGGGCAAGCATAAACCAAAACTCGATGCTCATTAGGTGCCTTTGGGTTTGATAATCTTGGATAATATACTAGTCTAGAACCACAATCAACGCAATATCTATTGGCTCTTCTAGTTCTGGCCAATGTAACACTCCTGCATATCTTCTATTATAGATCTAATATTAGATCGCAATGGTCTAACGATCTAAACCAAATGCACACAAAAATTCATCTTTTTTATTTTGAATATGAAAAGGCGCCGCCCATCAGACTTGAACTGATGACCAATCGATTAACAGTCGAACGCTCTACCACGCTGAGCTAGGGCGGCACTTAGATTTTTCCTAGCAAATTACGATTTAATTCTTCCGAAATTAACTATTATTAAATTTTGAAAAGAATTTGATAATTTTATCAGTATGGGATTCAACAATACCAACTATTTCCATGTGTTCCTCCGGTGTAGGCTCCCTCTTATGGTAAATTTGGAATGCACTAAGCGCAGATCCTACCATCTCTCCAACAAAAAAACCACATAAGAAGTCACCAATGTTTTCACATCTCCAGACATCACTTATTCTAGGTGACGCACCAGCATTTTCGTATAATTCTAATGTTTCAGTTACAAGTTTTTCCGTTTGCTTTTTAAATTCAGAATCTAGCGTCATTATGACAATATTTTGTTAAAATTTATTTTTCGATTCCTTTTTTCTTTTCAAATTTATAAATACCATCTAAAAATACACGGTGATCTTTATTTTTCACTCTGGATTTATTTTCAATCTCTGCAGCAGTTTGTGAAACATCAGTAAGCACATGGCCAGTAATTATAATATCATCCCCTTTTGGCACAACTTTAGTTTCACCCCAAATTTTAGTAGTTCTTGGCGCACGTTCACCCTGAAAATTTTCAATTAGTACTTTTTTACCTTCGATTTTTACATTTACTGGAAAATGTGAAAAAACAATTTTCATTTTTATTGTATAGCCTTCAACTACACCTTCAAGTATATTTCTTATAATAGATCGTGCAGTATTCATTATAGCATAGTTAGAATTTCTTGTGCCCTGAGCCTTTAACATGACTTTATCTTCACTAACTTGTATATCTACTGGGATTTTTTTAAAATTTTTATATGTTTTTCCAAGAGGTCCTTCAACTGTAAGCATGTGTGATTTGAAAGATACTGTAACATTTTCTGGTATAGCAACTTCAGTTGCAAATTTTTCTAATTGCTTAGTAGACATACCCTATCAGAAATCCTCCCAAACCTTTGTTTATTGCATCATGATGAGACATAACACCTTGATTAGTTGTTACTAATAACATCCCTCTACTGTAGGATGGAAGATATTGCTGTTCCCAACTTGTATATTCGTTTTTCTTAACTTTAAATCGTGGGCTGATCGAACCACATTTTGATATTTTTGCAAATAATTCAATTCTAAATTTACCACCACGTTTATCATCAATATGTTCAAAATCTTTGATAAAACCATCTTTTTTTAGTGTGTCTAGTACACTAACAGCCAATTTAGATGTTGGAAGAATAATACATTCTGATTTTCTTCTAGATTCAGTATTGTCTATTGTGACAAATAAATTTGCTAGAACATTAGTTGCTGGCAATCATATCACCTTAATTTTTTAAATCCCAGAGAATTTGCGACTTCTCTAAAACATTGTCTGCATAAATGTAAATCATATTTTTGAATGCATGAAGTATAACATCCACAAATCTTACACCATCTTGAACCTCTACCAAACTTTTTTTCATTTCTTTCAGTGAAACCAGTTCCACGATCACCATATGATCTATCTTTAGTCATTAAGAAACAACAACTCCAAATTCTTTAATTAGATATTCTTTTGCCTCAGCAGGTTTAATTTTATGTGATTTTCCAACACTCGCTTTATGTTTACTTCTTATCCTAATATTGTAGCCAGGACGTATTAATCTAGCAGTCACATCAAGTCCTAAAATTCCAATCTTTGGGTCATATTTTATTCCTGGAATGTCAATGTGCTCTAGAATTCCAAATGATAAATTACCCATCTCATCCAAAGATCTACTATTCACATTATTCCCTTTTGCCTCAAACAGTCTTTTTAATAGAAGTTTAGCATCATCACCTCTTACTGTGACTGCCGCACCTATCGGTTCACCTTTTCTAACACCCCAATCCCTATGGGCCTTTTTTGCAGATCGATTACATGATTTTTTATTTGAAATTTGATCCAATGCTTTCTTTGCCGTTTCTATAGCATCACCAGATTTACCAACACCCATGTTAAGAACCACCTTTTCTAATTTGATTTCTTTCATTATATTTTGAGTTTCTTGTGTCATTTTATCATCAGATTCCTATTACCGGTTTATCTTTTCCAATAGGCATTACTATGCTTGCTGGAATTTCAATTTGTCTATCTTCTAGTTTAATATCAACACGTTTAGGAAGAATAAATGTGCCTTCTTTAACTTCGTTAATGGTTCCTATCTTTCCGGCATTTATTCCACTTATAATTAACCCACTAATTCCTTTCTCTAATTTAATAACATCAAGAATTTTTTGTTCAGGAATTTGCATAATACATGTATCACCAACATTGACACTTGTTTCATCAATTAATGAACGACCATCATGAAATCCAATCTGTGTTTTACCATTTTTTATAGTTGTTTTAGATTTTACGTGTACAAGTTTTTTAGATTTTTCATTATCATCTATTTTAATTGCTTGTAATACTGTTCCATTTTTCGGAACGAGACGGTATATTTCATTTAGTCCATCCAACTCTATAACATCCATTAAACCTATTCCATGATGTAGTGATTTTCTTTTTACTCCATCTACTGTGACTTTACCTGAATATATCGCAAATTTTGCTTCTCTTAATGTCTTGACAACTTTAAGCGTATCACGTAAAAATACTGCCGATGGGATTGATATATTTTTACTGTGTGAACCAGGCCGTACAGTTACAACAAATCGCTTATCCTTTCTTGTTATTCCCCAAAATAATGGAGCCATTTGCCGTTTTAATTTTTTACTACCAGCTATTTTTACCAATTATTTTTCCTCCACTTCTTTTTTCTGTGTTTTAGATTTTTTATTTGTTAGGTCTGAAACCTTTTTTTCCTTTTTAGGCATATGACTTTTTTGTTCTATCTTTGTGTCTTTTTTCTCAGTTTCAGGTCTCGCATCTCTCACGTTTTTACCTTCTAATTTGTTTATTCTCCATTTATCATCAGTACTTAGTCCAGTGACTTCTATGTTGCTAGTATGAATAAAAACATCATATTTCTCACCCTTCAATTTTTCTTTTTTAACACCTTCGATTGTTAAACCACCGTCAGCAGAAGATACTTTAGTAACTTTTCCATCTACACCAGTAAATTCTCCACGAATAACTTTAACAGAGTCACCTGTTACCACCCGTACACTTTTTTTACCATATTTTTTCCTCAAATTTTCTGAAAGTTGACTAGATAACTGTGTACTAGATCTACGAAGTGTGGCATAGTAAATCTGGCGGTTTCTCATTTTAGTTGGCTTCATTTTATACCACCATTGATGCCAGGTTTGCTACTCTCGGCCATTTTTCTGTTGCCTCTGAAGCTACTGGTCCTTTTATGTCAGTTCCTTTCACTTCTCCCTCTGGTGTGATTAACACCCCAGCATTATCTTCAAACTGAACTCTTACTCCATTAATTCTGTTTATAGCATATTTTTGTCGAATTATCACTGCACCAAAAATCTGCTTTTTTAATTCTGCTGGTCCTTTTTTAACAACAACGTTACAAAAATCACCAACTGCAGCGGCTGGTAGCCTTGATACTCTAGTTTTATGATTATGCACATTTACAACTTCCAAAATTTTTGCTCCAGTATTGTCAGCACAGACTATTTGTGCGCCAACAGGAATTGCTCTAGTTACATACAGTCTAAAATCTACAACGCTTTTACCGCCTTTACTTCGTGCTCCACCCATTATTCTTTAACCTCCACTACTACAAATGATACTGATTTTGCCAATGGTTTACATTCAGCTGCAATTACTATATCACCTTCATTAATGTCTAAATTACTTGGAACATGTGCATGTATACTATTTTTACTTCTTGCATATCGTTTGAATTTACTAAAATATACAGGGGATTCTTTCTGTATGACTACTGTGTCTTTTGCCTTATTCTTTACAACCCTTCCTTGAAATAACTTTCCCCGTACGGAAAGCGTTCCATTAAATGGGTTTTTTTTATCATCTTTAGCAGGTTCGTTTTTTGGAGATTTTATCTTAATACCAATATTTCTACTCATGCTAACATCTCCAATCGTTCATGTGAACGTTTCATTAGTTGCGATCCACGTACTGCAATTGTTTTACTACTTTTCAAAATACCTAGAGTACATGTATTTTTTGGTATTAATTTTTTACCAAGTTTTGTATTGATTGTTAACATATGTTTTGTCTCATCAACAACATATCCAGAGATTCCAATAATTTGACTGTTTGTTGATTCAATAACAGACACATTCATTCCAATAATTTCATATATTTTGTTTGTCATTTTCTTTTCATCTCATTTAATCTAGTTAATAATCTTGCAATATTCCTTTTTATGGGTTTGATTTTTCCTGATTCCTTTCTTAATGTTCCTTTAGCATTTTCAACTTCCAATTTCGATAATTCGGTTCGCATTTGCTCAACTCTATCTTTTAGATCGGTTTCATTCATCTCACGTATAGTTTTCATTTTTAACTTAGCCATTATTTTAACTCCTCCTCGGCTTCTTCCATACTGTCAATTTTTTCGATTTTTTCTTCTTCTATTTTAACTATTTCTGATTCACTTTTTGCTTTTTCCAGAACTTCATCTGCTTCACGCTTAATTCTTGCATCTTCTTCTTGCTGTGCCTTTGTCTTTCCTTTTAGCTCAAATTCAGGAATGAGTTTTTCTTTTTGAGCTATTCTAATTCTAACTCCAATTAATCCCATTGGGGTTTCCACATGAACAATATCTTCTGAAACAATTACATCGGCGTGATGACCAGCCCTTGGTAAAATCCCTGCAACATGTTTTTCAAACGCAGATCTGTCACCACGTAGTTTACCAGAAACTGTTATCTGTGTACCCATTGCCCCATTTTCCATAATTTGTTGCATAGTCCACATAGTAGCACGTCTAAATGCAGTTCCTCTTTCAAGATGAGCTGCCATTCTGTTACACATCACTTTTGGAGAAAGTTCTGGCTTTTTGATTTCTTCGACAGATAGCTGTGGATTTTTTAAGCCAAATTCAGTTTCTAACTTCTCTGTAAGTTCTCTAATTCCAGTTCCTTTTCTACCAATAACTATTCCTGGACGTGTGACATAGAGTACAACTCTTGTACCAGTAGGGGTTTTAGAAACTTCAACTTTTGAAAATCCTGAGTCTTTAATTTTTACTTTTAGATAATTGTTTAACAACATCATGTTATAATTATCTTTTATTACATTTTTTACTGCTGACATAATTATAACTCCTGGGCAACTATTTCAAAGTGTGTTAATACATCATTTTTTGCAGTTGCACGACCCTGCGCTCTTGGAATAATCCTTTCAATTATAACACCTTTTTGCGATGTCGCATTAACGATTTTCAATCTATCCATATCCATTCCTTTGTATTCTGCGTTTGATTCTAAGTTATCTAATAGTTTTAAAACTTCAGTCACTGCTTTTTCAGGATATCTTCCTGACATTACACCAGGGTCTGTTCTATGACCAACCTGATTTTTAAATCTTTTAAATGGAATACATCTTTTGTGTTCAATTACACTTTGAAGATAATCTCTTGCTGTTTCAATATTTAATCCTTTAATTGCTGTTGCAATTTCTCTTGCATGTTTATGAGAGATTTTTTTCTCTCTCATTGATGCTCTTACATGTCTTGTTGGATCATAATTTTGAAACGCGTACTTGTATTTTCCCATTTTAATCACTTCAGTGGCACATACAGGCTAGATCTTGATGCACCTACACCTGGGGCACCATGACTAACTTTCCTATTCGTAATAACATATTCTCCAATATAATGTCCAATCATTTCAGCAGAAAGTGTTATTGGTGTGAATTCTTTACCAGAATAAACATTTATTGATACTCCAAGCATGTATGGTAAAATTATAAGATCCCTCTGATGTGTTTTTATTGGGTTTTTATTTTTCCCTTGCCTCGCAAGTTTAATCTCTGCGATTAACTTCTTTTTATTATCAGAAAGCCCTCGTTTTAATGATCGTCTTTGTCTGGTATTAAGTAGACCAAATAATTCATCATTTGATATATTTTGCAATTCTTCGTCAGATTTGCCTTTATAATTAAATGTCTTTACCATTATTTCTCACCAATTGTAATAATCATGAATTTTTGTGTCAATTTATAGCATTCCTATTTTTGTAGCCAGATCTCTGGCTTTATCGGTAGATTCAAATTTCACAAATGCCTTTTTACCATAAATAGTTCTAGCAGTTTCAACACTAATAGTATTTTCATTGTATAATATTTTTACTGCATCTTGTATCATTGGTTTTGATGCTTCTCTTTTTACTAAAAAGCAGATTTTCTGCTCATTTTCAACCATCGCAAATGTCTTTTCTGTAATATATGGGCGTATAATAATTGCAGTTGCTTCTTCTACATTCATTGTAGTGTCACCATTAGTTCTAAATGACTTGATTTTATCTGAGAAATTTCTTCAATTGCTTTTTTAGAAAATATAGTTAATCTAATTAAACTACCTCCAGGAGCTAGATTCAAAACACTGAGATTTTTTGTTGAACATGCATCAACACCTGGGATGCCTGAGCATGCCTTTGAGATTTTTTCAGAGTTAGACACAACAAAAAGTGCACT
>PYIL01039897.1_pt1 | contig 10258 bp, 9 predicted proteins | sample 3578041 | NCBI WGS metagenome assembly PYIL01 (sample SAMN08408023, study PRJNA431606) | Marine metagenome isolate SA_KN192-05_S13_150m, whole genome shotgun... | biome: marine; feature: oceanic pelagic zone; material: water; isolation source: 150 m water sample, 0.2-0.8 um fraction ... | reverse complement strand
CTGGTGCCGGTCTTTGCGCAACCATTTGTGATCGTGCTTGTCGTAGCGGCGTTGCATCTTCTGTTTTCGAGCAACACGGTTACCGGCGCGATTATCATGCCGATATTGATTGCATTGGCGCAGGACCTTAACCTTGAAATTTGGACTGTTGCTGCCCCCGCCGCTTTCACATCGTCACTCGCTTTCATTTTGGTAACAGAAAGTCCGACGAATGTGCTCCCCTATTCAGCTGGTTACTTTTCGATACGCGATATGGCTCGAGTAGGCATTGTTATGACGGTTGGCGCCGCTTTCTGTGTGGCGCTGTCCATCATGTTGGTTGGGCTTGTCGCTGGATAATTAATCGAAGGACTCGTCTTACCCGTCAAAATAAGGTTTATCGCCCTTAATGGTCACACGATAGCCGTGGCGTGTTTCTGGAAAGTAATCCCAGATAGCAAGGTGCTGAGTGCAGCGGTTATCCCAGAACGCAATCGAGTTCGCCCGCCACTGGAAGCGGCAGTGAAAGTCGGGCCGGGCGCAATGCTTAAAGAGGAACGCTAGCAGTGCATCACTTTCGGCTAACGGAAGTTCCTTAATTTTGGTTGTGAATCCTTCGTTGACATAGAGTGCTGGCTTGCCTGTAATGGGGTGCGTTCTAACAACTGGATGTTCTGCCATGGGGTGTTGTTTGTCACGCATGGTTCCACTGCCGTAACGGTTACGGTAGTACTGTTCACCATCGTGTACTGCTGTCAGACCGGATAAGAACCTTTGCATCCGGTTCGACAAACCCTGATACGCCGCATACATATTGGCAAAAAGAGTGTCTCCGCCAGATGAAGGAACTTGTTCGATCCGCAGGATACTTCCCATCGGTGGCTCCGTGTCACATGACACATCCGAGTGCCAAAGTTCTCCAGCGACGAATGTGACTTTGTCGTCCCCATGTACAACAAGTACTTCTGGGTGCTCCGCGTCTTTAGGTGCCGCGGGATGAATATGAAGTTCACCAAACCGGCGACCGAGTGACTTGTGTTGCTCAAAAGAGAGATCTTGTTGACGGAAAAACAAGACCAGGTGTGCTGCCCACGCTGACTCAAGTTCTGCCAAAGTTCCAGCGTTAATCGGTTGGGTAAGATCAACGCCAGAGACTTCCGCGCCGATAATCGGAGAGAGTGGTGTGATACGCAAGTTCGTTGTGGGCATGATCGGTTGGTTTCGGTTGTTGAGAGTGCCTACAGATTATAAGAGAGTCATTGATTTCGTGGCCATTGATTCAATTTTGATGGTGCTTTGCTAAAGGTTTCTTTGATTCTCGTCTAATAAACGTTATTCAAAGTGTTTTGGTTAGTTTCGCGAGGATTTCTAGAATTCTTTGACCCAAGATCTCGACGCTATCGGTTGCCGGCGGTTCGGCGGAAACAACGAAGCTACTCGCAGACTGTGACAGCATTAAGTTCACGCTTGCACCAGGGTCATCTCCACCGCGCCTAAAATCTGTGCGCACAGTTAGGACCGGAGTCCCTAGTGCATGCGCGTATCCGCACTCGAAGGCCGTCCCTGAATCCGGGTCGGCTCCATCAATGATGGCCAGTATTACATCCGCTTGCCGAATACCCGTGAGTGCATTCTCAAAAATGCTACTCGCTGACGGCGTGTCAGTTTGGCAGGATATCTCAGCCTTATCTTGCGGAAGCCAGACTAAGTGTCCGTCCCGCTCGAGGGCACGTGCGAGTTCTCGATTCCACCGGCGCTCGGCATGGGTGAAGAGAGGTGCGGCGAAATAGAGAGAAGCCAACGAAGACACATTATCAAGTTATTGCAAGAACGGTGAGTCTCTTGGTTGTTTTGAGTAGGAAATATTTAGCAGAGAAGACACGCGATTCCAGTTCATCCATGATTCGCTGGTTCGATACGATCTTTTGGTAAACGTGCCACACGCGTTCGATAGCCTGGTTCTTCGTGGTTCGAGAAAGCAAACACGGGAGAGTTCATTATCTAGAGACTCTTAGTTTTTCTTGGTCCTTTATCCCTTCAAGAACTTTGGAAATAGGCCATTTTTCTGGGCTGATTGCAGCAGGTGGCTGACCTAGTTCCACATCAACTAACCCGAAAAATCGTTCAGGCGGCTACGTCGTATTTTTTGGTAGGAGTTGATTTGGGTTACGAGTTCTGAGGGGATTTGTTCAAAACCCCTATTTGTTAGTTCTTTGGAGACCGAAGAGAAAGATGAACGATGAGTATCGTGCGCGTTCTATTGTCAGTTGGACAAAGTGACCTGTATCTCTGTTTGGCAGAGTTAGTTCCTCGCATGCATTATCCAAAGAGGAGTCAGAAATGGCAGCAGATGAAAAAGTTTTATTGAGAAATGTTCTTGTTGAACTTCGGTCGATCCGGTTTCGGTTGGATCGACAAGTTGCGGTCGTGCAACGGCTTATAAAGCTTTCTCAGAAGCCAACAACAAAGAAAAAAATAGGCAAAAAAAAGACGAAAACTGTTAAAACCAAAAGTAAAACTTCGAATTTATCATCTGTTGGCTATGTTAAAGAGCGAAAAGTACTGGCGCGTCGGTTACGAAAAAAAGCACTGCGATAGGATAAATGATCCAAAAAAGGCTCGTGTTGAGGTCTACAGATTGATACAATAAGTGGATCTCACCGAAACTAAGCGCCCTAGCTAGGCGTATTTATTAAGGTTAGAGGGGGTCGAAAACACTTACCAGATGTAAAGTGCGTCCGAACTCCGATAGATTCCATGTGAAGGAGAGCTACCAACTTTGTTGAAAGAGGAACGCCAGGAAATTGTAAACACACTTGTTGCTCTCGGTCAGGAGCGAGGATTTCTAAACCTTGATCAAGTGCTTGACCATGCGCCTCCTGACCTTGATGTCGAAGATCTAACGTCGTTGCTACAGGACCTTGAAGCTCAAGGTATAGAGGTTGAGGGAGCTGACCAAGTACAGCCTGCTGATACAAAACGTCGAGCAGCAGCACGAGCTCAGCAGGCGACACCACCGGCGGAGCAACAGTTACCAGCCCACGAGGAAGACCAAGGGCAGGACCTTGTAAGAACATATTTGCGTCAAATGAGTCGGGTGCCTCTTCTAACTCGCGAGGGTGAAGTGGCAATTGCCAAGCGCATCGAGCGTGGTGAATTACGTATTACTAAGGCGATGTCTCGTAGCCTTCTCGTTTCGCGTTACCTTCCTGAATTGGCAAGAAGGGTGGATGAAGGAGAACGGACCCTCCGGGATGTTGTGGTCCTACCAGATTCTGAGTTAACTGATCGCCAGTTGAATAATCGAATTAAGCGTCTAGTTGGAGATGCGGAGAAGGTTACTGCTGCGCTGAAAGAACTTGGGAAACGCCGGGCCCGTGCAGAGGCGGTGCGCAAGAGTCGGCGCAAGCCGTCTGTTCGTACTCGGTGGCGGATTATGCGATCCCAAATTGAAATCTCTCACGCTGTGCGCGCTATTAAATTCACACCTACCGTTCGTCGCGAACTAATCGCGAAAATAGAGGACGCAGCCAAGGCGCTTCAGCGAGCGGAACGTCGAGTTGAGCGTTTGATGAAGCAGGCGCCGCCTCGCCGTAAGGGGCAGCGAGCCACGGCCAGTCCGAATTTGAAAGAGGCGCGTCGCGAATTGGCTGACCTGCGCGAGAAAATTGAAGAGCCAACGGATGAACTTAATGCGGTTCAGAGGTCGATTCGACGTGGTGTTCTCGAAGGAGACCATGCGCGTAAGGAGCTGACTGAAGCGAATCTACGTCTTGTTGTTTCGGTTGCAAAAAAATACGTTAATCGTGGACTCGCTTTTCTTGACCTCATTCAGGAGGGCAATATTGGCCTGATGCGTGCGGTCGATAAGTTTGATTACCGCCGAGGATTTAAATTTTCGACTTATGCAACTTGGTGGATCCGGCAGGCAATTACGAGAGCGATCGCCGACCAGGCGAGAACGATCAGAATCCCGGTTCACATGATTGAAACGCTGAATAAGCTGAATCGTGCGATGCAAACACTGACGCGTGATCTCGGTCGTGAGCCGACACCGCAAGAGCTTTCGGAACGGGCGGACTTACCGATGGCGGTTGTACGCAAGGCCCGAAAGATCGCTCAAACGGTCGTTTCCCTTGATGCACCGATTGGCGACAGTGACGAGAGTCAATTTGGTGACTTTATTGAGGATCGGGCGGCTGTGAATCCAGCCGAGGCCACGGTCGCATTTGATCTCCGTCGGCAAACGGAGTCGGTGTTAGAGACATTAAGTCCGAAAGAACGAGAGGTAATTCGGATGCGTTTCGGCCTGAACGATGGAGCGGAACCGACACTTGCAGAGCTTGGAGAAAAATTTTCCTTGACGCGTGAGCGTATCCGGCAAATTGAGGCAGCTGCTTTACGCAAGCTGAGAGATCCATCGTTGAGCCGTCGATTAAGTTCTTTTGTGGAGCCGAAACAGCCGCGGCGTTCTGGTCGTGGCGATGAAACACCCGCTCCTGAAGAACAAGGTGTAGCGTAAGTACTGTTGTCGACAAACTGTTTAAGGGCTGGGCTGCCATTGTAGCCCGGCCCTTTTTTCAATACAGGCTACTGAGTGTGAATAGTTGAATCTCGGTGCCGTGCCCTTTGTCATAGTGCGGAAACCATGAACGTCTTCCTTGTCGATGGCACGTATGAGCTCTTTCGGCACTTCTTTGCTGTTCCTAAAGTATCGGATGTGAACGGCAAAGAGGTTGGTGCTGTTCGTGGTGTTCTTGGTTCTATGTTGTCTCTACTTGAGAATGATGTGACACATATCGGTGTTGCAACAGATCATGTGGTTGAATCATTTCGTAATAATTTATGGTCCGGGTACAAGACAGGCCATGCGATCGATCCTGAGCTCTTTCAACAGTTTCATCCTCTTGAAGAAGCGCTTGAAGCTTTGGGGATGGTGGTGTGGAAGGAGGTTCAGTTTGAGGCTGACGATGCATTAGCTTCTGCGGCCTCGCGGTCTGCGACCGATAACAGGGTTGAGCAGGTATTTATTTGTACGCCGGACAAGGATCTTGCGCAGTGCGTCGATGGTCAACGTATTGTGCAATTTGATCGACGGGCCGCGACGGTGCGCGATGCGGAGGGCGTTCGCTCGAAGTTCGGGGTCGCGCCCGAATCGATACCGGATTATCTCGCGCTGACTGGTGATAGTGCTGACGGATTTCCTGGTGTTCGAGGATGGGGCGCAAAGTCAGCGGCTACGATTCTTGCGCGATATGTGCATCTTGAAGCCATACCCAAGAATGCGGCCGATTGGGATATTGCTGTGCGAGGAGCGGATCGACTCGCCCGTAATCTCGTTGATGCACGCGACGACGTAAAAATATTTCTTGACCTCGCAACGTTACGGAAGACCTTGCCTGTGTTTGATTCAGTCGATGAACTGAAGTGGACTGGTCCAGAGCCACATTTTTTTGATATCTGTGCTCGCATGAATGCGAGCGGATATTTGCGTCGTGCCCAGGCTGTGGCAAGGAAAATTATGTAGGAGTTGATTGCGTAGGTCGTGTGGTTCGGCGCCGCGCGTGTGCGGTTATTGCATAACGGTAAAGGGCGCGGACCACTCGTGAGGACCCCAGTGAACAACGAGACTCCCGGAATTTTCTGAGGTCGGAACTACGCTGACACCGAGTGGCCTGAATGAGCCAGTCGTGCGTTCGTAGTTCACGTCAAATTCTGCAGCATCAAATTCGGCGTCATATTGGGTACCCCACGAATCAGGTTCGTTATTAAAAACGAACTGCCAGCCGGAAGTAGTTTTCCGAAGCCAAAGAGCGTAGGACCCAGCAAACGCCGGTGCGAGGTTTCCAGTGGGTATGTCCGTGCTACCAAATCTCAACCCAACATCGCTCCGAATTCGTAGTGGTGGAGCGCGAACAAGTGAAACGATCGCGCCGTCGGCCGTATCCGGAAGACGACCGTAGTCCTCGTCTTCGACATCAATGCCTTTCCAATACAGCATCGAAATTTGATTGCCATCTGGCAGGACAACGGCATTTTCATTGCGTTCATTCAATGTGACGCGACGAGCAAACCCGGAGGTGTCGCTGTCAAACTCGTTTACGCTTGGACGGGTCGTACGGGGACGTCGTGGTGGCGGCGGCAGCTCGTCAAAGCGAAACTCCGTGTGCCATACGTGCTGCCCCCAGCGTAGTTCAAGACGCCCTTCTTCGGCACCGGTCGCACGAAGCGCGGCCGAAAATGTTTGTGTATCCGTCGAGCTGCTTTCTTGGTGAGAAAGTGGAATGCGAGTGATGGTGTCGTTGTCTGAACGGTGTGCCTCAAGTTCCCACCCGTCAGCATTTCGTACGAGCCACAGTTCATGTGTCGGCGGAACCGGTGCAGGGTCCCCCTCTTCTCGTGGTGGTGGTGGTGGCGCTTCTGGGTCGGTTGCCAGCGATCCAATTCGAAGAGCGCGGTGCCCAGCCAACACGCCAACACGCACCGTGGAACCAGGGACCCCAGACAGTAGTTGTTGGTGCGGCGGGTCGCTACCCGACAGATCTGGCGAGTACTCGATGCTGACAGCTTTATTGTCCAGGGTCATCAGTAGGTGGATGAGCCCGTCGGCCTCGTTACTTGGTTCTGGCGCCTGGGCGATGGCGAGCGAGGGGATTAGGGAGAACGAGAAAATCAGGAGAAGAGATCGAAGTCGCATACAAAAAAGAGAGAGGGCGGAGCCTAACCAGCCCCGCCCTCAGGAATATCCGTTTGGCAGCAGCCGTAACTAGTTGTTGTTGTCAGTGGTTGCGTCGTGATCCTCAAGTTCCACGTAGCTGAGGAAGCCAAGCTGCATTTCATCGTTTGTTCGTTCGCCGTAGCCAACGGAGAGGTTTGGATCAAATCCCCTGATGGCTCCGCGCTCTTCGGTGTTGTCGTACCAGAAGTCGACATCAATACGTGTGCCCTTTGGCAGCAACTTGGGTTCCTTGTATTTGTAGGTGATCTGCCAGGCTTGGTCGTACGTTGGAACGTCGAGGAGCAACTCTTCTGTGCCATCAGGATAAAACGCGGTATAGCGTGAGGCTATTGCGCGGTGGTGCGCATGTGGCCAGAGCGTTACCAGTAACGTGTCTTTCTCAAGCACACGTGACGAACCAATCCGATAGTTGGGGTGGTTCGGTGGAATTTCAAAACCTCGGTTGTACAACGAGTCATTTTTGACCTGATGCCGCGGTGGTTCTTTTGAGACAAAGAATCCGATTTCGGATTGTACGGTTTCAGCCGACCCCGCAACAGGTTCCTTGTTGTAGTGCATGTTAAAAGAGAGCATCGAGCCTTTTTCGAGCAAGACGCCAAACCCGTCTGGCAACATGCCAGTTTCGCCGCCTTCGGCGACACAACTAAGCAAGGTGCTTCCGGCAATATCAGTGCCGTCACCCTCAACAGCAGTGCCATCTTCGTGTACTTGTGCACTCGGTGGAATAGTTGAGGAGCACATGTGGTGCGTGATGTTGTTGTCGCCGGTTCGGAATTCCCAACCGCGCACCCATGTATCTTCTGGCAATTCTTCTTCCGTGAGCTTTTTGTAAAACACGACGTTGAGGTCAAAAACATCGTCCTCAACTACATGCGGATCCATCTTGACAACAAAGTCAGGCTTGCCGTAGGTCCAACCGTCGTTTAAATCTTCGGCCCATTGTTTTACCGGTGGGGCATCGGCTGTATCACCTGCAGGGGCACCGGCTTCGACCCAGTTCACAATGGTCGAAATTTCATCAGTGGTGAGGCCACGCTCATTCTCGAACACGTCTTTCGGCGCGGAGGCGAACCACGGTGGCATCTCTTTCGATTCAACTTTACGTGCGATGGAACGCGCCCACGGTCGAGTCTCTTTGTAATTCATGAAAGACATTGGGGCGACAAGACCACTAATGTTCGCTCCCGACTCACGATGGCAGGACTGGCAATTCTCCTGGATAATCGGCAGGACGTCTTTGTAATACGTCAGATTATCCTCGGCTTCGTTACCGGCATAACTTGGTACGGCAATTGCCACCGTCAGCATAAAAGCCAGGCTGAATACAAAAAATCGCTTCGTCGTCATCAAAATCTCCTTAGTGCCCACACGTCTACACACGTACAGATAGTACGGTCATGTTGCTTGTACCACAGGAGGTAAGAAGTCCGCAAGAATTATGTTTTCAAAGGGTTAGCGCGATACTCGAAGAAATGGCTTGCAGGTGTGGGAATGTTTCTGCCGGTTAGCATTGGGCGTATTGCGGATGATTTCAAAAAGGCCAAAAATCGATTCTTTCAGTGATTGTTCTACTTTTAACAGACATATGTATGCTAAATTATTCGTTCGATGGGGCGAACACCGGTTGGTCAAACGAGAGAGAGGGTTTTCAAATTTGTTCGACGGCGTCTGTTGTCTGGGCAGCCGCCAACCGTACGCGAGGTGCAGGAGGCGTTTGGATTTCGCGCAGTGCAGACTGCGCGGCAGCATCTTGAACAACTTGTCGGGGACGGCCGGTTAACTGCCGATCGCAACAAATCAAGAGGATACCGATTAGCGGAACCAGCATCTGGTCTTAAAACAATGCTTGTCCCGGTACTGGGTCGAGTGCCAGCGGGCGTATTGGAAGAGGCGATTGAGGATCCTGACGGGTATGTGACGGCAGATGCACCGAAAATTTCAGGAGAGGTGTTTGCACTTCGTGTTCAGGGCGAGAGCATGATCGGTGCAGGTATCTTTTCGGGTGATCTCGTACTCGTACACCGCCAACCGACAGCGCGAAGTGGTGACATTGTTGTAGCACTTGTTGAAAATGAGGCAACAGTCAAAACATTCAAACAGTGTGACCACCGTGTTGAACTTCATCCCGCGAATCCTTTATTTGCCCCGATCATTCTCGATGCCGACGTCGTTGTCATTCTTGGCAAGGTAATCGAAGTTCGTCGAACCCTTTCTTGAGTCAAGCCTGAGTTAGTCGATGGCCACAATGCAACTAGGTGCACTCGTTTCCGCATCGCGGGCTTGGTTACAGCGCAGTCAAATGATGTTGTCGTCTACGCGCACAAAACAATGGACTGCTGCTGCGCTTGGAGGATGTTTGGCAGAGTTGTCAGGCCGTAGTGCTGCTCCGTTGCTTACGGTTGCTTTTGGTTTGGTGCATCAGGTGCAGCAGCAGGGTGAGCCGGTTGCGTGGATTTCGTCGGACGAAAACGGGTTTTTCCCTCCGGATGTTGCTGAGGGAGGGGTTGACCTTTCGGCGTTACCGGTTATTCGCCTTGCTTCCCTCCAGCAACGACTTACTGCCATCGAACAACTCGTGTGTTCCGGTGCTTTTGGATTGGTGGTAGCCGATTTAGAAGAGTGTGTTGACTTGCCGTTAGCCGTACAGACCCGTCTGGCCGAGCAGGCCCTGGCACAGAACACGTTGGTCCTTTGTTTGACGGTGAAGACCGACCAGCAGCCATCACTTGGTTCTCTTGTGACGGTACGTGCGCAGGCGCGACGTATTCGGCATGGCGATGGTCGTTTTGTATGCCAAGTGCATGCACTTAAAGACAAACGTTATGGACCAGGTTGGGTTGACGAGGAATGGTGTTGTGGACCGACTGGCGTGCGTTGAATTACCAGCGTTTCCTCTCCAATGCTTACTAAAACAGCACCCTGATTGGGTTGGCAAACCAGTCGTTGTTGTAGACCGTGATAAACCGCAGGGTGTGGTTCGGTGGGCAAATAAACAGGCGCGTACAGCTCGCATCCATCCGGGTATGCGCTATAGCGCTGGCTTGTCACTTGTACCGACACTACATGCTGGTGAAGTTTCAGGGACTACCGTTGCTCAAGGTGTGGCACGGGTGGCTGAGGCATTACACCGCTTTAGCCCGGAGGTTGAGCCGTTTTCCAAGGAATCAGGAGTGTTCTGGCTGAATGCATCCGGACTCTCAAATCTTTATCCGTCACTTCGACAATGGGCGAACGATATCAGGAAGGCACTGACAGCAATGGGGTTCAGGTCCTCGGTGGCGGTTGGGTTTAGTCGATTTGGCGCTTATGCAATCGTGAAGGAAGTCACTATAGATCGCGGGGTTTCTGTCGTTCGCGATCAGTCACGCGAACGAGCATTAGCAGGGCAAGTTCGATTAAAACGTCTAGGCATTGATTCATCTTTACGTGACAACCTCTACAAACTTGGTATCCAGACAGTACGTGCCTTTCTCGAATTGCCATCGACAGGTGTGCGTCGTCGTTTCGGCGTCGAGGCGGAGCAATTACATCAACAGGCAT
>PYIL01205266.1_pt1 | contig 10274 bp, 11 predicted proteins | sample 3578041 | NCBI WGS metagenome assembly PYIL01 (sample SAMN08408023, study PRJNA431606) | Marine metagenome isolate SA_KN192-05_S13_150m, whole genome shotgun... | biome: marine; feature: oceanic pelagic zone; material: water; isolation source: 150 m water sample, 0.2-0.8 um fraction ... | reverse complement strand
TGACTACGAAGTTCACCGCTAAGGGCTCCAGAGGTTAATTCAAACTACTGATCAAAAAGATGATGTGAGTTTGGAGCTGCAGTAACCCGTAGGTCGTCGGTTCGATTCCGATCGGCCCCACGTTAAAATTAATTATGTTTTGTATTTCTTAGAACATTCATAGCTGAACCAGCTTTAAACCATTCTATTTGAGAATCGTTGTATGAGTGGTTTAATAGAATTTCTTCCGTTGTGCCATCTTTGTGGTTAATAGTACATTGTACTGGTTTTTTCTCAGAAAAATTTGATAATCCCTTTAAGCCAATTTTATCGTCTTCTAGAATTTTTTCATAGTCCAAAGGATCTGCAAATGTTAGTGCAAGTAATCCTTGTTTTTTGAGATTTGTTTCATGTATTCGGGCAAAACCTTTCGTGATGACGGCAACACATCCTAAAAATCTTGGTGTCATAGCAGCATGTTCCCTACTACTTCCTTCTCCGTAATTATTATCACCAATTATCACCCAAGGTAAATCCTCTTTTTTGTAATGTCTAGCAATCTGAGCACAATTCTCAATGTTTTTTGTCACCATGTTCTTAGCTTTTCCAACTTCATCATTAAATGCATTAACTGCACCAAGTAACAAATTGTCACTTAACTTATCCAAATGACCACGTAAACGTAACCAAGAACCTGCTGGTGAAATATGATCAGTTGTACATTTTCCTTTAGCTTTAATCATTATTGTTAGATTTTCAAAATCCTGACCATTCCACCCAACAAATGGCTCTAGCTTCTGTAATCTTTCACTATTAGGATCAATTAACACTTGGATTGAATCAGAATCTTCTGATGGTGGAACATAGACATCATTAGCAACCAAAAATCCATTTTTAGGTACATCAGGAGCTGTTTTTGGCGGTTCTAATTTGAATTTTATTCCATCATCAGAAACTAAATGATCTTCCATTGGGTTAAAAGAAAGACTACCACCTAAGGCAAAAGCTGTTACTATCTCAGGACTAGCGATAAAATTCATAGTTTCCCTCTTTCCATCATTTCTTCCTGGAAAATTTCTATTAAATGAAGTCACAATAGTATTTTGCTGACCTCGTTTTAGCTCTGGCCTGTGCCACTGACCAATACATGGTCCACATGCATTAGCAAGAACTGTTGCGCCTATAGATTTTAATGAATCAATTTGACCATCACGCTCAATTGTAGAACGAATTTGCTCAGAGCCAGGGGTGACAAGTAACGGAATTTTTGCCTTTATGCCTTTTGATTTTGCTTGCTCTGCAAGACCTGATGCTCTAGACATATCTTCGTATGAAGAGTTTGTACAACTACCAATTAGTGCAACGGAAATCTCATCAAGATAATCATTATTTTTAACATCATCAGCCAATTCTGAAATTGGTCTTGCTAGATCTGGTGTATGTGGTCCCACTACATATGGCTCTAGTTCAGATAATTCAATTTTAATTATTTTATCAAAATATTTTTCAGGATCATCTTCAATCTCCTTATCTGATACAAGAAATTCTCTATACTCGTTTGCTAATTCGGCAATTTTAGACCGTCCTGTGGATTTTAGATACAATTCCATTCTTTTATCATATGGAAATATTGAACATGTTGCACCTACTTCTGCACCCATATTAGTTATGGTTGCTTTACCAGTGCAGCTTATTGATTCAACACCAGGACCAAAATATTCAATTATAGAATTGGTACCGCCTGAAACTGAAAGCTGTCCTGCAACATACAAAATAATATCTTTTGCTGAAGTCCAACCACTCATCTGACCCGTAAGATAAACACCTATTCTTTTTGGATAAAGTATCTCCCAGTGCATACCAGCCATTGTTTCAGCGGCATCAACTCCACCTACACCAATTGCGAGCATTCCTAATCCACCTGCGTTAGGAGTATGTGAATCTGTACCAATCATCAAACCTCCAGGAAACGCATAGTTTTCTAAAACTACTTGATGAATAATTCCAGCGCCTGGTTTCCAAAAACCAGCTCCATATTTACTTGCAGAAGATTCTAGAAAATTATAAACCTCATTGTTTTCATATATTGCTAATTTGGTATCAGATTTACCTTCAGTCCTTGCCTGAATTAAATGATCACAATGTACTGTTGTTGGTAATGCAACAGATTTTATTCCAGATTGCATAAATTGTAACATTACCATCTGACCAGTGACATCTTGTAATGCAACTCTATCAGGTTGAAGAAAAACATAATTTGCATCAGCATCAAGAACTTTTTCCAAATATTCATCATCTAAATGACCAGCAAGTATTTTTTCTGAAAGTGTTAGTGGTCTGTTAACTGTTTTCCTGTAAGATGCAACATTTTTTTCTAATTTTACATACACAGATTTTACCATTTCAGGAGTTGTTTCAATTTGCATGTTTGAACATTTTAGATTAATTTTTTATATTTATAAACGGTCAGTGGCAAAAAATTGAGAGTTCTTTGAATACAGTTATAAGAGAAATGTGATTATGTGCATTGTTGATTTTTACAATAAAAAATAGTCTAGAAAAATTTGGGGGCTTTTTCTAATGGCTAACAAAGGATTTCCGAGTTTTGGTATGTCACAAGCTGGGGCATTTGTCACAGCATTAAAAAATTATAATTTACCAGATTTTATTCTCAAGCTAGTTGCTAAAGATACAAATTCTGAACTTCTGGAAAGGGGTAGAATATCTGATAGATTACAAAGTATGAATGACAAAGCACTAGAATTGTTAAACGCTATTTTTGTACAATGTGAAGATGATGCAAAGGGAACATACGCACAATATAGATTTTTTGCATACGTCTCCAGCATGTACCATAAATGTGAAATTTTGGTGAATGAGACTATTCCAGGAAAATCTGGAAAAAACCATAAAGTTGCAGTTGCAGTAAAAAGTAATGGGATGTATATTGCAATTGCATTTAACAAGGCAACCGGAAATGCAGTTAACAAAAAATATCTAACAAACTTTTATGAAATTGCAGATGACGTAAAGAATGGAATTCATGGTACGCAATTAACTGATGCTATTTACGGTTCATCTGTTGGATTCCGAGGTGATGCGTTAGTAGAACTAGAAAAACTAAGCAAATCACGTAAACAAAATCCTGAGGATAAATTGGAATTCAAAACTGCAAACTTTGAGAATAGAATTTACTCAGTGACAAAGTGTTAAAAAAACACTATATTTTTTGTCTTTTAATTTATTGCAGCTAACTCATTAACATTAATCACAAGGAATTTTGGTTTACTATCAGTCACTAAAAAATTTTCGTCATATTGCAGAAATGGTAAATTAGCAAATAGATGTTTAGTCCACACGTCATGAACATCTTCAATATAGCGCTTATAATTAGAGCGTCTTAACATTTCATGACATATTTCATGAGATACAACAGTACAATTTTTTTCAGCAAGAAATAATTCTTCATCGTCAGAATTTGGTTTTTGCCATAGTGACATTCCAAAATTCTCTGCATGAAATCCTTCTGCTCCTGCACAGTCAGTCCATATTGGTCTAAAATGCGTTAGGTAAAAATGATAAATATCTTCACCACGACTACGATGATCTCTTAACAAATCATGTGTATCCAATTTCTGTAAAATACTTCTTGGTTTAGTAATCATCTCATCACATTGAACATCAAAATCTTCTGAGAAAGTTTCTTTTATCCATTTTTGAAAAAATTTGGCCATTTGTTTAACATATTCAAATTCTTTTTTACGTTCTTGAAGATCTTCTTCTTTTACTACAAAAATAAAATGTAATAGCATTTTTGATTAAAATGATTAAGTTTGGCCCTCTATGCCCATAAGGGTTAAAGTGGATCTAATCTTTTCAATCTTACGAATCTTCCAAGTAATTGTTTCTCGTAATGCCTCAACAGTACCGGACTCAATTTTTGCAAGAATATCGTATGCCCCAAATGTACCATGAACTTCAATAACTCCTTCGAGCTCTTTCAGTTGAGAAATTATTGATTCTTCTGAACCAAGTTCACAGTTTATCAACACATATGCAGTTGCCATAATGTGTATATGTAGACATGGTATATCAATTAATCTATCATGATTGGATTATTTTTTCGACATCTTTATAATTAAATCCCATAATGACTTTGGAACTGGCATAACAGATAATCTAGAAATTCGCAATAATTCCCAGTTTCTAAATTCTTTTCTTTTCTTTATTTCAGCTAGTGATACAGGTTTATCCAAAAGTTTCTTAAACTTTACATCAACTACTACAAATCGCTCATTATCTTCTTCTGGATTTGAGTAAGGATTTGAGATTACACTCATAATTCCAACCACTTGCCTTTCATCACCTGTATGATAGAAAAAAACCAAATCGTTTTTTTTCATATTTCTGATATGCTTTAGTGCAAGATTGTTATGAACTCCATCCCACATTGTTCTTTTATCTTTTTTCAATTGCAGAATATTATAGCCACGTGGACCATCTGGTTCCTGTTTAGCTAACCAGTAATTTACCATAATATTGGAATATTTTTTCCATTTTTAAATTTAAAAAATGTCCCCCGGTTCTGACTCACAAAAAATCATTGGAATAGCCAATGCCTCTTTTTTGCTCTGAAACCGGGGTAGCCCATAATGTGGCATGCCTGGGTGAATTAGAAATCATTGTAATCAAGACGATCTCATCATCCTAATCCGTCTGCATGCTTGCTCTATTGGGCAAGATTTTTTCTAATTAGTCAAATATTAATCCAGATAACGTTATTTCAAAACCTACGACTGATGTTCTTATCTTGAATTTATCTAACACATCAGAATTAATTTCACCGATAGTTCCAATTGATTTTTCACCTACAAAAATATCAGAGTGTCTTCCATTAGCAAACATTGTGATATTATTCTTAGGAGTTTTTGTTTTGGAGTCAATCTTGAATCCAGTTTTGAGAATAGATTGTAAAACAGACTTAATCTCAGAATAGTTAGATTCTTTGTATGCGATTACACCTGCCAGATTAACTGTTTCATTAATTGGTTTTGCCTTAGAAAAAACAGTTCCAGTTTCAAAGAGTTTTTGAGGATATTGCTCGTGAATGTTTTTTGAAATGTTTTCTATAAGACCGGGCAAAATCGAGTCACGAAGAATCGTATGCTCCTGGCTTTTAGAATCGATCACAGATATCATTTGAGAAGAATCACGATTTGTAGAATCGAATAAAATTCTCTTACTTGTAAGACTTGAATTTAATGCTTCAGTGAATCCAAATCCAACGGTGATTTTTGATACTCTTTCTAATTTTTTGGTCATATAGCTCTTCTCGCCTAATGTCTGGGAGGGAGAAAGTTTTGGTTCAAGATTTTCAATGCCATATCCTAATGCAATTTCCTCTACAATATCCATTGGACCAAATATATCAAATCTGTACCTTGGAATTGTACACTGTATTCTCTTTCCTTTTTGTATTGCATCTAACCTACATTTTTTTAGGCTAGATATCATAGCAGATGGACTCAAATTTATTCCCAAAATCTGTTCTGTTAATTTTATATCATACTGTATTACCTTTGGATCTAATTTTGGTGTGGAATTTTTTTTACCTGAAATTGTTAATTGGGTTATTTCAAATCCAGCCATCTGTAATATTGTAGCCACAACAGATAGCATGTCTTCTGCAGCATCCTTATCTAAACTAGTCACCTCTACAAGTACACTCTTAGTTTTTGTAGTGACAGTGGTCACAGCTGCATTGATAATTGGAGGAAATGATATAGTATTATCTTCTGAATCGACAATGATTGGTACCTTTTTTGAGTCACTTAAAACCCAACCATAATTTTTGCCAACTTCAGTTTCAGATAAAATTTGATCAATTGTGTTCTTAGATTCTGAATTTAGAGGTACAAAACTATGTTCACGTGTTACTGTTGTATAGTTTAATGGAAACGATATCTTTTCAAGATCATGAAGTCCTATAGATGATTTTTTTCGCTTACGGCCTATTCCAAAATGTAGATCTTCCTGCATATTCATCAATTGCTTAATTGTTTCATCATCAATTATTCCATTTCTAGCAATTATTCCCGTGACAAACGGTCTAATTTTATGCACTGATGGATCTACTTTGATTTCAAACTTCCCACCTTTTTTGATATTTATTTTTTGAATACCTTTTTTTATTCCTAAAAGACCTTGAAGTCCTAATGCAATTCCAAAATCTGTCGAGTAGTCAGGTCTGTTTGGACTATATTCAATTCTAATTTTATCACCATCTTGCGATTCAATATCTAAACCGAGAAATGGTAACGCATCAATAATTTTTTTCTTTGTTGTATTACCAGAAACTAATTTTTTAATTCTGCCAAGATTTAGTTCTACTACAGGCATTTTACACAGTCCTCAACCAATTCAAATTATTATTATAAAATTCTCGAACGTCATCTAGATCATACTTTAGCATTGCAATTCTTTCTATACCACCTCCCCATGCTAAAACAGGTTTTGTAATTCCAAGTGGTTTTGTGACTTCTGGTCTAAATATTCCCATACCAAATAATTCAACCCACTTTCCAAGTTTTTCATTATAGACCATTGTTTGCAATGATGGTTCAGTGTATGGAAAAAATGTTGGCCAAAATTTGATTTTTGTAAGACCTAGCTGTTTGTAAAATTCTTTTTGTATTCCCATCAAATCTCTTAATGTTGTATTGTTACCACTTACAATCCCTTCAATCTGATTAAACTCAACAAGATGTTTGTAACTCACTTTCTCATTTCGAAACACACGACCCAATGAAAAGACTCTTGCATCATCCGGTTTTTTTTCAGCTAAATACTTGATAGTCACACAAGTTGTATGTGTTCGCAAAACCATTCTTTGTGATTCAGTGAGTTGCCAATTATATTTCCAATTTTGTGAATGCGATTCTGATACCTGTTTAATTTGTTTGGGAGTTGCGGGTTTTTCTGATTTTATATTTTCAAGATAAAACGTATCTTGTAATTCCCTTGCTGGATGGTCTTGTGGTGTAAATAAGGCATCAAAATTCCAAAAACTTGATTGAGATAAAGTGCCTTGAATTTCTGAAAATCCAAGTTTAACAAAAATTTCCCGTATTTCGTCTATTGTTTCTTTTAGTGGATGTGTCCTAGCTGCAAAAACTGTAGATACGTCTGCCTCTACATCAATTGCTCCAGAGCTAGTAAGAGTTGAATCAATGTTTGATGCCTTTTCAGTTAGAGAGATAGATTTTGATTTTTCAGTGTTTTGTATTATGTAATCTGGTCTTTGCAACAAAAATTTGAGCGCGAGTTTATTTTCAATCTGTTCTTCTAATATTGATTTTTCTCCGATTAGTGAGATTAATTTCTCTTCTGGAGTCTCTATAGATTTTTCTTTTATTGAAATTTCCGAGCCAGATTCACTTTTGTCGATTTTGATCCACCCATTCTTTTTGGCATTTGCGATTGCTGCATTGAACCCAGCACCAGAAAGTGTTTTCCTTACCTCATCAAATGTCTTAGGCTTATCTTTTATCAAATCCATTAATTTTCGTTCTGGTAAACCATTCTTTAATGCGTCAATCCCATTTTGCCCAAGTGAAATTTCTATTTTGGATGTTTCCTCTACTTGTGCCAACTCCTTTAGCCGAAGCCATTCAATACCACGCCTAATCTGATCAATAGACAACTCTGTAGATTCAGAAAGCTGTTCAGGAGTTTGCTCTGATTTCTTTTGTAACGAATCAATAATTTTTTTTTCTATATCATGTAAAACCTGTGACACAGGACAACTTGCCAAAAAGACTTTTTAAAGCTTAACCTAAGTCAAACTAAATGTCATCAGATGAATTTGTTGTAACTCCTTGGCATGTTGAAGGTGATATAGATTATGACAAATTGGTTAAACGGTTTGGAACACAAAAAATCACATCTGATCTTCTTTCAAAACTTCAAAAAATTACAGGTGAAGACCATTTTATGCTGAGAAGGGGTGTGTTTTTTTCACATAGGGATCTAAACCTAATTTTAGAAAATTATGAGAAAGGTGAGGAATTCTTTCTGTATACAGGTAGAGGACCTTCTGGTCACACGCACATTGGTCATTTAGTTCCATGGGTATTTGCAAAATGGCTTCAAGACAAGTTCAACGTCAATTTGTACTTCCAATTAACTGATGACGAGAAATTCTTTACAAAGCAGGAACTTTCGCTTGAACAGACAAGCAACTTTGCATTGGAAAATGCACTAGATTTTATTGCTTTAGGATTTAAGCCAGAAAAAACAAAGATCATCATCAATACAAAGAATATCAAAACTCTTTACCCAATTGCAGCACAAGTTGCAAAAAAAATCAATTTCTCAAATACAAAAGCTGTGTTTGGATTTACAAATGAGACAAATCTGGGAATGATTTTTTACACGTCTTTACAATCTGCTCCATGCTTCATTGAGGATAAACATGTACTGATACCTTTAGGAGTAGATCAGGATCCACATTTTAGAATTACACGCGACATTGCTCCAAAAATTAACAAAGCAAAACCAGCCTTAATTCATAATATTATGATTCCATCACTTTTGGGTCCTGGTGGTAAAATGTCTGCGTCAGATGAGAAAAGTACAATCTATACTACAGACTCGCCTGAGGTAGTTAAGAAAAAGATTAACAAATATGCATTTTCAGGCGGACAGCCAGATGTAGATGAACATAGAAAAATTGGGGGAAATCCTGACATTGATGTATCATATCAATATTTACGAATTTTCTTTGAGCAAGATGATTCTAAACTGAAAAAAATCTATGATGATTATAAATCTGGTAAAATGTTAACCGGAGAACTAAAATCAATTCTTATTGAAAAAATTAACATGTTTCTGTCTATACACCAAGAAAAAAGAGAAGAGGCAAGAAAAAACATCGATGATTACCTGCTAAAAGATTGATCAGTACAAGTATTATCTGCCAGGACAAATATGAATCTCAAAAGTTAGCTAGTTTAATTTTTGTAAAAGAGGGACATGAAACATTTATCACAGAAGTTTTGAATGTATTTGATAACGAAGTAGTTTTTTCAATTAAAGATAAATCGGCTCACAGTGTTTTATTTAGAGATAAAGTTCAGGTTGATATATTTATTGATTTTATTCAGTCAATAGTTGACAAAGAGCATAAAATCCTAGATACCGCTACTGATGATTCTATTATTAAGATCTTAAAAGAATAATTAGACTAAAGTCTTATCCATTTCTAGACTCATTATTTCCTGAACTTTTAGAAAATAGAGTTGAGTTGTATATGGCATTTGTTGTAAGTTGTTATCAATGCAGATCATCAGATATCTAACTGCCCTTTTTGATATATCAACATTAAATTTCATTGGAAGAATTGGATCCTGTTTTACTTTGATTTTATCTTGTAACCAAGGAGGAGCCATATCCTTTGTATCAGAAATTATCTTTTGATACCAAAATGATAGTTGATCTGGCTGTAGGCCTTTTTGAATTTGTGTAATATCGTTGTTTAATTTTTTAATTATTTGTGATGTGACTGACATGAAAAGTTTTTAAAAAAATTGCTATATCCCAATAACTCAAACATTAGCAAGTAGTTTGTCAATTAACATATGTTGCCTTGAGTGTCAATCTCTGAATTTCTTATTCTAGTTGTGGATATACGATCTCCATCCTTGGCTAGAATCATGGGAACCACAACTATAGTGACTGGCGACTGATTTTGCTCGAATCTTAACTTGTTAAGTAATTCTCCTTTACTACTTGTCTCCTCACTCACTACAAGTGCATCCACATTTCCTTCAATTGCAGCTGGACCAAAATCATTGTCTAATTTTGCAATCTCAAATACATAATTTGGAAATTTTTCATGTAATAGATATTCTAATTTTGAATATCTTGTTTGAAAATCATTAAGTAGTTTTTTCCCTTTCTTTTTTGCTAATTCATCTGATGTAAGACCAATAATCACCTTTTTTGATATAGAAAATCCCTTATCAAGTAATGCCATGTGTCCTACATGAATAATATCAAAAGTTCCTCCAAGTGCAACTAGAGCAAATTGCATATTTTTAATAAATTTGTTTGAAAATAAACAATCCTATACAGTACAAACTAGTTAAAAAATCAAAATAAGTAAAAAGAGTTTGTTAGAAGATTATCTTCTTTTTCGCATTCCAGTAATTGCAAACCAGTAAACTAGTCCTGGTGCTAATCCTACAATAAGTGGAATCCAAACTGCTATTGAGGCTTCATAACCTGCCATGTTT
>PYIL01158922.1_pt1 | contig 10275 bp, 9 predicted proteins | sample 3578041 | NCBI WGS metagenome assembly PYIL01 (sample SAMN08408023, study PRJNA431606) | Marine metagenome isolate SA_KN192-05_S13_150m, whole genome shotgun... | biome: marine; feature: oceanic pelagic zone; material: water; isolation source: 150 m water sample, 0.2-0.8 um fraction ... | reverse complement strand
GATACACCATAGTCGAACCTCACTCCCAGAAGTTTTCCAGAATTTTTTTATAATATTAACAATATTTTTGATATTACTATCTCTGAAAAAGCAAAAAATTAATTTTAAATTTTTTCTTTTAGCATCAGTTACTTTTGCTTTGGCAGTCAACACTAAAGTTACTTCATTAGAAATTCTTCCTTTTTTATTGGTTATAATATTTTTTAATGTTTTTATTCAAAATAAAATAGAACTTTCAAAAATAATAAATAAAAAGAATCTAGCAAAATCAATTTGGTTACTTTTAATTTTTTCAAGCGTATTTTTTGCCTCACTTTTCGCTACATTCCCTTATTATTGGCCAGATCCAGTTGGACAGATGGAATTACAAATCAACTCTTTGAAAGATCCTGAAAATTATGGTACTATAACAACTGATATCAATATAAAAAAAATATTTTTGCCTATAATTGAAAGTGCAACAATTGCACCAATTATAGATACATATTATTACATTTTTTCACCAGAAGAAATTCCTGATTCTCTAAAATCTGGACATACTTTTACGAGTATTCCTTTATCTTTGTTTTTTATTATTGGTCTTGGTTATCTGTTTTGGAGATTTAAAACTAAAAAAATTGTTTATGGAGAATTAATGATTTTTGTTTGGTATCTAAGTGTGTACATAACCCTTACACCCCTGCTTGAGTCATATAATTCAAGCAAGAATTTTTTGCCAATAATCTTTCCAATGGCTTTAATCATGTCATATGGATTATGGCGTTTCATAGAAAATTTTTCTCATAACAAAACAAAAATTTTCTTTTTTAGCTTGACAATGTGTGCTCATGCAGCTACATTTCTGATATTTTGGAAAATAATTTATTTTGAGCCTTTGTTGATACGAAATTTACCTTCATTTGTTAATTTTAGAGAGGCGTTATTGGATCCATATGTTATATTTTTGGGAATTATCTACATTATTGTTTTTTCATTAATTTTGATTTACAAATTTAAATTGAAAAATTCGGAGGAAACAACATCCACATCCAACATGTAATTTCATAACACTGAAACCTAGTAATGGGATATAATCAAATCTATTATTTTAAAATCCATTTATTATAAATAATACAATAAAAATATGCACATAAGTAATAAAAATGAAAGATGAAAATTTTGCTAAATGTAAAATTTTGATTGAGAGATATTTTAAATCTCTTAAATCCAAACAGAATAAATTTATTCCTGGAAAATCTAACATTCCTTTAGCAATTCCTCCATATGATTCAGATGAAGTTACAGAATCACTAGAATCGTTAATGAGCATGAAAGTTACTGGTGGCAAAAAGGTTTCAAAATTTGAAAATAAATTTGCAAAATATATTGGAAGAAAACATGGAATAATGGTTAATTCTGGTTCATCGGCAAATCTTCTTGCACTTTCAATCCTCTCACATCCATCATTAAAAAATAGAATAAAATCTGGAGATGAAATAATTACTCCTGCAGTTACTTGGGTAACAAGCGTATATCCTATTTTGAATATTAATGCAATACCTAGATTTGTAGATGTTAAATTAAATGATTATACTATCGATCCTGTTCAAATTGAAAATGCAATAAATAAAAAAACAAAAGCTCTCTTGGTGGTTCATTTACTTGGTAACCCATGTGATATGAATCAGATCATTAAGATAGCAAAAAAACATAATCTCTGGTTAATAGAAGATTCATGTGAAGCACACGGTGCAAAATATAATGGAAAGTATGTGGGTTCGTTTGGTGATATATCCACTTTTAGTTTTTATGCATCACATCATATCACAACGATAGAAGGAGGCATGTTAACAACAAGTAATAATGGATTAAATGAATTAGGCAGATCAATGAGAACATTTGGTTGGTCTAGAGAATTGGGGTCTAAAAAACAATTAGAAAAAAAATTCCCGAATATTGATTCTAGATTTTTATTTGTGAATACAGGATTTAATTTCCGCCCAACGGAAATTCAAGGTGCATTTGGAATACATCAAATTGATAAACTTGAAAGATTAGTTAAATTAAGAATAAAAAATGCAGATTATTGGAATAAAAAATTAAGCGATTTTTCAAACTTTCTCATTTTACCTCAAAAAGAAAAACATAGAAAATCATACTTGCTTTATCCAATAACTGTGATTAAAAATAAATTTTTTACAAAAAAAGGCTTGGTTAAAGAACTAGAAAAAAATGGAGTTGAAACCAGACCGTTAATGACAGGAAATATGATTAACCAGCCTGTTTCTAAATATATGAAATATAAAAAGTCAGGAAAATTAAAAAATGCAGATTATATTCAAGAAAATTCATTTTTAATTGGAAATCATCACGGAATTGCTGATGAGCAAAGAAAATTCATTGTTGACGTCATTACTAATTACATTATTTCAAAAACAAGTTCATGAATTCATGAAAATTCGTATTGGATTTTAATTATTTTGAGAAACATACCAATCAATAGTTTTTTGCAAACCATCTTCCAAAGAAATTTCTGCTTCAAATCCAAAATTCTCTTTAGCTTTTTGATTACTAACACATCTACGTGGTTGGCCATTGGGTTTTGTGTTGTCCCATGTAATCTGTCCAGAAAAATTCATAATTTTAGCAATTGTACTTGCTAAATCTTTTATGGAAATTTCTTGTTCTGAACCTAAATTTATTATTGATTCACCTTCATATTTTTCACCAGCAAGAACTACTCCTCTTGCAGCATCCTCCACAAATAAGAAATCCCTAGTAGGATGACCATCACCCCACAATGTAATTTTATCCAAATCAGATCGTTGTGCATTAAAAATTTTTAAAATTATTCCAGCAATTACATGAGATGTCTCAGGATTAAAATTATCATGCGGTCCATACAAATTAGTTGGTACAACAGAAATTGAATTAAAACCAAATTGTTGTCTGTATGCATCTGATTGCACCAACATCATCTTTTTAGAAAGACCGTAAGGTGCATTTATTTCCTCAGGGTATCCATCCCATATTTCTTCTTCAGAAAATGGTATATTTGCAAATTTTGGATAACTGCAAACAGTACCAAGTGCAATAAATTTTTTTACATTTGATTTCATTGCCTCATGAATTAATTGTGTGTTCATCATTATATTATCATAAAAGCAATCTGCAGGATTTGAATTATTAAATCCAATTCCCCCAACTGTGCCAGCTAGATGAAAAACAATATCTATGTCTTCAACAGCTTTTTTACAACTTTCTTGTAGTCTAAGATCTAATTTTGCAGACGAAGGAGAAAAAATATCCGTCACATCATTTTTTTCTAGTTCTTTAATTACAAATTTGCCTAGAAAGCCATTTCCGCCAGTTACCAGAATTTTTTTCTTTTTTAACTCCATACAAATTTGTATGATAATTTCTATATCAACATATTGAAAGAAAATCCATCTCAAAAAAAAAATTCTGAAATAAATTAATCTTTTATTTCAGGTTTTAAAAAAATAAAATTTAGTTTTTTATATATACAGGGTATGTGTTCAGAGAACATGAAAAGGGCCTTAATTACCGGGTTAACAGGTCAAGATGGCGCTTATTTGGCTAAATTACTTCTAAACAAAGGATACAAAGTGTATGGTACTTTTAGACGTGTTTCCACTCCAAATTTTTGGCGTCCTCTGTCATTAGGGATATATTCTAAAATTCATTTGATTCCCGCTGACTTGCTGGATATGGGTTCACTACTTGAAGCATTGAAAGTTTCTGACCCAGATGAGGTGTATAATATGGGTGCATCTAGTTATGTTGCATCTTCATTTGAGGAACCTGTAGTAGCTCAAGAAATAACTGGAATTTCTGTAACAAAATTTCTAGAAAGTATAAGGCAATATAATGCCAATATCAAATTCTATCAAGCATCAACTAGTGAAATGTATGGTGATAATAAATTTAAAACACAAAATGAACAGACTGAATTTAATCCATCTAGTCCTTATGCGGTATCCAAATTATATGCTCATAAAATAGCTAATGTTTACAGAAATTCATACAATATGTTTGCTTCTTGTGGAATATTATTTAATCATGAATCCCCATTACGTGGAATGGAATTTGTCTCCAGAAAAATTACTAATGGGGTTGCTGAAATTTCATTAGGTCTAAAAAATAAATTAGTTTTAGGAAATCTGAATGCAAAAAGAGATTGGGGATTTGCTCCTGAATATATGGATGCAATTCATAAAATTCTTCAACAAGACAAACCCGATAATTTTGTGATTAGTACTGGTGAATCTCATAGTGTAGCTGAATTTGTTAAACTAGCCTTTGATCTTGTTGGATTAAACTGGAAAAAACATGTAAAAACTGATAAAAAATTTTTTAGACCAATGGAAGTCAATGCTCTAAAAGGGGATAATACTAAGGCCAAGAAAAAACTCAAATGGAAGCCTAAAACTGATTTTAAAAAACTAGTAAAAATCATGTTAGATGAAGATATTAAACGATGGACACAATTTTTAGACGGAAAAGCATTTCCTTGGGATGCGCCATTATATCCAAGTGAATCTCAGATTATCACTCGAGTAAGTGAAGAAACCACTAAACGAAGACGTCAAAGTACCAAAAATTGAATTAATTTAGTTCAGATAGAAAAACTTCTTTGTTCTGTTTTGATGACATTCTTACTGCTTCCATTACTTTTGATTGATTAAGAAGATCATTCTCAAAATTGAAGGAATTTTGTTTCTCATTTCTTATAACATCACAAAACTCTTTTAACATTAATTCAAACTGATTAACATCAGGAAATCTAGTTTCGAACACTGTATCGTCTTTTTCTAAATATATACTCGTAACAAAATCTTTTGGTACCGCATAGGCTCGGTTAGTAGAAATCTTTCCCTCACTTCCCCAAATTTCATAACTAGATTGATAATAATTATGAAATCCAGATGAGACAAATGCTGTTTTTTCATCAGAAAATTTTAAGAAAACATCTGCTTTTATGTCAACCTTAGATTCATCATCAGAAATTAATTGCCCAAAAACACTAATTGGTTCTGTCTCAAATATCATTCTTGATGCGCTAATTGGATAACATGCAGCATCATTTAACACTCCACCTCCTAATTTTTTATTCCATCTAATATTATTTTTTGATGGTGGAGAAAAACCAAACTTCCCTACAAAATTTTTAACAACTCCTATATCATTTTTAATTAATTTTTGTACATGATTATGTTGTGGATGAAATCTATATGAGAATGCTTCTAATATTCGAACATTATTCTCTCTACAAACTTTTAAGATCTTTTTTGCTGATTCATAAGATGATGTAGATGATTTTTCACATAGTATGTGTTTTCCTGATCTCGCTGCTTTGATAATCCATTCTTCGTGTAATCCTACTGGAAGTGGCATGTAAATAATATCTACATCACTTTCTACAATCTCATCATAACTACCAAATCTTTCACAATGAAATCTTTTTGCCCACTCATTTGCTTTTGTTGATGAACGACTTGCTATGAATTCTAATTTAGCAAAATCTGAAATTTGAATTGATGGGATAAAATTCTTTAATGCAGTATTGGCACACCCAATTAAACCAACTTTCAGATACATTTTATTCAACTATCTAATCTTTATGATATTCAGATTCTGGATCACCATGATCACCTTTTCCCATACCTAAATTTTCATGTACAATTGGCTTTTCACAATCATCCCATTTTTTAGTCAAAAGAACTACTAACGTACAATCTGTGATTGCAAGAAAGACATGACTAATGTTTTTAGGAGTTCTAGTGCATTTCCCAGGACTTAAGTAAATGAATTTTTCTTTTGCATCTTCAGCATCTTTTGATACTAGAACACCCTGTCCTGATACCACAAGATAATATTCATCAAATTCCGGATGGTAATGATTACCTCTAACTTTACCAGCTTTTATTATATTATAATTAAATTCTACAATTGGATCTTTTGGTATGAAAGTGAAAATTCCACCACGACCATCCTTTACTGTATCTAAATTACATGATGGGATAATTTCTTCAATTTTCATATTTGTATTAAAAATTTGCTGAATTTATCCTTTACAGTGAATTTGTTATACTATAGTAAAATTACATCAATATTTTTTTAATTTTGTCAAAACTCAGAAAATCACAAATTTATGCTTTAGAAAAATTCTCCAATACTGTCTCATCTAATTTTTCAATATAGATTTTATAATCTCTTGAACGTTTACCATACCAAACTGTTTTGAATCCCCATAAAATAGGATCTTTCTCCGTAACCAAATTCTTGTAGCTGTACGACACCTTTTCTTGTTCTAAAGGTGAATTGGTAGTAAAATAATTCTTCCAATCAAATTCAAATTCTTCTGATTTTATTTCTTCCAAATGATCTCGTGTTGTAAGTGTAAATATCTGGAATTTTATTAAATCATCTAATAATTTTGTTGAGTTATGTAAATCAGATTTTTCTTCAATATATGATGCTAATTTTCTTAAACCAGTAGATAGTTTTTGGGTATCATAAGTAAGTCTCAACCAACTTGCTTCTTCAATTGGCCAGATAATATCACCTAGTTTAGGATCAACATGATCCCAACCCTTTCCAGAATATCCATCATCCCTGAATTTTATTACTTTTTCAAATTCTTCACTAAAAACAGATTCTTTTGAACGACAAAAATCTAAAAACATTTCATAAAATTTCATATAATCTACTCCATGATTTTGTTTATAGAAATTTGCTAAATGTTCTAGAAGTCCAAAAGCTTGTAATGCAAGAAATGACCACGTATAAAGATAAACTTCTTTTAATTCATCAATAGGACACGTACTAGTTTCCACAACAATTTCCTCATATTCTGGCATACCTCTATTGTGAATTGAAGAATGCCACAAAAATATTGGAGAGCGTACAGTTTTAATTTTATATTTTTCTTTATATTCAGGAGCATTCATTGGTGCATTTGGTAATACACTACAATGATAGATCTGAATAGTGTCAATCTTTGTAGTTGCAATTGATTCTAATCCTTTCTTGTAGGTTTCTAATGTTTCGCCAGGTAATCCCATAATTAATTCAGTATATGTAGGAATTTCATTTCGTCTAAACTCTTCAGTTAACTCTGAAAATTTATCAAATTTGATATTAGCACGTTTCATAATGTTTAATGTTTCTTTATCTAATGATTGGACTGCCAAAGTTACGGAACCTAATATTCCACCTTTTTGTAATTCTTGAGCAATAGGAATAATTTTTTCTGTTGTATTTTTTGCCCATGCAGGTCTAATTCTTTCAGGATAGTGTTTTTCCAAAGCAACCTCTTTTAATTTTTTAGCAATTCGGAAATCTCTCTTCTGATATATTCCAAAATTTGCATCACAGCAATCAATATATGGTATTTTATTATCAGCAAACCATTCTATTTCATTAAATAATTTTTCATCTTCATAATTACGAAGTTTTGTAAATGTTGCACTTCCCCAATCACAAAATGTGCATTGATAGGGACACCCTCGATTTGTTTCCCAGGATGCAATCCATTGAATATCATCTTTTTTATCAACCAAGTTCCATACAGTATTTGTTAAATATGGAGAAGGTAATTGGCCTAGATTATCTATTCTTGGATGTGGCGCAGCACGAAAATCCTTAGTTTGAATACCTAATATCTTAGAATAATCTTTGTCATTTAGGTAAGCAGTTAGAATTTTTTCAAGAATATGTTCACCTTCTCCATGAACCAACATATCGACAAAAGGATGTTTGTCAAAGAAATCTGAAGAGAAATCTGGAACTTGAGGACCACCAAAAATTATAAAACAAGTTGGATTTATTTTACGGACTTCTTTTGCAAGATACGTTGTTGTTTCCCAATTCCAGACATAGCATGAACATAATAGAATATCACTATCTTTACATTCATTAATATATTCATCAACTTTTGTCCTAAAAACAAATGTCTTTTCAAATTTGAACTTATTTTTTAGAGAATCAATATTATTGACATATGAAACTAGTGAAGCAATACTATATGGAAAATGAATTTGGTTTCCATATTGATAGTTAAACTGTGAAGTGTTTACTTTTATCATATTAAATTTTAATTCAATAACTATTATAATTCTTTTAAGATTCTTTTGATCAAAACTACGCCTGTTTTGAAAGGTTTCATCTTGCGCTCACCTCCAATTCTACGTCCTTGATCTCCAATAATTTCGGTCATTCTTTGTTTTTTTTTCATTCCACGTATGCTCATAGTTAAGGTTGAATCTGAAAACAATGCATCAAAATCTAATTCATTAAATGCATTTCTTGTTATAATCCGACTATCGGTCATTGTATCACTTAGATTACCTTTAAACAAAATATTTGCAAAAAAAGTAAAAAACTTATTTCCAAATTTTACAAAACCATAATTTGGCTCCTTAATCACTGATTGTTTTGTGAATCTTGATACTACAACCTGATCATATCCCTCTTCAATTTTCTGAATTAATCTTGGAATTTCTTCAGGTTCATGATTACCATCAGGTCCAAAAATTATGACATTATCTGAAATAGTATTTTTTATTCCTGAAATGATTGCACCCCCATGTCCTTTTATTTCTTGTTTAATAATTCTGAAACCATTTTTTTTAGTTTCCTCAATTGTGCCATCTGTTGAACCACCATCCACAACTAATATTTCATCAACCCATTCTTTCTTAATTTTAGGGAAAATTACTCTAACTGCATCCACTTCATTCCAAGTAAGAATAAGTAGAGCTGTTGACATAAAATTTATTCCAAATTATGTACATATTAATTATTAGTCACGTTCTTTAATAGAATGTTTTTTGGTTAGATTGTGAAATATTCGGAATTTTTAGGAAAAAGATATTTGATTATAATTTTAGGATCTATTGCAGTATATTCAATATTTTTATTTTTCTCAGATTTTAATAATGTGTATGACCGCCTACAAAATTTTCAAATTACAACATTACCCATAATTCTATTAGTAATTTTTTCTAGTTGGCTTATATTGTTTGTGAGATGGACTGTGTTATTAAAAAAACATAAAATTCTTGTTCCTCTAAAAATTAATTTGCTAGTATTTTTTGCTGGTTTTACTCTTTCAATTAGTCCTGTAAAATCTGGTGAGCTAATAAAATCAATTTTATTGAAAAATAAATGTGGGGTAGCAATAACAAAGTCTATACCAATAATTCTTCTAGAACGATTTTATGATGTGCTCGGAACTGCTGCTATTGCAGCCATTGGAATAATATTTTTGGGACTTGAATTTGGTATAATTTTAATTCCAATACTACTTGCAATTGTTGGAATTTTTTATTTATTTTATTCCAAGAGGGGTTTTGGCATAGCATTAAAAATTCTGAATCGCATAAAACCACTTCAAAAATTTTCAGAAAATATAGAAGAATCGCATAAAATCATTAGGCATTCATCAGATGCCAAAACAATATGTTCATGTTCAGGATTAACAATTACTTTCCGTATAATAGAATGTGTTGGGATTTTTTTAGTTCTTGGGGCATTAGGGATACATTTTGTTGGATTTTTTAATTTACTGAGTATGTATCCTATATCAGTAATTTTAGGCGCAATTTCAATGTCTCCTGGTGGATTAGGAGTAACTGAAGGAAGCTTTGCAGGATTATTAACTTTAGAAGGATTGGACTTACAAACTGCCTTAGCAATTGCAGTCATTGTTAGATTTTTTACATTATGGTTTGCAATTTTAGTGGGTTTTATATCATTAAAATTAATTGACGTGGTAAGAAAAAGCCCTGAAAATTAATTTGATTATTGTATAGTTAGTTAAGAAAACTATCAAGTTTTGCTAGTCCGTCATCAATGTTTTTAAAATTATCGTCATTTTCTAAGATTTCTGATAACCTATCAACGTCAAGTGAATAAAAAATTTCGTTGTCTTTTTTATTCTTGCTTAGAAATCCCTTTTCTATTAAAAATGAAAGTTTTTCGTCGAGTTCTTCCTTCGAAATAGTAATTTTTTCGGTAAGAGCTGATAACGGTTTTGGGCCGTCCTTTAATTCTACCAGAATTTCAGCGTTATTAGGCTCGAATAATAATTCAAGAATTTTCTCGCTTTCATTTGAAGTGTCATCTGGCATGACATTCATCCTAGTATGCGAAATTATAATTCTATCCATAAATCATATCAAAATAATTCACATTCTCAGTATGGTTTTTATCGGGGTCGCTGAAAATCTTGATGCTTGACCACTGAATATCAATACATGGTAAGGATCG
>PYIL01227500.1_pt1 | contig 10286 bp, 8 predicted proteins | sample 3578041 | NCBI WGS metagenome assembly PYIL01 (sample SAMN08408023, study PRJNA431606) | Marine metagenome isolate SA_KN192-05_S13_150m, whole genome shotgun... | biome: marine; feature: oceanic pelagic zone; material: water; isolation source: 150 m water sample, 0.2-0.8 um fraction ... | reverse complement strand
ATATTAAGAATGCGAAAACACCCACGATGATTCACGTGGTCCAGGGCGATCCACGGGTACCCAGCCCACAGTCGGTTGAGCTCCACATGGCGCTCAAGAAGCTGGGGGTTCCTACAGAGCTGTTCATGTACCCTGGACAGAGCCACGGTATTCCCGATCCACGTAACCGACTGTTAAAAGCAGTCAGCGAGATGGCCTGGATGGACTATTATGTCCGCGACTTGGGCGAGAAATTTCAATGGCGTGACGTCCTGGAGACCTTACCGCAGAAGAACGAGGAATCGGAACTGCACTAGACGACAGGCAAGTCTCCGACGCTGCGTTAACCTGGACTGGATCAACTGCTACATGTCGACTTGAGGCCTGAAACATTTTTCTGGCATGACCAACTCTTCTCGATTCGTCGGCACCATCGTGTTGGGTTTAGGCACTGTGTGCCTTGGCACTTGTACGCCAACCTCGAATAGTGTGGTTTCAACCCCATCGGGGTACAGCGAGACTGATATCGCGGTCGACCTCGACCGGATGGCAGACCAGTTTCTGAACGTTCAGGAACTGGACCCATTCGTCTACGATTTAACGGAAGACGAAGCTTACCGCTGGCAGACGAAATTCATCACGGCTCTGCAACCGAGCCTAGGACGTATCGTTGGCTACAAGACCGGCGGACACGACACCGGACCACCCAACCCAAATTTTCCATCACAGGGCATCCGTGGCGTACTGCTCGAGGGTATGGTGCATCCAAGTGGCGCCTCGGTCACACTTAACGATGCCGTCTGGGGCTTTTTAGAGGCCGATTTTGCGCTCCGCGTTGGTTCCGAGTCGATTAACACTGCCGAGACGGACCTCGAACTGCTGGCCAGTTTGGACGCGGTCATTCCATTGATCGAAATACCCGATCCCGCGTTCCGAAACAACCAGCGGAGTCCCACCAGCAGTATTGTCACTAACATGGCCAGTCGCTACGCCTTCGTGGGAGATCCCATTCCCACCAGCCCCACGGTCGCGTGGATTGAAGCGCTCAACACGATGACTTTCGCGGTTCACGACGAACATGGAACCGAAGTCGGTTCGGGAACGCTAGATGGACACTATCAGCCTCTCACCGTCGTGAGGTGGCTGAGAGACCACCTTCGAAGTTTCGGACGGCGACTGGAGGTCGGACAACTATTGTCACTAGGCTCCATCCGTATTAACCGACAACTCAAGCCAGGCTCACCTCAAGGTGGCCCAGCATATAGTGCCAGCCAGTACCGATTGAGTTATTACGGGTTATCAAGAGACGCGAGCACTGTGGTTGTCACCATTGAGCGGTGAGTTTTTGGATCGCTAACAGAAGAAAATGTCTGGTAAGATCGTAGACGATCACGGTTGAGTGGGAATATTGAGAAGGATTGATTTTTAATTACGCTGGCGAGTCTATTAAGACAAAGGTTGAAAAGGTATTGCAATGAATGAATCAACGAAGTGTCCGGTAATGCATGGAGCGATCACTACGAGCGGAAGTAGTAGCACGTCGAATCGGGACTGGTGGCCAGCCCAGTTAAATTTAAGCATCTTGCATCAACATGACAAGAAATCTAGTCCTATGGACGAGGGTTTTAATTATCACGAAGAATTTAAAAGGCTTGACTACAAGGCCCTTAAAAAAGACCTGAATGATCTGATGACGGACTCGCAAGATTGGTGGCCTGCTGATTACGGCCATTATGGCCCTTTCTTCATTCGTATGGCCTGGCATGCTGCGGGCACTTATAGAATTGGTGATGGCCGTGGAGGTGGTGGCACCGGTAATCAACGTTTTGCCCCACTTAACAGTTGGCCTGATAACGGCAACTTGGATAAAGCACGTCGTCTTCTTTGGCCTATCAAGAAGAAATACGGCAATAAGATTAGCTGGGCCGATTTAATTCTTTTGGCAGGTAATGTTGCTATTGAGTCAATGGGTGGAAAAACTTTCGGATTTGGTTGTGGACGTTCAGACGTGTGGGCGCCAGAGGAGGATATCGACTGGGGCGCAGAAAAAGAATGGCTTGGAAATGAGCGCTACAGCGGGGTACGTGATCTTGCTAATCCACTTGGTGCGGTACAAATGGGTTTAATTTATGTTAACCCAGAAGGTCCCGATGGTAAGCCAGATCCTTTAGCAAGTGCCGCAGACATTCGCGAGACCTTTGCTCGCATGGCTATGAATGACGAAGAAACCGTTGCCCTTACTGCTGGTGGGCATACCTTTGGTAAAGCACATGGTGCAGGTGATGCTGATCTGGTTGGTGTTGACCCAGAAGGTGCGCCAATTCATGAGATGGGCCTTGGTTGGAAAAATGCGCACGGATCAGGAAAAGGTAGCGATTCCATCACCAGTGGTCTTGAAGGTGCTTGGACGGCTAATCCTACCCAATGGGACAATGGCTATTTTGATCTGTTGTTCGGGTATGAATGGCAACTCGTAAAGAGTCCGGCCGGTGCGAATCAATGGCATCCAATAGATCCGAAGGAAGAAGACATGGCGCCAGATGCGCAGGATGCTTCAACTCGAGTGTCCACCATGATGACGACAGCAGACATGGCAATGCGAGAAGACCCGGATTACCGAGCGATCGCGAAGCGTTACCATGAGAACCCGGGAGAATTTCAAGATGCGTTTGCTCGCGCATGGTTCAAATTGCTGCATCGCGATATGGGTCCTCGGGTGCGTTATTTAGGCCCGGAAGTTCCCAAAGAAGAACTGATTTGGCAGGACCCAGTGCCAACAGGGAAGAGCGACTATGATGTCGAGGCCGTGAAAGTGGCCATCATGGAGAGTGGCCTGTCTGTTCAAGAAATGGTAGAAACCGCTTGGGCGAGCGCATCAACATTCCGTGGTTCTGATCTTCGTGGTGGCGCTAATGGTGCTCGGATTCGCCTCGCTCCTCAAAAGGATTGGGAGGCCAACAAACCGGAGCAGCTTGGTCGCGTGTTAGGCGTGTTGGAGGGCCTTGCTAAGGAAGCAGGTGCGTCAGTAGCGGATGTGATTGTCCTAGCCGGGAATGTTGGTATTGAACAAGCCTCGGGTGTGAGTGTTCCATTTACTCCTGGTCGTGGAGATGCTTCAGCGCAACAGACCGACGAAGACTCCTTTGCGGTTCTTGAACCTTTGGCTGATGGTTTTCGGAATTTTCAAAAGGCAGGAATCTCAGTCAGCGCGGAAGAAATGTTCCTCGACAAGAGTCAGTTGCTTGGTCTGACAGCTCCCGAAATGACGGCACTCTTAGGTGGAATGCGGGCCTTAGGTATCAGTCATAACGGCTGCGGCATGTTTACTGATAAGCCTGGAACATTGACTAATGACTTCTTTGTCAACCTTCTCGATATGAGCGTCGAGTGGAAGCCTTCCGGAAAAAATTCGTATGAAGCATTTGATCGTGCGACCGGTAAATCCGTGAGAACCGCGACAGGGGTCGATCTGGTGTTTGGTTCTAATTCTCAGCTCCGGGCTTTGGCAGAGGTATACGCCTGTGAGGATTCGCAAGAGAAATTTATTTGTGATTTTATAAAGGCCTGGAACAAAGTCATGAATGCTGATCGATTTGATTCGGATTAAGTAGTTAGGACGCCCTCCAAGTGTTTGTAACGGTGCCTTATTTCATATAAGGCGCCGTTTTTTTTCTTCGTGGGCGTGGTGTTATTGGCGGCGTGTGGTGACAGTAGCTATTGAGGCTGTGCTAACGCCTCTTTAATTGTCTTGTGCGGCTCCGCCAACCGGAGTTTAGTCAGGAGCCAGATAACCGGCCAAGCGAGGTCGAACTCGCCAGGGCGATAACTGAACTTCGGACTTCTTTGGAACGCGTGATGATTATTATGGAGGCCTTCACCGGCGGTCAAAAACGCAACGGACTGCAGGTTTCTCGCGGTGTTGTCGAAGTTCTTCTGACCAAAAACGTGACAGAGCCCATTGACCGACGGCGAAAGAATGAAAACATAACCGATTGCGTGCAGGGCCCCTGCCAAGAGACCCCAGCCAACGCCCAAGCCTAAGCACAATAACGTGAGCCCCAAGAGGTTGGCAGCTTTTCCATGGTTAAAGAGATAGCGGTCCCACGCATCATCTTTGATGTCTTTGGCATACTTCTCTACGACTTCAGGCTTCCGAGCTTCGCGGGCGTAGTGAAACACGTTACCAAGTTGCACCGACCAGAACCCGGCGAGGTGCGGGCTGTGTGGGTCGCCCTCCTCGTCAGGAAATGCGTGGTGTTTACGATGGACCGCCACCCACTGCTTGGGCACAATACCGGTTGTTAGCCATACCATCATCCTGAAAAAAAGCGCTACAACTGGATGTAGCTTGACCGCTCGATGGGTAAGACTTCGGTGCAGGTAGATCGTTGAGCTAAATATAGCGATTTGCACAACGACAACAGCAGCGATCAACGCTAAAGCTAAGGAAGAAATCACTCCACCTCCGAGTCCACCAGCCAGGGTGATAAATGTTAACACCCCTGAGAACACACTTACCTTACACGGTTTCGAGGCAACTAAGACACCAAAACGTTATGCCGGGCCATTCTGAATTGGCTGGGTATCAGGCATAACCTTATTGAGGATCGTGTATACGGGACAGAATTTTGTGAACGGACTCACAATTTGAAGTACAGCTACGCCAACAGCTATATAGATCCAATTGAGGCCAACTTGATTGGCAAGCAGTACGGATGCTAAGTACATAAGTCCCACGATCCCATCATGGACTTGCACTTTCACAACATCTCTTTCACTCACGAATCCTCCTTCGCAGTCGTCTTCAACATTCCATTTCGACGCTGCTAATCTTACCGTTCTTTCCGTGTTTGTGTCTTGTGCAATCGGTAGTCACACCTAGTCGTAGCCTGTCTTCATTGATTCAAGGTGCAAGACGGATTTGACATCCACCGGTCCACGATCTCAATTCATTAGGAAAAGTGGTGCCGAGGGGCAGAATTGAACTGCCGACACCATGATTTTCAGTCATGTGCTCTACCGACTGAGCTACCTCGGCCCGGTAGGAATACGCTTGGAGGGATCTCGACTATACCATACGGTTCCCCCGAGTACGAAGGCGCTGCAACACAGTCCGACGAGAATTCCTGCAATCACGTCGAGTGGATAATGCACGCCAAGGGTGAGTCGAGACCACCCAACGAGGATGGCGACGAACCACAGAGCGATGCGCGCACGGGGGAGCAGTCGCGAGAGGGCGTACGCACCGGCGGCAGCCGACGCGGCGTGTCCTGAAGGAAACGAGGGGCTCTCCGGGGTTGTCACGGTCGTTTGGATCGAGGGATTCCGCTGATCTGGTCGGTAACGTGCCACTAACGGTTTTATTACGCCATCAACCACGAGGGCAGCGACGAGGACGGCAAGCACAACCTGCCAAGCTCCCATCCGCAATGACGGTCGGCAGATGCCCACAAGTAGGGCAAGCATGATCCAAATGGCAGGATTTACGCCAGGCGTACTCAGCGTGATGAAAAGTTCTGTGAGCCAGGGTGGTTGGGGCCACGCAAGCATCCGCTGAAGAAGTGTCGCATCAAGAGAGAGGAGCACCTCTAACATCAGATTGCCCTAGATTACGCCTTTGCGGCTTCTGTCGCTGTCTCCTCACGAATGAGGCCGAGTTCTCGTCGTACCTTCTCGTCAATGGCTTGGAGAGTGTCGGGATGCTCCTTGAGAAACAGTTTGACCTTTTCACGGCCTTGACCCAGGCGTTCACCGTTGTAGGAAAACCACGTGCCGCTTTTCTCGACAATCTTTTGGTCGACCGCGAGATCTAATAGGTCACCTTCACGGGAGATCCCCTGTCCGTACATGATGTCGAACTCCGCCTGTCGAAACGGTGGGGCGACCTTATTCTTGACAACCTTGACGCGTGTGCGTCCGCCGACCACGGCATCGCCATCCTTGATTGCACCAATACGACGAATATCAATCCGGACCGAGGAATAAAACTTTAATGCTCGTCCGCCTGTTGTGGTTTCAGGATTACCGAACATCACTCCAATTTTTTCCCGCAGCTGATTAATAAAAATTAGCGAGGTTTTTGATTTGGCGACTACGCCGGTCAGTTTCCTGAGTGCTTGTGACATGAGACGCGCCTGCAATCCCATCTGGGCGTCGCCCATTTCTCCTTCAATTTCGGTTCGAGGGACCAAAGCAGCGACCGAGTCAACGACAATAACATCCACGCCACCAGACCGAACTAGCACTTCGACAATTTCCAGGGCTTGTTCACCGTGATCGGGCTGTGACACGAGAAGGTCTTTTAAATTGATCCCTAGTTTTTGTGCATAGGTGGCATCAAGGGCATGCTCGGCATCGACGAACGCGGCCATTCCACCAGCCAGTTGGGCCTGTGCGATTACTTGCAGCGCGAGTGTAGTTTTCCCCGACGATTCAGGCCCGAAAATTTCAATCACTCGCCCTCGTGGTACGCCACCGACACCGAGCGCGTAATCAAGACTCACTGCACCAGTCGAGATACTCGGAATGGCTTGGGTCGCGTCTTGCCCGAGACGCATGATCGACCCTTTTCCAAATTGCTTTTCGATTTGGCCGACAGCCACCTCAATTGCTTTGCCTCGGTCTTGCTCGTTTCGATCGCCAGCCATAGAACTCCCTATTGATTAAGTATGTATGAATTGTACTGTGTTGATATGCACGTCGTTACATATATTGGCATGATATCCAAGATTGTACTTGAACGGCATTTTAGAGGTCTGGATAAAGGAAGTCAAGCGAAACTACTCATCAGAATACGATTATCACTATTATTATCAATATCTTATAGCCATAACGACTTTCGCCTCTCTCAACTTCTTGTGCCGGAAGCTCCGAATGTTATGCATGGGGTTTTCTTGGGTGTGTGTAATGCACTCATTTTTAAACTCACGGCTACACTTTTCAAAAAGTTCAGACTACACTTTTATGTTTACGGTCAAATACGGAAAGGGATGCTAAGAGCACACTATGTTAAATGAGTCCTCAAAGGTGATGATAGAGGCGAAGGACCTCAGTAAGTACTATGGCGAGTTTGTTGCTGTTCGACGATTGTCCTTTGCTATTCCACAAGGGCAGATTGTTGCCTTTCTTGGTCCCAATGGTGCCGGGAAGACCACCACGATGAAACTCCTGACCGGGTACCTCGCACCAACTGCAGGTAGTGCGGCGATTGCGGGATGTGACGTGCGTCGTGACCGCATTGGTGCCACAGAACACTTAGGATATTTACCAGAGAATGGTCCACTCTACGCCGAGATGACACCTCTTGAATTACTCACTTTTTTCGGTGAAGCACGTGAGATTGCCGCGGACCGACTGCAAGGTCGGATCACGGCTGTGCGTGAACTCTGTGCCTTGCAGCAAGTGCTCGACAAACCGATTAACAAGTTGTCTCGAGGATTACGTCAGCGCGTAGGCTTGGCACAGGCCTTACTTCACGATCCCGACGTGCTGATCATGGATGAGCCCACTGCGGGCCTCGACCCGAACCAAATCAGACAGTTCCGTGAAAATATTCGGATGCTTGGCCGGACGAAAACGGTGTTGATTTCGACGCACATCCTGCAGGAGGTAGATGCAATCGCTGACCGCGTCTTGTTTGTGCACAACGGTGAGCTTGTGTTTGATGGTACACCGACTGAACTCCGCGAAGGCGGTTCGTTGGAGCAACCGTTTTATCGACTCACGAGTGATGAGCGAAGCCAGGTGTCAGTCCAGGCGGGGTCGTCAACAGGTGACAAGACAGGCACGGTGGCATTGTGAAGTTGTTAAATCTGAACTTGAATGTGCAATTAAACATTCCCGTGATCCGGGCGCTTGCTCGGCGGGATTTACGGATCTATTTTAGTAGTCCCGCTGGATACGTATTTATTACCGTATTTATTTTCCTAAGCGCAGCCGCGGCTTTTTGGCAGGATCGATTCTTCCTCGATAACCTCGCCACGCTTGACCAATTAAATGCACTCTTTCCGTATCTACTCATTTTCTTTATTCCGGCGTTGACGATGGCGGTCTGGGCGGAAGAACGCAAACAGGGAACCGATGAGTTGTTGTTAACACTACCGGCTGGAGATATCGAGGTGGTCCTCGGTAAATATTTTGCCACACTGGGGGTCTATACGGCTGCCGTGGCTTTGTCGTTTAGTCATGTGTTGGTGTTGATGTTTCTAGGGAGTCCTGACGCCGGATTAGTCATCGGAAACTATGTGGGGTACTGGTTAATCGGCGGCGCGCTGATTGCTGTCGGGATGCTAGCGTCTTTGCTCACCGCGAATGTAACCCTCGCGTTCATTTTGGGCGCAGTGTTTTGTGCAGCACTCGTTATGATCGAAACGACGGCCGCACTCTTTAGTACAAGTTTAGGACGACTGCTGGAGCCGCTCGGTGTGGTGGGTCACTTCTTCGAATTTTCCCGTGGCGTTGTTAGTTTTTCGGGTCTCCTGTACTTCCTGCTCGTGACGGGAGTTTTTCTCTACCTCAACGTGCTCTTGATCGGTCGTAGGCACTGGCCGAAGATTGCAGGCAGTCTCCCAACTTGGGGACATCAGTTGATTCGAGCGCTTGCCGTCGCGATTGCGGTGATCAGTGTTGGCGTCATTTTAAGTCGTGCGAACCTGAGGCTGGACTTAACGGCTGAAGGGCTTCATTCACTTTCGGACGAAACTCGTAACTTGGTTGATGAACTATCAACGGATCGACCGGTCTTTATTCAAGCATTTGTCAGCCCCACGGTGCCCGAACAATATGTGCAAATGCGCTCCACTCTGCTGGACCTGTTAGCGGAGATTGATGCGGTAGGGGGAGCGAAGGTTGAGGTGGTTATTCACGAAACCGAGCCCTATACAGAGGAGGCACGGAATGCCCGCGAGCAATTCGGTATTACGGCACGTGAAATTCCACAATTGAGTAGTGCGCGAGCTGGGTTTGCCGACGTGTTCCTCGGACTTGCATTTACGTGTGGGGCTGAAGAGCAGGTAATTCCGTTTTTTGATCGCGGATTACCGGCTGAATATGAGATTGCTCGCTCCATGCGTGTCGTGGCTCGCACCGAGCGCAAGCGGATCGGTGTTGTGAATAGCGGTATTCGACTTTTTGGAGGATTGGATTTCCAGACCTTCCGGAGCACGCCACCTTGGGCGGTCGTTGAGGAATTGCGGAAACAGTATGAAGTGGTGGAGATCACTCCCTCTGGACCGATTACGGAAGAGGTGGACGGGTTAGTGGCCGTGTTACCCTCCTCGCTCTCTCAGGAAGAAATGGACCATCTGCAGGCGTACATGGAACAAGGTCAACCCACCTTGCTCCTTGTTGATCCGTTACCAACCGTTGACTTGAGTCTCTCACCGTCAGAGGAACCGGGCGCTGGCCAGAATCCATTCACGCAACAAAATCAGCCACCACCAACACCGAAGGGCGACATTCAGGCGTTGCTCACTTCGTTAGGGGTGCGTTGGGATTCCAGCAGCATCTTGTGGGATGCATACAATCCGCATCCCGATCTTGCGCATTTACCACCCGAAGTGGTGTTTGTTGGGAGTGGCAATCAGAGTGAAGCGCCATTTAATTTAGATCATCGGTCGACTGCGGAACTGCAGGAATTGGCCATGCTGTATCCAGGTCATCTAAGTCCCGCAGTGGACAGTGCATCCAACTTTGAGCCGCTGGTGACATCCAGCCAGGTCTCAGGAACCTTTCCGTATTTTCAAATGGTGCAGCGAGGTTTCTTGGGCGCGCAGCTAAATCGCAATTTGCCCCATCGGCCGGATGCAAGCGAGTACGTTCTGGCCGCGCACATTCGATCCGAAGATCAACTGGTTATTAGCGAGTCAGCACCAGAAGACAGTGAGGATGTCAGTGGATCTGGAGCGGGTTCGACGGGTATTAATGCGATTGTGGTTGCCGATCTTGATTTTATCTCGCAGCAATTCTTTCAAATTAGACAGATGGGTGCCGGGAACCTTAACTTTGATAACGTCACCTTCTTTTTGAATGCGATCGATGTTCTGGTTGGCGACGAATCATTTGTGACACTTCGCAATCGCCGTGTTCGTCACAGAACCCTGACGACAGTGGAAGCGAACACCAGGTCCTATATTGAGCAACGGTCTATTGAAGAGCAGCAGGCTGAAAGTCAGGCGGATCAAGCTTTGACGGAAGCCCAGAGCCGACTCGATACCCGTGTGCAGGAAGTGCAAAATCGAGAGGATCTTGATGAGCGCGCAAAGGAAATTATGGCGCGGAATCTGCAAGAGGTCGAAAATCGACGTTTT
>PYIL01150198.1_pt1 | contig 10290 bp, 9 predicted proteins | sample 3578041 | NCBI WGS metagenome assembly PYIL01 (sample SAMN08408023, study PRJNA431606) | Marine metagenome isolate SA_KN192-05_S13_150m, whole genome shotgun... | biome: marine; feature: oceanic pelagic zone; material: water; isolation source: 150 m water sample, 0.2-0.8 um fraction ... | reverse complement strand
TGAGGTCACGGCAGCTAACAACGTTTCGTCGTACAAGAATTACTATTTTCGACCCAGGGTGCTGAGAGACGTCGCCTCGATCAGCACAACGACAACACTATTAGGGGGCCAAATACCGTTCCCTGTGATGATCGCACCCACAGGTTTTGATCGGATTGCTCATAGTCAAGGTGAATTAGCGGTCGCTCGTGCAGCGAAGAGGTCGGGAATCCCGTATTCCTTGTCGACCATGGGTACACGATCGATTGAGGAAGTCGCTGAAGTCAATGATGGAAGAAAGTGGTTTCAGGTGTATGTCTGGCGCGACAAACCACTGCTTAAAGAGATGTTGGACCGAGCTTCTGCCTCAGGATACGAAGGCATCATGATTACCGTCGACACCGCTGTTCTAGGTCGTCGAGAACGTGATGTCCGACGAGGATTCAGTCTTCCCCCCAAAGTTGGTTTGGACACCATCATTGATGGGATCCGTCATCCCCGATGGACTTTGGACTTTCTGCGAGCTGAACCAATCCAATTCGCGAATGTCAAAGGAAGTTCCGGAGTCGGGGATGGGTCGACCCCGGTAACTTTGTCCGACTACATCAATAGCCAATTTGACCCGACTCTTTCTTGGAGTGACATCGAATGGTTTCGAGATAATTGGTCCGGCATGATCATGATCAAAGGCGTGCAGACAGTGGAAGACGCAGAAATAGCGGCTGATATGAAATTAGATGGGGTGATTCTCTCTAACCACGGAGGTCGGCAACTTGACTACGCTCCGTCGCCAATGGATCTCGTTGCACCCGTCGCTGATGCAGTTGGCGACCGTACATCAATCATTTGTGACGGTGGAGTGAGGAGGGGTAGTGACATCGTTAAGGCTGTTGCTATGGGAGCAGATGCCTGCATGATAGGCAGGGCCTACTTCTACGCCCTTGGAGCAGCAGGCGAACGGGGCGTCGATTGGGTATTGGAGTTTCTCCGCGCGGGAGTGGAACACACAATGGCATTGGCAGGTGTTGGCTCCATAGAAGATCTGAACAGAGATCTGATTGAGGTTCGTTCGCGATGACTCCGACTGAGCAAAAGGGAGGTGAGTCACCAGTACAGAACGTTTTGTTCATTATGTGTGACCAACTCCGATGGGATGCTCTTGGATGCGTCGGACACCCGTTCATAGAGACACCCAATATCGATCGCTTGGCGGGTAGAGGGGTCCGTTTCAACCAGGCGTTCGTGAATGGAGCTGTCTGCGGGTCGTCACGGATGAGTTATTACACCGGTAGGTACGTGATCAGCCACGGAGCTCGATGGAATCAGGTGCCGTTGGAAGTCACCCAAAAAACGATGGGTGACCACCTTCGAGAAATCGGTGTACCAGCGGTGTTAGTCGGGAAGACACATATGCGCGCAGATGAAGAGGCGCGTGAACGCTTGGCGATACCGGCTAATTCCCCGGAATGGTTATTTCTTTCAGAGTGCGGTTTCTCCCCAGAAGAACACGACGATGGTTTGCATCCCGACGTGCGGGTACGAGCTGATCTGCCGTACAACGAATTCTTACGTTCGCACGGGTTTGGTGGTGCAAACCCGTGGCACTCGGTAGCCAACAGTGTTCTGGATGAGAATGGAGAACTGTGTTCTGGCTGGCTATTGCGTTCCGCCCCGTTTCCCGCGATCGTTCCGGATGAGTTGTCCGAAACTGCATACATGACAGATCGGGCGATCGATTTCATGCGAAACGCCGGCAACGACCGTTGGTGTTTACATCTCAGTTTCATCAAGCCTCATTGGCCCTACGTTGTGTCGGATCCCTATCACGCTATGTATAAAGACGAGGAGCTACCGCCCCCCAACAGAACTGAGGCAGAGCTCGCAACCTCACACCCAGTAATTCAGGCGTTACATAAATCACGGATAGGAAGGGCGATGTCGAGACCTGAGACTCGCCGCCTGGTGTTACCTACTTATCTCGGATTGGTGAAGCAAATCGATGACCACCTGGGTCGATTATTCGCTGAAATGGATCGTTTGGGGCGAACCGATGACACCATGATCGTGTTCACCTCTGATCACGGTGAGTACATGGGTGATCATTGGATGGGCGAAAAAGACTGGATTAACGAAGAGGTAGTCAGGGTTCCGATGATCATTGCGGACCCGCGGCCTCAAGCTGATTGCACCCGGGGAACGGTCACCAATGAGCTTGTAGAGGCTATAGATCTGCTCCCCACTTTCGTGGAAGCCCTCGGAGGTGAGAACGAGAGTCGGAGCCAGTGGCTCGAAGGTGAGTCGTTGATGCCAGTCATTCGTGGGCAAGAGAGCACTAGACGTGATTTCGTTGTGTGTGAAGCTGACTGGGGGTTTTTGGAAATGGCTCGCCATGTTCCTGGGGTTGATACGCCCAGACTGCAAAGGGCGACCATGCTTCGAAACGAGCGATACAAGTACGTCCTCAGTGAAGTCGGTCCTAATCTTTTGTATGACCTCCAAGAGGACCCTGATGAGCAACATGAAAGATGTAGCGACCCGAGCTTTGAGCGGGTAGTGGCTGAGCTACATGAGCAACTTTTTTCGTGGTTTCGCAGCCGTCGACATGACACGACCTACAGCGACGAGTGGGTAAACGCCACTAGTGAGCCAGGGAGCACGGCGAAGCGGGGCATCATGATTGGGTACTGGGATGAAGAGGAACTCGCAGCAGGTATGCGGGGAGAACTGTACTAAGACCTAGGAAATAAGGGTCTTAATGATTAGCGCAACTGCGCTCAAGGAAGCGACAGTTAAAATCACGGCGCGAAACCGGTGAACAGCGACCCTAGGTCGCAAAACCTTCCCTAACGCTAGACCGAGAAACATGCCTGGTGCGAGTGACGCGGTTAGAGCTATGTGCCGCCAACCGAACCGTCCATCGAAAGCGAGAAGCATCAGTATCACGGGTGCGATGACGAGCATGAACGCGGCCATCGTGCCCCGAACCGTTCCCGGTTCCCTATGGCCGTGGAAAATTATGAACATGGGTCCCGGTAAGGCAGCGACCGTTGAAGAGAACGCTGTGGCAGAGCCGGCTAGGTAATTCGCCAACACGCTCCTGGGGGGACGGAGACCTCCTACTTGCAGCCCGACCGAGACCAACACGAAAGAACCGATTACTAGAGACAAGGTGTCTGCGTTGATGTAGGAGAGAAAGATAACTCCCAGCGCTAAACCAATCGGAGCACCGAAGACAGCCCTCCGCCAGGCTGTCAGATCTGTCGACTTTCGATCACCAATGGCGTTGCGGACAGCGACGACCATTCCCATAGCCAAAAGAGGTCCGGGAACTAAGGCGGGGTCAATGACTGTCAGAGTCGGTCCGGCTACAAGTCCGGCGCCTATCCCTAGGGTGGCTTGAACTCCGCCGCCGATTGTGAGAACTAGAAGAGCAATTAAGTATTCAACGACGGACACGGCTATAAGGATGCCGTTCTAATTCGGTAGATCCTCGAGCGACGGTTGCACGTACGCTGTTAGTTGTGGGTTCGCAGCAGTCCAATGTCATATTGACCGGCTTTATGGCCAGCGGGAAGTCCAGTGTTGGGCGTTCTCTTGCGCATCGACGCTCTCTCAACTTCGTAGACACTGATGCCATGATCGTGGAACGACATGGCTCCATCGAACAAATTTTCGAAGATAAGGGGGAGGCAGAGTTCCGTCAGATGGAACGAGATGTTGCTACTGAACTTGAAACCTCCAGTGGGTTAGTTGTCGCCACCGGTGGGCGGATGATGTTGGACGAGCACTGCGCAAAAGTTTTAGGTTCGACGGGGCGGATCTTTTGCCTTCGAGCTTCGATCGAAGAAATTCAACGCCGTTATAAAGCCGACACAGATGGTCCTGTTCGCCCGTTGTTAGCGGATTCGGATGGATCCCTTCTTCGACGGCTCTATGACGAACGGGCGAACGCGTACAGTCAGTTCGAGCAGGTTGAAACTGATGGGAAATCGGTCGAGGAAGTCGTCGAAGATATCGAAATGATGCTGGGCCATGGTTAAACCAGTCCAAGGCGGTTCTACACCATCCCGATCTTCATATGACGTGGTCGTAATAGGTGCCGGCATCATTGGATCTGCTGTTGCTTACCAGATTGCTCGGCGGAGCGACATGACGGTTCTTGTCATTGACAAAGCTGCGGGCCCAGCGACTGGTTCCACCGGGGCATCCGTGGCGATATCACGTTGCCGCTACACAGTTCCAGAAGTCGTACGTTTGGCGCAAAGCAGCCAAGTCGCATATCGCTCATGGGAAGAGTTCACCGGACTTACAAACCCGACGAATGACTACACACAGATGGGGGCGTTGTGGGTATTGGACAGAACGGATGAAGAGCTACGAAGCGACTACGCCCGTCTACGTGACAACGGTGTCGCGACAGAAATTCTTTCTTCAAGCGACGTGTTAGATCGGTGGCCTGAACTTGATCTATGTGTGGAACGGGTCGATTTTTCAGCGTTAGATGAGCACCAGTGCAGAAGCGGCGATTCGTTCCTATACGAAAACGAAGCAGGCATAGCTGATCCTGCTGGAGCGAATTCAGATTTAGTGGCGGCAGCTAGACAAGTTGGAGCAGAAATCTGTTTCGAGGTTGGCGTCGCAGATCTTCTGTTCAGCGACGATCGAGTAATCGGGGTGCGCACAGGCAACGATGTGGACGTGCATGCAGGAGTGGTCGTTAATGCAGCGGGTCCTTGGTGTAATTGGATTAACGAGATCGCAGGAGCGCAGACTCGCTGGACCCTTACCCCGACTCGAATACAACTGATTTTGCGGGAATGGTCGGATGATGATCCGCGGCTGCCTATAACTCTTGATGGAAGTACTGATGGTGCCTACCGAATTGAAAGAAGTGGTCGCCAAATTCTTTTGGTGTCGCCGGAAATCCCGCAGTTCATGGAACCCACATCGAATCCCGACGACTTCCGCGTGAACCCAGATCAAGCCTGCGTGGAAGCTACGCTGGCCGCTTTTCAACATCGAGTGCCAGGCATCAAACATGTCGGCACGACGACAGGTCTCTGTGGTTTATATACGATCAACAAACAGGACGACCATCCGATAGTGGGCCCGAGTCACACACAGGGACTATGGCTAGCTAACGGATTCAGCGGCCACGGATTTAAGCTAGCTCCGGGCATCGGAGCGATGATTGCGCGGGCTTTAACCGGCAAAACAGCGTCGTTTGATCCCGACATCGCAGATGATCTTTTCTCTATTGATCGCCGCGAGCTGTCAACGTCGGGCGGCGTGTTTGCCTAGTCCCACTGACGATCGAGTTCGGACCATCTCTCGGGGTAGTCGCCCTGTAGTTCTGATAACCCCATAGCCCAAGAGGTTGGAACCCATCGGTAACGGGACTCCCACATGATTGCTAAAGAGTCAGGACCCTTACTAGGAACTAGCTCCGCTTCGGATGCGGCTGCGAAGGCTTCGCTGTCTGGGCCATGGGGGATAAACGAATTGTGAATGGAGATCCCTCCCGGGACAAATCCTTGAGCTTTCGCATCGTAGATTCCCTCGATAAGTCCCATAAGTTCGCTCATAACGTTTGAATGGAACCATGGTGGTCGGAAAGTGTGTTCAGCGACGCGCCAATGTTCTCGAAACAGAATGAAGTCGAGATTGGCGGTCCCCGGAGTATCCGACGAAGAAGATAGGACTGTCCAGATAGAGGGGTCGGGGTGATCGAAGACGACGGGACCTAAAGCACAGAAGCGACGGAGTTCATAGCGATAGGGGGCTAAGTTGCCGTGCCAGGCCACAACGTCGAATGGAGAGTGCTCAAGTTCGGTGGAAAACAACTGGCCGCTGATCTTGGCTATCAGACTGGTTGAACGATCGTCACGGTCGTAGGCCGCAACCGGATACTCGAAGTCGCGGGGTAGGGCGTTCGCGTCGACTCCGACTAAGCCGTGTTCGGGAAGAGAGAAATTGGCCCCATAGTTTTCGCAGACATAGCCGCGGGCGGTGTCTGTTGACAGATCGACTGAGAACTTAACCCCGCGTGGGATCACAGCGATATGACCTGGGTTTACTTCGAGGTGCCCCATTTCTGTTTTTATTGATAGATGGCCTTCGTATGGAACCAGCATCAACTCGCCGTCAGTATTGACAAATGCGGTGTCTCCCATCGATTGAGAGGCGACGAAATGATGGACGGCGCCACCCGCTTGCATTTCGGTGTTTCCGTTCGTTGCTACCGTCGCGAGTCCGGTGAGCCAAGTTGTATCTGATGCAATTGACGGAAACGGATCCCAGCGAAGCTGAGCAGCAGTGGGTGAGGCGTTCTGATCTGGACTGGTGCGAATGAGGCCTGAATCGATGGCCTGTAAATTGTTCAGGTGTCTCACCGAAGGTCGCATTCGATACATCCAGCTTCGTTGCATTGAAACCCGCGGCGCAGTGAAAGCAGTACCAGTTAGCTGTTCGGTGTAGAGACCTCCAGAGACCTTTTGAGGAGAATTTTGGCCTGTCGGCAAAATGTCGGGCTCAGCTTCGGTGGCAAACTGGTTGCCGAACCCCGTTTGGTAGTTGAATTCACCCATTGGTATAACGCTAGGCGGTATTGCTACCCGCGGTGGACAACACCATCTGATTCAAGCGAGGCGATTTCCTCGTCGCTGAGGCCCAGCAAGTCTCTCAGTACCTCTTCGGTGTGTTCGCCTTTGTCGGGAGCTGGCCCCTTGACGCCAACATCGGGAGTGTCGTGCATGCGGAAGGGTGCTGCTACCGTCTCGAAGTCTCCGACTACCGGATGGTTGATCGTTTCAAAGGCACCCGTCGCTCTTACCTGGGGGTCTTGGACCGCTGATGCAGAGTCGTTGACGGGCGCCCAAATGCATTTGTATTGGTCAAGTCGCGGAATCCAGTGGTCTGCCGGCTTCGAACCGATACTTTCGTCCAACGTAGCCACCAGTTGAGTCATGTTTTGGTAGCGGAGACGACCTGATGCGAACTCTTCTCGTTCGAGCAGGTCTTCTCTATCTAGCGCGTTGCAAAATCGTTGCCATGCATCTCCGGTGTCGGGCATCGCGAATTGAAGCCACCTTCCGTCCGAAGCCTGAAACGCCTCGAGCATGGCTGACAGTCCTTGTTCTCGAGGTCTGTCGTATGCAGGCTTGCCATCGACCAGTGAGGTAACGAGATCCAAACTAATAGTCCACGTGGCAGTGCGAAGCAGTGAAGCTTCGACAACTTGGCCTTCGCCGGTCATATCTCGAGACCGCAAGCCGGACATTATGGCCCCAAACAAAGCAATAGAGGTTGTGTGGTCGCCGGAACCGGGTCTGGCATGTGGAGGCGCGTTGCCCGGCGCAGTTCCGCCGCCGTAGACACCTGACCGTGAAAAGAACGCCGTTACGTCATAGCCGGGGCGGTTGGTTTCTTCGCCGACTTCGCCGTAGCCGGATAGCAACCCGATTACGAGATCGGGTTTAATGCGAAAGAGGTCGTCGGTGTCGAGGCCGAATCTTTGTCGCCGTTCTTTCAATAGGTTCATTACTACGACGTCGCATTTGGCGACTAGCTGGCGGGCGACTTCAACTCCTGCCGTGTTATCAAGGTTGAGTTCGATTCCCTTCTTGCCTCTATTGATGAATTGAAACGGGTGATCGGGGTTCGGATCTCCTTCAGGCACAACGGCTTGTTTCATTAGCCCTCTAATCGGATCACCTCCGATTGCTTCAACCTTGATTACTTCGGCTCCGAGGTCGGCCATGATCGCAGTGGCTGACGGCGCAGCGGCAAAGTTTGCGAATTCGATTACGCGTATGCCATCCAGTGGTGCGGTCACGGCGATTCCCCCAGGGTCAGTCGAACGTTGGCAACCTTAGGTGTCTTTCACTATTCGCGTCGCAGCCAAGTCATCAAGGAGGTTGTAGAGGAGTTCTAAACGGTCTGACCCGAAGCTTTGCTCAATAGCGTGGTAGCCAGCCTCGCTGTCGACTGCCATGACCGAGAGCAGCTCTTCGCCATCTCGCGAGAGGCTGAGGAGGCTGCTTCGCTGATCCGATGGATTTGATTCACGATTGAGGAGACCACGGGCCGCGAGATTTGCGGTAATGCGTGAGAGAGATGGGCTCAATAGAAATGTCATCTCACTGAGTTCGCGCGTAGTCAGAGGTCTTTCTTGTCCATTTAACGCTCGCAGTACCCGCCACTGTTGTTCGGTTAGATCGTGTCGTGCGAGACGAGGCCGAAATTCTCGCATTACGGTTTCACGCGCACGCATGAGCGCCATGGGTAACGATTGCTCAAATGGTCGAAGCGAGCGACTCAACAGGGCCCCTCGTCTTCGATGGTGTTCTCTAGAGTCCCTATCCCGTCGACTGAGACTTGAACCACGTCTCCTGGCTCTAGCCATTGAGGTGGTTCAAGGCGAGCGCCTGCTCCGGTTGGGGTTCCGGTGTAGATCACATCACCGGGTTCCAGCGTTATGAATGTCGACAGGTATTCGATTTGGAACTCGATTGAGAAAGCCATTGATGCGACAGTGTCATCTTGGCGTAATTCTCCGTTTACATGGGTTTGGAGACGAAGGTCTTCGAAGTCTCCGATTTCGTCAAGTGTGACAAGCCATGGTCCCATCGACCCTGAGCTTTCCCAGTTCTTTCCTTGGGTCACGTTGAACTTCGCGTGACGTAGCCAGTCGCGGATAGTTCCTTCATTGCCGAGCGTTAATCCAGCGATGTAATCACGTGCCTGGCCTCGAGGGATCCGACGGCCTTGCTGTCCGATGACGGCAACGATTTCTCCTTCGTAGTCAAGTTGCACGCTCTCAGGTGGTCGAATAAGGGGCTGTTGGTGCCCAGTCAAGGATTCAGGAAATCGCACAAAGACGCTTGGCTTGTTGCTTGAAGTTGAATCGGCGTACTCAGCATTTCGTCCACCGTAATTAACGCCGATACAGAAAATTTTCCCAGGCCGAGGAATCGTCCGCTCAAAATCTACGTCTGCTAAATCAAAGTCAGCATCAGACCAACCTGCGGACTCTTGAGCTTCCGTTAGTCTGCCGGTTTCGAGTGCAGTGCTCAGGTCGGGAAGGTCTGGTAACCGTCTGCCGAGATCTATGACCCCACTGTTGTCTTCAGTTACGGCGCCCCAAGTAGTTCTTCCTTCAAAACGACAGGTCACGAATTTCATTGGAAAGCCCTCTATCGACAGTTGGTAACATGTTACGCATATAAGTTGGCCCGCCTTGGGCCCTTGAGGGGAAGCGGTTACATGCCTCACATTTTCGTTGAATATTCGGCGAACCTTGGAGAACACCTCGATGTGGGAGAGATGGTTCAGAGTGTGCATAGTGCAGCTGCATCGCATCCTTCAGTTCCGTTAGCCGGTTTGAGGACTCGAGCTATAAAACGCGACGACTACCTAATAGCCAACGGCAATAGCGCAAACATGTTTGTGGCAGTGATCGCTCGGTTGAATGGAGATCGCGGGCAGGCACCGCTGGTCGAAGTGCGTGATCTCCTAGCAGAAGCAGTCCGAAAGTCGGTTGGCGACGTCGCCCGAGAACAACCCATAGCGATATCAGTGGAGGTTCAACCGATAGATGCAGTTATGCGAGTTAACGAAAATTCTATTAGGGACCACTATGAGGAGTTGCAGTGAGTTCGGCTCGAACCTTGGATGAGAACAGGGCTGCATCTGAGGAAGCGCTAGCGAAATATTCTTCAGGCCCCCTGTTACACCTAATTAACGGACAGTCTGTCGGCAGTGCTTCCCGGGCTACTTTTGACAATTTTTCACCGACCGATGGCAGATTCCTGGGATCAGTTGCCGCCGCTGGTCCCGATGAAATTGGGTTAGCCGCTGAAGCTGCAGCTGCAGCATTTGATGGGTGGGTTTCGTTGCCAGCGGGTGAACGAAAACAAATTTTGCATCGGGTCGCTGACCTCATTGTGAAACGAGCCGATGAAATAGCTGCCGTTGAATCAGTGGATACTGGCCAGCCAATTCGCTTTATGAGTTCAGCTGCGATCCGTGGCGCCGAAAATTTCCGATACTTTGCGGACGCGGCGCCAGGGGCACTTGATGGCAAGTCAATGCCTACCGCGACTCATTTGAACTATTCGTCGCGGCGCGCGATTGGCCCTGTAGGAGTGATTACCCCGTGGAACACGCCGTTCATGTTGTCCACGTGGAAAATAGCGCCCGCCCTCGCGTCCGGTTGCACGGTCGTTCATAAACCTGCTGAATGGAGTCCTTTGACAGCTGCGATTTTGGGAGAAATCGTGCATGAGGCAGGAGTCCCAGCAGGAGTCTTGA
>PYIL01342193.1_pt1 | contig 10315 bp, 9 predicted proteins | sample 3578041 | NCBI WGS metagenome assembly PYIL01 (sample SAMN08408023, study PRJNA431606) | Marine metagenome isolate SA_KN192-05_S13_150m, whole genome shotgun... | biome: marine; feature: oceanic pelagic zone; material: water; isolation source: 150 m water sample, 0.2-0.8 um fraction ... | reverse complement strand
TTTGGGCAAGCAGTCGTCGCAGCGCCTGACCCACCGCCTCGAAACGTGCGGCTACAATTCTTTCCGGACTCGCGATGCTCCATGCAAGCGGGATTGCAGGTGAAACCATCTCCACGGGGTGGTGATAAAAGGTTGCCGAGACAACCTCAGCTGACACCGGACCCAATGCGGCCGACCGTACCGCATAGTAGCTCATGCGATGTTGGTTAAGCCCAAGCTGCTCGCAGATAGCCTGCATCTCTGGCGCTCCATAAGCCGTGAGGACAATCGGCTCGTACACCTGGAACATGGCCCTTGCGATTTGTGTTTTCATTCTATTTTCCTTTCCGTCGGTATTTCCCAGGTCAACGTGATTTACCTGAACATGTACCAATTTGGATCCTGTGAACAATAACCCGGCATTGTGAAGGCATCAACCACATCAAGGGGCTGCCAATCCAAAGAGACGATGGTAAGCAGCTTTTCGGCCATATACCCATGGATTACCAAGCCATCATATATTCATGAGTTCTTCACCCTTAACAAGTTAATCGAGTAGACACTCGCTTTGGCGTCGTTCCGGCGGCACATCTCTCAACGATAGGCAGTTTATGTGCTCGACCTCCCGTTATCAGTATTGAATACCAAAAAGGAGTGACGCCAATGTTCATGAATTGGTGAGTAAGACCTAGGATTAACCTGTTTAAGAAACAAAAAGAATGGGATCAAAACTGTTCCTATTTCTGTTATCCAAGTGTGGTTTCTGGATAGGTTTCGCGTTTTGGCCCTTAATGTAGAGTAGTGGTCAGGGTTTTAATATATGCTTGTAGTCATTGGAGTTGACGGGCGGATTTGGGTGGCGAAAAATAGAAAATCTACCCTCCAACCTGTCTCCCAAACGCAGAATAATCTCTGACGTCATATTAACTAGGAGTACTCGATGTTTTGCCCAGAATGTGGAACCAGCGGTTAATGTAGAATGCCTAAGACATCCGAGTGGCGTTACGGTGGGCGTGTGAACTACCGTCATTCTCTCTTAAATTCTTCCAACCCGATAGTAGGAGTCCCGCAATGCCCGGCTACATCATCGCTACATTAGATTGCGTCAATGACCCAGATGCTTTTGCGGCCTACCAGAGATCTGCCAGTACCACGTTCGCCAAATACGGAGCTAAATTCCTCCTTAATAGCCGCAACGTTGAATCCTTAGACGGAGATTGGAAACCTTCCGGGGTGGTCGTCGTGGAATTCGAGAGCTATGAACGGGCCAAGCAGTTTTACGACTCACCCGAATATCAGGCTATCATTAAGCAGCGATTCGATTCTGCTGACAGTTCAGCGATTATCGTAGACGGTGTCTGACTGTCATATGGAATCTTATAAAACCCATCTAGATCAACGACGATTGTTGTATTATATTTACCGTTAGCTTGGGAATAATATCCGACTGCAGGATTAAATCTATGACGACTACAACATCTTGGCAAATGAAAGGCGACATCATGGAGATGTGCAGCTGCAATACAGTCTGCCCGTGTAATTATGGAGGCGATCCAAGTAAACTACCGTGTGAGGCGATTTTGTGTCTCCGGATAGAGGAAGGCAAATATGGCAATACCGAATTAGGTGGTGTCAACGTTGTGCTCTACATTCAGATACCAGGTAAGCCCTTCGAAGGAAATTGGACACTAGGCATCTACCTCGACCAGGAAGCCACCCAGCCTCAGGCAGAAGCAATTGGTAACATCCTGTCTGGCCAATCAGGAGGTTGGTTCGAAGCTTTCAGTGGCCTAGTCGGTAACGCGATACCGCCTAAAATCGTGCCAATTAAATTTGAAACAATAGACGGTGAACACACAGTAACTATTGATGGTGTCTTGCAAGCAGCTTCGGAAAAAATTCCCTCCCCAATACCAGGGGCAGGAGATTTGGATACACAAGTTACTGGGATGGCGGTTCCATTTTTTACAGGGCCGATTAATGTTAGACGTTCGACTATTCTCAAACTTACAGATCCCGATCTGAGTTTTGAATACTCTGGGAAATCGGCTAACACTGCTCGGTTCGAATATAGTGGCCCTTAGATATCCCAGTTACTAGCGTCAACATAAAGGCGTTCACTACGCCTGATCGAGGCAATACCCGCCGACCGCGAAAAGTCCAGATGTTTTTCTGGACTTTTTCTTGTAAATGATCGTGTGCATGTCCTAATGGTCATCGTCGTCTAGGTTCTTGAAACTCCAAATTTGGCGACTTCAAGTAGACTTGGCCTAGAACCAACTTTTAAGATGTACTCGAAATACTTAAGTAAGCTAATCTAGGGGGATCATGAAATACGATTTTATTATTGTCGGAGCTGGTTCGGCAGGTTGCACTCTGGCGTCGCGGCTCACGGAGAATCCGGACGTGTCCGTGCTTTTATTAGAAGCGGGACCTGATTACCCTGAATTCAACCTATTACCCGATGATGTTAAGTTAGGCAACAATATGTGGAGATCTGCATACGGCCCACATAGCTGGGGGTATACGGCAACAGCTACCCCAAGACAATCAGAACAAATCATCATTCCTAGGGGTAAGACCACTGGCGGCTCTAGTTCGATTAATGGCCAGGTCTTATTTCGAGGAATACCTGAAGATTACGACAATTGGGCTAAATGGGATAACGATGAATGGTCATTTGCTAACGTTTTACCATATTTCAAAAAATTAGAAAATGACCTCGATTTCCCTGGCGGTGACTTCCACGGTAATGATGGTCCAATACCGGTGAGGAGATACAAAAGAGAAGAATGGTTACCGTATTTCGGTGCTTTCTACGATGCATGTGTATCCCTTGGATATCCCGCTCACCCAGACCATAACCACCCTGAGACCAATGGTGTGGCCCCACGTCCTTTGAACAACATCGATGGGGTGCGAATGAGTACAGCTTTAACGTACTTGTCGATGGCCCGCCATCGTCTGAATCTAACTGTCAAAGGAAATGTAGTTGGACACAGAATAAATTTGAAGGGAAAGCGTGCGGTTGGTGTGACCGCCGAAAGCGGCGGAGAAGTATTTACCGTAGAGTCGGATCAAGTGATCGTATCAAGTGGAGCGATCGCTTCACCTCAATTGCTCTTGTTGTCAGGAATTGGTCCGAAATTTCATCTAGACGAACTCGGAATCGAGACTTTGCACGAATTGCCAGGGGTAGGCGAAAATCTCCGAGACCATCCAGCGGCGTTTGCATTGTTTAAGGGTGATTCTGAGCCGCCAGATATTGACGCCCCCAATATACAGATTGGCCTACGGATTAGTCCTGAAGGGTCTCCAACAGAGGCTGATTTACAAATCAGTCCCATACTGATGTCGAGCGAGCATGCTCCATCAAGTGTAGTTATCGAATCAGACGACTTCCATTTTGGTATTAGTTTCGCTTTGCAGAACGCTAGAGGAAAAGGTAGGGTTCGCCTTGCATCAACCGACCCCGGTCAACAACCCGATATAAATTATGATTATTTGTCCGACCCATACGACAGGCAACAAATGCGCCATGGACTTCGTATGGCTTTAGAGATTGCTGCGGAAAGCCCATTCAAGGAATACATCATCGAGCGGCTGAACCCCACAGATAGTGACCTTCAATCCGACGATCTGATGGATGATTGGCTGCTAAGAAATGCTTACACGCAACACCATTCTTCAGGAACCTGCAAGATGGGCCCTGCTTCTGATTCGATGGCGGTAGTAGATCAATACAGTCATGTCCATGGAATCGATAATTTGAGGGTAGTTGATGCATCAATCATGCCCGACGTAATTCGGGCAAACACCAACGCAACCACTATCATGATTGCTGAAAAAGTCGCCGACTGGATCAAGGAAGGAATCTAACTGAGGTGGACGAACCTTACTTCAACCGCTAAATCGGCTTGAATAGTTTGTGGAATCGACAGGCCTCCTTAGGAGACGTTTGCGGCCACGTTGTAACGACAGCACAGGTAGAGCCTGATTTAGATAATCTGGCATTATAGATCTGTTTCGTCCATTTCGATGATCAGATATATCTAGATATAAGGAGTCAACAATGTCAGTAGGGATAATTGTGCCCTTACCTGCCTACACTTTGAATCCTGCTTTTATAGCCCAAAAAGCCGAAGAACTCGGCTTTGAATCCATTTGGTATCACGAACATCCGATTCTCCCGGTAACGAGTGAAAGTGCGTTTCCCGCCACAGGTGGAGAAATTCCATGGACATATGCTCATTTCTCCGAACCATATATCTCATTAGCTATGGCTGCTGCTGTCACCAGCAGAATTAAGTTAGCTACGGGTATAACATTGGTTCCGGAACGAAATCCATTGATACTGGCTAAAGAGATCTCAGTCCTCGATCGTCATAGCCAGGGTAGGTTTATATTCGGGATCGGCGCTGGCTGGAATCGCGAAGAGACCACTATGATGGGCGGCGATTTCGATCACAGATGGACCCAGACCCGTGAGGCAGTGGAAGCGTTAAAGGAGTTATGGACTAAGGACGAGGCTGAATACCACGGGCAGTATTATGACTTCCCACCAGTCTACTGCAATCCCAAGCCGGTACAAAAACCTCATCCACCGGTTCTGCTCGGAGGAAACGCTAAGAACGTGCTCCAGCGGGTGGCTCGGTGGGGTGACGGCTGGCTACCGAATCGAGCTACTCCCGACCAGATTCTGGAGAGTAAGAAAATCCTGGAAACTCTCGAAGCAGAACGAGGGCGAGAACCCGGTTCCCTTACGATCTCTGTATTCGGTCAAGCGCCTGATACTAGTCGTCAGCAGGTTGAAGATTTTCTGAACGCAGGAGCTCTTAGAGTATCTGCATGGGCACCTCATTGCGATACCGAAGAGAAAATGGGTGAAGAATTGGAACGTATGGCAGAGAAAATGATCCACTGATTCTCTGTCAGTCGTATAAATCGGGTATTTTTATTGGCTGGAGCGTTCCTTGTACTTGCGTCCCGTCGGATCTTGGTTTAGAAAATAGTGAGCCAAGTACCATGGACGGTTTTCATATTGGGGAAGTAATTAACACCGACGAAAGTGGGGTTTTCCCGTATTAGAACAATATCCGACAACAGACATCCTATTCGATGTTAGGCCGTCCACCATAAGCGTTGCACGCGAACTGACTCAATCGGCCGCATCTAACGTCCGGTCGATATTACTTAGTTGTAAGCCCGTGTAACCATTTTGCGCTAATTCGTCACAGGCTCTCTTATAACGGTCGAATCCCCCAACGTACGGCATGAATACACGGGGTTTGCCCGGAACGTTAGCGCCAACATACCAAGAGTTTGCGAGCGGATAAAGCGTCGAGTCTGCGATGTCATTGTTGTGTAGTACCCAGGCATCCTCAGCCTGCTGTTCAACATTGAATCGGTTCAATCCGTTCAGTCGCATATATTCAAGAAAATTGCCTATCCACTCAATATGCTGCTGTCCAGCCAGGATCATCTGAGTCTTTACGGACGGGCTCTGGGGTCCAGTGATCATAAACAGATTCGGGAAGCCAGCCATAGCCAACCCCATGAAGCAACGTGGCCCATTCGACCATTTGTCCTTGATGGTAAGGCCAGCTCCATTGTCCAGTTCGATATTGCGCAGAGCCCCTGTCATCGCATCGAAGCCGGTTGCGAAAACTACCGCGTCGAGCTCGTGATCGGCCCCGTCGACTGTCCTTAATCCCTCCGGAGTGAATCGCTCTATTGGGGTTTCACGAATATCGACCAGAGTGACGTTATCTTGGTTGTAGGTCTCGAAGTATCCGCTGTCGAGAATCAAGCGCTTGGTTCCGATCGGATGGTCGTACGGAATAAGTTTCTCTGCTATTTTCGGATCCTTTACGATCTGCCGAATTTTACCGCGCACGAAATCGGCTGCGGTATCATTAGCATCCTTGTTGATAAGGAGGTCCTTGTATGTGTAAAGGAAGCTGATACTACCTCCTTCAGCCCACTTTTCCTCGTAAGATGCCTGCCGCTCTTCAGGCGACACATCTAGTGCCGACTGCGTTGGTGGAGGATAACCTGCTATGCCGAAAGGCGTATCGAGGGCAGCGTCACGGAGGAACCGGTAGTTGGCTTTGTGCGCAGCCTCTTTCTCGCCATCCATTGGACCGTTACGGGCTGGCAGCGAAAATTGTGGGGTCCGCTGGAATACATCGAGATGACTTGCTTGTCGGGAGATGATAGGTATGGATTGAACTCCGGAGGCGCCAGTTCCGATAACGCCTACTCGGAGACCAGTGAAATCAACGCCCTCATGAGGCCACTGCCCGGTGTGATACCACTTCCCTTGGAATGTATCTAAACCCTCATACTCTGGAACTCGCGGTGTCGACAGGTTGCCGGTGGCTAAGATGCAGAACCGACTAGTTATATGTTGTCCATCGCCCGTGAAGAGCTCCCATTGGTTCGCCTCATCGTTGAACGTCGCAGACGTAATCTGACAATCGAAGACAATGTCTTTGCGCAGGTTATGTCTGTAAGCAACATGGTTGACGTACCGTAGTATTTCGGGTTGGGTGCCATACCGTTCCGGCCACTTCCATTCTTGTTCGAGTTTCTCGTCGAAGGAAAATGAATACTCAAGGCTTTCGATATCACATCGACAACCAGGATAGCGATTCCAATACCAAGTGCCGCCGAGATCTCCTCCCTGCTCATAGACCCGAACCCTATATCCGAGCCCACGCAGATGATACAGGGCATATAAACCACTTACCCCTGCGCCGACTATTACGACATCTAATTCGGTGCTATCCAGGGTTCGTTCCGCGGCCATATCACCTTTCTTCCTTCCATTGTTTTGATCCGTCTGCAAACCCCATTTTACACATTTGATGATGAGAGCGCTTACCAAGGCGCGGTAACGCATTTGAGCGGGTTAAGAGCAACGCGTGGGTGTTATCATGCCAAGACCGAATTCCCAACCGTTGCCGCTAAGTATCAACTACGAGGCTCACCATGAACTTCGATCTCGAACAGACCGACGAACTTCTCAGCACCACACGGGCCGTACGGAAACGCCTAGACATGGAACGAGACGTACCCGATGATCTGCTAATGCGATGTATCGAACTGGCAGAGCAGGCCCCTTCTGGCGGGGACATATCAAGTCGGCGTTGGTTGGTTATACGTGACCAAGAGACTAAGAAACAATTGGCGGAACTCTACCGCGAGGCCGGCGGGAACGGCATCATAGAAAACGCCAAAGCCAACATCGCCTTTGGACATCCCAAAAAGAAAGTACTGGAATCGGCATCCCATTTAGCCGCTAATCTGGAACGCGTTCCGGTGCTGGTGTTGGCTACAGTCTGGGGCACTCATGACGGCAGCGGAAAGCCCGGCCTTTTCGACTCGGTCATCCAATCGGCTTGGAGTTTCTGTTTGGCGCTCCGAGCCAGGGGTTTGGGTTCTGCCTGGACTACAATGCACTTGGCGAAAGCCGATGAGACCGCCGATCTTCTGGGAATCCCAGACGGAGTGAGCCAGATAGTCCTTCTGCCGGTGGCCTGGACTATAGGCACGGATTTCAAGTCTGCCAACCGCCGGCCAGCCTCTGAGATAGTTTGGTTCGATCGCTGGGGTTACACCAAAGAACAGATCAAAGAACGCACGGAGAAAGTTGAAAGCCTTATCGCCTCAGGACCAGGTGTAACAGTGGAGATAGACATAGCTGCGCCCTTGTCGGCTGTATGGAAATTGGTGAGCGACATCAACATCTCCGCCAAATACAGCAAGGAATTCCAAGGGGCTGAATGGATCGACCTTGATGGCCCGCGCCTAGGAGCATCGTTCAGAGGCAAGAACAAGCGGACTGATGTGAACCGAGAATGGGAGACCAAGTCATGGGTGGTGGAATTCGATGAACCTAACGTGTTCGCATGGAACGTGAACGATAGAGACAATCCCAGCGCTAAGTGGCGGTTCGAGCTGGAAAAAATTCCCAGCGGCACCAGGTTGCGCCAGCTGTTCACCCTTGGGCAACGTTTGTCTGCCACCGGCACAGCGATGGTTGAAAATCCAGACAAAGCAGAGCAAATTTTGGCCAGGCGCCAAGAACAACACCGCGCCAACATGATGCTGAATCTCCAAGGAATCAAAGAGATCGCCGAGCAGGTTATCTAGAATTTAGCGCCAGCGTAGTAAACCGTTACCGTTCTTCATCCTAGATGCACTCGAACTCCCTTTACCAGTCATTCTTACCGATGCGTAGAGATGCCGATGTTTGTTCAGTGGTGACTAAAACCTATAATTCATTCCATCGAGAATCAATGGGGACCGACTCAAACCGGTCCTCTTTTTATACCTAGGGCCCACCTTCTGGGTGCGTTCGTCGGGTCCTGGGGGTGTTGGACAGCTGAAACCTGGCCCCCCAAACCCCGGTCGTATCGCTGGATAAGCCACGTGGATTTACACCCGTCAGGCCGGCTTCGGTCGGGTCCGCCTTCCACAGATTGGCAAAAACCAACTCGATCCCACTCAAGTCGGTGCTGGTCAGGTTGGCCTCGGACAAGTCACATTCCCAACCTTCTTTGAATCCAAATTCTTTCAACCGGTCTAAGTCACTACCTCTCATAAAGGACAAGCTCTCTGTGACGGGACGTATCGCTGAGCGGAGATCGCTAGCGACGACCAACAAAACATCCCGAAGCCCAATCCAGTGAGAATCACCGCCGTAATCACAGAGAACTTTGATTGAGAAGGTCGGAGCTCGGCACCAGGATTGCCTCCCGGTAGCCGCATTTTGTGTAGAGGAACTCTCCGCCACCCTTAATGTCTCTATCGGAGCCTAAATGTCGGGATTCAGGTATTGAAGGTATCGATAGGATTCTTCCATCAAAACTTAGGTACCCGATCGATGGTTAAGAAAATGAAACAGATCATGGGGCCTCTTATCATCACATGAGGGGTCAGGATAATGAACGATGATGATTATCTACAACGCCTGAGGGCCATATATATATAATAATCGAGACCAAGGATGGAGCACGTTATGTCGAGTAACACCGAAATATAACAGCCAAGAACCATTAGTTAGACGGTCCTGATCGTTGGGTGTACGCGATAACCCACAACTACCGATTACCACCAACAGCCGCCGAGGCTGAACGGTTTATGATTTCTATCGCAGGAATCATCACCGGCGCCCTATCGGGCGACTCCAAGATCTTGCCCCTTGCCAACCCCATGGTCACGTATAACCCAGGGTACGCTATCTGCATCGCATTCGACTCTTATGGGCAGGCGGAACTAGACACTTCCGTAGAGCAAGTGCAACGGACTGCAGGGTTTAGGACCAGTTCCGACTAACGGAATGACCAAACCCATGGGGACGGTTCTCCGGACCAGGATTGAGCACCAACAATTCCGCCTGTGCTATCCTGTCGCAACCGGGAATATTGAGCCCGCAATAATCAGTCAACAAAATCCATTGGGAGGAAGATGAAATGCCATCTTTTACAAAGGGCGATGTCACTATCCAATATGAAGAGAAAGGGTCCGGTTTTCCGCTTTTGGTGACCCCAGGCGGCGGACTGAATTCCGTGGCCAGCGGCTGGCCCCGCCAGGTCATCAATGTGTTCGAAGACTTATCAGACGAATTCCGCTGCATCACCATGGACCAGCGCAACGCCGGCGGCGGTTCCATAGGGCCGGTTCAGGTAGACGACCCATGGGGGGCCTTTGCCGACGACCAACTCAACCTGCTTGACCACCTTGGAGTACAACAGTTCGGCTTCATCGGATTTTGCATCGGCGGCCCGTTCGCCCTCAAATTGGCCGAACGAGCGCCCAACCGCATCGTGGCCGCCGTCCTCTGCCATCCAGTGGGAAGCAACGCGGCATTCGTCGACTCCATGTACGACTCCGGCCAGAATCAATGGGGCCCTGGACTACAGGCAACGCGACCTGACCTGACCCAGGAGACTATCGATTCGTATCTCCATAATCTCTACCGAGACCTTGAACCAGACTTTGTCTACAGCGTGTCGCGTGAGTTTGTGCGTTCGTGTCAAACGCCGATCATGGTCATGCCCGACAACACACCGTCGCATTCCTACGAGGTCGCGATTGAAGTTGGCGAGTTGGCGCCCAACGCTGTGACCACCGTCTATCCCTGGAAGGAAGACCCCGGTATCATGGCGGAGACAATCACCCAGATGCGCGAGTTCCTCAAGTCCCACAGGACCTAGCCAACCAGCCAAGTCCCTTCCCTATAATGGCTCAACGTTGCCTTGCTGGCGGCGTTGGGCCATTATCTTGCCCAAGGCTCACCTATCCCTCTTATTCGGAGATACCTCATGCC
>PYIL01217480.1_pt1 | contig 10320 bp, 12 predicted proteins | sample 3578041 | NCBI WGS metagenome assembly PYIL01 (sample SAMN08408023, study PRJNA431606) | Marine metagenome isolate SA_KN192-05_S13_150m, whole genome shotgun... | biome: marine; feature: oceanic pelagic zone; material: water; isolation source: 150 m water sample, 0.2-0.8 um fraction ... | reverse complement strand
TTCGAGTCCAGCAGCGCCCACTGAAGTAACTGGAATCCCTGCAAGTACTTACGAGCTTGTGGGGTTTTCATCTAGGTAGACGTGGGCGCAGAAAGTCTACCATTGTGTCCGTTTTTGAACATTAATGTAGCTGAGAGCTTTTGGCGTTGGTTGGGAGATTTTGCCACTGATGCCCCCCCCTTCGCCGCCAGCAGGGGGCGGTACTGGTGCGACTCGGCACACATCGCCGCCACTGAAACGCCGTTTACTGAAAAAAAATTGGTGGTGCTGCGCCCGGCGCCACGAGTGGCCCCCGCGACCACGGCGACCCGTCCCTCGAGATCTTTCATGTCGGCATGCGCTCCTCGGCGGTGCGCCCCCACCCTGTCGTGATCGCGAGCACGATGACGACGAGCAGCGCCCACGAGTGGACGTTGTGCAGGCCGACCTCCCAGGGGGACACGCGCGGCATGCCGTCGACGCCCGCGGTCATGCTGGCCGCGAGGATCACGGGGATGAACACTGGAAAAAGGAACGGATACGTGCACACGGTGACGTCCAGAATGTTCGAACGACGGTAGCCGTCGATGCCCGCGCCCTCTCCGACCTCCTTGGCCAGGTCGCCGACCGCGAGGATGGCCACGGTCGAGTGCGTAGTGAGCAAGGTGGCACCCGTGACCGAGCCGAAGATCCACCACTCCGCCTGGCCCGGCGTACCTGAACGCGACTGGACCCACGCCACGATGCGGTCGACGATACCGGCGGCCTCCAGTCCTCCCACGAGACCCATCAGCAGGATCGTAAACATGGACACACCTACGGCGCGACGCATGCCGTCGAGGACGAGGCCCTGGGCCACGAAGTTCTCGCGATCGATGGAGAGCAGATCCGCCGGTGTGAAGCGTCCGAGCAGGAGCCCGAGGATCGCAGCCCCGAGAATGCCGTAGACGAGCCCCTCGATCAGGTGGCGCTGCTTCATCAGCACGAAGAGCACCATTATGGGGACCGCCAGCATGAGCAGACCTGTTGCGTCGGCATCGGTGGAGGGTCCGGCTCCGGCCTGGGTCCCGTCCCCACCACCAAGCACCGCGAACACAGCGATCGACACGAATGCCGCCGGGAGCGCGTAGCGCATCCTCGAGCGCACGACGCCGTTGATGTCGGCGCCCTGAGTGGATGCCGACGCGATGGTCGTGTCGGACACCGGGGAGACGTTGTCCCCGAAGGTGGCTCCCGCCAGGATCGCCCCGATCAGGAACGCCGGGTCCGTGCCCAGCACACCGCCGACCGGGTAGAGCAGCGGAGCGCATACTAGGATCGTGCCCAGGCTCGTGCCGGTCGCGGTCGAGAACAAAGCACACACGAGGAATGCGGCCACCGCGTAGCCGCCCGAGCCGACGCCGGCTGACTGCGCGGCCCACACGAGGGACTGGACGAGCCCGCTGTCGCGCAGCAGCACGCCGAACACGCCCGCGAGCATCCACGCCATCACCATCAGCATGACGAGCTTGCGGCTCATGCCGTCGAGCATCGCTTCGGCGTAGCCGCGCTTGTCTTGGGCAAGCAGGAGCCCGAGTGTCAGCCCACCGAGCAGGACCGGCCAGAAGCCGGTCTCGTCGGGTGCGCCGGAAAGACCGAGCCATCCGACTCCGACCAGGAAGAGCACGAACGGTGCGAGCGCTCCGGCGAGGCCGCCATGGAAGCGGAGGGGTACGCCGCTCGAGGTCGAGGGGTCCACGGCCGGTCCGTGTCAGAGGGTCGTGCACAGCACAGCGGAAGTCTACGTTCGCCCGAACCCTTTTGAAAGGAAGCGACATGAGCGCCAACGACGAGTTCACGCTCTACGACTTGCGCGTGGAGGTCGTGGAGGAAGACGGCCCGATGGTGTGCAACCATCAACCCGGGGACTATCTCGAGCTCTCCGGCGAGAACCTGAGTTTCCCGCCGGGCCAGACCTTCCCGATCTACGCGCTGGCTGCCCTGCTGCCGCTCCTGCCCGCCAAGCAGCGGCAAACCCACCCGAACGACTGGATGACGACCGACATGGAGGTCGCGTGCCCCGACCCGCTGTGCGGCGCTCGCTTCCAGATCACGCGCACCGGGACGTCGACGTTCCGCCACGGTGACGTCACTCGGGTGCCCCTATCGGGCGAGGGCGCTTGACGTCGGGGCACGATGTCGAGTTAGTCCCTGGATACCGGATCTCGAGGTTGATCCTGGGCGGCTGGCAATTCTCCGAGGGACACCGGCGGGGCGGGCTCGATCTGGACGAAACGCTCGAACTCCTAGTCGCTGCGGCAGACCGAGGCGTAACGACGTTCGACTGCGCGGACATTTACACGGGCGTAGAGGAACTCTACGGCCGGTTCCTGCAGCGGTGGCGGTCTACGTCGGCGACGACACCGGTCAGAGTCCACACGAAGTTCGTTCCCGACTTCGAAGCGCTGGCGGACGTAGACGAGCCGTACGTCCGGCGGATCATCGAGCGATCGCTCACGCGGCTGGGCGTCGAGGCGCTCGACCTCGTGCACTACTACTGGTGGCGGGACGACGTCCCCGGGATGGAGCAGACAGCACTGTGGCTGGCTGCCCTTCAGGGCGAGGGGAAGATCCGTCACATCGGCGTTACGAACCTAGACGTGGACCGCGTGCGTCGGATCGAGGACGCAGGCGTCAGGCTCCTCTCGAACCAAGTCCAGTACTCCGTCCTCGACCGGAGGCCGGAGGCGGCGCTCAAGGACCACTGTCTAGAGCGCGGGTCTGGGCTCCTCTGCTTCGGTGCTCTCGCGGGTGGCTTCCTCACGGACCGCTGGCTCGGCGCCCCTCCCCCCACGGGCGAGCTGGACAACCGCTCCCTCGTGAAGTACCGGCTGATCATCGACGAGTTCGGCGGCTGGAACGCATACCAGGCCCTCCTCTCGGAGCTGCGGTCGGTCGCGGACGAGCACGCGTCGGACGTGGCCACGGTCGCCGTGCGCTTCGTGCTCGATCAGCCGAGCGTCGCTGCAGTGATCTTCGGCGCGACGCGTCTCGGACAGGTGGAACGAAACCTTTGTGCGCTGTCACTGCGACTCACGGAGGACGATCACGCACGCATCCGGCGCCACCTCGACGCAGCGCCTGGGCCAGCCGGTCCGGTGTTCGGGCTAGAGCGGGACCGCGACGGCCCGCACAGTAGCATCATGCGGTACAACCTGAACCGCGGCGAGCTGCTGGAGGACGATGTGGAGCAGATCTGATCGTCCCGGCTCTTGGACTGGCGGGACGATCCGACTGGGCTGGCAACGGGGCACCGTGGAAGCGCGGCGGCGGGGGGAGGGTTGCATGGGTGACCGATCAAGCCGCCTCTTGCACTGACCGGTCACTCGTGTGGAAAGCGCCCGATACCGATCTCTCCATCAAAGAGGAGTCGATGCTGTCCTCAATCCATCCCAGCCCGCAACGCCGAATCCGTTGGAACCAGTGCACCGCTCTCGCCCCCTCCGTGACCACGGTCCTGGCGGTCAGCGTTGCTCTGACGGCCGCGTGCGCCCCAGCCGACGCGCCCCGTGCCGCCGATGCGGCTTTTGAATTCGACCTCCCCAACTGGTCCGAGCAGGTCACGCTGCGCGAGGGGTGGCTCGAGCGTCGTCACGAGATGTTGCTCCCCATGATGCGTCAGTACGACATCGATATGTGGATCACCGTGAACGAGGAGTTCCATGACGATCCGCTGACCGAGTACATCGCACCCCCAAGACCCTACACGGGCAACCGGGACATCTTCGTGTTCGTCGACACGGGGGAAGAGCTTCGAAGCGTGGCGATCACGGGCTACTCCGAGGTGAACCTGAAGCGCTTCTTCGAGTCACCCGACGAGCCGCGCCCGGCCAGCCAAGTGCTGCCAGAGCTTTATGCGATCTATTCCCCCCAGCGCATCGCCCTCAACATGGACGGGCGCAAAGGCATGACCCGGAGCCTCACCTACGCCACGTACGGGTACCTGAGCGACATCATGGGGCCCGAGGCGACGTCGAGGTTCGTGAGCGCGGCCGACCTGATCGAGGAGTATCTAGACACCCGGATTCCCGAGGAGCTGGAAGCGTATCGCAATCTGGTCCATCTGACCGAAGTGATCGCGAAGCGAGCTCTCTCGGACGAGGTCATCGAGCCAGGGGTCACGACCATCGGCGATGTCCGACGGTGGATCTACAACGCGATGTGGCAGTACCGGGTGGGCACCTGGTTCCAGCCGGACCTTCGGCACCAACGTGGCGGAAGGCCGAACGACACGTCACGAGGCTTCCTGGCCGTGGCACCGGAGAATTGGGTGATCGAACCGGGCGACGTGCTTCACCTCGACGTAGGGATCTCCTATCTGGGGCTGGATACCGACTGGCAGAAGATGGCGTACGTACTCAGGGAGGGTGAGTCCGACGCGCCGGCCGGCCTCCAGGCGGCAATGGCCAACACCAACGCGCTGCAGGACGTGCTCACCTCCGCCGCCCGTCCGGGGCTGACGGCTGGCGAGGTGTACGATGCGACCATGGCGGAGATGGATTCCCGGCTGATCAAGGCGCAGATCTACTCGCATCCTCTGGGCAACCACGGCCACGGGATGGGGCCCAGCATCGATTTCCGGTCGGCCCAACGGGGTGAAACGGCTCGGCAGTCGAAGCGGTTGCGGGACGGCTCCTACATCTCCATCGAACTCAATACGCGGACGCCCGTTCCTGAGTGGGACGGCCAAGAGGTCTACATCATGATGGAGGATCCGGCCCACCTGGACAGCGAAGGGTACCACTTCTTCCGGCCGCGACAGGAGAGTTTCTACCTGATCGGAGGGTGATCCGATGAGACTCTTATGAACCCCGCCCTAAAAGCCGCTCTGTTGGTGGTGACCCTCGGATCTCAGCTCGTTGGCCTCGGCTGTAACTCGGGCGGGACCGAACCGGAGCTTGCGGACCCTGACGTGCTCTATTTCCCCCCTGCCGGCGGAGTGTGGGAAAGCGTTGATCCAGCGACGATCGGTTGGAACGTTGGGGGGCTCGAAGCAGCCTTGCAATACGCCGGCGAGCAGCGCTCGAGCGGGGTTGTCGTCCTTCATCAGGGACGTATCGTCGCAGAGCGCTATTGGGAAGTTCCCGAAATGGAGGGCTCTGTCTACGACGCGCTCCTCACCGGAATGACCGCGGACGGCCGGGCACTCGAAGACGTGGCCTCGGTGCAAAAGAGCGTCGTCTCGTTCCTGGCCGGAGTCGGCCGGGGCGCAGGCCTCGTAGACTTCGAAGCGCCGGTCTCGCAATACCTGGGTACAGGTTGGTCACAGGCCCAGGTGCAGGACGAAGCGGCCATCACCGTGCGCCATCTGCTGTCGATGTCGAGCGGCCTCACGAGGGACCACGCCTTCGAGGTTCCCGCGGGGGAAAAGTGGATGTACAACACCAACGTCTACAGTCAGACGGTCAAGGTGCTCGAGGCGGCGAGCGGGCTCAAGGTCAACGAGTACACGTCGCAGTGGCTGACCTCGAGGATCGGAATGAGCGAGAGCCGCTGGGTAGACCGCCCCTGGGCAGACCCGGATCTGGCTGCCAACACCATCGGATTCGAGACGTCGGCGCTCGACCTCGCTCGCTTCGGCATTCTGATGCTTGCCGAGGGCCACTGGCGAGGGACGGACGTTCTCGGCGACCCGGACTACATCGCCGAGGCGGTGTCGCCCTCACAGGGGATGAACCCGGCCTATGGTCTACTCTGGTGGCTCAACGGCTGGCCCAACGGCGTCGAGCCTGAAGCGACGATCATGATCCCCTCGGCGCCGGACGACCTCTACGCTGCCGTGGGGGCTCTGGGCCGGAAGCTCTACGTGGTGCCGAGCCTGAATCTGGTAGTCACCCGCCTTGGTGACACCCCGGCACCGGATTTCAATGACGTGTTCTGGAGTCATCTGATGGTGGCCACGGGCGGGTAGAGTACGCCAGCATGGACCGTTCGTCATTAGGTTCGTTGTGTGGCTGCTGGTTTTGGGCACCGGGCGCCATGTTAAGGCTTGTACTGGAAAACCTTTTCGAACGGCACGCTGAAGACATCAGCGATCTTGAAGGCGAGTTCGAGGCTGGGAGAGTACTTGGCAGCTTCAATTGCGATGATCGTCTGACGTGTGACTCCAACGTGCTCGGCCAGAGTCTGCTGGGTCATTTCGTTCGCATCGAAACGTAATCTCCGCATGTTGTTCTTAATGGACGTCGGTGCCATGTCAAAAACCACGTCTGTAATAAAACAGCCGAGTAGCCGTCACCGTCACTTCAGCGATAACGAAGAGCAAGAGCAATACGACGGGAACTAAGGCTTCTGGAAGAGGACTTCGTATTCCATCTAACCACACCCACCAACTGGGTATGGTCGTGTGACCAATCCAAATCCATATACCAACCGACAAGCAAACATACCCGTTGCGAAAGGATATACGTTCGATCAACAGATCTCTTTCGTCGCCTTCTTGAGAACTACTTAGAGATGCGAGCAAACTCTGGACGATGATTTCTAGAATAATGACCGAGATCACAACGTTGATGAGGCTTGTGCCAATGTTAGCTATCGACTCGTCGGCAAGTACAAGCTCTAGGGTATTGAGAAAGAAATTACCGAAGACCAGTAGGGTAATAACCAGTGATGCCAGAAGGCTCTTTTCCTTGGTCGACATGTTTGTGTGCCCATATCTGAGGAGTGAGCCGTAATGTATGGTATTTCTTACATGATGTAAATAATTCTTTACATTCAGGCGCGGTACTGGTGCGACAATGGGTAGCTACATAGAGGTCTCATGTAGCTATATAGGTGGGAACTAGCCTGACCTGAGGTTTTCCGCGTAGACCCACCAGATATCCTTGTCCCCGTAGCCGCCGGCCCTCTCGGAGTCGAAGTAGAAGATCTGGAAATCCGGGGAAAACGCAGGGCAGCGGTCGTTCTCCTCCGTGTTCACCAGTGGACCCAGGTTGACGAGTGCCCCCCATACACCGCGGTCGTCGCGGGTCGTCACATATATGTCCTCTTCGCCGTACCCCCCGTCGCGGATGGCGGTGATGTACAGTGAGCGGCCATCAGCGGACGGCAGCGAATGGTGTTCGCTGCCAGCAGAGTTGATCTGGGGACCGAGGTTCACGGCCTCCTGCCAAACGCCGTCCAACCTCTCCGACCGCCAGATGTCGTTTCCGCCGTATCCGCCGGGACGCGTCGACGTCCAGTAGGCCACACTCCAGTCCGGCCCGGTGAAGTAGAGGCAGTGGTCGGCGGCAGGAGAGTTGATGGGCGCTCCGAGGTTCCTCGGCTCCGTCCACTCGCCATCCACTTTATCACTCACCCAGATGTCCATGCTGCCCATACCACCAGGTCGATCGCTCATGATGTAGAGCTGGTTGCCATCCGGAGAAAGGAGCGGTTCGACCTCGAGGTACTCGGTGCTGATCGGTGCAGGGACAATTTCCGCGGCACTCCACTGACCATCGACGAGCGTCGACGTGCAAATGTCATTTCCACTATCCGGCCTGCGGTCAGCGCAGTTGAAGTACATCGTGCGGCGGTCTGTGCCGAAGGTCGGCTCCGAGTCCCGTCCGGCGGCATTCAGAGCGGCACCCATGTTCACGGCCCGGACCTGGGCACGGGACAGTGGCGAGCGCTGGGCGCTGAGACCGTTGAAGGCCAAGAGCGCTAGGCCGCTCGCGATGAGCGCCGGGGTCAGCAGCTTCATCGGGATCCTCCTGTAGATGTGGGTAGAGGAGCCACCCTACGACGGATCACCACGCCCGACCAGTAGCGAAGTCCTCTCAGAATGGTCGCAAACCACTAGCTCCTAGCCCCGCTGTTGGTTCGCCGTCACCGCATGCGGCGAGCAAGAGTGCCGCTATCAGTCGGATGTAGCGCATACTCCGATAATGCGTCCTGCCTTGCTAACCACACCAGCAAAGCAGACCCCCAGTACCCGGGACCCCCCTTATTTCACCGCACCCACCGCTGGACTATACAACACAGTTTTGTGCGTCCGATTCTGTGAGTACGTTGTGAGAGTACTGCTAGTGGAGGATGGCCTCGGGATACGGGGTGCTGGACCTTAATGGTTGTCTAACTGAAGGGGAAAAAATGAAACTTATGTACCGTTGGAAATTCTTGCCGGGCTGCTATCAAGAGGGAATGAAGCTGTTTTTGGAGTCAGGTGCACCCGACCCGGAAGGGGACCTCAAAACGATAGGGCGGTGGCATGCCCCTGGTTCACAGTACGGGTTCCACCTGGTGGAAGGAGATCCCGTGGTTGCGGCAGAACTTTCGGCTCAGTGGAGCCATCTGGTAGAAATTGAAGCGACGCCGGTTATTGACGATGAAGAGGCAAAGACGGCTCTGAGGAAGGTGTTCTAGAGGGGCAGACGACAGAGAGTTGCTTGAGGCTGGTGCAGACGTTGCCGACATCGGGCTGACCGAAGCGGAGACGCGCGAGCTACTCGGAGGGTAGAGAGCGATGGCAACGGCCACCCCAGAAGATGAGGTGGCCGTTGCGGCATGCACTGGTTCGTAACTGAAAATCACCTCGCTGCGTATGAATGGTGGGACCTATCCGGTACCTACGTAGAACAGGTCAGTTGGTGGTCTCGGCGGTCTGGTTGGTCCCGGCACCACCCTGGATGGGCGACCAATGCGCGGAACGCATCACCCAATCCCCATTCTCTAACACCATGACCAGCGTGGACCTGGTCAGGTAGTTGGGTACGGGCTGTAACCCTTTCATTTGGACGCTCCCCTCTACATACATATGGGCGACTGCTACATCGGCACTAAGCGGGATCACCATGAGGTGTTTGACGGTTAGCGTGTTGATCTCATACTCCCGCGGCTCTACGTCCATCGGTACCTGTTGGAGAAGGCCTCCGCTGGACCAAAACTCCACGGAACCCTCCCGGGAGTATGTTCCTGGCATATCCCGAAGGTTTTCGCGCTGAAATGCATATTGATCGAGGATAGTCTGGCGGACCGCGTCTTCGACACTGGCCTGTCCAACGGCGGCGGTCGGCAGGAGCGTGAGGCTGGAGAGTATAGCTACGACTAAGACAAGAGCGCGCATGGCGATCTCCTTGTTCAGGTGGATGATTGGATCAGGCGACGGTCAACAATTCGTGAGTGGGCTGGTAGGCGCAAGTACGCGACATTCGGGGGGTGGACTCCGCACATATCGTCGCCACTGAAACGCCATTTCCTGAAAAATATTTGGTGGGGCAGCTCGGTCCGGTGTGGTGCTCCCGTCTACGTTGCGGTCCTGCGGTCAGAGGAAGTAGACTGCCCCCGACTGTTTCACTGCTCTAAAGAAGGTCGGATATGGAAACGAAGAAGCTGGTGACGGGAATCGTTGTTGGCGGGATCACCATGTTCGTCGTCGGCTATCTAGTTTTCGACAAAGCGATGGCTGGCTTCTACGAAACCAATGGCGGTGCGTCTTTTGGTGTAGCTCGCGAGGCAACTCTCTGGTGGGCAATCGCTCTAGGCACCGCTTCTCTGGCTACGCTGGTCACGCTCTGCATCGGGTGGTCGGGGGCCAAGAATGCCACCCAGGGCTTCAAGATCGGAGGGATGGTCGGTTTTCTTGTTTGGTTCGGTGTAGACTTGATATATCATGGCCAATTCACCATCGCGACAAACATTCTCCCATTAGTAGATGGACTGCTGGAGATTGTCCGCACCGGAATCGGTGGGGCGGTGATCGCCACCGTTTTGGGAGGATCTGAGGAAACCTGACGTAGTCCCAGTCGTAGCTTTACCAGACCTACCAACACTGTTTTGCGCGTCCTCCGGTGTGGTGCTCCCGTCTACGTTGTGGTCCTGCGGGGTGAGGGAGCAGAATTAGGGCATGAGTGAAATTGAACCTGGAGTAATCCTTGCCTTTATCCTTGGGATCGTCTTTCTGATTAGTCTCTTGTCCGACTTCTTGTTTGGAAAAAAGGATGGGCCGTTTGAGTCGTACTACAGGAGTGGCCAGCTAAAGGAAAAGGGCACCTACAAGGACGGGGAGTTGGAGGGACTGTCCGAGGAGTACTACAAGAACGGTCAGTTGAGTGAGAAGGGGACCTACAAGGACGGAGAGCCACACGGACCATTTGAGGGGTACTCCAAGAATGGTCAGTTAGAATGGAAGGGCACGTACAACATGGGTGAGGAGTGCGGTGAGTGGATTGAGGACGGTGAGACGGTCAACTACGACCCCTGTCCTCCCGACCTAGAAGATGGGAACTAGCTGATGGCTCACACTGAATCCATGTCGGCTCCCAAGGATAGAATTCGGGTAGTCGCGGCAGTGATCCAGCGGGATGGCCGCTTTCTTGT
>PYIL01237734.1_pt1 | contig 10321 bp, 8 predicted proteins | sample 3578041 | NCBI WGS metagenome assembly PYIL01 (sample SAMN08408023, study PRJNA431606) | Marine metagenome isolate SA_KN192-05_S13_150m, whole genome shotgun... | biome: marine; feature: oceanic pelagic zone; material: water; isolation source: 150 m water sample, 0.2-0.8 um fraction ... | reverse complement strand
CCTACGCGTTCGCCAGAGAACCGGATCTGACACTTTACTTCGATGTCCCAGTAGATGTGAGCTTCGACCGAATCGCCAGGGGGAGGCCGAAGCTGAAGTTTTACGAGGCGGGAATGGATATGAACTGGACCTCAGACCCGTTTGAGTCTTACAGGATATTCCAAGGAAAGGTATCGGAGATTTACTCCGGCCTCGTCGATAGGGGGAGGATAACTCGGCTGGATGCTCAGGGTACTGTCGCTGAGGTCCAATCCAGAGTCAGGGAAGTCTTCGAAGCAAACATCGACCTTTCGAGCGTGGAGGTCATAGACCAGTCCGACCGCCTGGCCCAGAACCTCAGCGAGTCGGACATTGACTGGCTGACCTACTCCGGAGGGGGTGAGGGCCAATGAGCCACCCGGGCAAGTTGATCGTCATCGAAGGGCCGGACCACGTCGGCCGGACTCTGCACGCTCGATTGCTCTCTGCTAGGCTCAAGGCTAACGGAATCGCAACTCACACAATCGGGCTTGCACGTTCCGAGCTCATGGGGGTACTTGTGAAATCCCATACTGCAGATATCCATCAGCTCAACTGGAGGACACGCTCACTTCTGTACGCCACCGACCTGCATGACCAGATTATGCACGAGGCAGCACCGCTTCTAAACGCCGGCTTCGTTGTTATTGCCGATCGCTACACACTTACGCCCATGATTCGAGAGCAGGTTCGCGGTGGAGATGGGAAGTGGATTACCTCCCTGTACTCTAATGTCCCCACGCCCGATGCCATGGTGATCCTACACGCGGGTCCGAGGCGTCTGCTGAACCGAATCATGTTTGGGGAGAGGCTGGAGGCGCTGAACCACTTCGAAGCCGGAATGGATCTGGCCCTCTCCACTTCCATTACATCCTCATTCCTTCAGTACCAGAGGATGCTACGTCAGGCCTTCCAATCAGAAGGCCAGAAGGCTGGTGCTACCCTGATACCTACTCGGCTCACGGTTGAGAGGGTTCACGACAAGATCTGGGAGTCCGTTCGTCCAGTAGTGGCGGAGATGCTACAGCCAATCGGCGATTCTAACCCATGATTTCTGATACCATTTCAGGCTGAGTTAGGTAAGCGAGCAGACCCAATCCTGCAAACATCATCATCCAAGAACCCGTAGCCTTGACTATTGCCGTCGACCTCCGCAATCTGTCAATCATTGCATCCCTGCCCATTCCAACAAGCACAGTCACGGCTATCATTAGCAGGGAAACCGAAATCATGAGTCCCGACATTCCAAACACGAATGCACCCTCTCCGACTACTGCCAACCAGGCTACGAAGGGGAAAACCGCTGCTGCGGTGCAATCCACAGAGGCAGCGCTGTAGCCGATGCCCCAGAGGTACATGTTTCGCCGGGGGGTGAATATCTCATCAGACTCTGTGGTTAGGTAACTGTCGAGCAGACGTTGCACCCAGGCCAGGAGGTGCGAAGTCCACCCTAGCAGCATCAAGGACCCAAGGAGCACCAGCAAGAGGGCGATCCCAACCGCGATGTCGTGGAGCAGTCCTGACAGGCTCACGATGCCGTCTAGCCCAAAGATGATCATTCCAACGGCTCCGAAGAACGTAAGTTGGCCGAGAGCAGCGAACCCACCAACCTCGAATGCCCCAGGGATTCTACCCTCTATCCTACCAGCCTCTCGTAACTCATCTTCCCTTACTCCTAGGCTCAAGTAGTAACTAATGTAAGAGGGTAGGACAGGGAACGCGCATGGCGAGAAGTAAACTAGGATCCCGAGGAAAAGTCCAATGAGGAAAACCCCTGAGAACGACCTGTCAGCCTTCTTGATACCGAATCTGAGGTCTTCCGCATCACCACTATTGGCTTTCAGTACAGCATCGTCAAACGAATCCCAGCCATCCAGCGGAGTCCCTGTCCCCTCCTTGGCAACCACGAAACCTTCGTGATCAATGACTAGTGCCAGAGGCAGGCTCTGTGCCGAGTAGTGCTCCACCAAATCCCCCCTCTCTCCTCCTGCTAGGATGACCGAGTCTCCCGCCCCATTAAGCACAGGCCATCGCATACTCCTGTCCGAGGCGGGGTCGCCGAATGTCTGGTTGATCCTTTCGAATGACTCGTATTCGTACCAAGATGCGATGGATAGAATGACCACAGGGTATTCTCCCTCCATGGCCGCCCAATCGTCAATCCTGTCCTCTATGTGACTCTGAACGTAGTGGCAGTTTACGCAGTCTATTGACATGAAATCTAGGACAACCACCTTGCCTCGAAGGTCCGTGAAACTGACCATTCCGGAATCATCGGCGATAGCATCATCCACACCGGTCCTGTTCATCGAAATAGCTTCGAAGTCAGGGACTCGCTCTACTTGATCCGATACTCCGTACATAGACGACGAGAGGCCGAAGATGCTCAATGAAGAGTATGCGATGATGCAGAAGAGAATGACCCCGATTCCGAATGCCTGCCAGGTTTCCTTCTCACGAAGGACGGCTAAGTCCAAACTGCCTGCCACGGGATTCGGAACCTACTACCGCTTTTGACTCCGGCGGGGAATCTGCTACTCAGACAAGTCATCACCCTTATGCCGGGACATTGGCTGGGCAGCAGGTCGGGCTCGTGGTCTAGGGGTTATGACGTCGCCTTCACACGGCGAAGATCGCAGGTTCAATTCCTGCCGAGCCCACCACCATCTCGTCAGCCGTGCCGCTTCTCAAAGTCGCCCATGAACGAGGACAACGCCTCTACGCTCTCCATTGGGCACCCATTGTACATACTGGCCCTGATTCCTCCCACACTGCGATGCCCCTTCAGGCCGCCCATTCCGGCTTCGCCGGCCTCATGGAGAAATATTGGCTCCAACGTCTCGTCAGCGAGCCTCCATGTCACGTTCATGATGGAGCGAGATCCCTCATTGGCGTGTGGCTCCCAGAACCCGCCACCGTCCAGGATGTCATAGAGGGCCTTCGCTTTCCTCCTGTTTCTCTCCACCGCCCCTTCCAAACCTCCGTTCCTTTCTACCCAGGCTAGGACCCTGTCCAGCACGAAGATCCCAGATGTATTTGGGGTGTTGAACATCGATCCCTTGGAGAGGTGAGTTTGGTAATCGAGCATGGTTGGCAGGCCAACCTTACCCCTGTTCATGGCCCAGGGAGAGAGGATTACCATGGTCACCCCGCTAGGGCCAAGGTTCTTCTGAGCTCCTGCATAAATTATGTCATGCTCCGAGACATCTAGGGGGACTCCGCAGATGTCTGAACTGGCATCAACAACCCGGGGCTTGCCTCCGCTATCCGGGAGGTGCTGATACTGCGTGCCGAAAAGTGTGTTGTTGGAGGTGTAATGGACATACTCGGCATCCTTCCTAATGGCGTATTCGCCATCCTTAGGGACCGATTTGAAGCTATTATCGGAATCGTCCCACGCTGCGCATACGTCACCAACTCTCCCAGCTTCTTCCAAGGCTTTCTGGGACCATCCACCAGTCACTAGGAAGTCCGCCTTTTCACCTTCGCTTAGCAGGTTCAACGCACTCATGTAGAATTGTGTTGAGGCACCTCCCTGGAGAAACAGAATCTCGTAGTCATCAGGGATGCTCAGAATACGTCTAAGTCTGTCCATAGCCGAGTCAATCACGTTCTGGAAGGTTTCGCTTCTATGCGAAACTTCCAGCAACCCGAAGCCGCTTTCAAGCAAGTTGGGCAGCGTCTCAGCAACCTCCTGGACCACTTCAATCGGCAGAACGGCGGGACCTGCACCAAAGTTGTGAATGCGGCCAGAGGTTTCCGCGCACCCATGGACGTGAAGGCAGTCTTTCAGCCCATCGGAGGCGCACACAGGGTTCATTTCTTCTGGGTATGACGCGCTACCGTGCTCCGCATCGGTCTAGTCATGCTCCAAGGCGCCCGCCACTCCCACCTTGAGGCCCTTCAGAGGGCCTCGAAGGCGTCAAACATCGATATAGAGGTCCATGAGCTACGAACGGCAACCGATCTGTCATTGGCCGACCCTCACGCAATTGTACTGCCCGGAGGAGAGTCAACCACGATGCGGCTCACGGGCAATGATCCCGCGTCAGGACTACTCCCGGCTCTATTCAAGTGGATGAGGGCAGATTCATCGAGACCGGTTCTGGGAACGTGCGCGGGAGCCATCCTCCTCACTGAGCCAGGGGATGGGGACCCCCCCCTCTTAGATGCAACAATCGCTAGAAACGCCTTCGGCACTCAAGCGGACTCCTTTCAGTCAAATCTGGATGCAGTAGTTTTGCAGAGGGACTTCCCCGGCGTCTTCATCCGTGCTCCTAGATTCACCCGAACTGGGTCCGAGGGACAGATCACAGCCACCATCGGTGAGGAGGTGGTAGGTGTAAGGACTGGGAACAGGATGGCCCTGACATTTCATCCCGAGCTTTCTCCTGATCCCGGTTTCCACATTTGGCTTCTTGAAACCGCGACAACCTTGCTTCAGGGGGGCTTAGATTGATTGAGCTGCCCCAGATCCCTAACCTAGCAGAGCCTCCAGATCTAGCTGACACCGAAGGTTGCATTCAGTGCCAAATGGGTAGCAAGCTGGTTCTCTTCATCACAGGCAGCTGCCATTGGCGCTGCGACTACTGCCCTCTATCCGAGTCACGTCGTGACATAGACTGGATGTACGCCAACGAAAGGCGCTGCGACAGCTTCGAAGATGTGATAGACGAGGCGCGGACTATGCGCGCAACGGGCGCAGGGATTACAGGAGGAGATCCCCTAATGGCCAGGGAGAGGACGCTTGAGGGAATTTCCCGTTTGAAGGAAGAGTTCGGAACAGACTTTCACTTACACATGTACACAAGTATAGCATTCAGGCCTGAGTGGGCCATTGAGTTCGCAGACGCAGGCCTGGACGAGATCAGATTCCACCTCCTGGACCTCGACGCCTCGAAATACCAGAACGTAATTGCTGCCTGCTCAGAGGCCGGGATGCTGACGGGCGTGGAGGTTCCCTGTGAACCAGACAAGGGGCCTGAACTCCTAGAGCTTCTGGAGACACTCAGGGAGTTCAAGATATCCTTCCTAAACCTGAACGAGTTGGAGATAACTGTTGGCAACCACGACAACATGGAGCTCAGAGGCTTCAATCTGTCGACAGAGATTACGGCAGGAGCAGCCGGATCGGCCGAACTGGCAGTACTGATGCGCGAAAGAGTGGCCGCCGCCGAACTGGGAGTGCCTGACCCCACCGACGGAGGGCAGCGTGAACCATACGGCTTCCATCTGAAGTTCTGCACTGCAGTTTTCAAGGACGCAGGGCAGCTTCGTAGGCGGTTCCTCAGGAGGGGCGAGGCAGTCATAGCCCCTCACGAGGTTCTGACTGAAGACGGTACCCTGATGTTCGGAGCCATTGAGGCTAGCGAGGAATCCAAGGAAGACTGGATGAGGGAGCTTGTTTCCGTCACAGGACTCCCCCAGAGGTTCCTGCTTTGGGATTCCGAAAACAGCCGAATAGAGATGCCACTAGTGGTTGCAGAGTCAATAGCGTCAGAAGTCGATGCACTCGTTTCTATGGTAGAGGTACTCCCAACACACGACCGCCCAGAGGTCACAATGGTCCGACTCAACGGCATTAAGGGATAGAATCAATTCAGCGCAAGTTGATATGGCCTCGACTCTCAAACTCAGTCATGCCAGTGAGGAGGCCCGACCCGGCCAACCCCAAGGTCAACCCCTATCGTAGGCTTTCTGCCTCACAGGTAATCGCATGGGGCAAATGCCCCAGGATTTGGTATTACGGTTGGATGAAGCGCCTCAAGTCACCCCTCCCTCCACAGATCCTACGTGGCAACGCAGTGGAAGAGTGCGTGTGCAGGATACTCCGCGACTCCCCCACTCTAATTTCTCCAGATTCCAAGGCCTCCATGCTGTCTCCTCTGAAAGAAGATGGATCCCCCGCTCTTGAAGAACCAGACTACTGGGTGGGCCCTGCACTACAACCGCTACCCGAATCCCAGTGGCCGTCTGATCGCGACTCCATGCACGCATGGGCCTCTTCAAGGGCAGACGCCCACTTCCAGCGCTGCTGGGACTCCGCTGTAGAGGATTGGGAAACTAGCCCGAACAGAATCGGATCAGCAACGGACATCGATCAGGACGAGGGCAGGCAGATGGTAGAGGCCGCAATCGTCCTTCATCTCAATCAGGCTCAGGCCTGCTTCGAAGCAGGAGGGGGTCCTGGCCTGGACTCCTGGAGGGTTGGTGAAAGGGAACTCTGGCCGGCCCCTGACGGCTTCCCCCGATATTGGGACAAGCCCCACCCATCCGCCGGGAATGGTCCAATATCCTGGGCCGAAGCCTGGGAGATTGCGAGACCTTGGTTTGTCGACCCCGATGCCAAATCATTCACGCAGACTAGCGCTCATCCCGAGGAGTGGTTCCAAGGAGAGTACGATTTGGTCTACCGCTGGACGGGCACTCCTCGAATCGTTGACCTCAAGGCGTCGGTTGGTAAGGGAGATAGGTCGGGCGGCTACCTTGAGCAGCTAAGGATGTACGGCTGGCTCTGGTGGGAGACACACGGGCGTCAGGAGTCGGTGGAGGGACTCGAGATATGGTATCTGGGGACTGGGACGGTTAAGGACGTCCAGTTGCCCAGTGAGGACGAGATGGTCTCGATGGATTCGGAGCTCGGGGGCCTTTACGAAAAGATCCACGCTCAAGACCCCGATATCGACATGTGCCCTCCACGACCCTCTCCACTGATGCTGTTCGACGAGGGCGGGCGGCCCTCAGAACCACCTACTCATCCAAACGAGAGAGCTAGGTGCACCCACTGCGACTACAGGGGTATCTGCGAGGGTTCTAATCATGACATCAACCTGCCTCTCGAGAGCAGGGTCGAGAGATTCGGCCACGCTTGGCCGGTAACTGCGATAGGCGAGATGGTCACCAGGGCTAACGTAGTGGGGGAGGTAGTCGGGCTTCAGGGCCCGGAACTTCTGGATGACGGTTCGATAAGCCTCGAATTCACACTGCAGGACGGGTACGACAGAGCTCGCGTCAGACCCTCCCGCCAAGGGGGCCCGAGCAACATTTCCCGGGCCATCTCCGAGGGCTCAAGGGTGAGGGTTGACCGGGGGATGCCATCCATCTGGAGGGGGCAGCTCCAGATCGACTTGGACGGGGCATCGTCGGTTTCCATGGCCACAGAGAAAGATTCCGCCGCAGTGGTAGAGGTTGAAACCAGAGTCAGTGTTGTTGGGCGCGTCTGGTCGATTGACGCCTATCCGAACGGGGTCGACGTGCATCGTTGGGCCATCACCATCATGGACAAGACCGGCTCAGCCGCCTCTGTCGCTTTCAAGCAATTCATCCCAGTCTCAGCTGCTGCGATATCCCGGGGAGATGACATCGCCATCCTGAACGGGGAGGTCGGTGAGTGGGCCGGTAGGCCACAGGTCAGGATAGGGCCAGGGACCCGTGTCGTGATTCTGAGGCACTCTGATGATACGCCAGACTTCTAATACGCCCCAAATAAGGACGAGGTTGGCTGGCGGGAAGGGGAATTATGGCGCCGAGAGAGGGATTTGAACCCCCGCGTCCAATGGACAGTGGATTTCGAATCCACCGCAATACCGGGCTATGCGATCTCGGCAGCGAGCAGGCCACCTGCGAATCAGAGATAAGCCTGACTCGCGCAGCGGGGGGCGATGAGGGTCGAAGTCGAGCACCTAGGTGAGTCATTATCGGTTGAGTCAGATAGTCCGATCACCATCAACGAGGTCCTCCAAAAACTGTCCATCCCTTCTTCAACGGTCCTCGCTGTTCACGAGAAAGCCATCGTCCCGCATACATCACTGATCAAGGCCAATATATGCCTCGAGCTTGTCGTGGTTTCCTCAGGAGGATGATATGTTGCCTCTGACGAACTTGATGTAGCGTTGCTCCTCGTTCTCTTCGAAGGGATGCTGCCCTACGTTCTGCTGGTATGCAATGCCAATCCACGAACCGTCCGGGCTAATCACCGTCTCGAAGAAGTCGTGCAAAGCGTGAACGTCGCTCGAGCCTTCCTCGTAGGCCGTCACGACGTGGAGCGGATCCGGGTCAGCAATGGAGAAAGGCCACGAATCGCCCCATTCCGGAGAAAGTACTGCTCCTGCGTACAGGAACCACTTGCCTCCCTCTTTGTAGCCACCCCCTCCTTCTTGGAGTGGATCGAAATCTAGGCCGTAGAAGGAGATGCTCACAATGTCATCCTCGGAAATGGAGATGAACGGGTACATCCCTATCCCGTTGAATGGGGAGTTTGGATATTCATCGCTACAGCAAATTGTCCATGGCTCACTCCAGTTTGTTCCATTGTTATATGAAATTGCGAAGTTTACCAGCCATCTCCCGGTTCCTCCCTCGGGGCAGTCAGCCCAGACCACCGCCACAGTCCCTCCCTCGTTGTTGTTGACAACCGGGTAACCTTCGGGACAATTCCCCGTCCTGTTTCCCACCACTACAGGCTCCTGCCAAGTTCCCTCGGAGGGTCCAGGCCCCGTTCCCCTCCCGTAGTCGTCAGAAATCCGCACATGGACGGTTCCAGTCGAAGAGTCAGCGTCTTCTTGGGCGACGAAGACGTAAGGGCCTGATCGTTGGGCCGAGATGGTCGACCAACCCCCCGGCATGGAGTAACACTGGCTGAAAGAGGCACCCCCATCCTCTGAGTGGTAGTACCAATATCGACCCGAATCACCGCTGCACTCGGGCGGCGATGCTCCGGAATTTCCCAGGTAGTGGATGATGCCATCTCCCTGGGCGGCAACCCATGGCCTGTCATCTGCAGCCATGGTGTTCATCCTCTGGCAGGGGCCCTCCTCGTAGTTGACCCCATTGTCAGATAGGCGGTGCCACCAGTTGTCCTCCAAGGTCGTGTCCAGGTAGTATACCACATCAAACGAGTCCACCGAGATGTCCCCCTCGTCCCCAAGGCACTCCGACCCCCCTGCAAGGTAGTTTGCGAACAACATGTTCCCAGGGGTCGGCCCGAAGTTGTCACCATGCCCCCAAGTCGTTCCGTTGTCATGGGACGCCCAGAACCATGACGCCCAGTAATCCCAACTGGTTTCCTGGCCGTCCGTGCAAGCCCACCAGAGCCCAGGGTCGTCCGGATCGAGAATAATGGGGATTGGGGCATCTTCGCCACCCCAACGCAGATCCTTATGAGCAGTAATGAACATGTTCCCATTGCTGGTAATTGAGATGCTGGGCTCATACCCGATTCCATATTCGGGCATGACCTGCCCGTTATCCTCGTCCACGCACTCCTCATGCCTGGGCATGTACAAGCTCTCGCCCCATTCGATTGAGACTCCCTGACCTTTGCCCCCTTCTTCTCCAAGTGAATCTGATCCAAAGGCGACAAGGGACTGGTATGTTGCAACCAACAGTATCCCCCCTATCAGAACTGCACCTGTTGCGATCATTATCGCAGGTCGCTCCAGGGTTAGTGATTCGACCCGCTCGTCCGACGCATCAACCAGCTCAGCATCGGTATGCCCCTGTCCAACCACAGCCCCGTGAGAGCGTCTCCCCTATTCACGCTCACGCTGAAAAGAGCGCAAAGCCTAGGCTATCGCTGCTTCGCACGTTTTCTGGCTGCCTTCCGACGTCGGAGTTTCTTCTTTCTCCACTTCCACCTTTGTTGCCCCCGCTTCTTCCAAGCACGGGAACCTCTCTTCATTAGTTAGTCAGCCTCCAAGGGTACGAGGCCATGCGACCTGCTCGCGGTATTTGAGCGATTCCGTCAGCCCCCCCGAAAGTGGTGGGCGATACAGGATTCGAACCCGTGTCACCGGCTTAGAAGGCCGGCATGATATCCAGACTACACCAATCGCCCGACTCACTCGGGAGGCCTCACTTAGATGAACCCTCACTAGGCCTCGAACCTGCCCGCGCACTTCGGACACCGTGCAGGCTTAGTCACTCTACGCCTCTCCCATGCGTGCCCGCACTTCCCGCAGATCCACTGCCCCTCCGGCAGCTCGTCCAGTAGCCTGCTCCTGAGTCTCAAAAGGACTGGTGAGTCACTCAGTCTTGGAGCTGGAGCAACCCTCTTCACAATCTCGGCATGTAATTCACCATGTTCCAGAAGTCCAGCGGCATGAAGCATCTCGTGAGCGAGAGTGTGACGGAACAGTCGCAGGTCTTCAGTCAGGATTGGGTTCAGGGCTATGGTTACTGGGCCCGGTGGCAAACTCATCCTCCTCCTTCTGTATAGCTCGTTGTGGTCACACTCGAAGCGAGTCAAACCCAACCTCGATTCACCGGGGGGCAACCATTCCAAACTCAGATGCCCACCAAGATG
>PYIL01334384.1_pt1 | contig 10323 bp, 8 predicted proteins | sample 3578041 | NCBI WGS metagenome assembly PYIL01 (sample SAMN08408023, study PRJNA431606) | Marine metagenome isolate SA_KN192-05_S13_150m, whole genome shotgun... | biome: marine; feature: oceanic pelagic zone; material: water; isolation source: 150 m water sample, 0.2-0.8 um fraction ... | reverse complement strand
GAATCCTATCTCTGGCCTGAAGAAGAGAAGATACTAGGAGAAGTCTCCGATAAGCGGCGATGGGACTTCGTTAGTGGCCGAAAATGTGCTCGTATAGCCATGGAGCAACGTGGTTTCAATCCAGTTCCAGTGCTTTCTGGAAATAAAGATGAGCCACTATGGCCTGATGGGGTAGTGGGATCAATAACGCACACGAGCAACTACACGGCTGCAGCAATAGCGCCAGAATCGGAAATGCTATCTTTGGGTCTTGACGCGGAAACGGATGAACCTTTACCAGAGAATGTGTTATCAAGAATAGGTAATGATGAAGAAATAACCTGGGTCCATGCGACTAGAGGGAAAGTCTTGCTTCACCCCGGAAAGCTTCTTTTTTCCGCTAAAGAAGCAACATATAAAGCGTGGTACTCGGTTACCCAAGAATGGTTAGGGTTTCGTGATGCCCATGTAACCTTTAATGCAGAAAACCAAACATTTGCCGTTTCGATAAGTAAGGCGGGTCCAGTAAGGGAGCTTTTGGGAAGATTTGGACTGACTCAAGGCATTATCCTCACCGCTATTGAGATTCCGGTTTTGAAATAGAGTTCAAGCGTGACCGATTCTCATTTTCTTTTTCAAAGTGAAGCAAAAATTTCTATAGTCGTTCCCGCTTTTAATGAGGAAGAGAGAATCATTCCACTTCTTCAAACGATAGGTACGTTAGACATACCGGCTGAGGACATTGAGCTGATTATCGTCGATGATGGAAGTCTTGATCGCACGAGTGGTATTTGCCAAATGGAAGTTGATCGCCGGTTTCCCTTAGGGAAAGTGATCACCTTACCGAGTAATAAAGGAAAGGGCAGCGCTCTTCGGGTAGGTGTAGCAGCTGCTAGCTCTCCTCTGATAATTACCATGGATGCTGATATGGCCACTGACCTATCAGCAATAGAACCAGCTATAAGGGGGCTTACGGTAAGCCACATCGTTATTGGATCTCGTGTTGCTGAAGGATCAAAAACTCAAGGAGTTTCAAGTACCCGAAGACTCGTAACAATCGGGTTTTCACTTTTCTTGCGTATGGTAACGAAATATAAGGTCTCAGATACTCAGTGCGGATTTAAGGCGTACCAAAGCCCTGCGGCAAAGGTATTATTTTCATTTTCAAAGGTCAAAGGGTTTGCTCAAGACGCAGAAATCCTTGATCTCGCATATCGGAATAACTTTTCTATTTCAGAAATTCCTGTATGGTGGACGGCCGTTCCCGGTTCCAAGGTCAATCTTGTCAGAGATTCCCTCAGTTCGGTTTTTGAATTCATCTGGTACCGGTTGAGCGTGGGTAGGGCTAAGCCCATTGATGGGGTTAGTATCCGTAATGGAGGAGAGGGGAAAGTACCTGAGGATGAAGTGCTCGGGTTCTTTCCACCGGAAAGTATCTTCGTCGTGTACAAATCAAGAACAGACGTGTTAATGCCGGGAATGCACCGTACTCAGATAGAGAAACTCGTTGATGCCTTCAATCTCAAATACCCATATCTCCAAATCCGTCACTGCAGTCGAACTATTAGGGACCTTTCAACGGTGGTTAATTAAATCTTTTCCTCACTTGGATATATGTAATGTTTCAGTTATAGAGTCAAATAAAGCAAATTGGGGAACATGAATGCCAAAATTACCGGCTGGGAGAGCTGATTTTCAAGGGATCATAGGGAGAACGCTAGAAGACTCAGAGCCATGGTTTGAGACTCCAAACCACCCTGGGGAAGACGCTCCAAATATTGTTCTGATCCTTTTGGATGACACGGGATTTTCTCAACTTGGATGCTTCGGGTCATCTATCGATACAAAAAACATAGATGATCTGGCCGCTAACGGACTCCAGTTCACAAATTTTCATGTAACACCTCTGTGTTCACCCACTCGAGCTTCACTGCTCACTGGGCGATCGCAGCACGCGGTAGGAATGAGGTCAGTATCTAACTTTCGAACCGGATTCCCCAACATGCTCGGCCACATTACTAATCAAGCAGCAACAATCGCTGAGGTGCTCCAAGCGGAAGGTTACGCGACGTTCTGTGCCGGAAAATGGCATTTAGCTCCGATGGACCAATGCTCGGCCGCAGGTCCTTTCGACCAATGGCCGCTGGGGCGAGGCTTCGACCGGTTCTATGGATTCCTCGAAGGAGAAACAGACCAGTTCTATCCAGACCTTGTTTGTGATAATCATCCCGTTGAGCCACCAGCAGAACCTGAAGACGGATATCACGTAAGCGAAGATCTGATTGACAGATTGCTAGAAATGATCTCCGACTCAAAAGGTATTCGGCCAGATAGACCATTTTTTGCGTATTTACCATTTGGGGCTACCCACGCACCGCACCAAGCGCCTTCCAAATATTTAGAAAAGTACAGGGGCATCTTCGATGAAGGATGGGACATCTTTCGTGAGCGCTGGTTTAAACAACAACTTGACCTAGGGGTGATACCTCCGAACACGCAATTAGCCCCAAGAAACCCCGGTGTTGAGCCATGGGATGAACTCCCAGATAATCAGAAACGACTCGCAGCGCGTCTTCAAGAAGCATTTGCAGCATTTCTAGACCACACTGATGATCAAATCGGGCGACTCGTTGGAAGCTTGGATAATGCGGGGCATTTGGAAAACACAATCATCATTCTTCTCGCTGACAATGGGGCTTCACAAGAAGGTGGGCCATTTGGCGTCATGCACGAAATGAAATTCTTCAACGGGATCTTTGAAACCCCAGATGAAGCCATCAAGCGAATTGATGATATTGGAGGACCCCATAGCCATACCAACTATCCGTGGGGGTGGGCGCAGGCGGGCAATACTCCCTTTAAATGGTATAAACAGAACACCCATGAAGGGGGCGTGCACGTTCCGATGATCATGCACTGGCCCAACGGCGTAACAGAGAAAGAACGCGGGACTTTGCGGAATCAGTTCTCCAATGTGGCAGATATAGTCCCAACTATTTATGAGTTACTAGAAATAACACCGCCAGAAATATATAACGGGATTCCTCAATTACCCATAACTGGACACTCATTTGCCCATCTTCTTGAAGATGCAAATGGGGAATCTAAGAACACGGTCCAATACTTTGAAAACATGGGCAGCAGGGCACTCATTGCAGGAGAATGGAAGGCCGTCTGCCGACATATCCAAGGTGATGATTACGACACCGAGCAATGGGAGTTATACAACCTCGCCGACGATTGGTCCGAATGCGAAGACCTCGCAACGGCAGAACCCAAGAAACTAACCGAATTACAGAACCTGTGGTGGGATGAAGCTGAAAAGCATGGTGTACTTCCCTTAGATGACAGAGGCTTTGAACTGTTCGGAGCCCGATTCAGAAATCGGTCACCACACCCAACAAATCGCAGATACATATACCGGCCTCCAATGTCGCCTATCCCAGGTCAAGCAAGTGCCGCAATAGGAGGCAGGAGTTTCGATCTAACAGCTCGTATCAGCAGAAGTGAGGGCGATGAAGGTGTCCTGTTCTCCACAGGAACTCAGAACTCCGGTATTTCTACCTTCATACAGGGCGACCATTTCGTCGTTGACTATAACTCCTTTGACGAACACTCCATCGTAAAGTCCTCACGCAAGGTTCCAATCGGAGATTCTACTTTGGTTGCCGAATTCCGCCGGTTTGGAAAGGACGGAGAGGTAACAATACTTATAGATGGAGAGTCGGTAGGATCCGTTGGGATTCCGTTCTATATGCGGATGATCTCATCGGTGGGTGCAAGCATAGGATACGACCACGGATCAGCAGTTTCTTCCCATTATGAGAGCCCATTCCCATTCTCAGGTGAGTTGTACGAAATAGAAATCCAACTCGCAGAACGAAGAACGCCTGACGCTGAAGAAGCTCACGCACGAGCGGAAAACTCAAGACAGTAACATCGCCGATTACACAGGAGGAAAAATGATAACAATCACACTTCTCGGAACTGGAACACCAATTCCAGACCCCAATAGGGCAGGACCCGCCACCCTCGTGCAAGCTGCTGGAGAGAACTACCTTGTAGACGCGGGTAGGGGAGCCCTTATGCGGTTAGCGGCAGCGGGATGCACCACTGACATGCTTAACGCGGTTTTGATTACTCATCTCCACAGCGACCATATCACTGACCTCAACGACCTCATTACGTCATCATGGGCGATAAACCTTTCTGCCGATCCGAAACCCCTCCAAATAATTGGACCTCCAGGAATAAAGGAGGCGGTGGACAGACTTCTGCATTTCCTAAGTTCAGATATTGGTTACCGCATCGCTCACCATGCTGACCTCAACGACCCGCCTGATGTGCACGTTACAGAGATAGAGAGTGGGGTCGTGGAACTAGAAGGGCAGGTAGAGATCACTACTGCGCCTACAGACCACCGCCCCGTTGACCCCACCATTGCTTTCCGCTTCGACTACCAAAGCAAGGCTGTTGTCGTAGCAGGGGACACGATCCCTTGTGCAGGGCTAGACAAGTTATGCACAGGAGCTCAGGCACTGGTTCACACAGCTATACGGAAGGACATTATAAAAAATATTCCTATTCAACGCGTACAGGACATCCTCGATTACCACTCCTCGGTTGAAGAAGCTTCACAAACTGCTGAACGCGCCGGAATAGAAACACTCGTTCTAACGCATTACGTTCCTGCATTCCCTTCCGGCCAAGGAGAAGAATGGGAAGAGATAGCATCCCAGCATTTCTCCGGAAGAATTGAACTAGGCGACGACCTACATCGAGTAGAAATAGACTGATAACAAGGAGAAGCATGCAAACAATACGAACTCCGGACACAAGGTTCGACGACTTAAATGACTACCCATACAAGCCAAACTATGTCGAAATCAACGACGGTGAAGGTAGCACGCTGCGCGTACACTACCTCGATGAAGGCCCAAAGAATAGCAACCCGATCCTATTGCTCCACGGCGAACCCTCCTGGAGTTACCTATACCGGCATATGATTCCCATACTCGTAGAAGAGGGGCATCGGGTCGTCGTCCCTGATTTAGTAGGGTTCGGGAAAAGTGACAAGCCAGTAGAGCAAACTGACTACTCATATGCCAGGCATGTCGACTGGATGGCTGAACTAATCTTCGATCATTTAAACCTCACCTCCATCACATTCTTTGGACAGGACTGGGGTGGTCTAATCGGATTACGCCTGCTGGCACAAGAACCAGACCGATACGACCGTGTCGTTATCGGCAACACTGGGCTTCCAACAGGTAAGGGAGAAGCGACCGAAGCCTTCCTCGCCTGGCAGAAATTCTCGCAAACAGCTCCGGAATTCCCAATAGGGAAACTCATCAACAGCGCCTGCATCAGGGATCTCACTACAGACGAAACCCACGCATATGACGCACCATTCCCCACAGATGAATACAAAGCAGGAGCAAGAATATTCCCTTCATTAGTTCCAACAAGCTCGAGTGACCCCGCAAGCCAAGACAATCTTGCAGCTTGGGAAGTTCTCAGCGAATACCAAAAGCCGTTCCTTCTCGCATTCAGTGATAGCGACCCAGTCACCAAAGGCGGAGACGCCCCATTTCACGCAAAAGTACCTGGAACCAAAGGACAGAACCATGTCACTCTAGAAAATGGTGGCCATTTCCTACAGGAAGATAAGAGTAAGGAACTTGCAGCGATAATGAACGACTTCATAGCCAACACATCGGCACAAAGAGGAGAAAGCTAATGGCAGGACCTAAATACGGTCAAATAGACCACGACTATGGTTTACGACTTGCAACCACACAACCTGATGAAGATGGGCCAATTTGGATGGTTAATCTCATGAAATACCATGACGTTGCACAATATGCAGATAGTTCTTCACAGAGAATATCGGGCCGTGAGGCGGATAATCTCTATACACCACTCGAACCTCTGGCAGCCATCGGAGCAGAAATCGTCTACGTGGGCGATGTTGAGACAAAACTTTTGGGAGATGAGCGAGACTGGGACAGAATTGCAGTAGTCAAGTATCCAACGCGACGGTCGTTCATTGAAATGCAACAGCGTAACGACTTCAAAGAAAAGCATGTTCATAAAGAAGCAGGTATGAAAGAAACAATTGTTATGGGGTGCTTACCTGTAGATCTTCCAATTATAGAAACATCGGAAACAGATTGGGAAGACGTCCCATACCCGCCATCCGAAGATGATGGCCCGATTGCCGTATTACATGTCCTCAAGTTTGAATCAGGAACCAGAATGGACGAAACACCCCAAGATATGGAGAAATACCAAGAAAAAGCAGCGGAGGTAGGCCTTAAAAACGGACTACGAATCTCTGGATGGTTTGGAGTAGAAGGAACCATAGTTGGTGACGGGAGAAAATGGGATCAAGTCCGTTTCAATACGTTCCCGAGCAAAGCAGCTTTCATGGAAGTTGTAAATGACCCCAACAGACTCGAAGCGCAAAAAACGCACCGGGAGAGAGCTATCGCAGATACGTACACGCTGATTGTGCGGACAAACATAGACAAACTAGCATCTTCTATACTGGCCTAGGGAAAATCTCTGGTTTAGATATTTTGGATAATAGTCTCCGTAATTCGATCCGGTTCCTCCCAGATAAACATGTGCCCTGCCCCAGATATTGAAACCATTTGGGCCGATGGAATCAATTCAGCGATTTGTTGATTCTCAACATGCGTAGTCATTAGGTCATCGGTTCCGCAAATAACGGTCGTTGGACAGTCGATCAGCGGAAGTAAACCACGTATGTCGTACCCAAGTAATCCGAGAGAAGCATCAATTCTGTGAGGAGTGGGGCAACGCTGGCCAAGCTCGAGAGCATCATCAAGCATTTGTCTAGACGGTATTTGACCGAATAAGGCTAGCCTGGCGATAGCCGGTCCATGAACGGGGTGGTCTATCAGATTCTGGTACCAGCTACGATCGGATAATCCGAGAAAAAACTCACGCATATTTCCAGCTGTATCAGCAAGGGTCGCGAGCAGTGTCAAGGAGGCTACTCTTTTCCCAGCTGAGGAGGGTCCCATGGTTAATAGAGACATCGCGGCGATACCACCCATTGAATGCCCTACTAGATGAACATTCTGGAGATCGAGAGCATGTAAAACTTCGCCTAGGTCTAAGCCCTGACGTTCTGGGCCGAATCCAGCAGACCCGACAGTTGAGCCCCCGTGCCCCCGCTGGTTTACCCCAACAACACAACAGCCTTGCTCCACCAAAATCTCCGCAATTGGGCCAAACGAATGGTGGTCAGCTGATAGGCCATGTACGAGCACTACTACGGGGCCGCTAATATTCCCAGATATCTCTACAACGATTTCAGCACCGTCATCTGTGCTTACCTTTGTGCTGTGGCCTTTCGGCCACCGTGGACTCTCCCAATTCGAAGGTTTTTGAGTAGCGTCAATCTTTCGAAGTGTTAAACGCTCCCAAATCATTACCGCCAAAGCTGCAAGAACAGGGGCAACAACTAAGAATTTAAATGCAGTTTTTAAACGCATTGGCGTAGCATACAACGCAAATTTCAGAGTGGCCGTAGTTACAACGATATTTGGTAATTACTCTTGTGGTTCAGGCGACTACCGAGGTTACTCAGCCATCGGTGACGCAACCATTGGACGCGTCTTCGACGAGGCGGATGTACTTCCACAAGGTTCCCGATGTGGCCTTGAACGGTGGCGCCACCCATTGCTCGGCACGGGCAGCGAGTTCGCTTTCGGTGATCGCCACGGTCATCTCATGGCTCTCGTCGTCGATCGTGATGACATCCCCGTCACGCACCAGAGCGATCGGACCGCCTTCCTGAGCCTCGGGAACGACGTGTCCAACGATGAAACCATGGCTTCCACCGGAGAAGCGTCCGTCGGTGATCAAAGCGACATCGTCGAGGAAGCCCGCACCTGCAAGCGCGCTGGTGGGCGTCAGCATCTCGGGCATTCCCGGTCCACCCTTGGGACCCTCATAACGAATTACAATCACATCGCCCGACTGGATCCGACCTTCTTCGAGTCCCGCGATCATGTCCTCTTCAGAGTCGAACACACGCGCCGGCCCTGTGAAGAGCAGTCCTTGTTTGCCGGTGATCTTGCCCACCGAGCCGCCTGGCGCGAGGTTACCGCGCAGGATCGAGATATGCCCTCTCGACTTCACTGCGGTCTCGAGCGACGAAACAACGTCTTGATCCTTGAGGAGGCTAGGCAACTTGGACAGGTTCTCGCCCAACGTCTTGCCGGTCACCGTTATCTGGTCGCCGTCGAGCATACCTTCGTCGAGCAGGTACCGCATCACCCCAGGAGTCCCACCAACATCATGGAGGTCTTCCATCACGTATTGTCCTGACGGTTTTAGATCGGCGAGCAGCGGCACTCGTGCGCTTGTTGCGAGCCAGTCGTCGAGATTCAGCTCGAGGTCGAACGCGCGGGCGATCGCGATCATGTGCAACACAGCGTTGGTCGATCCACCGAGTGCCATAGTCACGACCATTGCATTCTCGAGCGACTCGCGGGTGACGATCCGGCGCGGCGTCAATCCCTCCGATAGAAGCATTTCCATCATTGCGCCAGCAGCGACACACTCTTGGATCTTGGCGGGGTCTTCAGCGGGGGTGCTTGACGAGTACGGCAGGCTCAAACCCAACGCCTCGATTGCGGTAGCCATCGTGTTCGCGGTGTACATCCCGCCGCACGCACCAGATCCGGGAATGGCACACGACACAATCGTCTGGCGTTCTTCTTCTGTAATCGTCCCTGCGAGGAATTGTCCGTAACTTTGGAAGGCCGACACGACGTCGAGCTTCTCTTCGACACCCCCGATGGTGCCGCAGCCTGCCCGGATCGTGCCGCCGTAGACCATGATTGCCGGCCGGTCGAGGCGACCCATCGCGATGACGCAGCCCGGCATGTTCTTGTCGCACCCGGGCAAGGTGACAAGGCCGTCATACCACTGGGCCGCCATGACCGTTTCGATCGAATCAGCGATCAGATCGCGGCTCTGTAGCGAATACGACATGCCATCGGTTCCCATGGAGATGCCATCGGAGACTCCAATCGTGTTGAAACGCATACCGACGAGACCCGAGTCGACTACTCCGCGTTTCACGTGGAGACCAAGGCCGTCGAGGTGCATATTACACGGGTTGCCCTCGAACCAGCATGCTGCGATGCCTATCTGAGGCTGGTCTAGGTCTGATTGGCTCAAACCGGTAGCCAAGAGCATCGCTTGGGAGGCCCCTTGGCTCTTGGGCTGAGTAATGCGTGACGAGTGGATGTTCATCTGGACCGGTTGTTCGTTCATCACGCCATAAACCTCAGCTTCTTCTCGTTTTCATTGGGTTCCAATCTAAAAAGCTCGACCAAACTGAGAATAATGATCGACTATGTCAAGTACAAATGTTCAGACATTATTTATTCATAGTGAATCAGCTCTGCCATGCTCCACTTTGGTTACTGAACTCCTGTGCGGGTTTCGTCATCCACTCGAAGTTTGTTTCACGGGCTGAGGACGAAGATACCTCTGCGATCTCATCAGGGACTTTTAAGAGAATACTTTCATGAATCTTCTCTCCACTTCTAGAAGCAACGGCTAACGTAGGAAGACTAGAAAGGCACTCTTGCATGTGCGTTTCGCTAGCGTAGAATTTTACATCGTTGACTTGTTCCCACTTATCAGCACCCATGACAACTACGTCATATCCTTGAGCAATATCAGCAATAAGCTGCAATGACGTGCGAATAACGTTCACTTCAGGAATGTTCGCAAAGGAAGCAGTAATAACTTGCAGTCTTTTATCCAGTGAAGGCTTTTCAATCTTTGTCTTAGCCAAAGCAACTTCAGAAACAACTAAGTCAATACGGTCTAATTCATGGTGTCGTATTGCTGCTTCAACTATTGCTACATGCCCCACAGTAGGGGGGTTGAACGAACCTGGATATACACCTATTTTCATGAACGAACCTCACCCGATTGGGAATAGAAACCATCGAAACTACGAAAGCCCACAGTCATCAGCGCAAGACCGATGATCAAAGCAGCTGTCATTGCAAATGAGACAGGATTAATTCCTCGCCACTCGTAGAGGAGCGCTCCACTGATAGCTCCTAAAAACCTTCCCATAGACCAACCAGCGTAGACATACCCCATCATCTTCCCTCGAGCTTCCCCATCCAACTCAGTGCAAATAGAAAGCATTGACACGATCACGCATTCAGTGCACACAAACCAAGCCGCAATCAGAAATAGGGATAAGCCGAAAGACAACTCCCCAAAAGGTAGCAAAAGGGTCAAGGGGAGAGACAAGAACAATGCTAATTTCGCGACAAT
>PYIL01286687.1_pt1 | contig 10335 bp, 10 predicted proteins | sample 3578041 | NCBI WGS metagenome assembly PYIL01 (sample SAMN08408023, study PRJNA431606) | Marine metagenome isolate SA_KN192-05_S13_150m, whole genome shotgun... | biome: marine; feature: oceanic pelagic zone; material: water; isolation source: 150 m water sample, 0.2-0.8 um fraction ... | reverse complement strand
TTGTATGAGTCATCTTTCCATCCCTATTCCTGAAAATGATTCGCTGTCGAAGAGAAACCAGCCTGTTAATCGGGGTGGAATTCCACGACCATTTCTTCGGGTCCAAATTCTATGGAGTGCATCATCGCCGTGTATTCCATATACAACTCATAGATTGGCTTTAGGTGATCCAGTCCAGCCTGATCCATGCCCAGCCCGGCGCGATCCGACATCAACTTGAACTCTTCCATGCTGATCTCTGGTTTGCTCTCATTAGCCATGGGATTTGCTCCTATCTGCAATTCATAACCGTGAAAAGATAACTGATTATACAACCGGAACATCGCAGGTGCGCCACCGATAAAAACAAGAAGCCCCCGCCAAACGGCAGGGGCTTCCTAAATGCGGTGCAATTTGTCAGGCTAAGCGTATTTCCCGCTAACCTGGGGCGTCGTGCCCTCTATCCCCTGTTCGGCCATTTCCAGACGGGTGGTCCGGAGCCAAGTCCGCTTCAGGTCGTCCTGGATGTTGAAGTGCAATGTACCCATACCCTGAACCTCCAAGTCCACTGTGTCACCGTCCATCAGAGCGCTCAGGCCCCGGTGGTTGGTGCCGGTAGCCACAACGTCGCCTGGTTCCAACTCGTGGATAGAGGTCACCCATTCCATGATCCTCGGAATCTTGTGGGCCATGTCATCGGTGTTAAAAGATTGTTTAAGGTCTTCATTGACCCAGAGTTTGATGTCCAGATTCTGGGCATCCTCGATCTCGTCAGCGGTGACCAGATAGGGACCCATCGGTGCAAAGGTGTCCCGGGACTTCATCTGATAGAAGGTGTTGCCACCGGCCTGCAGACCGCGAGCTGAACCATCGATGAAGTTCATGTAGCCGAAGATGTAGTCGTAGGCATCTTCCTGCCTTACATTCTTGGCCTTCTTGCCAATGACCAGCGCGATCTCAGCTTCACCTTCAAAGATGGAAGCGGGAATATCCGGAAGGATCATGGTGTCGCCGTTGCCAATCACGGCGTTGGGTGACTTCTGGAAGGCATTGATTGGAGCGGGTTCGTCCCTGGTGCCGTCCTCCATGTAGTTCACTGCCATGCAGATTATGTTCGGGGGCTTGGGTAGAGGCGATCGTAAGCGAACTTCACTCACCGGTTTGCCCTGGCCACTGTCGGCGGCTTGCTGAAGGGCCGCACGGTGCTGGGAGAAGTTCTCGATCACCTTGTTGATCAGGTCCTGGGGCGAGGTGTGCGCGATTCCGCTAATGGCACCTGAAACATCGACCACGGTGTCGTCTTTCACCACGCCTAGTTTGAAATCGTCAAAGAATGCTAGTTTCATGATGCTCCTTTAATGGCTGGATGATTAATGGCTGGATGATCTCTTAGGAAACACCCGGCAGATGAGACAAGAATGTCATGTAGCGGGCATATTACTGAACCTCTTGTCCGGTGGCAAGTTTGTGGCGTCTATTTAAACCTTTCAAAATGACACCATGGGCACCCTAGTGGGGTATAGTAAGAGAAACCCGGCCACGATAATCCACTCGAACACAGCTATAAAGGAGATCAGCAACCACATGACCAGCTACATCAGCCATCTGGAATGCACTGTCTGCGGCAAGAGCTACCCCCACGAGCAATTGATCGGTATCAGCCCGTGCTGCGATAAGGTCTTGTTTGCTCGCTATGACCTAGCCAAGTTGGGCCGCGAGGTGGACAGAGACGTCTTTGTCAGCCGACCGGACACCATGTGGCGCTATTCCGAACTGCTTCCAGTGGACGACCCCAGCAATATCGTCACCCTGGGTGAGGGCGGCACTCCGCTGATCAAAAGCCGCAATCTGGCTAAACAGTTGGGCATGAGGGAACTCTATATCAAAGAAGAGGGCCTGAACCCCACCGGAACCTTTAAAGCCAGGGGAATCTCCGCAGCAGTCTCCAAGGCTGTTGAGCTGAAAGTGGACGGGTTCACCATGCCGTCAGCAGGTAACGCTGCGGGAGCCGCGGCAGCCTACGGCGCCAGGTCTGGTATGGATACCAAGGTATTCATGCCGCAAGACGCCCCCGACGCCAATAAGAAGGAAACTCTGGTGGCAGGGTCTGAATTGAACCTGGTCCAGGGTCTGATCAATGACGCAGGTCGAGAGGCCGTCGCGGTGGCCAAAGAACTTGGCTTCTTTGATCTCTCCACTCTGAAAGAGCCGTACCGGGCCGAGGGAAAGAAGTCCATGGGTTTGGAGATGGCTCAGCAACTTGGTTGGAAGATGCCAGACGCCGTGATCTACCCCACCGGCGGCGGCACCGGGATAATCGGCATGTACAAAGGGTTCAAGGAACTGCTGGAACTGGGTTGGATCGAAGGCAAGCAGCCCAAGTTCATCTCGGTTCAGGCCGACGGCTGTCAGCCGATCGTCAGGGCTTTCAACGAAGGGGCCGATTCTTCTCAACTGTGGGAAAACGCCACCACCAAGGCCGACGGCTTACGGGTTCCACATCCCTTCGCCGACTACCTGATATTGGAAGCGATTCGGGCCACGGGCGGCACAGCCCTGGCAGTGTCAGATCAAGAGATGATTGATGCCATGTATGAGATGGCTACCGCAGAGGGTATCTTCCCTGCGCCAGAAGGTGCCGCAACCCTAGTGGGGCTAAAAAAATTACTCGACCAAAAGTTCTTGGATCCAGCCGAGTCAGTTGTTTTGTTCAACACTGGTTCTGGGTATAAATACCTGGACCTTATCAGTGGTACAAAACAAGGATAAAGGTCTAGTCGGAGACCCTATAGTTTAGCTGCAGCCCTGGTTCTTCCATCAACTCGTCGCCTGAATGCGTAGGTGGCCTGATCAGGGTTAGATACCGTGGCCTTGAAAACCGTCAATTGCTCATCGACATCTTCTTCATGCATGTGAGCAAAGGCACTCTGACCAATCAGTTCTTCAGGGGAATATCCGGTGACCCGCAGAACGGACGGACTCAAATACCGAAAGGTACCGTGTTCATTCAATACCGCCAGAATTTCGATGGCAGTTTCGATTAACGATTGGAATTGTGAGTCTAAACCGGAACCTTGAACCGTATCTTTAGGTTTAGAATCGCCTTTCTTGGTATTCTTGCCTAACATATCTATCTATATCAGATAGATCGCCAGCTACTGATTTCGTTATCTCTATATCCAAGAAAAGAGGGTTGTGCTTACCAAATACACCCGATGATTATATTATTTAGGCTTAGTTTGGCCCGGATATTCCGTTTCACAGACACGCCACGCCACACGCCGATTATCGAGTCCACTGACATTGCCTTGTTGTTCAGCCCAGGGCCTGGTCAGTAAGATAAATTTCCCAAACCCCTCTGAAGAAGGCCGTTATCTTTTCACCCAAAAGAAGCGGCTTTTTTCTTTTCCCATAGAACAACCACTAAAGAACTACCTCAATAGAACGACTTTTCCCCGACGTTGACCAGGCCAGATGCTTGGACAGTAATCAATACAGCGGTAATACTTTCAATGCCATTATGTCTATTGGATGCTGCCTGATTTCTCGTCGGGAGTTGGGTACATAATATCTATCAGTAGAAGGGGCATGGCGATGGACTGGGTGGAATTCGTCCTTATTGGAACGCTGGCAGCCGGCGGGTTGATTGGCATGTGGATCGGTCTTATCCGCGCCTCTTCCTGCGGCATCGGGATTATTGCCGGTATTCTGGCGGTCACTCAATTCAAGGGCGGCGCTGAGTCCTGGCTGGCCACTTATTCGGCCAATGAGGGACTCGTATCCCTGCTTTCTTATGTAGTTATGATAACGGCTACAGTCGCCATCACCTGGGTCATAGCCCGCATCACCAGTAGATTGGTCCATGGGATGTTCTTAGGATGGGCAGACCGCTTGGGCGGGATGGCCGCTGGCCTGGCGGTGGGCGCCGTTCTGGTGACGGGCATCGTTCTTGGCATGGCGGGATTCTCTGATCACCGATCTCTGGACAAAGGAATCACAGGAAAGGTACTTGATTACTCACCTCTCGGCACAGACGAAATCAATGACCTGGAAGCGAAGGTCACTGGGTCTTCGGTAGCCTCGTTCCTTCTGTCTGCAGCCGACATGATTCCGGACAAAGCCAGGGATCTAGCGCCGGTGAGTTGGCTCGACGCCCTTGAAGACTTGGAAGACCGGTTAGAGGGAAGTCAAACCGCCCGTCGTTAAACGACTGCTAACTAATTCCCAAAAGCGACCAAAAATATAATCCTCTGAAATTCCCCTCAAAGGAACTGCGCTGCATCCGCCGTCCCTCTTTATTGCCTTGTTACACATCGAGCCACAGGCCTGGCTTCATGGGCCTTGCCATTCGACACGCACGCGCTAAAGACGGTATCATTACGGGAACAATTTTCAGGGCGTTTCTAGGAGTGCATTATGCGTCGCGTAGCCATCGTTTCACCGGTCCGCACCGCTGTGGGCAATTTTGGCGGAGCACTAAGAGATATTCCAGCGGAAGAGCTGGCCTGTACCGTAATCAAAGAGACTTTGGATCGCAGTGGGCTTGACCCGGCCAAGGTTGACGACGTGATCCTGGGTCATGGGTACCCCAGCGGTGAGAACCCGGCTATTGGTCGTCTAGCATTGCTGAAGGCCGGTCTTCCGATAGAAGTGCCTGGTTATCAGTTGGACCGCCGTTGTTCTTCTGGCCTTCAGGCCATCCTGAACGCCTGCATGATGGTCCAGACCGAGAACGCCGATGTGGTCGTCGCCGGTGGTGTCGAGAGCATGAGCAACGCAGAATTTTATGTGAACGAATCCCGTTGGGGCGCTCGGTTCGGCTCAGTAACCCTCCACGACCGCCTATCCCGAGCTCGCGAGACGATTTCTCCCGAAGACCGTTTTGGCTACATCAGCGGCATGGTAGAGACCGCTGAGAACCTAGCCAAACAATACGAGATATCCCGAGAAGAGCAGGATGAATACGCACTGCGCAGCCACCAGCGCGCCGTGGCCGCCAAGGAGTCGGGCAAGTTTGATTCCCAGATAGTCCCCATATCGATCCCCCAACGACGGGGAGACCCGGTTGTCTTTGACAAGGATGAGGGCCCCCGGGGAGACAGCTCGATGGAGGTGTTGGGACGCCTACGCCCGGTAATGACTGACGGCTCGGTCTCTGCCGGTAACTCAAGCAGCCAGAACGACGCAGCATCGGTCTGCCTGGTGGTGGCCGAGGATAAACTAGAGGAACTGGGCCTCGAGGCCATGGGCTTCCTCAAGGGCTGGGTTGTAACCGGCTGCCACCCCGCCACCATGGGCATCGGCCCGGTCCCAGCAGTGAGCAAGCTGATGGACAAGGTTGGAATGTCCCTCGGTGACATGGACTTGATCGAACTTAACGAAGCCTTTGCAGCCCAGGTGCTGGCTGTCCTCCGTGAATGGAAGCTCCCCAACGAGGACAACCTGAACGTCAACGGCTCCGGTATCTCGCTGGGCCATCCTATCGCTGCCACCGGCGCCCGCATCCTAACTACCCTTCTCACTGAGATGGAGGCCAGGGACGCCCAGTTCGGCCTGGAAACCATGTGCGTTGGCGGCGGTCAGGGTGTGGCTGCCATGTTCGAGCGACGCTAGAGAGCTATCAGCCAACAGCTATCAGCTGTCAGCATTAGATAACGATTCGAATAAATATTAGGGGCACGGTAGAACCGTGCCCCTATCCACGTGAGGAAACATCATGGCCAACAACGAGGAAATCGCGGATGTATTAGTCATTGGAGCTGGCGCTTCCGGAGCGGCATTCACCTGGAGTCTGGCTCAAGCTGGAATCAACGTGGTCTGCCTGGAACAGGGCGGATGGGTTCCCACCGATGCGTTTCCCGTATCAGAAGCCGATTCCCAGATCCACTGGCAGACGAATTTCCATCCAGACCCTGGCTTTCGGGGACTACCGGAAGACTATCCCATAAATGAAGACGACACTCCTATCGCCCCACTGATGTATAACGCCGTTGGCGGCAGCTTGATTCACTGGGGCGCGCATTTCCCCCGTTTCCATCCCTCGGACTTCCGGGTAAAGACTCTGGAAGGGGTGGCCGATGACTGGCCCGTTTCCTACGAGGAACTGGAACCCTATTACGACGAGAACGACCGGATGATGGGTGTGTCCGGTCTGAAGGGTGATCCCGCCTATCCTGAGAAACCAGAACGCCCCTGCCCTCCGTTATCCATCAGGAAGAGCGGTCAACTGCTGGCCAAAGCCTTTGATAAGTTGGGCTGGCACTGGTGGGCCTCGGACACTGCAATCTCTTCGGTGTACCACCATGACCGGGATCCCGATGTGGGCGGCTATCTCCGCTCCTTCGCAAGCACCGACCTCACCTACTGGCCATCGGCCCTGAAATCTGGAGCCCGGCTGGAAACCCACGCCAGGGTGCGGGAAATCACGGTAGACGAATCGGGGAACGCCACCGGAGTCCTGTATTACCAGGACGGCGAACTGAAAGAACAAAAGGCCAAGGCGGTGGTCCTTGCCTGCAACGGTGTGGGTACCGCCAGGCTTCTATTAAACTCGAAATCGCCCCTCTATCCCAACGGGCTGGCCAACAGCAGCGGCCTGGTCGGCAAATGCCTGATGCACCACCCGGTGGGTTCTGTATTGGGTATCTTTGACGAGGACTTGGGTACCGAGAACGGTGGACCCCGGGGCAGCACCATGCTGAGTCAAGAGTTCTACGAGACCAACCCTGACCATGATTTCATCAGGGGCTATGACCTGCAGGTGCTTGCCTACAGTGACGCACCTCTTGCCGCTGCCATCGGAAGCCTTCTAGGACAGAAAGTTGCCTGGGGAGAGGGGCATCATGGCGAGTTCAAAGAGCGTTTTGGCCACATGATTGGAATAACGATCATGACCGAAGACCTGCCAGAAGAACACAATATGGTGACCCTTGATCCAGAACTGACCGACAGCGACGGCATCCCGGCCCCAAAACTGAACTACACCGTGAGCGAGAATACGTCAAAGATGCTAGACCATGCCGTTGCCCGGGCCACTGAGGTATTGGAAGCTGCGGGCGCCAAGAAAACCGTTGCCCAATCCCTGCGCCGCAACGCAGGGTGGCACTTGCTGGGCACAGCCCGCATGGGCGAGGACCCAACCACATCCGTGGTCGATCGCTGGGGCCGCACCCACGATGTTCCCAACCTGTTCATCATCGACGGCAGCATCTTCACTACCAGCGCCTGCGTCAACCCAACGCCAACCATCCAAGCGCTCGCCCTCCGCGCCGCCGACTACCTGAAAGGCGAAGGCAAACAGGTCATCGAATAACTGACAGGCATCAGCCATTAGCAGTCAGCTTTTAAATCGTCCCTTCCCCCTTCGCAATGGGGAGGGTTAGGTCCGACGAAGTCGCGACTCGTGACATAGTCGGAGATGCGGGCCACCACTCAAGTAAATAACCTCCACCGCAGGAGAACGGCCATGCCCCTTGTAGTCCATTTTGAGATATATGCCGACGAGGTTGGCCGGACCACCAAGTTCTACTCGGAGGTATTTGGCTGGCAGATCCACAAATGGGACGGGCCGGAGGATTACTGGTTGGCCATCACCGTCAGCGAGGGAGAATCGGGGATAGACGGCGCAATCATGGGCCGTCTATCCCCGGAGCTACCGGCATGAACTTCATCGATATCGATTCCATTGACGACCATATCGCCAAAATCGAAGCCAACGGCGGGAAGTTGAAACGGCCCAAGATGGCCATCCCGGAAGTTGGTTATGCTGCCGTCTGCAACGACATGGAAAGCAACCCTATCGGCCTTTTCAGGTTGATTCCAGCGCCGCCTGATTTTGCCTCTTAAGCTAACTCCATCCCGGCCATTGACACCTGAATCAGCCACACTTAGGATTACTATGCTTGGCCGCGAGCGGGTGCTTCAGAGTTGATTGGCCTGCCCAGCGCAACATTTCAGAGCGAACAATCACTCCAGAAAATAAATAACAGAAGGTGCACACATGCCAGAGGTCTACGGTATCGGCGATTTCCGCTATAACTTTGTTGAAAATTGGGCAAAACTGCCCACAGGCATGTCCTTCAAAGAATGCCCCGGCGTAGCCATCGACTCCAATGACAACGTGTTTGTCCTAACCCGCGGCGAAGATCCCATCATCGTGTTGGACCGCGACGGCAACTACATCCGTTCCTTCGGTAAAGGCGACTTCAGCGCCGACCGGACCCATGGTCTGTACATCGCCCATGATGACTCCCTGCTCTGCGCCGATGACGGCATCCACACGATCCAGAAGTTTAGCGCCGCTGGCGAAAAACTTTTGGAGATCGGCGATCGAAACAAGCCGGCCCCCCGCTGGAGCGGAGAACCCTTCAATCGCCCCACCTCCGCTGCCATCCACCCAGGAAACGGCGACATATATGTGTCGGACGGCTACGGTAACTCCCGAATCCACGTTTACACCGGCGCGGGCGAGTACAAGTTCTCCTGGGGTGAACCCGGCATCGATGCCGGACAGTTCATCCGCCCCCACAACATAGCCATCGACAGTAACGCCAACGTCTATGTCGTTGACCGCGAAGCCCACCGGATTCAGATATTCGACACCAATGGCAAGTTCCAGACCATGTGGAGCAACATCCACCGGCCCGACTCCATGGTCCTCTGGGGTGAGCACATCTATGTCGGTGAGTTGAACGGCATGGGCGGCGTGGACGATGCACCTGGCTTGGGTCACCGCGTCACGATCTTCGACCTGAAAGGCAACCAGGTCAGCCAGTTCGGCGACAAGAACGAGGGTGAAGGCCCGGGACAGTTCATCGCCCCCCACGGTATCGCCGTCGACTCCCAGGGGTCCGTCTACATCGCGGAGGTGTCCTTCACCATCCGCGGCTCCCACATGGACCCGCCCAAGGAACTACGTTCCTTGTCCAAGTACACCCTAGCCAAGTAGCAGGACGCTACCAGCTATCAGCTCGTCCAAAGTCCCTTCCCCCTTGCGAGGGGGAAGGGACGAATGGGGGCCACTTCTCTCTTGAGTTATCGCCCTCTCTAAAACCCGCTCCTTCCCATGTCACCCTGAGTGACAATGTTAAGCACTACCAAACCACTACACCCAACTGGAGGGCACCAACTTTGCCTGATTCTGGCGAAACTACCACAGTCCAATGGGATTCGGCCTTAGAGGCCATCGAACGCTGCTATGAATTGGGTTGGACCGACGGTCTTCCGGTTGTCCCACCCACTGAACAGCGCGTTGAAGAATTCATCGATCGATCCGGCCGTCTCGCCGAAGAAGTCGTCGGTGAGATACCGGAACGCCGCCGCGAGATAACCGTCGCCAAAGTGGCCGCAAACTCGGTTATGGCCGGTTGTCTTCCTGAATACATGCCGGTGGTTTTGACCGCCACTGAAGCCATGCTCGACCCGGTCTTCAACCTGGTGGGGCCTTCATCCAGCATGGGTGGTTCGGCAATCTTGTCCATCGTGAACGGTCCCATCTGCAAAGACTTGAACATCAACTCGCGTAACAACCTGTTTGGCCCGGGCAACCGGGCCAACGCCACCATCGGACGCGCCGTAAGACTGATCCTGATGAACGCATGCGCCGCCATACCCGGCATCTTCGACCGCAGCGTCATCGGCCACCCCGGAAAGTACACCTACTGCATTGCAGAAGCCGATCAAGACACCCACTGGATGCCCTTGCACGTGGAACGCGGATTCTCCACTGATCAGAGCACGGTCACAGTGTTTGCCGGTGAGTCACCCCGCCAGGTCAGGGCCGTTGGCCATCCTGAACCGATCTTGCACGCCCTTTCAGATGCGGCATCCAGTCTGGGCACCAACATGTCCACCTCCGGTTCCGTCGGCGACACCGGCATCGGTATACGCCAGGGCCAGATCGTGGTGACCATTGCGGGCAACTCCCAACTCTGGAAGGACTGGACCAAAGCCCAAGTTAGAGATTTCATCTTTGCCCGTTGTCAGAGGTCGGTGGCCGACCTTAAAGCGGCTGGCGTACTGAAAGGCGACCCTGAATCCGGTGACGCAGAGACGATGATTAAGCTCATCCCTGAGCCTGACGATATACTCCTAATCTTTGCCGGTGGTGAAGAGTCCAACATGTCTTCGGTGATCCCCAGTTGGGGCCCCAAGGTTGGCAGCACCGCCGTGACCAAACTAATCAGGTAATCGGGAGATAAAGCGTGGCAAGCGAAAAGAAGTACGCCTCAAAAGGACGTATGCTGTCCGCCTGCAACTGCGACTGCGGTTGTCCGTGCAATTTTGAGATGCCTTCATCCTGCGGAAATTGCGAGGTGTCTACATCTGAGATGTGGAATCAGGGAACTACGACGATTG
>PYIL01351318.1_pt1 | contig 10336 bp, 8 predicted proteins | sample 3578041 | NCBI WGS metagenome assembly PYIL01 (sample SAMN08408023, study PRJNA431606) | Marine metagenome isolate SA_KN192-05_S13_150m, whole genome shotgun... | biome: marine; feature: oceanic pelagic zone; material: water; isolation source: 150 m water sample, 0.2-0.8 um fraction ... | reverse complement strand
CAAATCGATACATACCATGAGTGTAATATACATGATATTACTGTGGTTACAGGATACAAAAACAACTTGATTAATTACTCGGATGCAAAATGTTTGGAAAATAAAAATTATGAAGAAACAAACATGGTTGAAACCCTATTTTGTGCTAAAAATGAATTGAAAGATACGGTAATAGTTTCTTATGGGGATATAATTTTTGAAAAAAATGTACTTCAAAAATTAATTGACTCTGATGAAGATTTCTCTGTGATTATAGATAAAAATTGGGAAGAATATTGGAAAATGAGATTCTCAGAGCCATTACATGATGCAGAAAGCTTAATCCTTGATCATAATGATTTCATTATGGATATAGGTCAAAAAGTAGATAACATTAACGAAATTCAAGGTCAGTATATTGGTCTCATGAAATTTCAAAATGATGCTGTAAAATTTATCATTGATTTTTATGAAAAATTGAAAAAAATACCTGATTCAGAAAAAAATCCACTTAATCCAGAAATACCTTTTCGAAAATCATTCATGACTGATTTTTTACGTGGACTAGTTAAGGCGAAATGTAAGATAAAGGCTATTCCTATTCATAGCGGATGGTTAGAATTGGATTCTATTAACGATTATAATATTTATCAAAACAAATTTGAAGACAATAGCATCAATGATTTAATATCTTTAGAGAAATTAGGTTAAGAAATAATATGAATATTACTAAAGACCATAACATAATTCTTATCAATATTGATGGATTTCGTAAAGACAAAATTGAATTATGCCCAACATTAAACTCGTTAAAAGAAAAGTCATTTTATTTTTCAAATATGTTTACGGCTGCACCATATACTTTTGCGGCGTTACATGCAATTTTTTCTGGCATGTATCCATCGCGCAATGGTGTTAACGCATACTATAACATATTTAAATTCAAAAAAAATGAAATCACTACCCTCTCTGAATTGATGCAAAATAATGGCTACTATACATCATGTGATATTATTAGTGAATCTGTATTACCTAACAAAGGATTTGATGAATGGAATTTATTTGATGAGGAAACTGTAGACTTCAAAGAAAGACATAAAAAATTAATCCAAAGATTGGCAGAAAAAGAAAAGTTTTTTCTTTTTCTTCATTTTACTGAAACACACAAGCATCTGGTTAGAGCAATTGTTCAAAAATACAAACAAGAAGATAATGATGACGACTATTTTCGTTCAGTTGAAGAGAATAATATGAGATATAATTCGTACTTACCGTCATGTGATGATTATGTTGCAACAATTATAGAGACAATCAAAAGTGCAGGAATTGCTAAAAATACAATTCTGATATTTTTTTCTGATCACGGTACTAGTGTAGGTGAGAAAAAAGGTGAGAAGTTTTATGGTGTTTTCACTTATGACTATACAATCAATGTTTTTTGTATTATTAATATTCCAGGTGAAAAACCCATTAGAATTGATAAACAATGTAGAACCATAGATATTTTTTCAACAATTGCAAATATTGTAGGTGAAGAATTAAAAAATGAATTTAAAAACGTCCAAGGTAAATCCTTGTTTGAATTATTAAACAATTCAGAAGATGAAAGAGAGGTATTTGTAGAAACTGGTGGGCTTTATGGTCCATGGCCTTCATCAAAAAAACATAATGTTTTTTGTTTAAGAGCAAATGGTAAAAAAATTATATATAATCATACACCAAAATCATGGGAATTTTATGATTTAGAAAAAGATCCTAATGAATTAAAAAATATCTATAATGAAAATAATGACTTAATTAAAAAATTTAAGAAAAAATTGATGAAAAATTTTCAAGATAATAAAATCGATATCGTACTAGAAGGTTAATTGTCAATACATCTCGTTTGACTAAATAATTTTGAATTTACAAAAAATCCCATTCTATTCTTTGTCCTAAAGTTTTTTGTAGACTTTGACTATCGTTTTTGTATATTTTTTCTAAAACTGATTTTTCAGTAGCATCTAAATTAGGTTTTGAAACTTTTTTATTAAAAATTTTCTTAATGAAATAGGTGCCAATAGATTCAGATAATAAATTTTTTCCAATATTTTTAATCATTTTATTTGATAAAACCGAAGATGAAAATTTTCCTCTAGGAACAGAATATTGATTATATTTTGTTTCTAAATTGTTTGGAATTGAAGAATTTATTTCTAAAAAACCTAAAATGTCCTTTATGACTTGTTCAGTATTTTCTTTAAAATCTTGAAAAAAGAAAATTTTTATTTGTTTTTTGGGAAAGAATTTTTGATAATTTAAAATCTGTTTATTATAAAACCCAGCTTCTATAACTCTTCGAACATAATCATTAGTTGTAGGTTTTTGAGCCTCTTGAATCACTTCTTTAAATGATCTATTTTCAGAACCGTTACTAATATGCATCAAATAATGAGAATATGCTCTTTCAATAGGATTTCGTAATATGATTATGATTTTTGCTTTTGGAATTGTTTTACTGATTAATTCAGGCGCTTTTACATCCCATAAGTAATTTGAGCTTGCTTCTCCAATTGCTTTTTTATTTTTGGCATTTTTGAATAATTTAAGATAATTGACTTCCTCTCTAATAGGCGTTGTTAATAAAAAATTAAGATCCAAACTTAATGAAAAATAATTTGGTTCTTTAACCGGACTCATGTGAATTTCTGGAACTCTTTTTAGATATTCATAAAGTGATGTTGTTCCCGAACGTGGGGCACCTACAATGAAAAAATTTGGCCAAACCAATGTAATAAATTAAAAAAATTTCTTAAAAAAGATTTATTCTTTTATAGCATAAACTCGATTTTGTTTTCCAATATATACACTGAATTCATAATCTTCAAGGATTTTTTTTATTAGTTTCCATGCTGGTTTGCCTTGATAATTATACCAGCCAGCAGATATTATTCTAATTCCTTTTTCTGAGAGAGTATTCTTCATTCCTTGTAATGCTTCTACTTCTGCAGCATTAATTTCTAAGGTAATAAAATCAGGTTTTTTTATTTTATTTTCCAATAATATATTATCTACAGTATCAACTTCAATTTCAATCTCATTCTTGGATTTTTTTAAGAGGTCTTTCACAAGAGATGTTCTTTGGTTTTCTTCTTTGTATAATAACGACATTCCTTTTTTATTCCATATTCCTTTATTGATAATAGAGACATTTGAAATTTTATTGACGTCAATATTTTTTTTTAGAATCTCAAAATTAGGTTTGGAAGACTCCACAGATATAACCTTACCATTATTTCCAACGAGTTGTGAAAGTTTTATTGTACCAAATCCTCTAAAAGCTCCCAATTCAAGAACAGTGTCTCCAGGTTTTATTGGCATATTATTCATCAAGTATTTTTTCAATTCAGGCTCTACGGGTAAATTCAATAAATTATCAACATGACTCAAATGAATACCAGAATTTTTAAAATTCTTGTTTATTTCATAGTGAGATTGTTGATATCGAAAAATTAGGCTTGAAAGTAATGATTTCATGTCAGTATCATAAAAAACTAAATTATTTTGTAGTTTTACAAAAGCAAGGTCATCTTTAATACCTTTTTCGATTATGTCAATTCCATATTTTTTTATGTCAAGATTGAGTTTCTGTAAGATTCTTCCACGTAATAGATCGAATCCACTCTTATTGAGATTTAGTTTCACTTAATCGCTAATTAAGTTCGTAAATATAAATTCAAGATTTTTGGATTTAATGTCAATAACGCAAGTAGATATAATTAATCATTATGAAATAATACTTGTAAATAATGAAAAGTGCCATCATTCAATGTATAAAGATTCTATTAAAAACCTCTACAAGACCTAAAAAAGACATATTCTGGATCTATGTTACAATTTTACTTTCAGTTATACAAGATCCAAAAGTAATTTTTAATCGTCAGAAATCAGAATCAGCTAATTTTCTTTCAAATTATTTACCTCGTCAAATTATTGTAAAAACACCTTCAGGAGTCTCTTTTTTGGCTAGACCAAAATATGAAGATCTTGCACGATATTTGTTTGCAGAAAGTATTGCAAAATGGGAACCGTTAGAAATTTTGACACCTAAAAAAAATGATGTTGTCATCGATATAGGTGCAAATACTGGATACTATGCACTAAGATTATCTTCTTTGGTTGGAAAAGATGGAAAAATAATAGCTATCGAGCCAGATCCTCAAACATTTAATACTTTAAAAAAAAATTGTGAGTTAAATAATATTTTAAATATAGATTTTCACAATATTGCAATTTCTAATTCTAATGGAGAAATAACATTCCATCAATCAGTGTTTCATTCAGGTACGTCTTCTTTATTTGTTAATAAAAACGATAACTCAAAAATAAACAAATTAGTTGTTAAAACTACAACTCTAGATGAACTCATTAAAGAAGAATATGATGAAATTGCATGGATAAAAATTGATGTTGAAGGCGCAGAACTAGCAGTTTTGAAAGGCTCCCTTAGTATATTACGTAAAACAAAAAATATTATAATTGAAGTGCATGAGCACATATTAAAACAAAATAATGAAAATTCTAATGAAATCTTAGAAATTTTAGAAACAAGTGGGTTTAAAATAACATTATTTAATGAGTTTTGGGATGAAGTACATTCACCCAATCAGATACTCAAGTCAGATTATATTTTAGGACAGAGAACATAATAATGATTTGTATACTATTTAATAATTTCAAAGATTTAATAAAAATAATTAAGATGTTTTAACCAGTTTTTTGTATAATACTCCTAAAAAGATAGAATATGAGATAGAAGATATTAGTAAAGATAGAGAAAGACCTGCTAAATCAAACCAGTTACCTAATATTGGAATCAGTATGATAATAGAACCTATCCTAATTAAAGCGGCAAAACCAACTTTGGTAGATCCCATTACTTGTAATTTTGCTGAAAATATTGAAGAAATAGTAAGAGGAATTATAGTAAAACCCAATATCTGTAAACTGAATATACCATCTGAATACTGAGAGAAAAATTGGTTTACAAATATAGGAGATAAGAAAAAAATGCAAATAGAGATTACTATGGATAAAATTAAAAGATAGACGATCAATTTTCTAGATTTATTTCCTCGAGATTCCTCTGATAGCAAAAATGAATGTAAAGCCAAAGGAATCAATTCTAAAGCAAATAATATTTGAGTGTTAAATTGAAAAATACCTACGGAAGTAAATCCAAAAATAGGTGCAATCAATACTTTATCAATTCTTCGAGAAAGATTTGTTGAAGCATCAACTCCAAAATTATGAATAGATGCTTTCCAAATTGTTCGTAATTTTCCAAAATTAAAATTAAATTTAGAAAAGGATTTAAAAAAAGGAAAACAACAAATCAAATTACTAATACACATTCCAATTAAAATTCCTTCTAAATTAAAGAATGCAAACATGATAAGTACAAAAAATAAATGAAGTAGTCCCTGTAAAATAGAGATATTCATAAAAAATTTGTACTTGGATTTTCCCAAAAGATTATGTTGGCCCATTACAAAAAATGACATAGAAAGTGTCAACAATGCAACAAATGGGTTTATGAATAATAGAAATATGGAAGCTACAGATGTAGATAACAGAACAAAATTATTGATTTGTTCGGAAATATTTTTGTCCTGTTTTCCCTGAAATATAGTGATAGTATGATTAAAACCAAATCTTGAAAAAATTGAGGTTGTTTGTGCAATTGCAATTAAAAAAGCAAGTTCTCCATATTGAGAAGGTTCAAGTATTAAAGCAAATAAAATATAAAAAATAGCACTTAATCCAGAACCAATAATTTTTCCAATTCCTACAAAAGAAAATTGTTTAACGGTTTTAGAAAATTTCATTGATATTTTTTCCTTAAATTAATTATTGAAGTTTTAGTTTTGATTCTATTCATCTTTAAGGTATTTTTTGATAAAGATTGTTGTCTACAAATTAAATATCCTAATTTTGGTAACTAATTTGGTTTAGAAACATATAGATGAATTTATAGTCTATTTTAGAAAGGATGCTCATAAAATCTAAAAGAATATCTAAAAATATTGAAATTTCTGTTTCACTATTAAAAATAGCCATAATTTCTTTTGCTGCTATTTACTTAATTGGGAATTTTAATCCATTTTATGAAGGCACTGATTCATTTCTGTATGGAAATCTTGCAGTAAATTTTTCAAATGGTATTTTTAGTATTTCAAACGATTTGTTAGAAGAAACTGGAAAAAGTCAGTTTGTAGGAACAAATTGGTTAAAAACTGTTCATGGAGATGCAGTTCCACGATCTGGGATTGGATTTGCAGCAATTGCCTCAGTTTTTTATTCAGCCTTTGGATATTATGCTCTTTTTTATCTTTCACCAATTGTAGCAATATTACTTTTAATTATATCTGAGCGAGTTTCAACAAAACTATTTGGAAAATATTGTGGATTATTAACACTAATGTTTGTAGCCACAAATCATTTAATCTTTAGAAATAGTTTAAACTTGCAAACAGAAAGTTTGTTTGCATTACTTTTTTTAGTCGGAGCATATTTTTTTATAATATTTTTCAAAACTAAAAAAGATAGTAGATTATTAATAGCATCGATTTTTTTTGTTTTTGCTTCGTTTATTAAAATAAATGGATTGGCGTTTTTGCCTGTAGAAATTGGAATAGTATTATTAGTATTTCTGATAAAATATGCAAGTTCAAGATTTAAAAATAATAAATCTTCTAATATGCCAAAATTCTTTTCTGTAACTCTTAAAAGAGGAATTAAGTTAGCATGTTATACTTTATTACCGTGGATAATTTTTTTACTATTTTGGTTTAGTTACTATGATTATTATTTTGAAGAAACAACTATCAACTATAGACAAATTACAGCAACTGCTAATGAACTAGCTTATAGTTCGGAAATTCATGGAGATGCAAAATTTTCTTCGTTATATAGTTTTGAAAGTAAAACTTTTGAAAACATAAAAGGATTTTCAAAATATCTTCTACCATATCAAATTCCGGCAGTTTATAACAATGAAAACCACACTTATGATGAAATTTTAGGAAGTAATTGGATTGGAATTCTATCTATTTCTGGCTTATTAATTTCATTAATTTGGTCTAGGTATACAAAAAATAAACAAATTGAATTTTTGATATTTGCTGGTCTAATTGGAATGACTGTATGGTTTTTTTCTTCAGTAACAACTTGGGAACGAGCATCAGCTGGTTATCCGGGAAGATACATGATAGGCGCATTTATTTTATTTGTGATGATGTTATCATATTTAATTATTAAATTTTTAAAAATCAATATTGATAATAAAAAGACAAGTTTTCAAATTTTATTAAAATCTGGAAAAATATTTTTAATCTTAAGTTTATTTGTGTTCTTCACTGTTGCTTTTTACAATGCTAATCCAATGCAAGCAGCATTAGATGATAAAGAATTTTTTAAGGATCCAGAGGAATTTACAAAAAAATATCCTTTAGATATGGAAGGTTTAACGAAAAATAGTATAATAATAGCTCATGATCAAGAAAAGGTAATTGAATATGGAGTGACTCCATTTTTCTCTCTTTATCAAGGGGAATTATCAAATGATTCTGTAAATTTACTTGAACAAATCATAAATGAAGATAATGAAGTTTTTATTTTTAAAACACCAACAACAAATGATGAAAAAGAAACTCTTCAAAATTTGATTGATAACTATGGATTTGTTTTAAAAGATTATTCAAAAACATTTTGTAAAGTAGACTTTAGCCAAAATAATGAAAAGACAGATGTTGTTTGTATGAAATAAAAGAAAATTGGAATAAAATTAGAAGATTAATTGCTCAATAGATTTTGTTTGGTTAAATAATTTTGAATTATTTTTGAGATCAATTTATTGCCCATTTTGTTAGGATGACCACCATATTCATTTTCATCAGAATATAATTCATCTAAATCTGATTCTTTAATAAATTCAGATATAATATCTATAACATGAAGATTTTGAACTTTTTTTAAACTATTTAAAAAATCATTTAAAAAATTAGAGTGATTTTTTATATAAACTAAATCATCTTTCTGAGGAATAAGAGTAAAAATTGGAATAAAATTCTCTTTTTTTGAAAATGCTGAAAATTCTTCTAAAATAGAAGAAAAAAGATCCAAACTATCTTTATTACTATAAAGTGAAATTCTCCAATTCAAATTAATATCCATAATAGGCTTCATTGGATTCCATTCAAGATGAGAAGTTTCTTTTCCTTGACTTTTTTTCAATTGAATTAATAGAATCCAATAAATAATTCTAAAGTTTCTTTGAAAATTTTTCAGTAGTGTAAAAACATAAGGAAATTTAATTATCTCTTTAGAAAATTTTAATTTATAAAAATAATCTTCTTTTTGAATTTCTTTAAGATATTTTTTTATGAAGTTAAATTTTTTAGGGTTATCAATTTTATTTGGAACTAATATTAATTTTCCATTTTCTAGTTTAAATTTTGGTTTAAATGCAAAAGTATTTCCATATTCATAATAATGTTTCCAATAGCTCATAATTCTACTAATAGTATCAGGTACTACCCCAATAATGACAATTTTTGTCGAATTTTTTAAAAATTCTTTTTTTAATCGTAATAAACTTTGATCAACACCATAATTTCCTACACCAAAATTTAATACATTGGAATTATTCATTTGTGATAAAAAATGTTCCCAAGTTTCATTGTCATTTACTTGTCTGCAGAATGTAAATGAATCACCATAACATGAAATTTGTGAATCTTTATCTTCAAACCCAGGATTTGTTCGGGCTCCTTTATTGTTTATAGACCATACTGAGAAAAAATTCTTACTTTCTTCTTTGTTAGATGTATTAGGTTTTCTTATCCACCCTAATTCAGAATCATATCCTTGTGGAATGAATTTTTCCAGTCCTTCTTTTGGAAATGAAGGGTTTTCATCAGATTTGACTATTAACCATTGAAAATGTTTTCTTACAAATGTTACCGTGACATAAAATGATAATTCTAGGATTAAGTAAATTGTTGCAATTAGTCCTAGTAAAACCCAAAAATCCATTATTTCTTCATATCGAAGAGCTTTCGGTTCTCATAATATTATATCGCTCAATTATTTTTAATGCAAGTTTAAACACAAATTTCATTCAAAAGGTTAAATAAAAAAGATGTAAGAATACGCATATGAAATTAGTTGTTTTTATACCAGCCTATAATGAGGAAGAAACTATAGGTAAGGTAATTTTAGATATTCCTAAAAAGATCTCAGGATTTGACCAGATAGAAGTTTTAGTTATCAATGATGGTTCTCAAGATCGAACTGTAGAAGTAGCTATGAATGCAGGAGCAGACAAAATTGTTTCCCATCCAACAAACATGGGAATTGGTGCTACATTCATGACGGGTATTAGAAATTGTATTTCCATGAATGCAGATGTCGCAGTAATAATTGATGCAGATCAGCAATTTGATTCAAAAGATATCCCCAGTCTTACAATCCCAATTTTAAATAATCAACTTGATGTAGTGTTAGGTTCAAGATGGCTTAATAGAGATGTTACTGGAATTCCAAAGCGAAATTTTATTGGAAATAAAATTTGTACTAAACTGATTTCAATGGTTACAGGTCAAAAATTTACTGATACACAAAGTGGTTTTGTAGCATATTCAAAAAATGTTCTAAAAAATATAACAGTTGTAAATGATTTTACATTTGTACATGAAGCAATATTAGATCTTAAATTCAAAGGTTTTAGATTGGGAGAAATTTCAGTTCCTGTAAAATATTTTGAGGAACGAAAATCAAGAGTTGTAAAAAATATTTTTAATTATGGTTATCGAGCATTATCAATAATTTTAAAATCGTTGGTATATCATAGACCAATTTTGACATTTGGAATTTTTGGTATCGCTTTAACTCTTGGTGGTATTTTTGCAAAGATAATTACAATAAGTAATATTTTTGGAGGAGGTGTATCTTCGGATCTTTCAACAGGGTTTATAGTTTTAGGTATAGTAAATTTTATGTTAGGAATATTTGCGAATATAGTTTTTAAACGACAGGCATTTGCTGAACGAAGTTTACATGAATACTTGAGTGATAAAGAAAAAAATGAAACAAAAAAATAATTTAGTGTTCAATAATTTTTAAAAAATTTTTCCTTAATATCAGATCTTTTTCTTTTTTATCAATTAGTGCATCTTCAACTCCAAAATACATTCCACGGAATGAACACCATGGAAAATCAGATCCAAACAGAATTCGTTCTGCGCCAATTTTTTCTACAGCATATTCTACTCTATATGGGGTACTTATTCCAGATGTATCAAATGAAATATTTGAT
>PYIL01170960.1_pt1 | contig 10344 bp, 10 predicted proteins | sample 3578041 | NCBI WGS metagenome assembly PYIL01 (sample SAMN08408023, study PRJNA431606) | Marine metagenome isolate SA_KN192-05_S13_150m, whole genome shotgun... | biome: marine; feature: oceanic pelagic zone; material: water; isolation source: 150 m water sample, 0.2-0.8 um fraction ... | reverse complement strand
CTCATCATCCGAGGTGCCGACGGAATAGTCCGCTCCTTTCTCAACACCTGCAGGCATCGAGGGGCGCGGCTGGTCGATGACGGGCACGGAACGAAGAAGAGGTTCACCTGCCCTTACCACGCATGGACCTACTCCGCTGAGGGAAAGTTGGTTGGGATTACCGATCGGTCGCTGTTCGGCGATCTCGCAGTTGACTGTGACGGACTCATCGAGATTCCATGCACCGAACGCGCTGGGCTCGTATTCGGCGGCATCGTGCCGGGCGTCGATCCGCACTTTGATGAGTTCCTCTGCGGGTATGAGGACATGCTCGAAAACCTCGGTCTGGCCGACTCCCATCTAGTTGGCCAACAGTCCATTCCGGGACCGGGGTGGAAGGTCGCGTATGACGGCTATCTGGACCTCTACCACATCCCCCACCTCCACCGAGAGACGTTCGGATCCGACTGGTGCAACCGGGGGATTTACGACGCCTGGGGACCACATCAACGGATAAGCCCGCTGGACCATCGATTCTTGCGACTTGACGGTGTGCCAGAAGAGGAATGGGAAACGGATCAGTTGCTGGGCGGCCTTTGGACAATCTTCCCCCATGTCTCTATCGCCTGTTTCGATTGTGAAGGACCCCTGTACATGGTTTCCCAACTCTTCCCAGGCAATGGGCCATTCGAAACCATGACCACCCAGTCGTTCCTGACCAAGGAACCTGTCGAAGATCACCGGCTGTCCCTGATCCATGAGCAAATGAAATTTCTGTTCAGGGTGGTGCGCGATGAGGACTACCGGACATGCGAGGGAATCCAACAGTCCTTGCGCAGCAACCCCGCAAGGTCGGTGCTCTTTGGCCGAAATGAGGTAGGTGGGCAGAGGTTCCATCAGTGGGTAGACGCTTTGGTGGCGGCCAGCGACACGAGCGGTTACCGGGACCTTCTCTCAACTACGGCGACAACCTTTCCGGAATGAGTGGGAGGAGGTGAAACCTCCGCGGGTAGCCGTCATCACCGGTGGCCACCGTTTCGACGAGGAGGGATTCCGGGCGGTCTTCGACTCACTCGAGATCGATTGGTTCCAGATCGAACACCCTGCCGCGCAAACGCTCTTCTCGGTTGGCGCCGCATCCGAAATCGACGTATTCGTCCTCTACGACATGCCTGGAATCGAGTTCACAGGACATGAACCTCCAGCCAGGCTCCATCAGCCTCCGGACGACTACGTCAGAAACTTCGTCGCCCTGGTCGAGCGTGGACAGGGAATGGTCTTCCTCCACCATGCCATCGCCGGATGGCCAGCCTGGCCCAGGTACGCCGAGATCGTCGGCGGCTATTTCAACTACCAGTCGAAAGGCGAACACCGCCTATCGCAGCCGGACTCTGGCTACCGGCATGGGGTGCGGCACACGGTCGAGGTGGTTGAGGTCGACCATCCAGTCTGCGCTGGCCTAGAGCCCACTTTTGAGATCATGGACGAGGTCTACTTATTCACGGTCTTTGAAGGTGACATCACACCTCTGATGCGGAGCCACCACATCTTCACCGCTGACAACTTCTATTCCGCGAATCTCGCCATCCGGGGACAGAGGGACAGCAGCAAAGGTTGGTCTCACCCCAATGGCAGCAACCTGGTGGCCTGGGCCAAACGGGCTGGCAACTCGCCTGTCGTCTATCTGCAGTTCGGTGACGGACCAGAGGTCTACGAAGACGCCAACTATCGCAAGTCCATTGGAAACGCCATCTCCTGGGTGTCCTCGAGCGGGGCCCACGATTGGGCCGCCGAGCACCCACCGGTTCAACCGTCGAACTGAGCGCTCTCGAGACGACCGCGAATGGTTCCAACGAACTCGGCGGCCGGAACCCCGTCAAAGGCCCGATGGTCCCAGGTCAGACTCAGTGTCAGAACCCGAGCCCTTTCGATCCGCCCTTTTTCGTTCCAGATCGCCTGGTCGCGAATCCTTCCTATGCCCAGAACCGCCGTGTTCGGAGGGTTGATGACCGGCGTGAAACCGTCGACCCCATACATCCCGAGGGCAGTAATGGAGAACGTTCCACCTTCTACATCCGATAGTCCGAGTTCTCCGCTTCGAGCGGCTGAGGTCAGGCGCGAAGTCTCCGATGCTAGGTCCGTGACTGACAATCGGTCAGCTCCCCTCACCACGGGAACCACAAGCCCGTTTTCCACTGCCACCGCAAGGCCGATGTTGATCTCTGGGAGTAGGGCAAGTTCTTCGTCGGTCAGTTGGCTATTGACAATCGGGTGCTGTACGAGGGCCTGAGAAACGGCGGAGATCACATAATCCGTATAGCTGGGCACCTGACCAGTGCCGGAAAACTGCTCCCGATGTGCCATCAGTCCGTCTACGCAGACATCCATCGTCAGTGTGAGTTGAGCCATCTCACGCAGCGACGAGAGCATGCGGTCGGCAATGGTGCGTCGCATCCCAGCCAGCGGTATGACGGACTCTGGCTTCTGTAGGAGGGCTGGAGCAGGGGTCTTGCGGCCAACTAAACCAGCCAAGTGGTCCCGAGCGTGGCGAAGCACGTCCTCTCTGGTTATCTGGGGACCGACGGAAGTGCTGGAGATGTCTGACAGCCGGACTCCCAACTGATCGGCAAGCTGCCGGGCAGCAGAAGTGGCTGAGGTGGTTCGCTCCCCAGCCCATGCGCCGCAACCAGGCGCACCCGCCGACACCGAGGGCCCTGATGACGCAGTTGACTCGACATCGGCCGAGATGATCCTGCCGTTGGGTCCGGAGCCTGTGATCCCATCCAGATCAACCCCTAGATTCGCGGCAACGCGGCGAGCGTTGGGCGACGCCATCGTCCGTTGTGGTGCGGACCTCCCGCTTTCATCAGGTCCGACCGTGCCCTCCCCTTGGAGAGGCTGGGCTCGGATCGCCGTGCTGGTTCGATCGGCAGATCGATCTCCTCCGCTTGTTGGCGTTGCGAAACTCTCTCCGATCTCCAGTATCCAGCCCAATCGCTCTCCGCAGGAGTAGGTCTCGCCCACTTCCCCGGACTGCCGAAGAATTCCGGCGCCACCAGCTTCGACCTCAGTCTCCACCTTGTCGGTTTCGATCAAGAGCACTGCCGTGTTCTCCGACACCTCAGCGCCGTCCGGAACAAGCCAGTCGGTGATCGTGCCGGCCTCCATGGTCAAGCCCAACTTGGGCATCAGGAACTCGGTGGCCACGATGGACTACCCGACTGGTGGCTGCAGGCCGAGGCAGTCTCGGATTCCTTCGGCAATCCGGGCCGCATCGGGAACATACCGAGATTCGAGGGCTGGACTAAAGGGAACCGGAGTAAAAGGGGCAGCGACACGGCCGACTGGTGCATCGAGGTAGTCGAACGCGTACTCCTGGACCTGCGCGGCAATCTCGCCACCCAGCCCGCCAAAGCGAACGGCCTCGTGGACAACTACCACGCGATTGGTGCGTTGGACCGAGGCGACCACTGTCTCGATATCCAGTGGCTGAACAGTTCTCAGGTCAATCACTTCGCACTCGATGCCCTCAGTCGCCAGAACTTCGGCGGCCTCGAGAGCCTCGATCGCCATCCTGCTGTAGGTGACGACCGTCAGGTCGGATCCCTCCCGAAGCGTGGCGGCGACCCCAATTGGGACCTCATACAACTCTTGGGGAACGGTTCCGGAGAGCCCGAACATCTTCTTGTGCTTTATGAGCACCGTCGGGTTGTCCTCCCGGACACACGAGATCAGGAGTCCCTTCAGGTCGCGCGGATTGGACGGCGCGACGACTTTGAGCCCGGGTACGTGGCACAGCATGGCTTCGAGACTTTGGCTGTGCTGAGCTCCCGCCGAAAGACCTGCTCCTGAGTTCGTGGTGATCGTCAGCGGGAGGGAGGCCTTGCCTCCAAACATGTACTTGAGCTTTGCCGCCTGATTGGCGATCTGGTCCATCGAAACCAGCACGAAGTCCATGAACATGAGGTCGACGATGGGTCGCAGGCCGCAGACGGCTGCCCCGATTCCGAGTCCGACGATCGCTTGTTCGCTGATCGGGGTGTCGACCATTCGGCTCTCTCCGAACTCTTCAAGCAGCCCTGCGAAGCTTCCGAAGACGCCTCCCTGGACCCCGACGTCTTCGCCAGCGACGAAGATCTCGGGGTCCTCGGCCATAAGTTGGTGCATCCCTTCGTTGAACGCCGCTAGGTAGGTCAACTGTCGATCGGTTTCGTCTGGCTTTTTCATTGACCGTCCGATCGTGGCTCCGAATAAACGTGGTCGAGGAGCTCGTTCGGATCGGGATCTGGGCTGGACTCTCCGAAGGCCACCGCTTCTTGGACCTCTTCGCCAAGAGACATCCGGACTGCCGCGACGTCGCCCTCGGTCATGGCTTGCTCCAGAACGATTCTCGTTTCAAGCCGCTCTATGGCATCCAGCGCCTTCCACTCCTCCACCTCTTCATCTGGCCGGTACTTCATTCCAAGGGTCTGGACACCGTGATGGTTGTAGTAGCGGTAGGTCTTGCACTCGACGAATGACGGTCCGTTCCCCTTTCTGGCCCACTGCAGGGCACCGAGGGCTGCTTTCCAAACGGCCACCGCGTCCATTCCATCAACAACGACGCTCGGCATGCCGTAGGCAACGGCTCGGCTAGCGACCTCATCGATCGCCATTGTCCGGTCCCTCCTCGTGTATTCGGCGTACTCGTTGTTCTCACAGATGAAGACCACCGGCAATTTCAGGGCAGCCGCCATGTTGGCCGCCTCGTGAAAGGCACCGATGTTGGTAGAACCGTCTCCAAAGAAGACGACTGAGACGTCGTCTGTTCCGCGGTACCGGTTCGCGAATCCTGCTCCAACCGCTATCGGGACGCCGCCACCCACGATCCCGTTTGCCCCAAGCATGTTTAGGTCCAGGTCACAGATGTGCATGGACCCACCTTTGCCGTTGCAATAGCCAGTTGATTTACCCATAAGTTCGGCCATCATCTGGTTGAGGTCGCCGCCTCTGGCAACAAGGTGACCATGGCCCCGATGGGTCGAACTGATCTGATCGCCGTCCTGCAACGCGACACAGACTCCGGCAGCCACTGCCTCCTGTCCCACGTAGAGGTGGATGAAGCCAGGTATTCGCGCCTGCTCGAAGAGTCGGCCAGCCGACTCTTCAAAGAGCCGGATGCGAACCATTCTCCGATGGAGATCCCTGAGGACTTCAGCTGAAGGCTCGGCGATTGGTTCTTCAAACGGGCCATTCATTTCACGTCCTCCATCGCCCACCTAATTGCTCGGCGGAGCAACTCGTAGTATTGCGGCAAGTCCCACGAACATCTCTCGATTTGGGGGTACCAGTCGCTGATGGGCTGCATGTCCCAGTGGCCGCGACAGTGGCCGAGGGTGTTGTAGAGAACAGCTCCCTCGTCGAGCGGGCGCAGGTACTGGACGAGATGGTGTTCCGGACCGTCCCGCCAGTCCGACTCCGCAAAAGAGGGGGCCTCCCCTCGCCACCGTGTGAAGATCAATTCCTCAAGAGAGTCCCGATCCGGATACTCCATCAGGTACAACTCGTCGTCGACCTCGAACGGATCAATGCCCGCTGTCAACCAGTGGTCGCCTGGTGACATCTCGACAAGATACGAAGCTATGGGAGGGTGGGCGACAAACTGGCTTCCGAGGATCTCAGCCCAATCCGGGAAGCAGCGCGGGGCTTCGACCCCTCGTGGCCCACCGAGATCCAGCGCGGCGTTTGTACCGTGCAAGGCCACAAGTCGACCCCCTCTGGAAAGCCAAGACCGAATCTCATGCTGGGCCTTCTCTGAGGGCCTCACGTCACAGGTGTAGCTGATGATGAAGTCGCTTGACAGGAGTTCTTCTGAGTCTTCCCAGTCGGAGGAGACCGTGGTCCGAACGTGGTCGTGGTCCGATAGAAGGGCTAGCAACTCCCGTCGGGCGAAGTCGATGTCGTGGAATCGACCTCCAGCGACCAGATGTGCTCTACAGCGGCGCACTGGATCCGTCAAAGTGTTAGTCACAAGGGCAACCCCTGATCGCTGCACGGCGCCTAGTAGTCGACCCGCTTGAGAAACCCGCCGTCAACAGTGATGTTGGCGCCGTTGATATGGCGAGAAACATCGCCAGCGAGAAAAGCAACTACGGATGCCACGTCAGAAACTGTGCCCAACTCGCCTTGGGGGTGAGCTTGCCGCGTGGCTTCAAAAAACTCGGGTTTTGCAGAACTGATGACATCCCAATCACCACCATCAACCCAAACCGGCCCTGGGGAAACCACGTTGCACCGGATGCCCTCAGCACCTAGAACCTGAGCCTGTCCGAGTGTCCAGTTGGTCACAGCCGCCTTGAACGCGGTGTAACTACCAGAGCCGTTCGCAAAGTGCTCGGCTACTGCAGTAGTGCCGATACTGATGAGCGACCCTCCTCCATCTGCAAGTGCGGACCGTGACGCTGTGACCCCGGCAACCAAGGCCCGCAGATCGACCTCATAGTTCTTGATCCAGTCGCCAAGCGCCTTCTGTGGCTTCGCCGAGGTGTTGTGGACGTAGATGTCGATGCCACCCAAGGCGGCTGCCGACGTTGCCACCCAGGCTTCCAGCGCGGCAACGTCGGACGCGTCTAGAGCCCCTCCTACCACGTTCCCGGTCTGGCCGAGGTCAGAGATGACGTCTCGGACCTCCTCCTCGTTACGGGCACAGATCGCTACTGACGCGCCCTCGGCGAGAAATGCTTCTGCTATCGCACGACCAATTCCCCTAGTCGCCCCTGTTACAAGCGCACTCTTTCCGGCCAGTCCAAGGTCCATGGGATACCTCCCTCATAAGTAACCATTCAGTTAATTCTATTCGATGACCTGGCTCGGGTATCGCAATAACAATCAACGGGGGATCTCTCTCCAGGCCAAGCCCTTGTCAACACGGGGTTCTCCGGGTAGCGCGAGAACCCGCTCACCCAGGATGTTTCGTTGCACCTCATCTGACCCACCGGCGATCCGATAGCCGGGGGCACCAAGGATGTGTTCGTTCCAGGCGTAGGTACCCCACTCCCCAGTATCAGCAACCAGTTTTGGCCCTAACACCTTGCAGACAACCTCTGAGATCAGATTCATGCCCTCGGTCCACATCAACTTCCCGAGTGAGCCCTCTGGCCCGGGGGTACCACTGCTTCTCAGGTCAGCTGCCCGACGGTTGAGGAGGCCTTCGACCCGCGTGTGGCTGTACGCGCGCATCAGTTCTTGCCGGATCACCGGATCCTCCGTGGTTCCTGCAGCCCTTGCCGTTGCGAGCAGTTGACCCCACGATCCACCCGTGCGGGCGGCACCTCCGTCTTCGCCGGTATCGGACTTGTCCCGTTCAAAACCAAGCGTCGTCAAGGCAACGTTCCAGCCATCCCCCTCGCTGCCAAGCCGCAAGGAGTCAGGAATTCTGACGTCGCTAAGGAAGACCTCATTGAACGAAGATCCTCCGCTCATCTGCCGAATCGGTCGAATCTCGATCCCCGGCGATTCCATAGGGATCAGGAACGCAGTCAGTCCGCGATGTTTTTGCGCATCTGGATCGGAGCGAGCAATCAACTCGCCCCACTCACAGAACTGCGCCCCAGAACTCCAGACCTTCTGGCCGTTGACGACCCACTCGTCGCCATCTCGTTCCGCCCTGCATCCGAGCCCAGCGAGGTCGCTTCCCGCCCCAGGTTCTGAAAACAACTGGCAACATAATTCTTCAGCTGAAAGAAAGCGTGGGACGAATTCTTCGCTCTGGTCAGCAGTCCCGAGCAGGTCAACCGTTGGTGCTACTAATCTGGTTGTGACGCTGAAGGACTCGTGCCGCGCCGGCACCAAGTAACGTCGCTCCAAATTCGAAAACGCCATAGCGTGTTCTCGAGTGAGGCCCATGCCTCCCTTTGACGTTGGCCACGCAACGGCGTGGTAACCAACCGTCGCCTTTCGTTGTTGCCATGACTTCAGGTCTTCGAGAAGTGACCGTTCCTCGCTTTCTGAGAGCGCGTGGAAAACCGCCACGCTGAACGCTCCCGCCCCCCAGGGAATCTCCTCATCTGCTGGTCCCCCGGATCTCCTCTGAGCATTCTGCTCGAGCCATTCCTCAGCCTCGACGAGAAACTCTCCGAACGAGCCATCCACCTCGGGGAAACTAATCGCTCAGTAAGTTCAGTGTGGCATCAAGGTCCGGTGGCCCATGCCATTACGCTGGATCGGGTGACCCGCAAGTTGGCAAAACTCGGCAGGCCGCCAGACACCAACTCGGCAGCGACTCGTGGCCGCCTGATCGATGCAGCTCGAAAGTGCTTTGGCGAGTTCGGCTACGAAAGCACCACGAACCGGATGATCGCCGATCAGGCGGGCATTACCACCGGCGCCATCTACCACTATTTCGCTTCGAAACTGGACATCTTCTGCACTGTCGAGCAAGAGGTTCATCAGTACGTGTACCGACGCTTTGCTCTCGCTCTCGAAGGTCAAGAAACGATGGTCGGCAAGTTGGAAATGATGCTTGAGACGGCGCATGGGCTACATCGCGATGATCCAACTCTCGCCAGGTTTCTTGCCTCTCATAGAATCGACTCCCAGCGCGTTCCGGAGTTGCGCGATGGTCTGCAAGCAAGGGGATGGCCGATACGCGACCAGTTCGTCGCGGACTTGGTGGCAGCTGGGATCGCCTCTGGAGAGGTGGGCGAGAAGTCGGGCCCGCTGATCGACGGTCTGATGAAGACGCTCACCGTCGGACTCACCGACGCGTTCCTCGAAGACCTTGAGGGCCAGCGATTGGCGATTGACGGGATCAAAGCAGTCCTAAGAGAAGGGATCGCTTTCGATGCCCAGGAGCCTCCTGGCTAGGTGGAGCCCAGCACGTCTCGGTTCCCCTCGGCCCACGAGATGCTCAGGGCGCGACGCGTTATTCGCCAACCAGCCCCTGTTCTTCGCAGTTGATCCTCATAGGTCCCGCCCACTAGCCAAGACGACCCGCCGGGGGCTCCGTCACGTCGGTGTTGGGCGATCAACTGGCATCGGCACGTTGCAAGGTCCGATTCCAAGGAGACCTGATGGCTGCCAACCAGATGCTGGCTCACGTCCAGTGCGTCAAGGGTCTTCCGACAATGCTCCCTAATGGCTTCTAGACCACTAACCCTGGTGTGACCCAAGATCGCTTCCGCGTCGGGGTCGAAGATTGACTCGAGCTCATGCCATTGCCTGTCGTCCAATGCCCAGCAGTACGCGATGGTCAGGCCGATGATCTCCTGGACGTCGGAAAGCCGCCGGACCTCTGGGATTTCGGCCATTGCTCAACTCTAGACGTGGTTCAGCCGACTCTCTTCTCGTTGCCGGAGAAGCAGGGCTCATCGACCGTCCAAGCAACCGGTGCGCCCCACTGCTCGGAGTACACGACTTCATTAGCCGGCCTCCGTCGGGCCACGCCCCACTGTCCGAGTGGATAGCCAATTGGAACCATGCCATGCATCTGCCATGGGCCATCAGGTGGGAGCCCCAGCAGTTCCTCGACTCTCGCCCGCTGCACCTTGAGCAATGTCGTGATTGTTGTCCCTAGGCCCTCCGCTCGAGCGGCCAGGCAGAGGTTCCACAGGCAAGGAAAGGTCGTTGTCTCACCCCCGGCATGGCCGAAAACAAAGATCAGCATTGGCGGCTGGTCCAGATTGTCGGCCAGCCATTGGGCGGACTGGTCGATCGCGAACACCTGCTGATAGGCCGGATCTTCTTGGTCTCCCGAAGCCAACATCGACTGGGTGTGGGCATAGCGGGTCTGGTTCAACTCATCAAGGCACTCTCGGTAGATCCCCTGGACGGTCTGTCGAAGTTCCAAGTCGGTGACACAGAGAAATCTGAGTCTCATCTGATTGCCCGAAGACGGCCCGCGAATCGCTGCATCAAAGAGTTTCGGCACCACGCCCTCGGGCAGGGAATCGGCTGAAAGGCGCCTCATCGCTCGAGTTGTGTAGATGGCCTCGAGGACATCCATAGACCGCTCCTTTGGTTCCACCAACAGTGGGGCAACCTACCCGGCGAGGATGGAAAGAAATAACCACTCGGTTAGTTCCCGCGGAGCTTTGACAATAAGGTCCGTGTATCCGGTTTCGGGACCGCAAAGGAGTCATGCAGTGACGAACACCCCGACCGATGTCGTATCTTCTTTCATTGCCTCGATCGAGCGACGCGACGCTACAGCCGCTGTCGCTCACCTTTCTAGCGAGTGCGAATACGACAACGTCCCGATTGGCAAGGTCCACGGGAAAGTGGCTGTCCTTGACATCCTCGAACCACTGCTTGGCTCCTGCTCACCGGTTGAATGGCCGGTGTTGCGAAGCGCAGCAGAAGGAAACTTGGTATTCAATGAACGAATTG
>PYIL01034961.1_pt1 | contig 10352 bp, 10 predicted proteins | sample 3578041 | NCBI WGS metagenome assembly PYIL01 (sample SAMN08408023, study PRJNA431606) | Marine metagenome isolate SA_KN192-05_S13_150m, whole genome shotgun... | biome: marine; feature: oceanic pelagic zone; material: water; isolation source: 150 m water sample, 0.2-0.8 um fraction ... | reverse complement strand
ATTCATGACTACAAGAAAACTAATGTCTTTCTCAGCAATTATCTTAGCTGCATCTTGTGCGGTTTTGTCTTTTTCAATCGTTATGACATTTTTCTCCATTATATCTCGAATTTGTCCCATAATCAGATTAGTAAATTTCTAAAATAAAAAGATGTCATCTGAGCAATTTTATACCTCTATTTAGAAGATAAACTGTGAAAGTCGGGGTTATTGTTTTTCCTGGCAGTAACTGTGATCGTGATATGTATCATGTGTTATCAGATGTGTTTAATCTAAAGGCAGAGTTTTTCTGGCATGAGAAAAGCTTACCAAAAAATATAGATGCAGTAGTTTTACCTGGAGGTTTTTCATACGGGGATAGATTACGTGCAGGTGTAATTGCAGCAAACAGTCCAATTATCTCTGATGTAAAAAAAATGGCAGCGCATGGAATTCCAATTTTAGGTGTTTGTAACGGATTTCAAATTTTAGTTGAATCAGGATTACTTCCTGGAGTATTACTCAAAAATGAATCTCTGAATTTTATGTGTGAGTGGACTAATCTAATTGTAAAAAATAATAAAACACCATTTACAAATAAACTCAAACTAAATCAAAAAATTCCAATACCTATCGCAAATGGTGAGGGAAGATATTATGTAGACAAGGAAACCTTGAATCAATTAAAAAAGAATAACCAGATTGTCTTTTCATACGAAAATAAGGTGAATGGCTCTGTATCTCAAATTGCTGGAGTGTGTAATAATGATGGAAACGTTGTAGGAATGATGCCTCATCCTGAAAGAGCAGCTGAAAAAGAAATAAACCAAATTGACCACAAGCCTTCATCATTAATCTTTGAATCATTGATTGAAACAATGGGTGTAAAAAATTGAGTTTTCAAGAACACGAGAAATTACATATAAAACAAAACATCAAACGTGATTTAACTAAAACAGAGTTACAAGTGTTAGCAGCTGAGTGGTCTGAACATTGCTCATACAAGTCATCAAAGAAACATTTGAGGATGCTTCCAACTACTGGCCCAAACGTAATTGTTGAAAAAGGATATGATTCTGGCGTTTTAGATGTTGGTGGTGGTTACGTTGTAACTGTACATATTGAGAGTCATAATCATCCTTCTGCAGTAGAACCATTTGGTGGTGCGGCAACTGGTGTAGGCGGGGTCATTCGTGATATTTTATCTGCAGGAACAAGACCAATTGCATTGTTTGATGGATTAAGATTTGGCAACATAGAAGATGACGTTCATGCAAGATGGTTATTCAAAAATGCAGTTGCAGGAATTGCAGATTATGGAAATTGTCTTGGAATTCCTACAATTGGAGGGGAAGTTGAATTTGATTCATGTTACAAAAATTATGCGTTAGTTGATGTTGCATCAGTTGGATTTGGGAAAAAATCTAAACTTATAAAAAATCATGCAAGTATTGGAGATTTTGTCCTATTGATAGGTGGTTCTACAGGGCGTGATGGTGTTGGTGGTTCACAATTTGCATCTGATGCTTTAGAAGGAGAAGATCGTTCAGCAGTTCAAATTCCGGATCCATTTATTGAAAAATTAATCATAGAGGCTATTTTAGAAGCACGTGATAAAAAATGCATTAATGCAATGAAAGACTTGGGTGGTGGTGGTCTTTCATGTGCAATATCTGAAACTGCAGAAAGTTTGGGTATTGGAATAGAATTAGATGTAGAAAATGTTCATCTTCGTGAATTAGACTTATCACCAGATGAGATAATGATATCTGAATCACAAGAAAGAATGCTTGTTATAACAAGTCCAAAGAAATTCCCAAAAATAAATCAGATTTGTAAAAAATTTAGAATTCAGTGTTCTATGATCGGTAAGGTAAAAAAAGACAAAATGATGCATGTAAAAAAAGGTAAAAAAACACTTGCATTACTACCTGCAGATTTTGTTGCACGAGGTCCATTAATTGATAGGCAAAAATCAATACCAAAATATCTGTCAAACATCACCTCTTCACCAAAGAAAAAAATAAAAAAATCGTTTTCTAATATTTTAGCGCAATTGCTTTCTTCTCCAAATATTGCAAGTAAACATTGGGTGTTTCGTCAATATGATCATGAAGTTGGAATTCGTACTGTGGTAAAACCTGGATTTGATAGTTCTGTTTTACGCTTAGATAATGGTAAATCTTTATCTGTAAAAATTGATGGTAATCCAAAACATTGCTATCTTGATCCTAGACATGGTGCAATAGGCTGTTTTGAGGAAGCATGTAGAAATGTGGTTTGTACTGGCGCAAAACCAATAGGAATGGTTGATCATCTTCAATTTGGTAATCCAGAAGATCCTGAAATTTTTTGGACGTTTATGGAATCAATTGAAGGAATAACTGACTATGCAAAATCAATGAAGATTCCATGTGTTGGTGGAAAAGTAAGTTTCTATAATGAAACTAGCGATGGTCCAATCAAACCAACTCCTTTAATCGGTGTGTTGGGGTTAATTGAAAAGTCTCCATTATTACCATCACCACCTATGGAAAATGATGTAATTATATTATTGGGAGAAACAAAAGATGAACTTGGTGGTTCTGAATATTATGAATACATCCATAATTTTATTGGTGGTACTGTACCTAAAGTTGATATTTCTACATCAAAGAAAAATATGAGAACTGTACTTACCTTAATCTCAAAAAAATTAGTAAAAAATGTACATGATTGCTCAAAGGGTGGTCTTGCGGTTGCATTATCTGAGTTATGCATATTTGGGAATATTGGCTGTAATGTAAATTTAAAAAATGTATCTGACATGTCCTTTGAAGGATCATTATTCTCCGAAAGTCATTCGAGGTATCTTTTGATAGTTAAGAAAAAAAATATCAGATCTATCAAAGAATTATTATCAAAAAATAAATGCTCGTTCTCACAAATTGGAATATTTTCTGGCGATCAGATTATCTTTACTTCTACAACAAAACCAATTTTGAAACTAAGAGTTGATAAAGCAGAAAATCTCTATCTAAATTCATTGGAGAGAATTATTCAAAATGGTTAAAGAAAATTGTGGTGTTGTTGGTATTTTTTCCAACAAAGATGTTAATGTAATTCCAATGATAATTGATTCACTACGTGCATTACAACATCGTGGTCAGGAAGCATGGGGAATAGCTATCCCAAATAAGGCACCACTAAAAAAAATTGGATTAGTATCTTCGTCCTCTAATGAATTTAAAAAAATCACAGATGAATATGCATCACATTCTGCAATTGGTCATGTTAGATACTCTACTGTAGGTAAAAGTGAACTTGAGAATGCACAGCCATTAAAAGTGAAAGATCTCTGTATTGCTCATAATGGAACAATTGCTAATGTTGAGGAACTATCTAATCTTGTAGGTGGATGTACGTTTACACCACAAAATGCGAGTGATACACTAGTTGCTGCTCAAAGATTAGTATCATTAATTAGTGAAAATGGCAAACTTGGAAGCGCATTATCAATACTAAAAAATGAGATGGTCGGTTCTTATTGCTTTACATTTCTATCAGATGCAGATGCAGTTTATGCAGCACGTGATCCAAAAGGATTCAGACCAATGGTTTTAGGTCATAAAGAAAGTCAATCACTTCACATAGTTGCATCTGAATCTTCTGCACTTTCAGCTATTGGTGCAAAATTAGTTAGAGATGTAAGTCCAGGAGAATTAATCAAATTGAGTAACGATGGATTAGAAACAGAAATGTTTTCCGAAGATAAACAACGTGCACATTGTTCATTTGAATTTACTTATTTTGCTCAACCTTCTAGCAAAATGGAAGGAACTAACATCTACTTGGCAAGAAAACGAATTGGTCAATTTCTTGCAAAAAAATACCCATTAGAGGATGCGGACATTGTAATCCCTGTTCCAGATTCTGCAAGACCTGCAGCATTAGGTTATGCACAAGAACTTGGAATTCAATTTGATGAGGGATTGTTAAAGGATCGTTATAGTAAGAAAGGACCATTGAGAAGTTTTATTGAACCACATCAAAGTGATCGTGTTGAAATTAATCGATGGATTATTCCTATACCTGAAGTAATAGATGGTAAACATGTTGTGGTAATTGATGATAGTCTTGTTAGAGGTACAAGTTCTAAGGCAATTATCAAAGCATTACGTCGTTCAGGTGCAAAAAAAATCAGTATGATGATTACATATCCACCAATTAAGTATCCATGTTATGCAGGAATAGATTTTCCATCACAAGAAGAATTAGCAACATTTGCTGATGGTAAAGAATATTCAGAACAAGAAATGATCGAAAAAGTTAGAAGTGATATTGGTGCTGATTTTCTTGCATATAATGATGCAGAGAATCTTGCTAATGCTGTAGGAATTCCAATTGATTCAATGTGTTTTACTTGTTCATCAGGAAATTATGAACCATTAGGCATCACACCAACTTTCAAATCAAGGAAAGAAATGAAAGGTGATTAAATGGAAATTGCATACGTCTTAGTTCAATGTAAGATGGCCCATGAAATGGAAGTTCTAAAGGAATTATTAGCAATTGATTTAGTTAAAGAAGCCAAAGGAACATTTGGATATTATGATATATTAGTAAAAATTGAGGCAGAAAATGTTGCACTTATCGAGCAAACTATAACAAAAAAAATTAGAACTATTACTAATGTTACTACTACTACTACAATTTCTATTATACCTGAACAGGACAAAGAGTAATTGTCAAAAAAAGCACGTTCAATAGATAAAGAAGGGTTTTCGAATAAATTTTTTGAGGAATTAGATAAAGAACATGATAATGCACAAGATCTTGCTAAACGTCAGAAAGAACTAAAGGACAAACATCAAAAAATGGAATCTGATTAGTTCATTCCAGCAGCAGAAATAAATGCTTTAAATGATTGCTCTGGAAATCCAGGTCTACTATTAAATTCTGGATGAAATTGAACACCAAGGAAAAATTTATGGGATGGGATCTCTAACATTTCCATTCTACGGCCATCATCACTTTCACCTGAAAAAATCATACCATTTTTGTTAAATGATTCTAGATATTTTTTATTAAATTCATATCTATGTCTGTGCCTTTTTGAAACCATATTAGAATTATAAATTTCATATGCCATGGAATTTTCTTGAATATTTATTTTATTTGCACCCAATCTTAAAGAACCACCTAAATTTGTTACATCGTCTTGCTCTGGAAGTAAATCTATTATTGGGTTTTTGGTCTCATTTTGTATTTCGGTAGAATTTGCATCGGTTAAATTACAAACATTCCTTGCAAATGAAACTGCGGCTAATTGGAATCCAAAGCATATTCCTAAATATGGAATATTATTCTCTCTAGCAAAATTCGCAGTCTCAATTATTCCCTCTGAACCGCGGGTTCCAAATCCACCTGGAACTAATATTCCGTTATATTTTTTTAGTGTTTCAATATTACCATTGAGAGTTTCAGAATCAATCCAATCTATTTTTACAGGTCGATTTATTGATGCACCTGCGTGTTTTAATGCATGATTAACACTGACATAACTATCTGCAAGTGTAACATATTTTCCAACCATTGCAATATTTATTGTGTCACCATCAGATTCCATTGAATTAACAATGCGATTCCATTCATCCCAATTCTCTGATGCATTAACATAGCCAACTTTAGCAAATTTTTTGAAAACTAAATCTACTAATCCTTGCTCAAACAAAATTTGCGGTACCATAAAGATTGATTTAACATCATGACATGAGAATACATCTTTTTCTGTAACATTAGTAAACATTGAAATTTTCTTTCTTGTTTTTTCTTGTAATTGTGTTGTACATCTAACACATAGAACATCTGGCTGAATTCCAATTCTTCTTAATTCCTGAACACTATGTTGGGTTGGTTTTGTTTTTTGCTCTCCAACAACATCAAGAGATGGTGCTAATGTCACATGAACAAAAATAACATTTTCAGAACCCTCTTCAACTTTTATCTGTCTTAATGCTTCTAAGAATGGCAGGCTTTCAATATCACCAACTGTTCCACCACATTCAACTATCAAAATGTCAAGCTGCTCTTCTTCAGCAATTTTTCTAATTCTATTTTTTATCTCATCTGTGACATGAGGAATGATCTGTACACATGCACCAAGATATTCACCTTTTCTTTCAGCACCAATAACACTAGAATAGATTTGTGCTGTTGTAATGTTATGAGATTTTGGTATATCTTGATTGAGAAATCTTTCATAATTTCCCATATCCATGTCACATTCTCCACCATCTTCTGTAACAAACACTTCACCATGTGCAATTGGGTTCATAGTGCCAGCATCATAATTTAGATATGGATCTATTTTTACACATGAAACTTTTTGATTTGAGAGTTGTAATAATTTAGATATTGAAGATGAGACTACTCCTTTTCCAAGACCGGACATTACTCCGCCAGTAACAAAAATAAACTTTGTCTGCACATAATTGAAAGAATAATCCTATTTTTATTCTATTCGTTTTATTTAGTCTGCATTTTCAATTTCTTTGTAAATAAGAAAATTTTATCTTCTAATTTTGATTTAGGCGTGTTTTCCATGATTTTGATATTCGCACTACCAACAATTACTGCATCCGCACCAATAGATACATATTTTTTTACATCTTTTTCAGTTGATATTCCAAATCCAACACCTACAGGAACCCCTTTTACTATTCGTTTTGTTGATTTTAGTGCATCAATAGTATATTGATGAATCTTAGTTTGAACGCCTGTAGTACCAAATACTGCAACCATGTATAGAAAACCAGAAGTTGCTTCAGCAATTTTTTTTAATCTATTTTTTTGTGTATTAGGCGAAACAAGAAATATTGTATCCATTTTTTGTGCTCTTGCTGCTGAAAGGTAGTTTTTTGATTCTTCTATTGCCATATCAGGTAAAATTAATCCATCAATCCCAGCATTTTTTGCATTTTTAATGAATTTTTCATATCCCTGTTTGTACAAAATATTAGTGTATGTCATTAGTATCAGAGGGATATTGGTTTCTCTTCTGATTCTTTTTACAAGTTTGAAGAACTTTTCAATTTTAATCCCATTATTTAATGAACCAGTACTTGCTTTTTGTATTGTTGGTCCATCAGCTATAGGATCAGAAAATGGAAATCCAAGTTCAATAATATCAGCTCCTCCTCTTACTAATCCTCTTACAGCTGATAACGTTGCATTCTCAGATGGATATCCTACCATAATGTAAGACACTAAGGCTTTTTCCTTCTTGGAGTTTAACTCACTGAATTTTTCTTTTATTCTTGACATTTTTTTTCATATATTCCTGTACAATTCCAATATCTTTGTCACCACGACCTGATAATGTAACAACTATTGTTTCTGATTTTTTCATATTTTTTGCAATTTTCATTGCATATGCAATTGCATGAGCAGATTCTAGTGCTGGTATAATCCCTTCTGTTCTTGTAAGGATTAAGAATGCATCAATGACCTCACTATCAGTTATTGCTTTGTATTTTACACGTTTTTCATCCTTAAGATATGAGTGCTCTGGTCCAACACCTGGATAGTCTAACCCAGCTGAAATACTATGTGTTTCCTGAATTTGACCTTGTGCATCTTGCATCAAATATGTCATCATACCATGTAAAACGCCTTTGGTTCCTGCTGAAAGTGGTGCAGAATGGTAAAGTGTGTTTAATCCTTTACCACCAGCCTCAATTCCTATTATTTGAGCTTTGGAATCAATCAATGGATAAAAAGTCCCAATTGCATTAGAACCACCACCAACACATGCAATTACAGTATCAGGAGCTTTCTTCATTTGTTTTTTAATCTCATTACCAATAACTGATTGAAAGTCTCTAACCATTAATGGATAAGGATGTGGACCAACTGCAGAGCCTAACAAGTAATACGTTGATTCTACATTTGTAATCCAGTCTCGCATTGCTTCATTAATTGCATCTTTCAAAGTCTGTGAACCAGATTTTACAGAATGAACTTTTGCACCTAATAATTCCATACGAAAAACATTTTGTTTTTGTCTTTCTATATCTACATACCCCATGTAAATTTCAGCCTTTAATCCAAGACATGCACACGCCATTGCTGTAGCTACCCCATGTTGGCCTGCACCGGTTTCTGCAATTATTCTTTTTTTACCCATTTTTTTTGCAAGTAGTGCCTGTCCAAGTGTATTGTTTATTTTATGTGCTCCACCATGTAGAAGATCTTCTCTTTTTAGATAGATTTTTGCACCACCAATTTGTTTGGTTAAATTTTTAGCCAAGTATAATGGAGTTGGACGCCCTGCATATTCGGTAAGGAATTTGTTTAATTCTTTTTTAAATGTAGGATCATTTCTAATTTTCAAATAATTCTTTTCAAGTTCTTCAATTGCTGGTGCTAGAGTTTCTGGTATGTATTTCCCACCAAAATCGCCAAATTTACCATCTTTTGGAATACCTATCTTCATATTGCATTCACCAAATTTTGCACTGTTTGTTGTATGTCATCTGTTTTCATAATACTACTACCTACTAAATATGCGTCAGCACCACATTTATGAAGAAATCGAATATCATCAGAAGTTGAAATTCCACTTTCTGATATGACTAATTTTGTTTTCTCTGTATTATGAAGAATTTCTTTTGTCGTACTTAGATCAATTTTCATTGTATCAAGATTTCTGTTGTTTATTCCTATTATGTCGGCATTAGTATTACATGAATTTTCAAATTCTTGTTTTGTATGTGCCTCAATTAGCACTTTAAGACCCAAATCATGACCATAATCTATCATGCCATCTATATCATTTACTAGACCTTTGTCAAATATTGATTGAATTAATAAAAAATAATCAGCACCAATTTTTCTGGCTGCATCAATCTGAATTCTATCTACTGTTATGTCTTTCATTAGCATTGGAACTTTTACCATTTTTCTTACTTTCATAAAAAATTCCGGTGAACCATCAAACATGTATGGCTGTGTTAATACTGAAAGCGCAGATGCACCTCCATTAACCATGTTTAATGCAATTTCTACCGGATCTGTTATCTCTCTGATATTACCTAATGCAGGAGATGAGAATTTTACTTCGGTAATTAATACTGCATGTTCTGATTTTGTTATCATATTTTCAAAATCTATTCCAGAGTTTGGAAGTGATTCATTAATGTCATAAATTCCATCCTCAATTGCTTTTTTTGAGTTATTGACTAGTTTTTCTAAAATATGTTCCATTTTATTTTATCTCCTCTAATTTTTCCTCTGCATCATTTTCTTTGGCAAATTGTTTTAGCTTTTCAAATGCTTTTCCATTGTTGATTGTTTCTGTCGCTAGTTCAATTCCATCCTTAAATTCATCACAAAGTCCACCAACTATCATTCCCCCTGCTGCATTCAATATTGTAATCTCCTTCATTGTCTTATTTGATGTGTTATTTAGTACGTTCACAAAGGCATCTATTGCATCTTGTTTTGTTGAAATTTGTATGTCTGATAGATTTCCTTTCTTCATATTGTATTCTTCTGGATTGATAATGAATTCTGAAATTTTATTATTTTTTAGCATGCATACTTTATTTTTTGATGTAGTTGATAATTCATCCATGCCATCTTCTGATCTTACAGCTAAAATTGTTTCAGAGTGATTCTTTTGCATAATCATAACAATTCTTTTGATGTAATCATCTGCAAAAACTCCAATCAATTGGTGTTTTACATTAGCCGGATTAGATAATGGGCCTAAAAGATTGAAAGCAGTTCTCTTTCCCAGAACCTTTCTTGCTGGTGCAACATTTTTCATGGCTGGATGAAACGTTGGCGCAAACATGAATCCTATCCCCAATTTTTCTATCATTTCTTCGACTACACATGTTTCTGACTGTAGATTGAAGCCAAAATATTCGAAAATATCTGCACTTCCTGAAATTCCTGACACTGAGCGATTTCCATGTTTTGCAACATTTCCGCCTGCCCCAGCAATAACAAATGACGCTGCAGTTGAAATGTTGAATGTTTGTAGATTATCTCCACCTGTTCCACAAACATCAATTAAACTTCCATGACAACGTGGAGAAATTCTGACTGAGTGTTCATTCATTTTAGTAAGCATTGCTCGTAATTCTTCATCTGTTTCTCCTTTTTCTGATAAACTTCTAAGAAATTCTGCAATCTCATTATCATTGTTTTTTCCATTTAGAATGTCACTCATTTCAGATGACATTTCGTCAAATGTTAAATCACTGTTAATTTTTTTCATTATTTTTAACCCTCTCTATGAAATTTCCTAGAATTTTTGTACCTTCATCTGTTAGTATTGATTCTGGATGAAATTGTACACCTTCAATCAAATATTTTTTATGGCT